>Ga0265338_10009603_pt1 | contig 11494 bp, 7 predicted proteins | sample 42126metaG_FD_193579 | JGI IMG/M metagenome (GOLD analysis project Ga0265338, IMG submission 193579) | Rhizosphere microbial communities from Carex aquatilis grown in University of Washington, Seatle, WA, United States - 4-21-26 metaG | ecosystem: Host-associated > Plants > Roots > Rhizosphere >... | reverse complement strand
TGGTGACCAGGTTGTAGACGTTGTTCGACCAGTTCTGGATGGTCGTGTAACGGCAGCGGGCGTCCTTCTTGACGATGATCTCGACCACCGCGCTGTGCAGGCTGTCGCTCTTGTAGATGGGCGCGGTACAGCCCTCGACGTAGTGCACGTAGGCGCCCTCGTCGACGATGATCAGCGTGCGCTCGAACTGGCCCATGTTCTCGGTGTTGATCCGGAAGTAGGCCTGCAGCGGGATCTCCACGTGCACGCCCTTGGGCACGTAGATGAAGCTGCCGCCGGACCAGGTGGCGGTGTTCAGCGCGGCGAACTTGTTGTCGCCGGCCGGGATCACCGTGCCGTAGTACTCCTTGAACAGGTCCGGGTACTCCTTGAGGGCGGAGTCGGTGTCGAGGAAGATGACACCCTTCTCCGCCAGGTCCTCGCGGATCTTGTGGTACACGACCTCGGACTCGTACTGGGCGGCGACGCCGGAGATGAGGCGCTGCTTCTCCGCCTCCGGGATGCCGAGCTTGTCGTAGGTGCTCTTGATGTCGGCCGGCAGGTCGTCCCACGACTCCGCCTGCTTCTCGGTCGACCGGACGAAGTACTTGATGTTGTCGAAGTCGATGCCAGACAGGTCGGAACCCCAGTTGGGCATGGGCTTGCGGCCGAAGTACCTCAGCCCCTTGAGCCGGTTCTCCAGCATCCACTCCGGCTCGTTCTTGCGGGCCGAGATGTCGCGGACCACCTCTTCGGAGAGCCCGCGCTTGGCGGACGCGCCGGCCACGTCAGAGTCGGCCCAGCCGAACTTATACGTGCCCAGCCCTTCGAGCTGGTCATTCGCGGTGGTCGTCATAAGTTAGAGCCCTCCGGACTCGGTGTTCTTGTCATCCGTGCGGTGCCTGCCGGTGTAGGGCGGCTCGTCTTTTGCCTCGCTGCCCGTGCTCGGGCAGGTGACGTGCGTGGTGCAGATGCCGTCGCCGTGGGCGATGGTGGCCAGGCGGCGCACCGGGGTGCCGAGCAGCCGCCCGAACGCCTCGGTCTCCGCCTCGCACAGCTGGGGGAACTCGGCCGCGACGTGCGCGACCGGGCAGTGGTGCTGGCAGATCTGCTCGCCGCCGCTGACAACACTGCTAACAACGCCAGTGCGGCTCGCTATGCCTGCCCCCGGGCCGGTGACACTGACGCCGGGGGCGGGGCCCGCGGCGGCGGCGTACCCGTCGGCCGACAGCGCGCCGGCCAGGGCCTGGACCCGGGTGCGCAGGTCGCCCGCCTGGGCCACCACCGGGGCGTAGCGGCGCTCGGTCTCCGCCACCTGCTGCCGGGCGAACTCGGCCACCGCCTGCGGCCCGTAGGTTCGTCCCAGGAACCGCAGCGCGTTGCTGGCCAGGTCGTCGTAGGCGTGCTCGAAGGCGCTGCGGCCGGCGTCGGTGATGACGAAGACCTTGGCCGGGCGGCCCCGGCCCCGGTTGCCGTAGCTGCGGGCGGTGCGCGTCTCGATCATGCCGTCGGCGATCAGGTTGTCCAGGTGACGGCGGATGGCGGCCGGGGTGAGCCCGAGCCGCCCGCCGAGGGTCGCCGCGGTGCACGGGCCAAGCTCAAGGATCAGCCGGGCGACCTGGCCGCGCGTGCCGGCCGCCTCACCCGCCTGCGGGTGCCCCGCTGGGCCCCCGGTCACTGTCCCTGGACTTTTCACAACACCAGTGTGCCGTAAATAGGTGGCCGGTGGCAAGTTTTTCGCCACACGCACGTGACGTAAATCACGGGTGGCCGGCCGTCAGCCCCGGAGGCGTCAGCCCCGGAGGCGTCAGCCCCAGAGGCCGAGGGCGCCGTTGATCACCAGGGCGAAGCCGGCCACCGCGAGGGCGGCGGTGACCAGTGTCCGGCTGTTCGCGCTCAGCCAGCCGCTGGCGTGACGCAGGGTGCGCGTGGTGGCGTCGGGCGCGACGAGGTAGGCGAGCAGCGGCAACCAGACCGCGAGGACCGAGAGCACGATCACGATCACCAGCGCCGTCAGGGTCAGCGCAGGGGTGGCATCGGCGGTGGCGACCGCCTGGACGGCGGCGATGAACGTGGCGCCCGGCGCGAATATGATCAGCCCGACGACGAAGGCGGTCAGCGGGTGCGGGCGGGCGGTCATCCGGGCGATGAGGCCGGGCTTCTTGGGCTGGCCACCGGGCTGCTCGTCGGGCGACACGGTGCGCTTGGGCCGGAGCACAAGCACCGCGCAGATCAGCAGCGACGCGGCGCCGAGGGCGAACCGCAGGCCGAACCGCGGGTCGTGATGACTGGCGTCGTTGAGGTGCACGGCCCGGATGATCAGCAGCACCGCCACCGCCATCACGACCGTCATCAGCACCGCGCCCGCGGCGTACATGAACGCGGTCCGCCGCGGTTCGGCTGAGGACAGGAAGACCGCCATCACCAGCAGCGCTGTCGGCGAGACGGCGGCCAGCAGCGCGAATCCGGCGGCCTGGGCGAGCACCGGCCCTCCTTACTTCCTGGTCAGCGTGGGGGCATCCGCCCCGGGCTGCCGCGGCACGGCCTCGTTCGGCCCGGCCTCGTTCGGCCCGGCCTTGTTCGGGCTCGCGAGCAGCTCGATCACCCCCAGCACCAGCAGCAGGGCCAGCACCAGCCAGACCACCACGGCAAGGGTCGGCTGGCCCCAGAATATGAAGACCAGCACGGCGAGCAGTACCGCCCCGACCCGCAGGGGCCGGATGTGGGCGGCCGTCCAGGCACCGGCCGGCCCTGCCCGCAGCCCGGCCCGGTCACCGCGGGCGCGCAGCCAGCCGATCGCGTTCGCCAGGCCGCGCCTAGTGGCTACCGCGGCGGTCGACGGGCCAGCCAGGAACGCGCCCGCCGCCACCACCAGGCCCACCAGCAGCAGCACCCGCAGCCCCTGCTTGACGAAGCGGACCAGCGTGTCGAAGGCGGCGGCGGCCGCGTCGGACGGCAGCACGTTGCTCTGCACGCTGTTCAGGTAGATCGCCCGGGCGATGGCCAGCGCGATCGCGAGGACCAGCATGGACGCGGACAGGCCGAGGGCGGCGCCGATCAGTCCGCGGCGCCGGCCGCGGGCCAGCGCGACGCCGCCCGCCAGCAGGGCGAGCGTCAGCAGCGGCAGCACCCACTTGAGCGTCGTCACCAGCCGGTAGCCGGACTGGGCCTTGGCCAGGTTGGGCGCGGCGAACAGCGGGAAGGTGGCGTTGACGGCCGGGATGCGGCTGGCGATGGTGAGGCCGCGGGCGACCAGGTCCTGCTTCACCTGGTTGATCAGCGGTCCCAGGTTCAGCACCACCTGGCCGTTGACCAGGCTGAGGCTGCTGTCGCCGGCGCCGCTGTTGCCGGACAGCACCCGCACCAGCCCGGCATGGGCGAGGCGGTTGGCCTGTGTCCACGCCGTGGCCGCGGCCGGGCTGGCCACCACCTTGGCCACGGTCGAGCTGACCAGGCTGTCGACGGCGCCGGCGATCTGCCCGGAGAAGCTCTGCAGCAGGGTCGACAACCGCGGCAGCCGGGCACCCGCGAGCTGGCTCGAGGCCTGGCTGACCAGCGCCTGCACGTCGATCCGGCTGGTGACCTGGTCGGTTATCTTGGCGCTGATCGCGCGCTGCATGGCCGGGTCGTGGATCAGCGGTGCCACGTTGGCGACGTAACGGTCGGTGTTGGACACCTCGTTGGCGCCCCATACGCCGAGCACTGAGACGGGGGCGAGCACGCAGCCAAGGACGATGGCCAGCGCGGCCGCTGGCGTGCGCCAGCGGCCGCGGGCGGGCCGCCGCTGCTTGGCGGGCTGTGCGCCAACCTGGGCCCGCAGCGCGCTGACCTCGGACTTGAGCTGCTCGAATTGGGCCCGCTCGGCGGGCTCTAGCTCGGCGGGCTCCGGCCGCGGCTCGACCGGCCCCGGCCGCGGCTCGGCGGGCTCCGGCCGCGGCTCGACCGGCCCCGGCTCGGCGGGCTTTAGCCCGGCGGGCTCGGGCTCGGGCTCGGCGGGCTCTGGCTGCCTGGCGGCGGGCACGCCGCCACGAGCCTGCACGCCGGGCTTGCCGTCGCCGGTGGCCTGGTCGCCGGTGACCTGGTCGTTGGTGGCCTTGTCGTCCGTTGCCACGGGTCAGCCTTCGTCGCTGCCGGGACCGGTCAGTCTTCCTGGGCGAAGGCCTCGCGCAGCTTGGCCTCCTGCTCGGTCGACAGGTTGGTGCTGATCAGCTCGGCGTCGCCGGCGGGGAACTCGGCCTTGACCCGGTCGATCACCGCGTCCGAGCTAAGCAGGAACAGCGCCGACGTGCCGGGCGTGATCTGGTCGCGGACCGACTTGATGAAGTGGTCGCTGATGCCGACGTCGGCCAGCGAGCCGAACAGCGCGCCGGACGCGGCGCCGATCGCCAGGCCCAGGATCGGGACGAAGAAGATCAGGCCGAACAGCAAGCCCCAGAAGCCGCCGCCGAGCGCGCCGCCCATCTTGGTGTCGTGCAGCTGGCGGGTCTTCGGCTTCTTCTTCCCGTTCTCCCAGCTGACTACGGCCGCGTCCTGCACGTTGATGAGCTGCTGAGACTGCAGCGCGCCGAGTTTCGTTAGGGCCGTGTCGGCGCCGTTGGGGGTGGGGAACTTCCAGACGGTCAGCGATGCCATCGTGTCTTTGTCCTCCGCTTTGTGGTGTTCGCTTGATGGCGTGCGCGCCTGCGCACGCTAACCGGGGGACGCCGAGCCGGCGCTCCCCGTCGCGATCACAACCTGCCCGTTTCCCGGCCGCGGCCCATCACCCGCCGCGGGTGAACACGCGGTTGCGCACGACGAGAAGCCAGGGATCCGGGCGCTACAGGATGCGCAGCCGTACTCCGCGCTCGACCGCCTCGCGCCGGGAGGACACGCCCAGCTTGTAGTAGACCGAGCGCAGGTGCGTCTTGACCGTGTTGACCGAGAGGAACAGGGTATCGGCGATGTCCTGATTGCTCATGTAGGAGCGGAGCAGCCGCAGCACCGCCAGCTCGCTGGCGGTCAGCGCCGACGCCTCGTACTCGGCGGGCCCGCCGCCCGCCGCCCGGGACGACGGCTGGCAGACGAAGCGCTCGTGCACCCGGGCGGCGAACCCGGCGACCGGGCTGGCCGGCGTGACAAGCAGCGCGATCGCCGAGTGGACGGCGCCCCCCGCGTCGAGGAACGGCCGGTACAGGTCGTGCGGCTCGGCCAGCGCGAGTGCCTCTTCGAGGAGCTTCGCCGCCTCGCCGTCGGTCCCGCTGCGCCGGGCGGCGACCACCCCCGCCAGCAGCGCTGTCACCCGGTCCCTGCGGGTGGGGCGGCGGGCAGGCGGGCCGTTGGCTGGCCGTTGGTCCTGGGGACGGGCCGGGACGGGCTCCTGAGCGGCGTCGAGCGCCACCCGGAGCGCGTCCCCCGGATCGCCCTCGGCCAGCAGCAGGCGGGCACGGTCAGCGGCCTGGTCCGGCCGACTGACTGACTCGGCGGCCTTCCCCGCCCGGCTGGCCGGGCCGGCGGCGCCACCCGCCGGGTGCAGCGCCCTGGCCGCCAGGGCCAGGTCACCCGCCCGCAGCGCCACTTCGAAGTCCACCGCCGACAGCGCGGGCCCGTCGGTCTGGTACTTGTCCCGCACCGGGCGCAGCAGGTCCCTGGCCCGTTCCAGGTCGCCCTCGGCCAGCGCGACGCGGGCCCGGGCAGTCGCCAGCAGCACGCCCAGGTCGGGTTCGCCCGGCAGCGACGCCGCCAGCGTCTGCTCCGCCTCGTCGAGCAGCTTGGCCGCGCCGATCAGGTCGTCCCGGTCGAGCGCCACCTGCGCCGCCGCCATCATCGCCAGGCACCGTGCGACCGGGCCGGCCTTCTCCTCCGCCGGGGCGGGCTCACCCGATGCGGCGGTGTCAGCGGCCCCGGTCGGAGCCCCGGCCACCGCGGGTGACGCCACGGCGACGGGCGTCCCGGTGGCGGCGGCCATTTGCGGACCGGGCGCACCCGCGTCGAGCAGCTCGGCCGACAGGGCGGCCGCATGGCCGAGGTCGCCGCTGAGCGCCGCCGACAGGGCCAGCCAGCCCCGCGCCCGGGTCGCGAGCGAGCTAGTGCCGGCCGCGGTGAGCTGGTGGTAGGCGGCGGTCAGCGCGTCGTCGGCGGCGGTGAACTCCCGGCGGCGCAGCAGCACCGTGCCCAGGGCCAGCCAGAGCAGCCCGGCCGCTTGGTGCTCCTGCGGCCGGCTGGCCGATGCCCGTGCCCGCCTGGCCAGCGGCAGGCAGAACGCCACCGAGCCGGCGTCGGGCCGCCGCAGCAGCCGCAGGATGGCCAGCCACAGCTCGATCACCAGGCGGCCGGGCACGTCGGCGGCCCCAGCGTCGTCACCGCCGGACGCGGTGCTTCCGGACGCGGTGTTTCCGGACGCTGTGCTTCCGGACGCGGTGCTTCCGGACGCGGTGCTTCCGGACGCGGTGCTTCCGGACGCGGTGCTTCCGGACGCGGTGCTTCCGGACGCTGTCCTTCCGGACGCGGTGCTTCCGGACGCTGTCCTTCCGGACGCGGTGTCGTCGGGCGCCGGGGTGCCGGGCACCGTGCGGTCAGCCGCTGTGTCGTCGCGCGCGGGCGCCGCCGCCAGGTCCAGATAGGCCTCGGCCGAGTCCGGGTCGCCGCGGTACAGCCGGGCCAGCGCAAGCGCGGCCGCGACGGCCGGGTCGGCCCGCCACCGGGCGGGCAGCCGCCCGATGACGGTCTCGAACTCGGCCACCCGCTCAGTGAGCGCGCCCGCCAGTCCTGCCTCGGTCAGCAGCGGCCCGACCGCCTCCCACTGGCCCGACTCGGCCACGCAGCGCACCGCCTCGACCGCGTCGCCGCGCGCCGCGTACCACCGGGCAGCCCGGCTGAACAGGCCGGGAACGTCGGCCGCGAGCTCGCAACGCAGCTCGCCGAGCAGCACCCGGCGCAGGAACGGGTGGTACCGGTAGCCGTCCGGACCGTCCCGGAAGACCAGGTAGTTCTCCCGGAGCAGGGTGTCGAGGATGCGGGCGCTGCCCGGCTCGCCGGTCACCTGGTCGGCGAAGCCGGCCGTCACCCGCTCAGCGATGCTGGTGCGCCGCAGAAACTGCCGGACCGCGGGCGGCTGCCAGTCAAGCACCTCGTCGCGCAGGTACTCGGCGACGATGGGATCAGCCGCGAGATCACCCGCGGTCAGCCCGCCGTCCCGCGCGGCGACCAGCGCGGCCAGCCGGGGGCCCGCCATCCAGCCCTCGGTCTGCCACAGTAGCTCCGCGCGCTCCGCGGGCCCGGCCGCGAGCCCCAGGTGGTCGAAGTAGGCGTCCGCTTCCTCGGCGGTGCAGGCCAGGTCGGCCGCGCGCACCTCGGACAGGGCGCCGGACAGCCGCATCTTCGCCAGGTGCAGGCCGGGAACCGACCGCCCGCACAGGATGAGGCGCAGCGTGGCCGGAGCCTGGTGGATCAGCAGGGCTAGCCCGGGCAGCACGTCGCTGCCCGCCAGCGCGTGCACGTCGTCGATGACGAGGACCAGCGAGCCGGACAGCTTGCGGACCGCGTTAACCAGGTCGCTTGGCAGGTCGTCGGCGGCCTCGCGGCCGCGCGGCACCAGCGGCGCGCCCCCCGCGCCCGGCCCGGTGCCGGTCACCGTGCCGACCGCCGCGCTGGCCCCGGCCAAGGCGGCGGTCATGCAGGCCCAGAACCGGCCGGGGTCGCGGTCGCCCTCGTCCAGGGTGAGCCAGGCGATACGCCGCGACCGGACCCGGGCGGCCGCCCAGCCGGCGCAGGCGATGGTCTTGCCGGCCCCGGGCGGCGCGGTGATCACCGTCACCGGGCGCTCGGTAGCCTGCTCGATCAACGCGGTCAGCCGGTCACGGCGGAACACGTCCGCACCAGGCTGCGGCACGCGGAACTTGCCGGCCCCGATCGTGGTCACTGGTACCGGATCCATACTCATCGCGATGCTGCCGGGAACAGACTCCAGCGTGGTCATTCGCTTCACAGACACTCCCCCACCAGGCCATTCCTTACCCACCCGATTTGGAGAGTAATCACCTGTGCACCTTTAGCAATGTCTCGCCACAGGGCATCACCCGCGGCGGGTGAGACGGCCCGCAGCCGCCGCCCACGGGCGTCGAGCTGGTCCAGCGACCGGGCCGCCAGCCGCGATCAGGCCCGGCGGACACGGTGGCGGCAGGCGCTGCCGCCGACTTCACCCGCAGTGGATGACGCCAGGGACGCCTGGCGGGGTGACCATCCAGCTCAAGTCCTTCCCTCACGGGAAGGATCCGGCAAAACGGAGGGAAGACCGTCCCATGAGCGAGATGCATGACAACACGGGCCAGCAGGCTGGCCGGGCCGCCGGCGCGGCAGGGCAGGCGGGCGCGACCGTGCCGGCCGGACCGTCGACCGGCAGCGGGCAGCCGGGGACCGCGCAGGCGGCCACCGCACAGGCAGCCACCGCGCAGGCGGGCAGCGGGCAGGCCGGCAGCGGCCAGCGTTACGTGCCCCGCCCGGCCCCCGGGTACGACGACGCCCAGGGCTACCAGACGGGTGGCGGCAGGCACGAGGCGGCGCCGAGCGGCGCCGCGCTCGGGCTGACCATCATGGCGGCCGCGTTCATGATGGTGGGCGGCCTGCTCGGCTTCTTCGAGGGCCTGGCCGCGATCATCAAGGGCTCGTTCTTCGTGGTGCTGCCCAACTACGCGTTCAGCATGTCGACCACCGCCTGGGGCTGGGTGCACCTGATCATCGGCGCGGTGCTGTTCGTCGCGGGCGCCGCCCTGTTCACTGGCCACCTGTGGGCGCGGATCATCGGCGTGGTGCTCGCCTCGCTCACGATCATCGCCTACTTCGTGTCCCTGCCGTACTACCCGGTCTGGTCAGTGGTGATCATCGCGCTGAGCGCGTTCGTCATCTGGGCGCTGCTCACCCCGCGTAACCCGCTGCGCTGACCCGGCGGTCACCCGGCCGAACGCGGCAGCGCGCAGATGGGATCGGCGATCGGCGGCGCACTGCCGCTGGCGGTCGGGGTGGCGCTGAGCCCTGTCCCGATCATCGCGGTGGTGCTGATGCTCACCACCCCTCGGGCGGGGGTAAACGGCCCCCTGTTCGTCGTGGGCTGGCTGGCCGGGCTCGCCGTCGTCGGCGCGATCGTGCTGTGCGTGGCCGGTCCGGCCGGCGCCAGCTCGGCAGGCGCCCCTGCCACCTGGGTGAGCTGGGTGAAGATGGCCCTGGGGGCGCTGCTGCTGGCGGTCGCCGCGCGACAGTTCCACCGGCGGCCGCGAGCGGGCGCCCAGGCGCCGCTGCCGAAGTGGATGGCGAAGCTGGACGGCATCCAGCCGCTGGCCGTCTGCGGCCTGGCTGCCCTGCTGGCCGGCGCCAACCCGAAGAACCTGCTCCTAGCGGTGGCCGCGGCCGCCTCGATCGCGCAGACCGGCGTCTCCGGCACCGACCAGGCGGTCGCCTATCTGGTGTTCGCCCTAATCGGCACGCTCGGGGTGGGCGCCCCAGTAGGGATCTACTTCGCGCTCGGCCCGCGGGCGGACACGGTGCTCGGCGGGCTGAAGGACTGGATGGGCGAGCACAACGCGGTCATCATGTCGGTGCTGTGCCTGGTCATCGGGGCCAAGCTGATCGGCGACGCGATCAGCGGGCTGACCGGCTGACCGGCTGACCGGCTCGCTCGGCGGTGCACGGTGGCGTCCGCGCTCAGGCGGGGTAGCGCTTGGGTCCCTGGGTGTAGGTGCGGCCGGCCGGGGTTGTCCACTGGTGCCAGCCGGGTCGGGGCTGGGTGACTGTCCAGCCTTTGGATTGCTTGACCTGGTGGCAGGCGCGGCTTCTGGCTCCGGCATTGCACGCGCAGGTGGGGCCGCCCTTGTCGTGGGGGACAGCATGCTCAAAATCGGACTCTCTCGCGTGGCGGGAGCAGGTGGGGAAGGTGCACTCGTAATCGCGGACCTGGACCAGGTGGCGGAGGGTGTCGCCGGGCTGGTAGGCGGGGGTGTGGTGGCGGTGGTCGCAGTGCTCGGTGGGGACGGGCTCCAGCTTCACGAGCATGGTGCGGCCGCCGGGCAGGGTGAGCTGCCAGGTGCCGTGCCGGGCGGGCGGGCCTGGGGTGGGGGCGAGGGCGGGGGCGGGGGCGAGGGCCCAGGGTAGTGGCGGGTCGCCGGGTGGCGTTGGGGCGGCCCGGCTGAGCTGGTGCAGGCGGGTGGCGGGGATGGTGAGGTGCAGGCGGGCCGGGAGGCTGGCCAGCGGCTTGTGCCGGGTGGCTGCTTCGGGTGGCGGGCGGCCGGTGCTGATGATGGCCGTGTGACGGGTGGGGCGGGCGCAGCCGTGGGCGGCGGCGGTGCCGTCGGGGGCGGTGACGGTGAGGCAGATGGTGGTGCGGGGGCTGGCGGCGGCGAGGGCGGCCAGGGTGCGGCACAGGGCGGGGTCGAGGGGGCCGAGGCCGTGGCCCTCGCCGGAGCGCTCGGCCAGGCCGAGCAGGGTAGCCAGGGGGATGATCAGGTCAGCGGGCCGGGGTAGCGACCCGGCGGGTGGTCCGGCCGGCGCGGGTGGTCCGGCCGGCGCGGGTGGTCCGGCCGGCGCGGGAGAATCGCCGCCAGGGGTGCCAGGGTCAGGGCCTTGCGGGCCGGAGCCGGGGTTGCCGTCAGGGCTACCTGGACCAGAACCACCGGGACCGGGGCCACCGGGACCGGGGCCGTCCGGGCCGTCGGAGCCGGGGCTGTCCGGGCCGTCGGAGCCGGGGCTGTCCGGGCCGTCGCCCTGGTCCTCGGGCCCGGGCCCGTACTCGTTCGGCGCCCCGAGCCCGGCCGGGGGCTGCCCGGCCGCGACCCGCTCCCCGGCGGTGACCCCGTTCATCAGATCGAGGTAGGCCATCGCCCGGAACTGATCCATCCGCACCCCGGCAAATACCCCTGACTGCTGGTACTCAGCCGCGCGGGCGCAGACGCTGGCATAGGCAGCCAGGGACTCGTCGGTCGGCAGGTCGTAACCGGACAGGCTCGCCGCCCCGGACGGGTCACGGCGCAGCGCGACCCGGGCCCGGTTCCGCTCGGCCTCCTCCCGCCGCCGCTCCGCCGACACCGGGTCCACCGTGAGCGCCGCCTGGGCGGCGAGCTTCTCGACCTGCCCGTGGGTCTTGCCCGGCAGGTCGGCGGCGATCATCGCCTCGGCGGCGGCCGCGTCGGCGTCGCTCAGGCAGGTGAGCGCGTCCGCGACCGCCCGGGCCTTGGCCAGCGTCAGTTCCCCGGCCGCCAGCAGCGCCCCGGTCAGCGGCAGGCGCGCCTCCAGGTCCCACGCGGCCTGCATCAGCCGCTCGGCCGACACCGGCGGCATCGCCAGCGCGAGCGCGACGTCATGGGTCAGCGACCGTGACCAGCCGCCGGACGGGTCACCGCGGCCGCCGCGGTGCCCGCCCGGGCCGGGCTCCTGCTCGTCGCGGACCAGCTCGCGCAGCTCCGCGAGCTTGCCTGCCGCCGCCCACGACTCCACCGCCTGCCAGCGGGCCGCCCGGCCGACCCGCTCGTCCCGCGACGCGCCCGCGCGGCCC
>Ga0265338_10009601_pt1 | contig 11496 bp, 11 predicted proteins | sample 42126metaG_FD_193579 | JGI IMG/M metagenome (GOLD analysis project Ga0265338, IMG submission 193579) | Rhizosphere microbial communities from Carex aquatilis grown in University of Washington, Seatle, WA, United States - 4-21-26 metaG | ecosystem: Host-associated > Plants > Roots > Rhizosphere... | reverse complement strand
GGGCTTTTTATTCCACCAACTGATAATCGAGAGTTCTTTTTTCAAGGTCGGCGCCGACGATTTTGAATCTGACTTTGTCGCCGAGTGTAAATCTACGCTTTGAAGTTTGGCCGACCAAAGCGTAATTTTTCTCGTCCAAAACGTAGAAATCGTTTCCCGGAAGCTTCGTGATATGGACCATGCCTTCGGTGAGCGTTTCTTTTTCTTCCACATAAATACCCCAACCGATGACGCCGGAAATCGTGCCTTCGAATGTTTCGCCCGTGCGGTTTTGCATATATTCGATTTGTTTGTAACGGACGCTCGCTCTTTCGGCGTCGGCGGCGCGGATTTCTTTTTCCGTCGTATCCTTGGCGATATTTTCAAATTTCGCCACTTCGCCTTTGCTTACTTTTCCGTTCTCGAGTTCGCGTTGTAAGAATCGGTGAACGATGAGGTCGGCGTAGCGGCGGATGGGGGACGTGAAGTGCGTGTAATATTCAAATGCCAAGCCGTAGTGCCCGATGTTTTGCGTCGAATAGACGGCTTTCGACATCGAGCGCACGGCGGCGGTCTTGATAATTGATTCTTCGGCGCTACCTTCGACGCTTCGCATTAAAGCTTGCAAATCTTTAACGGCGACGCCTTTTTTGGAAATTGGAAGCTCGTGACCGAGAGCGCGGGCAAAGATAGAAAGGTTTTCGATGCGCTCCATATCCGGCACGTCGTGAATGCGGTAGAAAAACGCCCCGCCTTTTTTCTCCATGGCTTTCCACATAAACTGCGCGACTTCTTTGTTTGCCAAAAGCATAAATTCTTCGACCAATTTGTGACTATCGCCGCGGGATTTCTTCACAACTTTTATCGGCACGCCTTTTTCGTCCAAAATAAATTTGATTTCGTCTTTTTCGAAATCGATGGCGCCGTTTCTTTCTTTTTCCGCGCGCATTATTTTTGCCATCTTGTTCATGAGCAGTAATTCAGCGGAAAAGACGGCCGGAGCGGAAATAGGGGCGGGCGAGCGCGTAGTCTTAGCGGAGTCTGCGGAGCGCACAAGCGAGCCCGCCCCTATTTCCGCGGAGGCTTTGTCGAGTGTCTCTTGTGCCGTCTCGTAAGTGAATCTTTTTATCGAGCGGATGAAAGTTTTTCCGAACCAGCGCGAATATATTTTGGCTTTTTCGTCCATTTCGAAAACTGCCGAAAAAGCGCACTTGTCTTCGTTCGGATTGAGACTGCAAAGATTGTTCGACAGAACTTCCGGAAGCATTGGTATTGTCCGGTCAACGAGGTAGACGGAGAATCCGCGTTCGCGGGCTTCTTTGTCTAGAGCCGTGCCTTCGCGGACGAAATGCGATACGTCGGCGATATGAACGCCGACTTCAAAATGACCGTTTGGAAGTTTTCGTAGCGAGAGCGCGTCGTCAAAATCTTTTGCATCGACAGGGTCAATGGTACACGTCGGTACGTCACGCATATCACGGCGTTTGTCGGCACCTTCAGCTTGAATTTTTTCGGCGTTTTTGGCGATTTGTTCCGCCTCACGGACGACTTCAATCGGATATTCGTAAGCAAACCCTCGTTCGAGGACGATGGCGCGCATTTCCGTCTCGTGGATTCCCGGCTCGCCAATAATTTCGGTGAGATTTCCTTCGGCGTGATCGGGGAGCCATTTTGTAATTTTTACGAAAACTTTTTTCCCCTCGCAAGTCGAAGCGCTAGGCACTTCCGCGGAGGCCTTTATCAAAATTGGCAAGTAGCATCTCTTATCGTCGGGAATGAGTTCCAAATTGTCACCAATATGTTTTGCCACGCCGACGAATGCTGATTTCGAGCGGTGAACGATTTCCACGACTTCTCCTTGGCGGCGGTTGAAACGCGGGTGTGGCAGGATTTTTATTTTGACTGTGTCGCGATGAAGCGCTCCTTTGAGAGCCGCCGGCTGGATTTCTATGGATTCTTTGGATTTTCCGTCATCAAAAAAGCCGACGCCTTTCTGGCTCACGGCTAAGGGGCCTTCGAGAGTTTGCGTCTGCATAGAGACAAACTATAGCAGAAATCGGGGAAATTGAAATAAATGTTATAATCAGAATATGAAAATCACTCCTCGTGACCTCATTCTCGGCGGACAAGACGGACTCGTAAACGTACTCGGCATCGTCCTAGGACTTTCCGCCGCGGCGACATCCGAACACACTATTATCATCGCCGGACTTGCCGCGGCTTTTTCCGAAGCGACATCGATGGGAGCCGTAGCTTACACGGCGGCGCAGGCGGACAAAGTGCGCATTGAAACGGAAGGTGAGAAAATGTTTTTCGGCGACGCCGTCATCGTCGGATTGTCCGCCCTCGTCGGTGCCATCATCCCTCTTTTGCCTTTTTTCTTTTTGCCGGTCGATGTATCCGTGCCCATTTCACTCATATTGTCGGCGGTTGCTCTTTTCACTCTCGGCGCCAAAGCCGGAAAAAGCACCGGTAGGTCAAAGACAAAATCCGGATTACAAATTCTTTTCATCGGCTTTCTTGCGGCTTTGGCCGGGTTTATCATTGGTGTAATTCTTAAATAAGCGTGCCGAGCGATAAAAATAAAACCATAGTTTTCGGCGGAGGATGTTTTTGGTGTACGGAAGCCGTTTTCAAAATGATTCGCGGCGTTTCATCCATTTTGCCCGGATATTCCGGCGGACATACCGAAAATCCGACATACGAAGAAGTCTGCGGAGGCAAAACTGGGCATGCCGAATGCGCGAAAATAGAATACGACTCGTCAATAGTAAATTTTCGCGACTTGCTCACCGTATTTTTTGGTTCTCACGACCCGACGAGTCTCAACCGCCAAGGTCCTGACACAGGCACGGAGTATCGTTCGGTGATTTTTTATACGACGCCGGAACAAAAATCTGAAATAGAAAAATTTATCGCGGAAATAAACGCTTCGAACAAAAACGGCAAACCAATCGTGACGGAAGTCTTGCCGCTTGCGAAATTTTACGAAGCGGAAAATTATCATCACGATTATTTTGCCGCTCATCCGGGAAACCCATACTGCGAAATCGTTATAAATCCCAAGCTTGAACACGTGAAAAAGGATTTTGCCACGCTCTTAAACGGATAAAACCGAAGTAATAATTTTGTTATACTAGTGGCATGACAAAAGATATGCCAAAAAACGAAGACGAATGGAAAGCCAAGCTCACAAGCGAGCAATACAAAATACTCCGCGAAAAGGGGACGGAAGCGCCGTTTTCCGGCAAACTTCTCCACGAAGACCACGACGGAATGTTTCGTTGCGCGGCGTGTGGCGCGGCACTTTTTTCTTCGGCGGCAAAATTTGAATCCGACACCGGCTGGCCATCTTTCGACCAGGCGGTTCCCGGCTCCATAGTCGAAATGCCGGACGGAGATCTTGGTATGATTCGCACCGAAATCATCTGCGCGAATTGCGGCAGTCATTTGGGACACGTTTTTGACGACGGACCGACGCCCACGGGGAAGCGGTATTGTCTCAACAGTGTTTGTCTTGAATTTGACGAAGAGAAAAAATGAAAAAATCACGGAGCATGTTTTGGGTAGTCATCATCGCCGTCGTCATTGTCGGTATCTTTTTCTACGCTCGATATCAAAACGACCGTTACGCCAATTCGTTTACTTCAAACGAGAATCCTCTTTTGTCGACGTATACCAACACGACGTACGGTTTCTCCATAGATTATCCAAACGATTTCATCGCCACGTCGACGTTCGCTTCGTCTTACCTCTTGCCGACGTATTGGAATATTTATTCGACGGAAGGCTCTGGCGACGAAGTCGTGGCAATCGAGTATCCGGATTCGAACAACGTTTTGTCCACTGAACTGCGCATCGGTGTTTCCGACGAGACGTCGTCAATTCGTGCTTGCGACGCGTTTGATCAAAACGTCGCCACCTCGACTCATGCAATCGCCGGTCGGCAATTTTTCGTCGGCACGGATAGTAACGCCGCTATGAGTCATTTCAGTTACACGAAAAGCTATCGCATCGTTCACGACGGAAAATGTTTTGCTCTCGATCTCGTTTCATTTGGTACCAATCCGGAGGTCTATTCACCGCCAAAAACCGTGCCTTTTGACGAGAAAACGGCGGAGGCCGCTTTCGAACAGGTCGTCGAGAGTTTTGTGTTTACCAAATAATTCAAATATATGAAAATCGAATGGAAAAAAGTCACATGGTATTCGCAGATTATAGCCATTGTAATTTTTGTCGCTGTATTTTTTGTCGGTTTTTTCTTCGGGAAAAAATATGAATCGTCACGTTCGGTGATTTCGGGCTGGGCGCCGCCAAGAAGCTCCGTCGTCGCGAGTGCTTCGTTTACTTGCAGCGCGGGCAAATCAATCCAAGCCGTCTTCCTGACGACCGGAGCGGAAGTGACGCTTTCTGATGGCAGAAGCGAAAACCTCACGCAGGCCGAGAGCGCCGACGGCGGTCGCTACACGAACAGCGACGAGTCGTTCGTCTTTTGGACAAAGGGAAATGGCGCGTTTGTTACCGAAAATGGCGTGACGACGTACGTCAATTGCGTCGCGACTAAATAAAATGAACAAAGCAGTGAAGAAAGTTTTTATTTTCGACCTCGACGGAACGCTAACGGAAAGCCGTGTGCCGATAGCGAAAGACACGGCCGATCTCCTCTCGCGACTTTTCGAAGAGAAAATCGTCGCCGTGATTTCCGGCGCGGTATTTTCGCGTTTCGAAGTGCAGTTTCTTTCCGGATTTCGTTCTACCGCGAATTTCGAACACCTGTTTCTTTTGCCCACGTCCGGAGCGGAATTGCGGAAATATACAAACGGAGCTTGGAAAATTGTTTATCAGGAAAAAATTCCCGACGATATCCGGGCGAAAGTCATATACGAAATCGCCAAGCTCGCGGACATTTCGAGAGGCGAGGAGAGAAAGTTTATTGACGACCGCGTCGGTCAAGTGACGTACGCTGGACTCGGCATCGAAGCGCCGCTTGAAGAAAAAAAGAAATATGATCCTGATGAAAAAAAGCGGCGCGATTTTATCGCCAAAATCGCGCCGCTTTTTTCGGAACTTTCTTTTCATATGGGCGGATTGAGTTCCATAGACATTACGCCTCGTGGCGTCGACAAAGCGTTTGGTGTGAAAAAACTTCTCGAACACGTCGGCGCGGACCTCTCCGAAGCTCTCTTTGTCGGCGACGCTTTGTACAAAGGTGGCAACGACGAAGCGGCAAAAGCGTCGGGTGTTGACATCCTCGCCACGTCTGGCCCCGAAGAAACAAAGAAAATAATTCTCGAATTTTTGAAACAAAATGAAAAATAATTTTCCAAAATCGCCCGTGGCTTATTTTGTCGCCGAATACGCCCTTTCATCCGGCGCGCCGACCTATGCCGGCGGGCTCGGCGTCCTTGCCGGCGATTATCTTCTCGAAGCGGCGAAAGAAAATTTTCCTTTCATTCTCGTCAGTCTAAAATACGACGGGTTCGACGCCGGCAAAGACAGTTATGAGAAAGTCTCCGATGCTTCGGGAAAACCTCTTATCATTTCAGTGCCGATGGAAAAGAGGGAGATAAGCGTCTGTGCTTGGACGAAACAGTTTGGTCCAAACACGGCGGCGATTTTGCTTGATACCGATTGCGCGGAGAATTCTTCCGAAGACCGTCTGATTTGCAAAACGCTCTACGATCCTCATTTGTATATGAGAATTAAACAACAGTTGATTTTGGGTTGCGCCGGCCCAGAAGTTCTTTCTCGTCTCGGTATTTCGCCGAGAATATACCATTTGAACGAAGGTCACACGTCTCTTGCAGCGCTCGGGATTATCGCTCTCGAGATGAAAACCTCCGACTCTTTTTCGAAAGCCGTCGAAGTGGCGCGTGGCAAGATTGTTTTTTCCAAGCACACGATATTTTCCGACGCCGGACTCTATATTTCCTCAAGCGAATTTTTCGACCACGCGGCGCGTTTCTGTTCGGCCCACATGCTCGACCAAAAAGAAATTTTCAAAATCGGAGCATATGAAAAAGACGAAGACCTTTTTTCGACAACGAGATTCGGTATCAAAATGTCGTCGCGGCGAAACGCCGTCAGCCGGCTTCATATGGAACAAGAAAAAATTCTTCATCCCTCGAGCGATTTCGCATACGTTACGAACGGCATTTTCAAAGACCGTTGGCGATTCATAAACGCACTCGACACTTCCGATGACGCTCTTTTCAAAACGAAATCGTCGGCGCGCGCGACACTTGTCGCGTTCGTGAACGAAAAAACCGGTGTCGCGCTCGACCCGAAAGCTCTCACGCTTGTCTGGGCGCGCCGTCTCGTGGCATACAAACGTCCGAGACTTCTTTTTTCGGATGTCGCCCGGCTGAAAAATATTTTATGTAACGAAAAATATCCGGCGCAAATAATCATTTCCGGCAAAGCATATTCGACGGATGAAGAGGGACAAAAAGACGTGGAAATAATCCGCGAACTCGCGGCAAAAGAACTCAAGGGCTTCCTCGCGTACATTCCGGATTATTCTCTCGACATCGCGTCTCGGCTCGTCGCCGGCGCCGACGTCTGGGTCAACACGCCCGAGCGCGGCAAAGAAGCTTGCGGCACAAGCGGCATGAAGGCGGCGTTAAATGGTGCGCTTATGTGTTCCATTTCTGACGGTTGGATGGACGAAGTCGATTGGGCCGGCGCGGGCTGGGTCCTTTCGGAGGAAAAAACGGCCGACTCGCTCTACTCTTTTTTGGAAAACGACATTGTGCCCGAATTTTGGAACGCGAGGACGACCTGGGCGGCACGGATGAGAAAAACGATTGCCATAGTCGAAACGGGTTTTGGCGCCGAGAGAATGCTCGCCGATTACCGCAAAAAAATCTATCTCTTTTAAAATAATTTCGTGTTAAACTTATGCCAATGAATCTCTTCAAGCACTCGTCTGCCGGTAAGCTGAAAATTCTCTTCGTCGCGGCCGAAGCCGCGCCTTTTGCCGCCGTCGGCGGCCTCGCGTCGGTGATGTATTCTCTGCCCAAAGCTCTCTCGCGCCTCGGTCACGACGCGCGCGTTTTTATGCCGCGGTACGTGTTTATTGACGACCAAAAAAACAATTTGAAAATGGATAAGAGGGGACTGCAAGTGCCGACCGGAAGCGAAAACAACGACCCCAAACATTTAATCTGTAATGTTAAGCGTCGGGATGAAAACAAAAAAGACCCGAAAAGTCCGGTCACGACGTATTTTCTCGAAAATATGGAATATTTCGAATTGCGCACAAACGTCTACGGCTACAGCGACGACACCATCCGCTGGGCGCTTCTCTCCCGCGGTGTCTTGGAGTACATAAGCTATTGGAGCGATTGGAAGCCGGACATTATCGTCTCGTCAGATTGGCAGACCGGACTCGTGCCCAACTATATGAAGACTTTGTACAAAGACGATCCGATCATTTCGAAAATCGTTTCCGTTTTCTCCATTCATAATCTTTATTTTCAGGCGATGTTCGACCATAGGTTCGTTTCAGAAATGGACAACGACGACGGCAAATCGCCGATTCCTCCCATCGTCGGCGACGGGAGGATGGTGAAAATCAATCCGATGCGCCGTGGCATTATGCACGCTGACGCCATCAATACCGTCTCGCCGAATTACGCCAAAGAAATTCTGACGAAAGAGTACGGCGAACTTCTCGAAGATCTGCTCCGCGAACGCAGAAGCGTGCTCGCGGGAATTTTAAACGGCATCGATTACGAAGTCTGGAATCCCGCAACCGATTCCGCCATTGCCGCGAAGTATGATGTCGAACACATTCTCGAACGCGCGAAAAACAAGTCGGCTTTGCAGGAACGTTTCGGTCTCGCCGACGACAAAGACGTTTTCGTCCTTGCCATTGTTTCCCGTCTGACGAAACAAAAAGGTTTCGACCTTTTGCCAAATGTTATGGACACGCTTCTCCGCGAGCTTCCTGTTCAGCTCGTCGTTGTCGGCGACGGTGAGACCGACCTCATGGGCTATTTTCAAGACCTCGCGGCAAAACATCACGGCCGCGTGGCGGCGCATTTGCAATTTGACCCCGTTCTGCCCCATCCCGTTTTCGCCGGCGCCGACGCTTTCATTATGCCGTCGCGGTTTGAACCTTGCGGACTGACACAAATGGAAGCCATGAGAATGGGCACAATACCGATTGTCAGGAAAACCGGTGGCCTCGCCGATAGCGTGGATGATTACGACCCGTCTCACGAAATCGGCACGGGATTTGTCTTCGAAAAATTTGATTCGATGTCGTTTCTTATCGCCGTCGTCCGCGCCTATGAGACGTTTCGCGACAAGAAAGCTTGGACAAGCATGGTTGTCCGGGCTTTGGAGAAAGATTTCTCGTGGGACGTCTCCGCCGAGAAATACGTAAAGTTTTTTAACGAAGCGATGGCGCGAAAAACGAAATAATATATGCGCTGGGCAAATTTCTTACATATCTATCAGCCAGCCAACCAGATGGACGACATCTTTGATAGAGTCGTGAACGAAAGCTATCGGCCTTTGTTTAAATCCTTGAAAGATAATCCGAAAACACGGATTACTCTCAACATCAACGCCATTCTCGCCGAGCAGTTTGTAGAGAGAGGCTATCAAGACATCATTGACGACATAAAACTGGTTGCTTCGCGAGGACAGATCGAGTTTACCGACACGGCGAAATATCATCCTCTGTTGCCGTTTTTGGATGAATTTGAAGTCAGGAGACAAATTACCCTCAATAGAGAAACGAATAAAAAAATTTTCGGCTCCGTCTACAAACCGACCGGTTTTTTTCCTCCAGAGATGGCTTACGCGCCATTTCTCGCTCCCATTTTGGAATCTATGGGTTACAAATGGGTCATAATCGATGAGATAGCTTTCAACGGGAGAATGAACCAAGTAGACACGAATACGATTTATACCATCGCCGGAACGAAACTCAATGTTTTTTTCAGGGAAAGAAATCCGTCAAACCTGATTATGAGCGCTCTCGTCCGAAGGGAGCAGGATTTTCACGAGCTTATGGGTGAAGAATATAAACGCAAAGGTTATATGGTCACAGGCATGGATGGAGAAACTTTTGGCCATCATCGTCCCGGACTGCAAAAACTTTTAACTGGACTTTTAGTTTCGGAAGATTTTGAACACGTGTTTCTTTCGGAGTTGCCGGACCAGATTGAAAAACACCAGACGGTGTCTCCGCTCGTATCAACATGGGCTTCGACTGAAAAGGATATTGAGGAAGGTAAACAATTTCTTACTTGGCAAGACAAAAACAACGCTCTTCACAATATGGAATGGGAACTTTTTCACCTCGCGCTTAATACCGTGAGGAATTTTAAAGGTTCTGCTAGAGACATTCAAACGGCGCGCGAAAAGCTTGATGTGGCGCTCGCTTCGGACCATTTTTTTTGGGCGTCAGCAAAGCCGTGGTGGTCGCTTGAAGTTATTGAATCCGGTGCCTGGCTTCTTCTTGATACCATGAGGAGTGTTCCAGATATTCCCGAAGATATATTGCTCAAAGCTGAAGGCATTTATCATAAAATCATTGCCACGGCTTTTGAATGGCAACGCACGGGACACATCCGAAAAATGTACCGTCATTACAAAGAACACGCGCGGATTCCTTTCAAAGATGCCACTGTGGGCAAAGGCGAGCCTTGGGTCTACGACGCTTTCATTGAGCTTATGAAGAACGCCATGAAGGAAGCAGCCAATGAAGAAAATTTCGAGCGAGCGATTCTCTGGCGCGATGCCATCTGGAAACTCAATACGAAGAACGATATTTACGACGCGATGCACGCCATTGACCTGCTTCGCAAAGAAGTTACCAACGCGCAAGTGCTCGATATGATAGGAAAATATCGCCGCGAATACGAACGTCTCTCCTCCGGCCAGCCGGAACAAAGAGGAGCGTAATTATTAATGTTATTATTTTAAATATGAAAAATCAAAAAGGTTCGGCGGTTGTTTGGGTTTTAATTCTAATTGTTATTTTGATTATCATTGGCGGAATATATTTTTATTCCAGAAATTCTTCTGTGCAGACCACAACGGTTTCAGCATCACAGCCAACGACTGGAACTCAAGTCCCGACTGTTTCTATCAATTTAAATCCTGCTAATCAAAATCAAGTTTCCACGACGACTTCTACAGAGAATCTCCTAATTACTTCAATTTCTCCATCTACCGTTTCTGCCGGTCAGATAGTCACGGTTAACGGAAGCGGTTTTTCGAAAACGAACCCCAACAATGAAGTGGGAATGAGTTGGGGCAAGCATAATCCCACAGCAATAGCCCTGACAAATTCACAGAATAAGACGGTTCAGTTAAGTGTCGCGACATTACCAAACGACAATCTCCTAACGTTCTTAGTCCCTTCCTCGCCTGCATGTATTGGCGTGGAAAGAGGATGCGGTTCTTCAGACCCTGCTTCATATTTTTTGGATATTACTCCTGGCGTTTATTCTGTCGTTGTCGAAGATGGTGTCACGGGTGTTGAAAGTAATGCCGTGCCTTTGACCATAGTAGCAACATCGACAGCCAATACTTCTACGTCTGTCTCCGGCATGACGGAGTATACCGATTCGAGTTTCGGATTTTCATTTTGGTATCCGAGCAGTTGGACAGTGTCCCAGGTTGCGGTTGTCGATTCAGGGTTATCAGGCGCGACAACGACGAAATCATTGGAAGTTTCCGATGCCCAACATGATGGGTTTCTAATAGATGAGGCCGTTTTCCCGTCTGGACCCATCACGGTTCCAAGTGGAACATGTATGGCGAGCTATAATACGGATAGCCGTAGTGGACAATGGATGCAGACCGTTTCTCGTTGTGATGGAGCAACAAATATTCCAACCGCTTACGCCACGAGCAGTAATACAATGGGAGGGTTACCAGTCTTTCTTGCGCAAAACGGTATCTCAAGTGTCAGCTATATTGTTCCTGTTGATTGGGCAACAAATGAAAAGACTATCTTAGTTAGCCCCATCCATTCACCTCAACCAGAAGACATAACACCGATCGTAAGCACTATCATTCCAACTGATTCGGTCATGTCTTCGATTATAGGAAGTATGGCGGAGCAAACGCAAACAATACAAGCCGAGGCAAAAGCTTACGGAGTTTCCAGTCAGTAATTATTTAAATTCTATCGGAGGAACTTTTTTGTAATTCGGATTTTTGACGAATTTTGGTTGACCGTTTTCTTCGACGCAATAATATGCCGCGCCGTGGAGTTTCTTGAAAGGCGCGTAGTCGGCGTGACCGGGCATCGAGACTGCATTCTTCTCGCCGAAATCGACGGGGGAGTCATCGGACGTCACGAGCCAACTTTTTCCGGTATTTATCGCGAGATGCCCATAACCGCTCGGAGTAAAAACTTTGTCTCCTTCTTTCACTTTAATCGCGCGAAATTCTACGATTTCGTCATCAATAGGCGTCGCGGAGGAGAGGGTGTTTCCGAGCGCGTAAGTCTTAGCGGAGCGCACAAGCGAGGGAACACCCTCTTCGGAG
>Ga0265338_10009600_pt1 | contig 11496 bp, 6 predicted proteins | sample 42126metaG_FD_193579 | JGI IMG/M metagenome (GOLD analysis project Ga0265338, IMG submission 193579) | Rhizosphere microbial communities from Carex aquatilis grown in University of Washington, Seatle, WA, United States - 4-21-26 metaG | ecosystem: Host-associated > Plants > Roots > Rhizosphere >... | reverse complement strand
GCCACAGAGCCCTGAAGAAGTTGACGGAGCCATTGGTGGCTGGGTTGGGGAGGAGGAGGTTGAAGCCTGTGGCTGTGATGGTGTTGGTGCTGACGTTGGTCCATGAACCGCTGTTGAGCGAACTTCTGCGTTGGATCACATAGACCGTTCCCGTCGTCCCCATGATGCCCAGACCGCCGCCGCTGATCGTCAGCACCGGATTGGTCACCGTGTAAGCCGCGCTGTAACTGTTGATCACTCCCGCCACAACGCTCACGGTCTGGTTCGCCGGCAGGTTCCAGCCCGGTATCGGGTTGAACTGCACCACCGCGCTGGGCGTCGTCACCGCGCGGATTGCGTTGGGCGCGCTCAAGTAGCTCGTGTCCCCCTGCAACCTCCATCCAGCCCCGGCCGCCACCGCCGAAGGCGGCGACAACTGCCATTGCATATAGCCCGGATTGAACGCGCTCAACGCCTGGTTGGGGATGATCGTGATGACGCCCCCGCCCGTGTGGTTCGTCCCGTTGTCCCCCAAAGCCGCCGCATTCGTGATCAAGTTGACCACGTCGCTGTCTATCGCACGCACCGCCGAGGCATACGGCGTGATGCCGCTATACAATGTCCCCAGATACACTCCCGCAGGATAATAATACCCGTTGAACTGTGCATACACCGGCCCGCCGCTGTTGCCAGGATAACCCAAAAACCACGGTGCTTCATAAACCTCCTGCTGGTCATTCACAGGATCGGTCGCCAGGCTCAACGCATAGGGTTGCGGCTGGGTCTGATACATTTCACCCGGCACAATGCTAGCATCCCCGAACTCGGAGCCGTCCACCGGATAACCCACAAGCATCTTCAAGCTGTTCCCCGTCAGCCACGGATTGGGCGACGCATCCGAGGGCAGATAACCTCCATAACCGCCGCCAGCCACCGGCGAAAGAAAATATAATGCCGCCACGTCCATGTTCCGCGACTGCGGCGTGGACGTGCCGGGTGAATAGATTTCCAGATAGTTCGTCCGTTGTGCCACGTAGCCGCTCAACACATACCAGCCGCGCGCCTGCAACGGTTCGGGTTCAAACACCCCCGCTTCCCGTTGAAAATACCAATAGGCCTGACTGACGTAGGACAGTGTCTGGTCGTTGAACACCATGTGCGCCGCACTCAACACCACGTTGGTCTGCACCGCCACGCCGCTGCCGTAGCCCACGTCCGTCTGCAACTGCCCGTTGAACCCGAAGGGATAATCGTTCACATCACCAATCTCATTGGATGGCACCGGATAGGGCAGCAGCACCTGGGCCGGAGCAGACCCGGCCAGCAGATAATTTTCAGCCAGATAAGTCGTCTGGCCAGCCTGGACTTGCACGGACAGGTTCGGTGGTGTGACCCGGCCGCTGACAGGAGCAAACGCGATCAGGTAGGTGCCGGCCACCAAGTTGGTGCTGTAACCAGACGGATAGTTGGTTGGACTGCCGAGGAATCCCCAGCCTGCACCACTGGGCGGGCTGGGTCCCAGCGTCACTGTCAGCGTCCCGCCGCTGTTGGTGTCCACAGTGCCGAGGGTCGGATAATACTGGTTGGTGATGGACACGCTGTTGGTCACGCCCACTTCCTTCGCGCCGGTCAGGCTTGAGGGAATCGCCAGCCAGCCGGGCACACTGCGGAACTCGACGGGATAATTGCCCGCAACCAAATTATTCGCCGTCTGACCGCTGTTGCGCCACGCCACTTCCCACGGGAATCGCCACTGGCCGCCAGCTTCAGGCGGTGTCAATGTCACGTTCAGGCTTTCCGTCGCCACGGGAAAAGGGTAATTGACTGCTTTTGATGGAGCATAGGCAGTGAAGGTGCCTTTGCGAATTGTGTTGTTCAACAAGTCCGCCACATAGAGGACTCCGGCGGAGTCAACAGTGATGCCCGAAGGCGCATCGAATCGAGCGGACTGGCCGGCACCATCCGCACTGCCTGCCATCCCCGCCAATCCGCCTATGGTGGTTACCACGCCAGACAGAGTGATTTTGCGGATGGTGTTGTTGCCATTGTCCGTGACGTAGATATTGCCGTCATTGTCCACCGCCACACCGGACGGACCCGGATAATAACCATTGTATCCGAACAACGCATTGGCGCCAGTCCCATCGTTTGTGCCCAGGGCACCGGCAGTTCCTGCGAAAGTGGTGACCAGCCAGTTGGTCGGATTGCTCTTGCTGCCCACAGTGGGAGCATAAATTTTGCGGATGACATGATTGGCGCGGTCGGCCACATAAAGATTGCCGGCCTTGTCCACGGCGATGCCGGCCGGAAAATTGAAGCGGGCCTTGTCGCCAGAGCCGTCCACATAGGCGCCAATATGCACGTCATTATCGTAGCCTTTGATGGGAATCCCATTGGTATCCAGCGTTGGGTAACCCGCAACCGTGCTGACCGTGCCGTTGGTGGAGATCATCCGGATCGTGTTGTAGTCCTGTTCGGCAATATAGATATTGCCGGACTGATCAACCCCAATGCCCGACGGACTGCTGAATTGCGCGATGTTTGTTGGCCCGTCCAGATAACCAGATACGCCGGTTCCAGCGACGGTGGTGACGACGCCCGCAGGTGTTATCTTGCGGATGTTGCCCGTATCAAAATTGTCTGCAACAAAGATGTTGCCGGATCGGTCGGCAGCGATACTGTAAGGTGTCAAAAAACGCGCCTGATTGCCGTTGCCATCTTGCTCATATGGCACACCCGCCAACCCTGCCAAAGTGCTTACCACCCCGGCAGAGGTGATTTTGCGGATGACCTGATTCTGTCTGTCAGCCACGAAAACATTTCCTGCGGGATCCATAGTGACACTCACAGGCTGATTGAACCTTGCATTGCTGCCTGTCCCATCAAGGTAGGACGAAGAATTGACCGGTCCGGCAATTGTGGTCACGACCGCAGCCGAGGTTATTTTGCGAATGTTATTGTTTTGAAAATCCGTTACATAGAGGTCTCCGGAGTTGTCCACAGCCACGCCCCACGGTGCGCCGAACAAGGCGTTCGTGCCGGTTCCATCAACGGAACCGGAAATCACCTGATCCGGAAATCCGGCAAAGGTGGTCACAACCCAATTTGTTCCTACCAGAGTGAGTTTGCGAACCGTGTGTCCATTCCCATCGGCAACGTAGAGGTTCGTGAAACCATCCACGGCAATTCCAAACGGAGAATAGAATTCCGCATTGGTGTCCACACCATCTTGAATGCCAGTGATTCCTCCGGCTATGGTTGTCACCACTCCCGCTGGCGTGATCTTGCGAATGGCGGTTTGCTCGTCGCATACATAGACGTTGGCGGCGGCATCCACAGCGAGGCCGGCGGGAATATAAAAGAGCGCATTTGTTCCTTGTCCATCGGCAAATCCCTGTTTCTGTGTGTCCGAATTGCCCGCCAGTGATGTTGCTACCCAGTTTGTGCCGGATTGGGTGAGTCTGATGACGGATAATCCAACTTCCGCATATATACTTCCAAAATTGTCCACTGCTATCCCCGATCCATCTACATGAACAGACGACCCATTGGTGTCAATCAAAGTGCTCACCACCCCATCAAGCGTTACTTTGCGGATAGTTTGATTATAGGAATCCACGACATAGAGATTGCCGGAATTGTCCGATGCAATTTCTTGCGGATGAAAAAACCGTGCATTTTCATTGGTGCCGTCGGCATTGCCCGGCACTCCGGCCAATCCCGCCAGCGTGGTGACGACTCTGGCGGGTGTGATTTTGCGAATCGTGTCATTGTCATAGTCTGTCACATAGATGTTTCCGTTAGTGTCCACAGCCGCATCATACGGCCTTGCGAACCGCGCGGCGTCACCGACACCATCCGCACTCCCTGCCGCAGAACCGCCGGCAAACGTGGTGAACGTGTAGGCAACCGGATTGTTTGTTTCGCCTGCCGTGGATAAAGGCTCGCTTGCATTCACCAGACCGGGGCCATTGGCCGGCGTGCCGTTGTAAGCGGCGCCCGTGGCGGTGGCGCTGTTGGCGGCCGGGTTGCCGCCGTTGTCATCGAAGCGATAATAAAGGAGCAGATTGGTTTCGTCACCGGCAAGTGGTGAGTTCATGTCCGCCAAAATCTGCGCCTGCGACCGTGCGCTGTTCCAGACGCGAAATTCATCAAGTCGTCCGTGGTAGGGAAAACCGGGACCGCCGATTTGCAAACTGTAATTGCCTCGCACATACAGGGTCATGCCGCTCTTGGTAGCACACAAAGCACCATTGGTGTAAATGCTCATGTAATTGCCGCTCTGGCTGGCGACGAAAGCGTAGTGAACCCAGTTGCTGATGGAACTGGCCGGTGCTGAAACCGGACCGAGGCGGCCGCCCCCGGAAATGTTGCCAAAATCCCAGTAGGTAACACCCACGTCGGGGGCGGGGCCTCCGTAATTGATATGGGCGTTCAAACGATTATTGTTCTGGTCGGGATTCAGCATAAAAGCTGACTGTCCCGCAGCCGCTGTTGTGTAAGCCCAGAATTCAACGGTGATTTCGTTGGTGGGAATGATGTTCCCAAAGTTGGCGATTGAAACATAGTTGCTTCCGTTGAAAACCATCGCATTTCCAAACGGGCTACTGGCGGGCGAATTGACTTCCACAGCTCCAATGTCAGAACCGGCAGCGACAGGTCTCGCGTATCCGCGCTGGTCAGTGGTCAAGATACTGGATACTGCGGAGTCAATGGCTGGCGAGCCGGTCAATGGCGGCATGGTCTGCGTAGGGCCGCCGTAATTGCCAAGCGTGGCGAGCAATGGATTTGTCTCCAAAATTGAACCGCCGCCAATGAGCGTGCCCGCGTTGCCCGGCGATTGCACGATGTTCACACCTCCCGCCGTGTTCGTGCTGCCGGACCAGTTGTAGATGTCCTGACTGATGTTGCCGGCCACGATGGAGTTGGTGAGGTTCATCTGCGATAAATAATTATCAATTCCGCCGCCGGCACCGCCCGCAGTGTTGCCGGAAAAGGTGCAGTGCAGGAGGGACAACGACGCACCGTAGACGTTGTCAATCGCGCCGCCGTTGTTCGCGCAAACGTTGCCGGAAAAGGTGCAGTTACGCAGTGTGCAAGGGAAACCATAATTGTTGATCGCCCCGGCGGAGCCGGCGGAATTGCCGGAAAGCGTGCAACCCGTGAGCATCAACACGCCAAAGTTGGCGATGGCTCCGCCGTTTGCGGATGAATCCGCAGAGTTGCCTGCCAGCGTGCAGTTGTTCAATGTCAACGTGCCGGCATTGTTGACGGCTCCGCCCCAATTGTCCGTTCCGGCGTAGCTGTTGGTGATGACCAGCGAGTTCAACGTCACACTCGCGCCTCCGCTGACATCGAAGACGCGCGAGGCATGGTTGCCGTTGAGCTTGATCTGGCTGGTCAACGCAGACCCGTCAATGGTGAGGTTCTTGTTAAGCAACAACTCGCCGCTGGTGAGCATGATTGTAGCGCCGGAAAGGCTGTTGGTAAAATTGATGGTGTCGCCGGATGTGGAACCCAAAATGGCCTGCCGCAACGAACCGGCTCCGCTGTCATTGGCCGTTGTGACTGTGAAACTCGTCGCGGCGGCCACGCCCGGCAGGATGAGCAACAGCAGGAACACAAAGCAGGATTGGGCGACACTCCTCCACCAGGCGCACGCGCTTGGCCTGGTCGAAATAATTTTGCTTCTGGATGCAGGGCTGGTTAACTCCATAAAACCGTTGCTGACAAAAGCTAAATGCCGGAAACAGGAATGCAAGGCGGATTTGCCGTTGTCAGTCCGCTTAAAGTCCATAAGAATTCCCGCGTCGCTGAAAGCAAACAATTTCACCCATCATGCACCGATTTTATCTGCCGCCAAAAAACTGCGCCGGAAACTCGCTCCGGCTCGACGCGCGCGAGACGCATCACGCGTTGAAAGTCCTGCGAGTGAAATACGGCGAACTCGTCGCCGTTCTGGACGGCGCGGGAAATGAATTCCTTTGCACGGTTGAAAATTGTTCGCGCGACGCCGTGACGCTTTCCGTGTCCCTGAAAAATTTCAAGCCGCCGCCGTCCTGCTCCGTCACTTTGCTCGTCGCAATCCCGAAAGGTAAAATCATCGAAAGCATCGTCCAGAAATCCGTCGAACTTGGCGCGCAGCGAATCGTGCCGGTTCTGTCGGAGCGCGTCGTGATGCAACTTGACGGCGAAAGCGCGGAACACAAGCGCGAGAAATGGCAGAACGTGGCGATTGAAGCCATCAAGCAATGCGGCGCGTCGTGGCTGCCGAAAATCGAGGCGCCGGTGACGATTGAACAATTCCTCGCGCGAAAGGAAAAATTCGATTTGTCACTCGTCGGCTCGTTGCAAAAAGAGCGACACAATTTGCGGGAAGTTTTCAGCGAGTTTGAAGCGAAACAAAAGCGTTTGCCGCAAAGCGTCGGCGTCTGGATCGGGCCGGAAGGCGATTTCACTTTGGACGAATTGAAGATGATCCAAGATTCCGGCGCGCAGCCCATTTCACTTGGCCGTCTGGTTTTGCGTGTCGAGACGGCGGCGGTTTATTGCCTGTCGGTTTTGAATTACGAGCTTCAGCGCGACTGAACCAGGACGCGGAAGGCGCGGCCCAGATGTTCCGGGTGCGTGAGGGTCTGGAACTGCCGTGTGTCGGAGCCGTCCCATTCGCCGAAGGAATTGCTTTTTGCGGCGCGGGCGAGAATTTCCGTCAGGAATTTTGCCTGCGCGCAAAATTGCTCCGTGATCAGTCCGCTCTCTTCCGCGACTTTCTGGATGGCCGGAAAATTGACGTGCACCGTCAAATCCTGCCTGCCCACGTTCGCCAGAATGTCGTCGTTTAGATGATGCCGGAAATAGGCGCGGAGCGTGCCGTTGGTTCGAAAGGGCGAAAACACTTCGTCCGCAGCGAGGCCGTAATCCATTGTCACCAGCTTTCCGGTTTGCAAACTGTTCGCGGCTTCGCGCCACCAGCTTTCGGCGGAGGGGGAATTTTCGACGGTGTAATTGTCCGGCAGAACATCCAGAAGCGAAGATGGAAGATCGCGGATGGAAGATGGCAAATCCAGTCGCGGCTTCTGGATTTTTGCCCAACTGAATTCATCGCCGTCAATGGCGACGCCCCACTCGAACCAGTTTTTGCTTTTCGCGTCCCAGCCAAATCTGTGGACGGGCATGGCGTCGAGCAGTTCGTTGGAAAAAATGATTCCGGCCAGTTTTGAGTTTTTAATTTTTAATTTTAAGTCTTCAAAATCGGAAAACCAGCGGACGCGCGGCGCAAATGGTTTCAATGTCTCGCGCTGCCACTCCTGCCGCCGGGCGGAGGGTTCGATGATGCCGTATTCGATTTGAGCGAAAAGTTTTGGCCGGTTCAATTGCAACCATGTCAAAATGTCAGCCGCCAATCTTCCGTCGTGCGTGCCGGCCTCGATCAAGCTGAGGGTTGAAAGTTGAGAGTTGAAAGTTTTGACTTCCTCAAGCCATTCTGCAAATTGAAAAGCGAGCAGTTCGCCGAAAAGATTTCCGACGCTGACGCTCGTGTAAAAATCGCCGTGCCGTCCGACATTTTCCTTTTGCGCCTCGTAATAGCCGCAATCCGGCGCGTAGAGCGCGAGTTCCATGAAGCGGGCGAAGGGCAGGACGCCGCGTTCGGTAATTTCGCGGCGGATGATTTCAGCGGGCGTTTTCATGGCTTGCGTTTGGCGCGGATTGGTTTAAGATTCGGGCAACAGAAGAGGATATATGGCCAAAATAGATGCGTTTTTCAATCTGATGTTCGAGCAGAGGGCGTCTGACCTGCATATGTCCTCCGGCAACCCGCCGATCCTCCGCATCAACGGCGAGATGCAACGCGTGGATTTTCCGCCTCTTGAAAGCGACGCGCTCAAGACGATGCTCTACGAAATCTCGCCGGAATACAAAATCAAACAGTTCGAGGAAACGGGCGACGTGGACTTCGGCTATGAAATCCCGAACATCTCGCGCTTCCGCGTGAATTTCTTCAACCAGAAGAACGGCGTGGCCGCCGTGTTCCGCCAGATTCCCAGCCGCGTGCTGTCGTTCGAGGATTTTGAAAAATTCGACGCGCCGCTGCCAGCCGTCCTGAAAAAATTTGCGATGCTGCATCGCGGACTCGTCGTCGTCACCGGCCCGACGGGTTCCGGCAAATCCACGACGCTCGCGGCCATGATGGATTACTGCAACAAAAACCGCAGGGATCACATCATCACGATTGAAGATCCGATTGAATTTGTCCACGAAAGCAAAAGCTGCCTCGTGAACCACCGCGAAGTCGGCGTCCACACGAAATCTTTCGCCTCCGCGCTGCGCGGGTCGTTGCGCGAAGACCCGGACATCATCATGGTCGGCGAAATGCGCGACTTGGAGACCATCGAGCTGGCGCTGACCGCCGCGAGCACCGGTCACCTGGTTTTTGGAACTTTGCACACGCAAAGCGCGGCGAAGACGGTGGACCGCATCATTGACGTTTTTCCGGCGGACCAGCAGAATAAAATCCGCCAGACGCTCTCGGAATCGCTCAAGGGAATCGTGGCGCAGTCGCTTTTCAAGCGCATTGACAAAAAGGGGCGGGTGGCCGCGTTTGAAATCCTCGTCTTCAACACCGCCGTCGCCAACCTCGTGCGCGAAAACAAGACGCACCAGATTCCGGGCATGATCCAGGTCGGCAAGAAGTCCGGCAACCAGCCGCTCGACGACCACATCATGGAGCATTTGCGCATGAAACGCATCGCGCCGGAGGACGCCTACGACAAGTCGCTCGACAAGAAAAAATTCCGCCCGTTCCTCGCCCATCCGCCCGAAGACGAAGACTGATTTATGCGCCGCCCGGAACTGGACTCTATTTTGAGCACGATGCTCGCCTCGCAGAAGGAGGTGTCCGACTTGCTCTTCACCGTGGATCGTCCGTTGCAGGTGGAATCCTACGGCGAACTCAAGCCAGTCGTGATTGACCCGCCGGTTGAAAGGCTCACGCCGTTCCAGATGGAGACGCTCGCGCTCAACATCATCGGTGACAATTTCCAGCTCATTGAGCACCTGTTGCAGCACGGCTCGTGCGATTCGGCCTATGCGCTCACTGACAAGGCGCGTTTCCGCGTCAACATTTTTTCGCAGCGCGGGAATTTTTCCGCCGTGCTGCGCCAGTTGACCACCAGAATTCCCACATTGGAAATGCTGGGGCTGCCGGAAATCTTCAAGCTGTTGCCCAAGGAAAAAACAGGGCTGATCCTCGTCACCGGCGCGACCGGCTCCGGCAAATCCACGACGCTCGCCGCCGTCCTGAACGAAATTAACGAGGCCAAGGCCGTCCACGTCGTCACGCTCGAAGACCCGGTGGAATTTGTGCATCCGCACAAGAAGGCGACGTTCAACCAGCGCGAACAAGGGATTGATTTCGACTCGTTCGCCAACGGCCTGCGCGCCGCGCTGCGCCAGGCGCCCAAGGTGATCCTCGTCGGCGAAATGCGCGACCAGGAAACGGTGAAAATCGCGCTGAGCGCGGCGGAGACCGGCCACCTGGTCTTGAGCACTCTGCACACGGTCAACGCGGGTGAAACTGTCAACCGCATCCTCGGTATGTTCGAGGCCGAGGATCAGGAACAAATCAGGATCAGGCTCGCCGATTCGCTGCGCTGGATTGTCAGCCAGCGGCTCGCGCCGAAAATCGGCGGCGGACGTTGCGCGCTGCTCGAAATCATGGGTCACAACCTCCGCACCGAGGAAACCGTCCGCCTCGGCGAAAGCGAGGGCAAGACGTTTTACGAGATCATAGAGGCGAGCTACACGTTCGGCTGGCGCACGTTTGACCATGCCTGCATCGAGGCTTTTGAAAAGGGCGTCATCACCGAGGAGACCGCGCTGCTCTATTGCAGCAAGCGCGGCGTTGTCTCACGCGGCATTGACAACATCAAGAAGGAACGCGGCGAAATCACCTCGACCGTCGGCTCGTTGAAAATGCGGAGCGGCGGCCAGTCGGAAGGCGAGCCTGTGCCACCCGGTTCCGGCCTCAAACTCAAATAAAAAAAATGTCCGACGCCTTTGAAACACAGTTCATCACCGCCGCCGACAAGCCCGCGCTGCTCGGGCTGTCCGACCCTGGATGGATTGACGAAGCCAGACGCGCCTTGCGCGACCTCGGCTACAAATCCCACGTCGCCACGACACATTCCGAATTTTCCGCGCGCTTCAGCCAGGTCCGCTATCAGGTCGTCCTCGTCGGCGAACTGTTTTGCGCGGCCAAGCCCGAAGAAAATCTGACGCTCAAGTGGCTGCAAATGATGCCCGTCAACCAGCGCCGCCACGCCACGATCATTTTGATCGGCAACTCTTTCAAGACCTTCGATCCGATGCAGGCTTTCCAGCAGAGCGTCCACGCCGTCATCAACGGCGCGGAGGTTCCCATGCTCAAGCAGCTCATCGAAAAAGCCGTGACCGAGAACGACCTTTTCCTCTTCAGCTTCCGCGACGTCCAGAAGCGCATCGCCTCGCTGTAAGATTTGAGATTGGCGTCACATCGCGCGAAGGACGTGAAGCGAGCGATTAACCGGCAATACGAGGAATGCCTAAAAGATAAAGAATAAAAGGCGCTAATGACACTAAAAGCCAAATGATGTGCGCAATCGGATGTCGGGCAATGGAATCGCGAACGCTCTGGGAAAAAATTGCAGCGATATTCCAAAGCACGCCAACTACAGTTATAATTATCCAGAGAGCGAGTATTGACAGAATAAATTCAGGCGAGCGTGTGACCAACTGGAAATAGTTTAAACATCCATCGTTTCCGCCATGAGGTGAGGAAGGATCCCAATTGTTGATGTCGTCAAGGTCTTCGCCGCCACTCTTGCTGATCCCGTCAAATCCACAAGAATAAAGATCATAGCCATTTGTGTTGTGAATGCTAGGGCAGCGATAAACGTAAACATTTCCCCATGGATCGGTTGGAACATTATCAAGATATGGGCCACTCCATTTCCCACCTGAAAAGTTTGTCGGACAATTAACCATGCCTGCGAATCCCTCCGAGGTTGTGGGATAACGCCCGCAATCAATTTTGAAACGATCGAGTGCCGTTTTGATGCCGCCAAGCATATCCGCACGGACGGCTACTTCAATTGACCGTTCTGCGGCGGGAATTGCCATTTCGGAAATCATCAAAACAAATGACAGGAACAAGAATTTCATAACCAAACCGTGCTGCCTGATAATTATAGAGACGCTTTTAGCAGCCTTCTCGTTTCAGACTTCAGCAAATTTATTTCGCCGGCAGTTTCGTCATCGCGTCTTTCACGGCCTGCTTGCTTTCATCCGAGCCGGTGAAAAGCCGGTCGGGAAATTTGCGATACGCGACCATCTCGTCGAAGATTTTCTCGCTTTGATAAAGGTCGGAGTGGAATCCCGCGAGATATTGCAGGCGCAGATTCCAGTCGTGATTGATCTCGGCATCCGCGAGCCACGGCGCAAGGTCGCGCGCGTTTCCGGCGTAGGTGGCGAACAATTCCG
>Ga0265338_10009598_pt1 | contig 11502 bp, 5 predicted proteins | sample 42126metaG_FD_193579 | JGI IMG/M metagenome (GOLD analysis project Ga0265338, IMG submission 193579) | Rhizosphere microbial communities from Carex aquatilis grown in University of Washington, Seatle, WA, United States - 4-21-26 metaG | ecosystem: Host-associated > Plants > Roots > Rhizosphere >... | reverse complement strand
ACAGATTCGCGGACGGTGCGAACCAATTCGAGATTCCGCTGCATGCCCGCGGCGCCATCGGCAGGTCCCCATCCGAAGCGGAGCTTCATAGCCTGGTAGCCCTCATCTTTGTATCGCTTGGCTTCTGCTGCCAACTCGTCGAGATCCACACTGTAGAGGCGGGAGGCATAGACGGGGATACGTGTCTTCGTCCTGCCGCCGAGTAGGCGATAGACGGGCTGTTTGGCAGACTTGCCCATCAGATCCCACAATGCGATGTCGACGGCGCTGATGGCCACCATGCCGATTCCTTTGCGACCGAACGCCAATGTCTTGCGATACATGTGTTGCCACAGTCGCTCGATGTCCCACGGGTCTTGACCAATCAGCAAGGGTTTCAGATAGAGATCGATGACCTGTTTTGTGATGAGGGGCGCCAGAGCAGCATTGCCCAATCCGACATGGCCGTCGTCGGTAAACACTTCGACAATCAGCCAGTCATGAAACGTAAAAGTTCGCATCGAGGCTTCGGGCAGTTCCAATAGATCCATCGGATTGGTGCAGAAGTGCGGAGGCAACGGAACAGTCTTGCCCCGCCAGCGCACGACTCGAGTACGAATCTCCGTGATCTTCATGCAATCCCTCGATAATTCAGCTGCGGCTCTAGTTTCAAAGGCAAAATGACTGGAATTGCAAACAGAATAATCAGGAAAGCCGCGATATGTAACGTTCCTGCGATGCGAAAAACCACGCTGTATCCGAAGCCATGATCCAGCAGGTATCCAACTGCTTCGCCGAAGGCGATTCCCCCCATGGCTCCTCCGAAGCCGACTAGGCCGGCGACGGAGCCGACTATATTTTGAGGAAACAGATCCGCGGGAAGAACCATAACCAGCGTGGACCAGGATTGTTGACCGAAATACGCCAGGCAGAAAAGCGCGATTGCCGAGGATACGGGAACGTGGGGAATCAGAATGACAAACGGCATGAGAGCAGCGCTAAGTCCAAGCGCCACCTTCCGCGCCACGCCCAGCGAGAACTTGCGACGTAACAGGTAACTGGAAAACCCGCCACCCAGCAGACACCCCACTCCTGCCGCAGCACTGGGCATCCAGGCAAAGGTACCGACCGCTTTCACATCAAATCCGCGAGCATCGTAGAGATATTTTGGAAGCCAGAACAAGTAAAAAAACCAAGCTGCATCGCTCAGAAACTTCGCGGTCACCAGACCCCAGGTTTCGCGGATACGAAACAGATGAATCCAAGGGAGGCTGGCCGCAGAATCCGGAGTCGGATCTGCGAAGTTCGAGGCGAGAGAGCGGGTAGAAGCATAGGAGAGGCGCCACCAGAGAACCCACAAGATACCCAGCCCGCCTGTGAGCACGAAGATCCAGCGCCAGTTGCTATAGCCGAGAACGGCAGCAATGAGGGGAGGAGCGGCGACCGCTCCAGCTGCAGTGCCGGCATTTATGATGCCCATCGCGGTTGCGCGTTCGTTTGCGGGAAACCACTCCGCTACCGCGCGGGTAGCCGCCGGAAAACCACCGCCTTCACCCATGCCGAGCAGAGCTCGGCTGGTGAGCAGCATTGCAAAACTCGCGGCCAGCGCATGACTCGCACAGGCGAGCGACCAGAACAACATAATCACCGTAAAGCCGCGATGAGTTCCCAAAAGGTCCACCAGTTTGCCGCCGCCCGCGTACATCAAAGCATAGGAGAAAAGAAAGGCAGACTGAAGAGCAGAGAACTGCCCATTCGTCAGGGGAATGTCTTTACTGATCGCTTGCACAGCGACTGGTAATGTCTGACGGTCAAGATAGCTGATCGCGATCGCAGCACTGATCAGGATGGCAATGCGCCACCGCAATTGATTTCCTCCAACACGCCGGGATAGGTGTGAATTATATCCGAGGTCGTGGTAAACGTTTACTCCATTTGTCCGTTTCCGCTACAATCTCCCGATCCCAGGATGGTAGCGAAAGTTTTTCTTGAGAACTGCGGCTGCCGACCAGAGGGCCTTCACTGGGGGCGGTGACTGGAGCGAGCCATATGAATCCACAATGGAACCGTCGGGACGTCTTGAAGGGATTGTTCGCAGCTTCCACCGCCATGATTGTTCCCGGGCACGGCGCGGCGCAGGATTCACCTGTTTCCGGGCGCCAAGTCGAGATACAGATCACTTCTGTCAGCGATTTCACGATCCGGTTGAGCTTCTTTCCTGTGAACAACGGATCGATTGCGGAAATAGCCGGAGATGGATCGCTCGTTAAGGAATCTTGGGGTGTTCCCGTTGCAAAATTGCGGACGGAGCCAACGAGCCCGATTTCGATCGGCCGCCTTCGGCTTAAGATTTCGCTTCATCCTGCCAGCATAGGAGTCTCGAATGAGCATGGCGACATTATTCAGCAATTCGCTTGGGACGAAACTACTGGAGTCTTGTCGTTTCTGACAGGAAGTTCCCCACTGCTTGGTTTAGGGGAGGGCGGCCCACAATTTGACCGGCGCGGCTCAACAGACTCCATGCGCAGCGGGCAGGGCGCTTACAAACTCGAGACCCACGGCGGGCGAGTCCCGATTCCCTGGATCATCGGGACCTCCGGATGGGCGATATTTGTTCACCAACCCTATGGCACCTTCGACTTCAATGGTCCTCAGGGGAAGTTTCACTCTGCCATCCCTGGCGCGGCGCTTGATCTGTTCTTGGTAGCATCGCAAGATCCAGCGACGATCATGGCGGAATATGCCCGAATCACGGGCTACGCTGAGTTGCCTCCGTTGTGGAGCCTTGGGTATCAACAATCGCATCGCACGCTTGCCAGTCGAGAAGAAGTACTTTCCGAAGCGAAAATGTTTCGCCAAAAGAAGTTGCCCTGTGATGCCTTGATATATCTGGGTACGGGCTTTTGTCCCTCGGGCTGGAATACTGAAAACGGCTCGTTTGCATGGAATTCTCGGGTCTTTCCCGATCCCAAGGAAATGCTCGATGAGTTGCACCGGGACAATTTTCACGCCGTAGTGCATGCGGTCATCTTGGCTGACAAACTCCACGGCACGGTTCACGATCCGTGCGAGTTGTCGCGTTTTGATGAAGAGTCCGCGGGTTGCTATTGGGACGCGCATCGCAAAGACTTCGCCATGGGCATCGATGGATGGTGGCCCGATGAAGGCGATCCGCTCGATATACCATCGCGGCTGCTGCGCAATCGCATGTATTGGGAAGGTCCGCAGATCGATCGTCCGAATGAGCGTCCGTACGCATTGCACCGCAACGGTTATGCAGGTATGCAGCGGTACGCTTCATTCCTCTGGTCAGGGGATGTTTACTCTACCTGGGAAACCCTGAAAACTCACGTTCCCATCGCTCTCAATACTGCGCTCAGTGGCGTTCCCTATTGGGGCACGGACATTGGTGGCTTCGTTCCGACCGAGGAATTTACCGCGGAACTCTACCTACGTTGGTTTCAGTTCGGAGCATTCTGTCCACTCTTCCGTTGTCATGGCCGGACGTGGAAATTACGACTGCCCTGGGGATGGAATACGGGAGATCCCGGTCCCGTCGAAATTCGAAATTACAACGGTGCCGCCATTCCCGATTCCAGCCAGTTGCACGACGTCCGGGTCGAACCGATCTGCCGGAAATATCTGGAGCTGCGCTATCGCATGTTGCCCTACCTCTATAGTGCAGTGCGCGAATGTGCGAGAACTGGCATGCCGATCATGCGGGCACTGTGGCTCCATTTTCCCGACGATCCCAAAGCAGTCGAGTGCGGCGATCAGTTTTTGTGGGGCAAGAACATTCTGGTGGCTCCAGTGGTCGAGAAGGGAGCCACGGTTCGTCGGGTGTATCTTCCCCGCGGCGGGTGGTATGACTTTTGGACGCATGAGCGGATTGAAGGTGACCGTGAAATCATTCGGCCGGTCGACCTGGAAACAATGCCGCTCTACGTGCGCGAGGGATCGATCGTGCCCCTCGGTCCGGTGAAACAGTTTACGGGCGAGATCGTGGAGGAACCACTTTCTGTTTCGATTTATCCCGGTGCCGGTGCTTCGTTTTTGCTCTACGAAGACGATGGCACCTCTTTCAACTATCGCAAAGGGGAGTGGATGGGTATCCAAATGGCGTGGGACGACAAGCGAAGATCACTCGGTCTGCACCTGGCCCTCGGTTCACGCATGCTGCCGCCGGGATCACGGACAATTGCGGTGCAGTTAGCCGGAACCGAGCGGCGCGTCACTTTTGAGGGAAAGCCTGTCCAGGTCTCGTTCTAACCACGCGGCGTCCTCTGGGATTAGGGTGCTGGATAGCGCTTGCTCTTTTGCGTGCGGGAGTTGAAGACTTCAAAGCTGCCATCAGGCCAGGCGGTTAATTCCAGATAGTTGGCTGCGTCCGGACCCTCCGGATTAGCGATGAATTCGGGAGCCACATTGTGAGCGGCGCCGCCCTCCTCAGAAAAGTGCAATTGCCAAAGATTTTCGAGGCGCGACGATTTTTCAATGATGTCCCACGCGGAGGGTGTCCCACCTTTCTTGGCTCCGTTGTCCATGATCGCGACCCGAGGAGCAATTGCATTCAGGAACGCGGGACTACTGCTTTGATACCAGCCATGATGAGATACGATGTAGATGTCGACCGCACCCAGTTTGTTGATCGGGCACACCAACTCCATTTCCTTGTCGCGGGTCAGATCGCCAAGATCTAGAATTTTCAGCTTCCCGAAGGTAATGAGCGTTCCCAACGAGCGGCGATTCTCGGTTTGATCAGCAGGGAACTGCTCAGCATTCTTGCAACTTGCATTCTGCTGTCCTGCTCCTGGCAAAGGATGGTCGATTACAGCCCCATCCGAGCTTATGACGGTGGTCTCGATTCCCCCGATCGGAAGACTGTCGCTAGGCTTAACGGTCAATCGTTTAAACTTCTTGGTCGCTAGCAGTTGCTGGTAAGCCTGCCAGCCCTCTACCGTCGGGGCGTCCGTACTCTCGCGGTTGTCACCGTGATCGATAACCGTTCCGACCGGAATTCGAGCCACCAATTGCGGCAGCCCGCCGACGTGATCCTCGTGAAAGTGGGTAATGAGGACATCATCGATTTTGCTGATTCCCGCCTTCTTGGCAATCGCAACAATGCGATCGGCATCCCGCCCGTTATTTCCGGGCCAGCCAGTATCGATCAGAAGCGAATGTTGATCTGGTGTCACGAATAGGGTTGCCTGTCCGCCCTCAACGTCCACGAAAAATATGTGCAGTGGCTTTTTGGAGCCGTTCGCGGGCAAAGCCCATGCAGACAGAAGTAGCGCCGAAGCCAGAACTGCAAGCGCCGCATTGCGCAGTCCATACCCGAGTCGCTTTCGCAATAACCATGACACACGAGACATGTTCAGAATCCTTTGACCGAGACGCGGAGCATCGAAATCATCTTCCACTCTGTTCTTCTCGTCAAGGAAAACATTGATCTGAGATTACGTTTACCTCAAGCATTTGCGCTATTATCGCTGCACGTACTGGCACAGTCGATCGAAGTTTCAGTCAGACCTTAAGGACGAAGCGATGAAGAAGCTGCGCAGTCAGGCATGGTTTGGACGAGAGGGCCGCGATGGTTTTCTCTATCGAAGTTGGATAAAGAACCAGGGCTGGCCCCATGACCTGTTCGACGGGCGTCCGGTGATTGGCATTTGCAACACCTGGTCGGAGCTGACACCGTGCAACGGCCACTTTCGAGAACTCGCCGAATTTGTGAAACGCGGAGTGTGGGAGGCAGGGGGCTTTCCGCTGGAGTTTCCGGTCATGTCGTTGGGCGAGACACTTTTGCGCCCGACTGCGATGCTGTTTCGGAACCTCGCCAGCATGGACGTCGAAGAGTCGATTCGTGGCAACCCCATTGACGGAGTTGTTCTGCTGATGGGGTGCGACAAGACCACCCCTTCTCTGCTCATGGGAGCCGCTTCCTGCGATCTGCCCACGATTGGCCTTTCCGGAGGCCCTATGCTTTCTGGAAAGTTCCAAGGCCGCGACCTGGGATCGGGAACCGGGCTGTGGCAGATGACCGATCTGGTCCGCACAGGAGGAATGAAGGTCGAAGAGTTCTTTGAAGCGGAGAGTTGCATGCATCGCTCCAAGGGACATTGCATGACCATGGGCACCGCCTCAACCATGGCCAGCATGGTGGAAGCACTGGGAATGAGTTTGCCAGGCAACGCGGCCATTCCCGCGGTCGATGCGCGGCGCAACACCCTCGCCCAGATGACGGGGCGGCGCATTGTCCAGATGGTGCGGGAAGATCTCTGCATGTCACGGATCCTGACTCCCGAGGCGTTCGAGAACGCCATTTGCGCCAACGCGGCCATCGGCGGCTCTACGAATGCGGTGATTCATCTGCTCGCAATCGCCGGGCGCGTCGGCGTGCCGTTGTGTCTCGATGACTTCGATCGGCTGGGGTCTTCACTGCCTTGCCTGGTTGACATTCAGCCTTCAGGCAAACATCTGATGGAAGATTTTTTCTACGCAGGCGGACTTCCGGTCGTTCTCCGCGAACTGGCCGAGGCTGGTGTCCTGAAAGCAGAAGCGTTGACGGTGAATGGGCAGCCGATCGGGAAGAATGTGGCTGCCGCGTCCTGTTGGAATCGCGAAGTGATTCGCACGTTCAAAGAACCGTTCAAAGCGAATGCCGGGATCGCGGTGTTGCGCGGCAATCTCGCGCCTGACGGCGCAGTGATTAAGCCTTCAGCCGCGACTCCGCGCCTTTTGCATCACCGAGGGCGAGCGGTGGTGTTCGAAAGCATCGAAGAATGCCACGCCAGAATTAACGACGAGAATCTGGACATCGACGAAAACTGCGTCATGGTTCTGAAGAATTGTGGTCCCCGGGGTTATCCAGGCATGGCCGAGGTCGGCAACATGTTGCTTCCTCCCAAGATTCTGCGCATGGGTGTGAATGATATGGTCCGCATTTCCGACGCCCGGATGAGCGGCACTGCGTATGGGACAGTCGTACTCCACGCTTGCCCCGAAGCAGCAGTGGGAGGGCCGCTCGCTCTGGTGCAATCGGGGGACATGGTCACGCTCGATGTTCCCAAGCGCTCGGTTCAGTTGGATGTCGATGACAATACTCTCGCCGCTCGCCGTGCGAACTGGATGCCTCCACCGCTCCCAGATCGTGGATGGCTCAGGCTTTACGTCGAACACGTTCAGCAGGCGGACAAAGGCGCTGATCTCGATTTCCTCGTCGGAGGGAGCGGCTCGCACGTAGCACGCGACTCGCATTGAACAGTCGCGCGGCGCTGTGGTGCTGCGGAAAGAGATCCCCAAAACCGATCGCGCTAGTGAACAACACATAGGCTGGAAACGCGAGTGCAGAAAGTGCGTCCGTCCCAAAGAGCAGTGATTTCTCAACTGGCGTTTGTTCGGCGGGGATATTGTATATAGTATTGGCTCACGAAAGCATCCTCATTTGCGATCACGCTGAGGTCATATGCGCATGCGCGCGAACTGTTTCCTGCGAAGTGGAATCCTATTCTTATGCGGCCTTTTTCTTTGCTCGAGCCAGTCCTACACACAAGAGGAAGAGGTTGAGCCAGGGCACTCGATCGGCAAGGTGTCGACGAATGGCGACCTGATCGTCATGGAATTGGACGAAGGCGCACTGGGGAAAGCGAACCAGTTTGATCTCGTCGGCCGTACACTGCGCTTTGCTCCAGAGCGTTCGGGCTATCGCGCAGAGAATGGGCCTCTGCACTGGGACTCGGACTTCGGACCTGAAACCGACAGTGCCGAAGTTTCCCTCCATCAGTTTGGCTTTCCGTTCTCCGGTCAGCAGTGGAATTCGTTTCTCGTGGGAAGAACCGGTTCGATCAGCTTTGGTAAACGAGAGAAGGATCAGGATTCTGAACGCGGAGAGCGGAGCGAAGGAGGAGTGTCGATTGGTCGATTTGAGCCGTTGGGCGAGGCGGCCGGCGCGCTGATCGATAGCGCCCCGGCGATCTGCGTGTTTTTTAAGCCCCGGATGTCAGGACCTCATTACGTCAAAGAACTGACGGATCGCGTGGTCATCACGTGGGATCTCACAGAACCGTTTGGGAATATCCAGGACTTTACATGGTTCAAGACGATCAACCGCTTTCAGGCGGTGCTGTACCGCAATGGATCGATCGAGATGTCATACAAGGATCTCGCCGCGAGAGATGCCATTGTTGGTGTCTACCCTGAGTTGTCGGGCGCCGAAAAACCGTTGGCGGCTTTCAGTGCAAAACCGCATCCGGAGGTGGCCGCGCACTTGGATGTCCGGAATCTCAAGCTCTCCGTCGTTGACGGGGTTGTTCTGAAGGTGACGCTCAAGACGCGCGGACCGGTGGTGCCGGAGGGTGATCGGGGAGTGGACGGCATTGCGTACCGAATCTTTTTTGATGCGCACCAACCGTTTCCAGCCAGGGCCGATGCAGGTCGGGCAGCGTTGATTTGGACCGTTCGAGGAATTGCGCTGCATCGGCGTGCAACGACGAAGTACGTTGCATTCGGACCTGGCGTATTCCGAAATGTGAAGGCGAGCGGAAATACGATCACACTGCAGGGGATACTACCCGCAGAGCTTCGTGGAGTGGATCAAGTTGCCGTCTCCGGTGAGGTCCTTGCGCCTGGGAATCACGAGGCGATTGAGCGGATACCCCCTCATGTGGTTCGGTTGTCGGGAATTCGCAACCCCGAGGTTCACCTTTCGTCCTTGACTCGCCAGGACGGTCCATTTCCGCTCGCATACGAATCGTTCCATTTCCTCGCACTGCCCAGGGCGCAGGATCTGTCCTGCACAGTGATCAAGGAACTCGGTGACAAATTCGACTTTCTGGCTTACTACTCCGATTTCCGCATCGATAACCAGGAAGCGGGTACTCCCAGCGACGGTCCTGTAGCGGGGAATGTGAGCGGGATCGGCGCGCCAGAACACGATCTTGCCAGCTACTGCAGCCGAGGGCGGTTCCAGTGGGGATATGTACAGCCGGTATACGTCGGTTCGAACCAAATGCAGGAGCGACCGCCCGAGGGAGCCCCGGTAGGAAGCGATCACGACATCACTGCGTACTCGCGCCAACTAGCAGAAAGTTCCCCAGAGCGGAAGATGCTTCCATACAACTACGCGATGTCGCAGCTTGGGCATGAGATGGGTCACCGGTGGGCCGCGTTTGTCTCTGCAAAAGTAAATACGGAAACCATTCCATTGGGCCCTGTCCACTGGGCGGGAGGGCTGCAGGGGCCGGTTGCATTCCCCTACCAGCGGCCAATCGAGGCATCCGCGATGGGAGGCGGCGTCTGGCAGGACAACTTCGACGGAACCTACACCCAGCTCGATGACGACTACTACGTGCCCGCCACGGGCTATTCCTACCTCGACTTGTACCTGATGGGCTTGATTTCCACTTCAGAGGTGCCGGACTTCTTCATCCTGAAGAACCTCGTACCCGCCGGTAAAGACGCGCACGAGCATCCTATTCTCAAGGCGGATCGAACGAAGGTGACGATTCAAGACGTCATCGCAGCTGAAGGGCCGCGCTTACCCGATGTTGATCACTCGCAAAGGAAATTCAAAACCGGATTTGTCATCGTGGTCGAGCATGGGCAGAGTCCAAGCCGCGATCTTGTCGAGCGAGCGAATCAAATTCGACAGCGATGGATCGACTACTGGGAAAGGACAACCGGGCATCGCGCCTCCATGACAACAGATCCTCGCTAGGGGATTTAGCAGCCTTACAAAGCGAAAGCTCATTCTGCCAAAGGTGTTTAGAGAATCGTGAGGTGAAGCCTTGTGAGAGGATTACTCGGGTGGGTGATAGTAAAGCACCACCAAGACAAAAACAAGACCAACGAATACCGCGATTGCCAGCGAAAGCATTATGCCGTGAAGGGTTGTGAATGACGATTGTTTGTTCTTATTTCTCCTGGACTTCATGAATATCCCTAAATCTACTGCGAAGGCACGGAACTCAAGCTAACCGACGCCAGATGAAGGGTGCGTCGGTTTTGCTGGATCCGCCCTTTTCAGATTCCACTGGTCTGGTACTGCAGGACTGCGACGGAGAGTCGATAGTCGTATCCGGCTTGCGCGTCACTGATCTGCGCCTGAGTCTGCTGCAGTTGCGCCTGGCTGAGTTCCACAATCGACGCTAAGCCAAGGTTGTAGCGGGACTGCGCGAGGCTGAGGGCCAGATTAGCCTGCTCAAGAAGTTGCTGGGTAACGGCGAGCCGGTCGTAGGCAGTCTTGGCGTTTAGCCACGCTGTGCGGACGTCGCGGGCAATCCGGTCACGCAAATCTCGCAATCTCTCCGAAGTCGCCTGGGCTCTCAGCGAAGCTTCGTGCGATCTTGCGGTGAAGAGGAATCCATTGAAGACGGGAATGTCAACGTTAACGCCCACGGCACCATACCAGTTGGGAGAAATGATTGGATTGCGAACGGGAGTATTACCCACCACTCCTAACGCGCGAATATCGGGAAAGAGCAAGTCGCGTTCCGCCTTTTGAAATCTTCGGGCAGCTTCGGACTGAAATTCGAGCGCCAGAATTTCCGGCCGCGTAGTGAAGGCGGTGGTGATTAGATCGTCTACGTTATCGAGAGGCGCAACATTCGGGGTCGAATCCTCGACTAGGCGAAACGAATGGAGGGTGGAGTAGCCGAGCACTGCAGACAGGGCGGCGTATGCGCTGTTTTCGTTGTTTTCCGCATCGAGCAGCAGCAATTTCGCCTGGGCCAGATTCACGTTGGCAAAGCTGAAGTCCAGTTCAGATTTCAACTTGCTCTTGAACAAGGCGCCAACCTGGTTTGATAGGGTTTGCCGGGCACTGACCGTTTGCTGTGCGACGGTGAGAACAGCGTGACTTTGTAAGGCGTTATAAAACGCCTGGTCGACCGCCAAAAGAATTTGTTCTTTGGTGGCCAAGGCATTCTGGTTCTCCGCCTTTGAAGCAAGATTGGCGCTCGATATCAAGTTGGTGGTACGTCCGAAGTCGGTCAGAAGCTGGCTTACCATTGCGCCTCCGGCGGCGCGCTGGAAGACGATCGGATTATTCAAACCACCGGCCGTGATGCGCGAGCCTGGGTTGGCATCGACCGCGGTTAGCTCGATCGAGGCGCTCGGCCATAGGGCAGAACGAACTTCTCGCATGACCTGTTGCGAAGCCAATGCCGTGAGCCGGGCAACAGAAATCTGAGGATTGTTCTGGAGGGCAAGCGCCTGCGCGTCCTTCAGCGACAGCGGCGCCGGCGCACCGGCCGAAGTTTGCGGCGACACAGCTTGCTGCCCTGTCCCCTGCGTACGCATTCGACTAATTGCTGATGCTGCCAGTGCGGACAGGGCTTGTGGCGCGGGAGCAGAAGGCAGAGTTAATGTGGGGGCCGCACTCGACCCACTCTGTGCCAAGCCACCCGCCGCAAGCAACAGGATCCAACAGATTTGCAATAGATTTCTCATCTCGGTGTAATCTCCCGAATTTCTAGCGCCGGGGGTTGACTCCTCACGCGGGGTTGCCGGCAGTTGAATCCTACG
>Ga0265338_10009597_pt1 | contig 11502 bp, 7 predicted proteins | sample 42126metaG_FD_193579 | JGI IMG/M metagenome (GOLD analysis project Ga0265338, IMG submission 193579) | Rhizosphere microbial communities from Carex aquatilis grown in University of Washington, Seatle, WA, United States - 4-21-26 metaG | ecosystem: Host-associated > Plants > Roots > Rhizosphere >... | reverse complement strand
GCGGACATGGCGGCGGCGGTGGCCACGGGGGTGGCGGTGGCCACGGCGGCGGCGGATATCACGGCGGCGGCGGATATGGCGGATATCGCGGCGGGGGCGGCTACGGCGGATACCACGGAGGGGGCGGATACCACGGCTATTATGGCCATGGAGGCGGTTACTACGGATACGGCGGCGGATACTATGCGGGCGCCTTCGGGCTTGGTCTCGCCCTGGGCGCCTACCCCTGGTACTACTACGGCGGCCCCGCCTATTACGGCTACTATGGCCCCGCCTATTACGGCGGCGACGGCTACGGCTACGACTACGACTATGGCCCGCCGCCGGCCGCCTACGCGCCCGCGCCGGCTCAAGCCTGCGGCGCCTGGAGCTGGCTGCCGGACCAGAACCGCTATGTCTGGGTCGCGGCGGCCTGCGCGGCTCCGTTGCCCGCGCCGGCGCCTTGACGCCGAAGGGTCGGCTCAGCCCGGTCCGGTGAGCTCGCGGCGGACGATCGCGGCGCCCTCGCTGAGGGCCCTCAGCTTGCCGTAGGCCGAGGCCCTCGGCAGGTACTTCATCCCGCAGTCGGGGGCGGGCATCAGGCGTTCCGGCGCCAGGACCGCGAGGCCATCGCGGATGCGCGCTGCTACGGTCTCGGGCGTCTCGACCTCGGCCGTGGACAGATCGAGCACGCCCAGCATCACCGTCTTGCCCGACAGGGCCTTCAGGACGCCAAGATCGAGCCCCGGCTGGGCCGCCTCGATCGAGATCTGGTCCAGCGCGCTCGCCGCCAGCTCCTCCAGGAAGGGGTAGGCGTCCGGCTTCTGGTCCGGCACCACCAGGCCGTAGCCGAAGCAGAGATGGGCCGCGCGGGCGGCCGTGATCCCCTCGAAGGCGCGGTCGATGGCCCTGACGGCGTAGCGGCGCGCGGCGGCGGGGTCGGCCCGCACCCAGGGCTCGTCGAGCTGGATGACGTCGGCGCCGGCCGCTTGGAGCTCCAGGGCCTCGGCGTTCACCGCCGCGGCGAAGTCCATGATCAGGGCTTCCTGGTCGCCATAGGCCTCGTCGACGCACTGGAGCGCCAGGGTGAAGGGGCCGGGCAGGGTGATCTTGGCCATCCTGCGGGTGTGGCGGCGCAGGAAGCGCATGTCCTCCACCTCGACCGGGCGGACGCGGCGGATGGGTCCTGTGACGCGGGGGACCTGGACGTGACGCCCGGGCCGCACCTCGACCGTGCCCGGGCGATCGAGATCCAGTCCCTCGAGGGCCGAGGCGAAGCGATTGGAATAGCTCTCGCGGCGGATCTCGCCGTCGGTGATGATGTCGACGCCGGCGCGCTCCATCTCTTCGATCGCCAGGCGCGTGGCGTCGTCCTGGGCCTGGGCCAGCACCTCTGGCGCGGGGCGCCAGACGTCCGGGGCCTTCAGGCGGGGGACATTGTGGGCGGTCAGCCGCGCGTGATCGACGAGCCACTCGGGCTGGGGATAGCTGCCGACCACTGCGGTCGGCAGCAGCTCATGCGGCGGCAGGGAGTTGGACATCCGCACACTATAGACACATCGACCGGCCTCGCGGCCGGCCGACGGCTTCCCCTGGGGAGGGAACCTTGCGTTCTAGAACCGCCGCGTCACGTCGATGCCCCAGCGCCGCGGCAGCGCCTTGAAGACGAAGCCGCCCGGGGAATACTCGGCGTTGTAGATCGCGTTGTTCAGGTTCTTGGCCCAGACCACCAGGGTCCAGTCCCTGCTCTCCACGCCGAGCCGCGCGTCGACCAGGTCCACGGGATTGCGCTGGAACACCGGCGGGGCGTTGATCCCTGGCGTCACCACGTTGGGATCGGATTCCCAGAAGTAGGTCGGCCCGATGCGGTTGTAGTCGATCCGCGCGAGGCCGGTCAGCTTGTCGGTCAGGCGCGGCTTGTACTGGACCCCGAGGTTGAAAGTGTATTCCGAAACCAGGGGCGAGTGTTCGCCGACGCGGAATTCATAGCCGGGATAGTACTTCTTGACCTTGCTGTCGGTGTAGCCGAAGCCGGCCGTGACCTGCAGGTCGTCGGTGATCCTGAGCGAGCCGTCCAGGTCGAAGCCCGTGTAGCGAACCAGCGGGATGTTGCCCAGGTTCTGGGTCGAGTTCGAGGCCAGATAGACGAAGAAGTATCCGTTCTTCGACTGGTTGGTATAGACCGAGCCGTTGAAGGTGATCCGGTTGTTCAGCCAGCGGCTCTTGAAGCCGGCTTCCCAGGTCTCGTCGTGCTCGGCCTTGAAGATGTCGCCGACGCCCACGAACCCGCCGGCGGCGGCCGCGGTGGCGACGCCGGTCTGGTTGAAGCCGCCGCTGCGGAAGCCCTTCGAATAGCTGCCATAGAGGGTGAAGTAGTCGGTCGGCGTGTATTTCAGGATGAACTGCGGCTGCCAGCCCTTGAAGGTGTGCTCGCGCGGCCCGGTCGGCACCGGAATCCCGAACGCCGTCAGGAAGGGAAGAGGCGTGTCGGTGGTGTTCTTGCGGTGGTCCTGGTCGTAGCGGACGTTCGCCGACAGCTCGAGCTGCGAGGTGATGTCGAACGAGGTGTCGAGATAGGCGGCCCAGGCGAAGTTGTCCTGGGAGTCGGCCAGGTAGCTGTACTGCGGGTGCAGGCTGGTGGTGAACCCAGGGAAGGTCTGGGTCGGCGTGGTCGGCGCGTAGAACGTCGGCTCGACGCCGTTGCCCGTATCCCACTCGTTGCCCGTCGAGATGTAGCGGTTGGTGCCGTAGAGCTCGGCGCCGGCGATCCAGCGGAAACGCTGGTTCGAGGGCGAGGTGAAGCGGAATTCCTGGGTCAGGGTCCTGACCCGCAGGAACTGGCTCTGGTTCTGATCGTACCCGTAGAACAGATGCAGCAGCGACGAATTGATCGGCAGGAAGTCGAACGAGTCGCCGGTGATGATCTCCTTGGTCAGGTTGTAGCCTGAGATCGAGGTCAAGGTCCCGAAGTCGCTCTGATAGTCCATCTTCAACGACGCGTCGTAGATCGCGCGGTTGTCCTTGCCGGGGTTGTTGACCCGGATCGGCAGAGAGGTGTTGTTCACGTCCGGAGTCTGCAGCTGCGACCAGTCCGGAAGCGGCGCACCCGGATTGAAGTTGAGGCCCGGGTAGTAGACGATGTTGTAGTCGAAGCCCTGGGTCCAGACGCGGTCGCCCGCGAACCTCAGATCGGCCTTGAACTTGTCGGTCGGGGTCCAGACGAACCGCAGCCGGGCGTTAAGGTCGGTCCAGGGATCGGCCTTCTGGTGCAGGTAGGTGTTCTCGAGGTAGCCCGAGGTGTCGGTGTAGGAGACGCCGGCCACTACGCCGAGGGTGCTGGTGAGGGGCCCGGAGACGACCGCCTGGCCCTTGCCGCCCGGTCCGGAATCATAGCCGGCCGTGACATGGCCCTGCCATGTCGATCCGGGCTGGCGGGTGTTGATCAGGATGGCGCCGCCGATGGCGTTGCGGCCGTAAAGGGCGCCCTGAGGGCCCTTCAGCACTTCGATCTGATCGACGTCGAACAGTTCCTGGTTGAACTGCGCGGGCTGGGTCTGGGGCACCCCGTCCACGATCACCGCGACCGATGGTTCGGAGTTGCGGGCCTGGGAGATGCCGCGGATCACCACGAAGGTGGTGCCGACGTTCTGGGTCTCGACCAGGGTCACGTTGGGCGTCGCCGAGATGAAGTCGCGGGGCATGGAGATGCCCTTGTCGCGGATGGCCTGGGCGGTGAAGGCGGTCACCTGCATGGGCGCCTTCTGCAGGGATTCCGAGCGCTGGCGGGCGGTGACGATCACCTCTCCGACCTGCGAGGGCTGGGCCCCGGGGGCCGGTCCGTTCGCCTGTGCGTGGGCCAGGCCGGCGGCCACGAGGGCGGAGGCGCCGGCCGCGGAACACAGCAGCGCGCGCAAAGCTGTATTTGAGGCCTTCATGTCGTTATCCCCCATGTATTCTCAAGTTCGAGACTATCTCAGGGTCCCATACATATTGGTGGTTATTTGAACCCTGACAGTGAGTTATAGCCAAGTTCGCGCTACCGTCATAGATGGTTCAACTGCAACTCCCGGGGGGCAAAGGCCGGCCGAGCCTTGTCGGCTGGCGGTCGCGGCCTTATTCGATAGGGGAAACCCAACCGTATCGGAGGAAGCCTTATGGGCGTCCAGGCAAGTCTCCCCAGCCGTCTGCACCACACGGCCTATGTCTCCAAGGATCTGGAGGCCACCCGCAAGTTCTATGAGGACGTGATTGGCCTGCCGCTGGTCGCGACCTGGTGCGAGTCCGACGTGCTGTTCGGCAAGGAGCGCACCTACTGCCACTGTTTCTTCGGTCTCGCCGATGGCGGCGCTCTGGCGTTCTTCCAGTTCGCGGACTCCGGCGACCAGGCCGAGTTCGGCCCCGAGATGCCGGTCTCTCCGTTCCACCACATCGCTCTGAACGTCGACGCCGAGACCCAGAAGGGCATCGAGCAGCGGATCAAGGCGGCCGGGTACACGGCGCCCCAGACCTACGTGCTGGAGCACGGCTATTGCCGCTCGGTCTATGTGACCGATCCGAACGGCATGATCGTGGAATTCACCTACGACGACCATCGGGCCGACGAGATCAACAAGACCCGCCGCGCCGACGCCCATCAGGAGCTGAAGCGCTGGCTGGGCGGCGATCACACCTCGAACAACACCTATCGCTGACCCCGTCGGGAGCGCGTTGCGCAAGAGTGGAGACTGGTCTTGCGATCACAACGCGCTCGAATGCTTGAGTCTGGAGCGAGACGAGATCAGTCTCCGGCTGATCTCGTCCTATTCTAGGGTCGAGCGACCAAAGGGGGAAACATGAAGAGACTTATTGCGGGCGCGCTGGTCCTGGCCGGCGCGGCCATCGTTGCTGTGCCGGCGGCGGCCGGGACCTGGGATGGCGTCTACGGCGGCACCATCGTCGCCACCTACGCCGACGGCCATACGGTGAAAGTGTTCACCAACGCCGACCATACCTTCAAGATCCAGCCGGCCTCCGGCGACCCGCTGACGGGGACCTGGAAGGACGAGGCGACGCAGAGCTGCTTCACCATCACCGCGCCGGCCGCCGCCGTGGGCGGACCGGCGACCTGCTTCCCGCTCAAGGAGTACAAGGTGGGCGACAGCTTCGAGGGCAAGGACGGCACAGGCGCATTCCATGCGGTGATCAACGCCGGGCGGTGAGGCCGGCTTCTCCAGCCTGAATTCAGTCAAAGAAAAAGGGCGGGCCGCTTTCGCGACCCGCCCTGATTTTTGCCTGAGGCCTTCGCTTAGAAGGTCTTGTGGACCGTGACGGCCCACTGGCGGCCTTGGGCCGGCTGGCCGTTGACGTAGCCGGCCAGACCGCCTTCCGCCAGGTCGAACAAGGTCAGATAGTAGATCTTGTTCGTGAAGTTGGTGACCTCCAGCGACGTCGACCAGCTGTGGTCTGCCGAGCGCCAGGTGACCCGCAGGTTCCCCACCGTGTAGGCGGCGATCTTGTCGGCGTGCAGCGAGCCTCCGTTCGGGGAGAGCTGGTTGAAGTCGATCACCTGATGCACAGGATCGTAGTCGCCGGGCTGGTTCAGCGGGCTGGTGAAGGTCTGGGACTGGTACGCCAGGTCGACCCGCGGCGTCAGGCTGCCTGCGTTGCCGAACACGAACTCGTACTGGGCGCCGACGTTCCACTTCCACTTGGGCGTGAACGGCGTCACGCCATGGATGGAGATCCCCGTGGTGGTCGAGCGACCGGTGGCCGGATCGACGTTCGGAATGGTGGTGTACTTGAAGTCCAGGTAGCTCAGAGAGCCGTCCAGTTCGAGGCCGCCGAACGGATGGGCCTCCGTCTCGAACTCGAGCCCCTTGACGTGGGCCGAACCGGCGTTGACCGGCAGGGCGCAAGGCTGGGCCGCCCGGGCCGCCGGGGTCGCGCCCGGCGAGTTATCGGGGCAGGAGCTCAGGGTCAGGATGATGTTGTTGTAGTTGTTGAAGAAGCCCGCCGCGTTGAAGCGGACCTTGTGATCGAACAGAAACGCCTTCAGGCCGATTTCGTAGGCCGTCAGGGTTTCGGGCGCGAACGACTTCACCTGGCAGTCCGGATCGGGACAGCCGGCGCCCTTGCCGAAGAACGGACGGGCGTCGATGCCGCCGCCCTTATAGCCGGTGGCCGTCTGGGCGTAGGCCATGAAGTCCGGCGTGAACTGGTACTGCAGGTTCACGCGGTAGTCGACGCGGGTCGAGTGGAAGGACGCGCTCTGCCCGTCGAGGCCCGCCACCAGCCAGTTGGAGCAGCCCACCACCGGGATGAAGTTGGGAACGCCGCAAGGCAGGGTGCCGTCCGGGTTGTGACGGTGGAAGGTGTAGGACTTGTCGTCCACCGAGTAGCGGATGCCGCCGATCAGCTCGAGCCCGCCGACGACGTGCCAGTCGGCCTGGCCAAACACCGCCTTGGCGGTCGACGGCGTGGTGTCAGGACCATGCTGGAAGTCGAATGCGAAGTTCGGGACGCCCGGAATGGAGCCGGCGCCCACGTAGGGCAGGTCGACCCGGGCCGTCTCGTCGCCGCTCTGGTGGGCGTAGAAGGCGCCCAGAGTGACATCGACCGCGTTGAACATGTGGCCGTTCAGGCGGAACTCCTGCGTCTCCTGCCGGTGGTGCAGGGTCTGCAGCAGCAGCTGCGGCGTGATCGGCGCCGAGCCGGTGTCTTCCGCGAAGGAGTTGTAGAAATAGCGGAAGGCCGTGATCGACCTGATCGCCCAGTCGTCGCTGAGCTTGTAGTCGATCGTGCCGCCGACGCCGTAGGTGCGGTAATGGTTGATCGGGGGCACCACTACCGGCTTCCACTTGGCTTCGACCGCATTTCCGTTGCCGAGGTCGGTGTAGGTTGCGTAGCTCAGGAACGGATCGTTCGGGTGGTTCGGGTCGCCGGCGTTGGCGCCGTAGGGCACGAATTGGCTGCCGTATTGCACGCCGTTGAGCGAAAGCCCGTTAGGCCGCGCATAGACGAGGGTGTTGGCCTGCACCGGCGACTGGTCGTTGACTGCGTCGGCGAAGACGTTGATCTCGGCCCTGTCGTTGGGCAGCCAGCGCACGGCGATCTTGCCGGCCGCGTAGGCCTGACCGCCGTCCTCGCCAAGCTTGCAGCCGTCGCCGAGGTTGAAGGTCGGCAGACCGGAGCCCGGATGGGTGCAGGCGTAATCGTTGCGGGTGACGTAGCCGTCCCTGTGCCGCTCGGCCGCGGTGACGCGGACGAACAGCTTGTCCGGGACCACGGTGAAGTCCATGGCGGCGCGGGCGTCGATCCGGTTGAACGACCCGTAGGTGCCTTCCAAATAGCCGCCGCCGTCGCCGTTGGGCTTTTTGGAGAAGATCTTGATGGCGCCGCCGATGGAGTTCCGGCCGGCGATGGTGCCTTGCGGACCGCGCAGCACTTCCACCCGGTCCACGTCGGCCAGGTCGAGCAAGGAGCCCGTGAGGGTCGCGTAGTAGACGTCGTCGACGTAGATGCCGACGCCCGGCTCCTGCGAGAAGTTGAAGTCGGTCTGACCGACGCCGCGGATGAAGGCCACCATGGCGTTGCCGAAGGCCGCGTTCGCGGGCTTCAGGGTCACGTTCGGCGCCTCAGAGGCGACCTGGAAGAGGTTGGTCTGGCTCTTGTTCTCGAGCATCTGGGCGTTGACCGCCGTGATCGCCAGAGGCGTCTTCTGCAGGCTCTGCTCGCGGAACTGCGCCGTGACCACCACTTCGCCAACGGTGTTGGCGTTCGCCGGCGGCGGTGCGTCAGCAGCATAGGCAGCCGACCCGAACGCGGTCAGCGCGGCGACTGCGATCGGAGCGGCCGATCGCAGCAGAAATGTGCGCGAAAAAGCGCGGTAATCCATCATGTTTCCGTTCCCCTTCTTTGGCGCTTCGCCTAGCTGACGAAGCACGGCTTTAGGCCGCCGCATTGCGGACGGTCTCAGGAACGGGGGTGTAGTGACGCCTTACGTGTCGCTGGGATTGCTGTTTGAAAAACGCCCGCCAGCCCCCCTCCAGGCCGAATCGTAGTTTCAGAACCGGGGAGAACTTAGCCAGATGCCTAGTTATGCTAGTATGCGTGTTACTAGCATAAGAATACCTGACGTTTGACGTGGTCAACTATAGAGGTAACCACCCCCGATTTGGATTTCAAGATCGCGACGTTCATGTCGGGATCGGCGCCGTTATCCTGGCGCCCCGGCTACCAGCATTAGGTTGCCTCTGGCGGCTCCCCTGCGGCTCGGCTAAGGGCGCCTGCCGAGCCGAGAGACCCGTGAAAGACAAGATCATCATCACCTGCGCGGTGACCGGCGCGTCGCCGGTGCCGAGCCATCCCAACTTCCCCAAGTCGAACGAGGAAGTCGCCAACGCCGCCCTGGAAGCGGGCGAGGCGGGCGCGTCGATCATCCATGTACATGTGAGGAAGCCCGACGGGACTCCCTCGACCGACCTGGACGACTACACCGAGGTCTACAATCGCATCCGCCAGAAGAACAACGAGCTGATCATCAACCTGACCACCGGTCCGGGCTGCAACTGGATGCAGAGCGACGAGGATCCCGCCATGCCGGGCCCCGGGGCGATGATGTTCACCGCCGAACGCCGGCTGGAGCATATCGAGGCGCTGCGGCCCGAGCTGTGCACCCTCGACATCTGCACGATGCAGATCTTCGGGACGGTGGCGATCAACACCAAGAAGATGATGACCACCATGGGCCACATGATCCGCGACTGCGGCGTGAAGCCCGAGATCGAGTGCTTCGACACCGGCGACCTGGTGTTCGCCGAGGACCTCATCGCCGAGGGCGCCCTGGACGGGCCGGGCATGTACTCCATCGTGATGGGCGCCAAGTACGGCATCCACGCCACGCCCGAGGCGATGATCTACTGCAAGAACAACCTGCCGCCGGGCGCCGTATGGCAGGGCTTCGGCGTCAGCCGGCACACCTGGCCCATGGCGGCGCAGTCCGTGATCCTGGGCGGCAACATCCGCACCGGCTTCGAGGACTCGACCTACCTGGCCAAGGGCAAGCAGGCCAAGGGCAACGCCGACATGGTGGTGCAGGCCGTCGAGCTGGTCGAGCGGCTGGGCTCGCGCCCCGCCACCCCCGGCGAGGCCCGTCAGGCGCTGGGACTGCCCAATTAGGTCCGGCCCCGCTTGACCCAGGATCGTCGTCGCTCGAAAGAGCACGGCCAAGTTTCGCCCGCCGCTCGCGGGCTTGTAGGAAACGCCACGCGCGCGTGCAGCCCCGAGGGGCGTGGGCGAGCAGGGCGGAGACCAAAGAGGAAGAGATAATGAGTCAACGTAGCCTGGAAGACCTGCTCAAGACCGCCAAGAACCCGGTCGAGTATCTCCGCAATTCGCAAGCCGGCCCGAACGTCTATCCGGGCGTGCAGCCGGAATACACCAACTGGCGCGACGAGCAGCAGGCCTGGCAGAAGACGGCGGTGCTGTTCAACCAGTCCTACCACATGGCGGACCTCGCCGTGGAAGGGCCGGACGCCTTCAAGCTGCTCAACTACCTGGGCATCAACAGCTTCGCCGGCTACCAGCCCGGCAAGGCCAAGCAGTTCGTGCCGGTCACGCCGGAAGGTTACGTCATCGGCGACGTGATCCTGTTCTACCTGGGTGAGAACAACTTCAACCTGGTGGGCCGCGCCCCGGTGCTGGAGTGGATCACCTTCCACGCCGAGACCGGCAAGTGGGACGTGAAGGTCACGCTCGACCAGCGCACCGCGCTGCGCACCGACGGCCGCCGCAAGGTCTACCGCTACCAGGTACAGGGCCCCAACGCGATGGCGATCATCGAGAAGGTGATCGGCAAGAAGCCCGAGGATCTGAAGTTCTTCAACATGACCACCCTGACCATCGCCGGGAAGACCGTCGGCGCCCTGCGTCACGGCATGTCGGGTCAGCCCGGCTGGGAGCTCTACGGCCCCTGGGACGACGGTCCGGCGGTGCACGAGGCCATCGTCAAGGCCGGTGAGGAGTTCGGCCTGCGTCTGGTCGGCGGCCGCGCCTATTCCTCCAACACCCTGGAGTCGGGCTGGGTCCCGTCGCCGCTGCCCGCGGTCTATTCGGGCGAAGGCACCAGGGCCTATCGCGAGTGGCTGGGCGAGAACAGCTACGAAGCCAGGGCCTCGCTGGGCGGCAGCTTCGATTCCGCGAACATCGACGACTACTATTTCACGCCGTGGGACCTGTCCTACGGGGCGTTCGTGAAGTTCGACCATGACTTCATCGGCCGCGAGGCTCTGGAGAAGAAGGCCCAGGGCGAGCACCGCAAGAAGGTGACCCTGGCCCTGAACGACGAGGACGTGACCAAGGTCATCGCCTCCCAGTTCAAGAAGGAAGGCCGCGGCAAGTTCATGGAGTTCCCGTCGGCGGTCTACTGCATGCACCCCTTCGACAAGGTGCTGCACGGCTCGGACACCGTCGGGGTCTCGACCTGGATCGGCTACTCCTCCAACGAGGGCAAGATGCTGACCCTGGCGGTGCTGGACGCGGAATTCGCCGATCCCGGCCGCGAAGTCTCCCTGATCTGGGGCGAGTCCGGCGGCGGCTCCAAGAAGCCCACCGTCGAGCCGCACGTGCAGATGGAGATCAAGGCGATCGTCAGCCCGGTCCCCTATGTCGAGACCGTGCGCACCTCCTACGCGCCGGGCGGCTGGCGCGCCCACGGCTGAGGGCAGGCTGGGGCTCGAGGGCGCTCACGCGCCTTTGAGCTTCGCAGTCCAAGCCTTTGATTGTAGTGCATCGAGCGGCGGGCGGGGTTTGGTCCCCGTCCGCCGTATTGCATTCTGCACTATGGTTCGCGCACCGCGCCCGGAACGAGGCGTAGGGCGGAGGACCCGGGAGACAGGAAATGGCCGAGGCAGGCGCTTACGACTACATCATCGTGGGAGCGGGGAGCGCCGGCTGCGTGCTGGCCAACCGCCTCTCGGCCGACCCGAAGAACCGGGTCCTGCTTCTGGAGGCCGGCGGCGACGACCGGCCGCTGCATAACCTGAAGCAGTTCTGGTCGAACATGATGGTCCATACGCCCATCGGCTTCGGCAAGACCCTGAACGATCCCAAGGTCAACTGGCTCTACGAAACCGAGGAGGACGCGGGCTCAGGCGGGCGCAAGCACAAATGGCCCAAGGGCAAGGTGCTGGGCGGCTCCTCCTCGATCAACGGCCTGCTCTACATCCGGGGCCAGGCGGCCGACTACGACGGCTGGCGCCAGATGGGCTGTGAGGGCTGGTCCTACCAGGACGTGCTGCCCTATTTCGTCCGCTCCGAGCACCAGGAACGCGGCCCCGACGACTTCCATGGCTCGGGCGGACCGCTGAACATCTCGGACATGACCGAGCAGCACCCGATCTCGGGCGCCCTGCTCGACGCGGCGGTCGAGGCCGGGATCCCGCGTTCGGACGACATCAACGGCGGGCGCCAGGAAGGCGTCACCTGGTTCCAGTTCACCATCAAGAACGGCCAGCGCCACTCCACCGCCGTGGGTTATCTGCACCC
>Ga0265338_10009595_pt1 | contig 11504 bp, 12 predicted proteins | sample 42126metaG_FD_193579 | JGI IMG/M metagenome (GOLD analysis project Ga0265338, IMG submission 193579) | Rhizosphere microbial communities from Carex aquatilis grown in University of Washington, Seatle, WA, United States - 4-21-26 metaG | ecosystem: Host-associated > Plants > Roots > Rhizosphere... | reverse complement strand
TCGCACTGTTCGCCAACGCCGACTACAAGCGGGCCGGCGTGCCGATGCTGCCAGTCGTCGCGGGCGCCAAGGAAACGCGCCGGCAGATCGTGATCTACACGCTGCTGCTGCTGCCGTTGTCGCTGCTGCCGTGGTGGATCGGTTTCAGTGGGCCGATCTATGGCATCGCCGCGATTTTGCTGGGCGTGGGTTTCTTGTTCAGCGTGCTGCGCGTGGCGTTCGACAGGCAGGATGCCGCCGGAGTAAGCCTGACCGGCGACGCACCGGCGCGCGCATCGTTCCGCTATTCAATTCTTTATCTGTTCGTGTTGTTCGCCGCACTCGCGGTGGACCGGCTGGTGGGGTGATGCAGGCGCCGCATGGAACAGAATCCGCCGCGTCCCACGCCGCGCGAGGCCGAGGAAATGCGCCGCCGCCGGCGCGGCCGCAACATCGCATTGTTCGCGGTGCTGATCGCGCTGGTCGCGCTGTTCTACGCCATCACGATCGTCAAGCTGACCAAGCCCGGATGAGCAACGCAAGAAGGCTCCCCCTCCCCTTGAGGGAGGCGGTTAGGGGGAGGGGCGCGTACGGCATCAGTCCGCGGCCGCACGCACCCCTCCCCCCAACCCCCCTCCCTCAAGGGGAGGCGGAGAATTGCCTTGCCCTTCACGTCCCCTTCCCTTCTCTCGCAATAATGGATTCCGCATGAGCGACGCACACGGCGCCACAGTGCACCACGTTCCGGCCGTCGAGAGTTCGGGACTGAAGCAGCCCTTCCACCTGGTCGATCCCAGCCCGTGGCCTATCGTCGGCGCGGTTGGTGCGCTGTGCACCGTGCTCGGCATCATCTTCGCCGCGCATTACGGCAGCTACTTCCTTCTGGTGGTCGGCCTGCTGATCGTGGTGTTCACCATGGCCATGTGGTGGCGCGACGTGATCCGCGAGAGCCGCACGCCCGGCCTGCACACGCCGTTCGTCCGCCTCGGCCTGCGCTACGGCATGATGCTGTTCATCACCAGCGAGGTGATGTTCTTCGTCGGCTTCTTCTGGGCCTATTTCAACTTCCTGATTTTCCCGGAGACCCAGGGCAACGGGATGCTGGTGTGGCCGCCGTCCACCATCCACACCTTCGATCCGTTCCACATTCCGTTCCTCAACACGATGATCCTGCTGCTGTCGGGCTGCACGGTCACCTGGGCGCACCACTCGCTGCTGGAGAACGACCGCAAGGGGCTGCTGACCGGCCTGGGCCTGACCATCATCCTGGGGATGTGCTTCACGCTGGGCCAGGCGGTCGAGTATTCTGACGCGCCGTTCAAGTTCGTCGGCGGCGGCGTGTATCCGTCCACGTTCTTCCTCGCCACCGGCTTCCACGGCTTCCACGTCATCGTCGGGACATGCTTCCTGATCGTCTGCTGGTTCCGCGCCAAGGCCGGCCAGTTCACGCCAGAGCGGCATTTCGGCTTCGAGGCCGCCGCCTGGTACTGGCACTTCGTCGATGTGGTCTGGCTGTTCCTGTTCTCCTGCATCTACTGGTACGGCGCCAGCCCGGTCGTCGCGTCCCACTAGGGGGCGCGTGGACGAGCCCCGCGTTTCGATCGTTTACGCGGCGTTCGCCTGCCGGTGCCCGCGGTGTGGCCGCGGCCGATTGTTCCGCAACCTGCTGGAAGTGCGCGACCGCTGCGAGTCCTGCGGCCTCGATTTACGTGCGTGCGATACCGGCGACGGTGCCGCGGTTGGGGTGACGTTGGTACTCGGCGCCATCGTCGTTGGGCTGGCATTCTGGGTGCAGTTCCGCTTTCTACCGCCACTCTGGGTGCATGCCGTGCTGTGGCCGGTGATAACGGTGCCGCTGGCGATCCTGCTGATGCGGCCTGCGAAGGCGGCGCTTGTCGCCTTGCAGTTTCGCCATCGGGCTTCGGAGATGGGGCTGTGACGCACGATGCTCCCCCTCCCCTTGAGGGAGGGGGTTGGGGGGAGGGGTCGAAGCGGCACGAACCCCTCCCCCCAACCCCCTCCCTCAAGGGGAGAGGGAGTGTGGTTCGCCGGCTGCTCTTCCCGGGCCTGATGACCGCGACGATGCTGTTCGTGCTGCTGGGCCTCGGCACCTGGCAGGTGCGGCGGCTGCACTGGAAGGAAGCCATCCTGGCGCAACTTGCCCAGGCCGAGGCGGCACCGCCGGTCCGCCTGACCGCAACCCCTGAGCCCTACACCAAGGTCGCCGTCACCGGCCACCTGCGCGCCGACCTGTCCGCCCAGTACGCCGTCGAGGTGCGCGACACGCGCGAAGGTCCAGAGATGGGCACCTTCCTGGTGCAGCCTCTCGAACGCGCAAACGAACTGCCGCTGTTAGTCGAACGCGGCTGGGTACCGCAAAAACGCCGCACACCGATCGCGCAGCCGGACGGACAGACCACCGTCGTCGGATACATCCACGCAGCGGAAATCCCAGGTCTGTTCAGCGCAAAAGACGATCCCGCCGCACGCATCTTCTATACGTTGGACCCAGCGGCGATCGGTGCATCGCTGGGATTGCCGCACGTCGCCCCATTCATTCTGATCGCGCTCGGCCCCGCACCGCCGCAACTTTGGCCCGACCCGGCGAAACATTTGCCGCAGCCGCCGAACAACCATCTGTCCTACGCGATCACCTGGTATGGCCTCGCGGCGGCACTCGTGGTGATCTTCCTGGTCTGGGCCAGAAGGACATTGCGCGCATGACCGCCTACGACCGGCTGACCACCCGTTTCACCCGCATCGCCACACTCGGCGAGGCGTCGTCCGTGCTTGGCTGGGATGCCGCGACAATGATGCCGTCGGGTGGCGGCGCCGCGCGTGGCGACCAACTCGCCGTGCTCGCCGGGCTGTCGCATTCGCTGCTGAGTGCGGCTGAACTGGGCGACGACCTCGCGGCAGCGGAAGCCGCGAGCAAGACGCTCGATCCATGGCAAGCCGCCAACCTGCGGCTGATGCGCCAGTCGTATATCCGGGCAACCGCGATGCCGCGCGACCTCGTGGAAGCCCAGGCGCGCGCCAACTCCGCTTGTGAGAAAGTGTGGCGCGAGGCACGCCGCGCCGCGGATTTTGCTCGCGTGCGCAAGCCGCTGGAGGAAGTCGTCCGCCTGGTGCGCGAGGCGGCGGCCGCGTTGGCGCCGGCGCTGGGACTGTCGCCATACGATGCGCTGATGGACGGGTTCCAGCACGGCCTGCGCTCCGCCAGGGTGACGCCGGTGTTCGCTGATTATGAACGCTTCCTGCGCAAGGCATTGCCGCAGGCGGAAGAGCGCCAGGCCCGTCAGCCACAGCCGGTGCGCCCGCAAGGTCCGTTCGCGGTTGCCACGCAGGAGGCGTTGTGCCGCCGATTGTCGGAACGCCTCGGGCTGGACTTCAATCACGCGCGATTGGACCGGTCAGAGCACCCGTTCTCCGGCGGCACGCGCACCGATGTGCGGATCACCACGCGCTATGTCGAAGCGGATTTCGCGTCGGCGGTGCTCGCCGTGGTGCATGAAACCGGACATGCGCTGTACGAACGCGGCCTGCCCGCAGCGTTCGACCGCCAACCGGTCGGCGAGGCTGCCGGCATGGCAATGCACGAGAGCCAGTCGCTGATCGTGGAGATGCAGGCTTGCCGATCCGACGGGTTCCTGTCCTGGCTCGGCCCCGAGTTGCATGCCGCGTTCGGCGGCGACGCGACGCCGTACAAGGCGGCGAACCTGGCACGGCTGTGGCGGCGGGTCGAACGCGGCTTCATCCGCGTCGATGCCGACGAGATGACCTATCCCGCGCACGTCATCGTGCGGTTTCGCCTGGAACAGGCGATGGTGGCCGGCGAGCTTGCGGTGGCCGATCTGCCGGGGGCGTGGAGCGAAAGTTTCGCCGCGTTGCTGGGCACGCCGCCGCCCGACGACGCACGCGGATGCATGCAGGACATCCATTGGTACGACGGCGCGTTCGGCTATTTCCCCAGTTATACCCTGGGGGCGATGGCTGCGGCGCAACTGATGGCGGCGGCGAGGCGGGAGGTCGCGGGGCTCGACGCGGGGTTGGGGCGCGGCGATCTGTCGCCCTTGCTCGGCTGGCTGCGCGCCAAGGTGCATAGCCAGGGCAGCTTGCTGGGGTTCGACGATCTGCTGCGTGCGGCGACCGGCAAGGTGCTCGACCCGAAGGATTTCGAGGCGCACCTGACGGCAAGGTACCTATAAGCAAACTCCCGCGGGCAACCTCTCCCGCGAGAGCGGGAGAGGTCGAGACGCGCCAGCGGCGAGGGCGAGGGTGAGGGTGATCGGGTCGGCACGCACTTCCTTCTGACTGCGTGCCGACCCGATCACCCTCACCCGCCTTGCTTCGCTCGGCGACCTCTCCCGCTCCCGCGGGAGAGGTTACCTGCGCGGCAGAGATTTTCTCCGCCTCAATACCCGTACGGCTTCTCGTTGACCGCCGCCCACTTGCCGTCCTTCACAACGCACAGGAATGACTCATTCGAACCCTGGTGCTTCGTCGCGCTGAACGTCATCGGCGGCGACCCGAAAATGTCGTGCCAATCCTTGATGCTCTCCATACCTGCAACGAAGCTGTCGGTCGTCAGGTCCTTGCCGGCCCGCTGCACCGCCAGCACCACGAGCTGCGCCGCGGTATAGCCGATCTGCGCCGCGAAGTTCGGCTCCTTGCCGAACTGCTTCTTGTAGTTCTCGGCGAACGCCTTCACCTCAGGACGCGGATCGCTGGCAGCGACGAACAGGATCGGCGCCATCGAATAGAACCCTTCGGTCACGCCGCCGGGAGCCTCGGCAACCGCCTCGTCATAGCTCGCCGCCTGGCCCAGCATATCGACCTTCCAACCGGTCTTGCGCACCGCCGAGATGATCTGCACCGAGTCGCGCACGATCCCGCCCACCACGATCAGATCGCAGTCCGCATCCCGCAGCCGCGCGACCGAGGCACTGAAATCGGTGTCCGTCGGCTTGTGCAGCGTCTGCCCCGCCAGCGTCATGTGCATCGCCGCCAACTGATCGTTGACCCCCGACGTGATGTCGCGCCCGAAATCCGAATCCTGTGCCATCGCACAGATCTTCTTCTTCCCATGTTGCTCGATGAACACCTTCAATCCAGCGCGGATCTGGTCGTAATACGAATCGGCCAGGCCGAACTTCAGATGATGCAACGGCTCGTACATCGAGCGGGCCGAGGTCAGTGGGAACACATTCGGCACGCCCTTGGCGAGCTGATCGGGCATGGTGGCGTTGTTCATCGGCGTGCCGCCATTGGCCACCATCATGAACACGCCGTCTTTGTTGATCAGCTTGTTCGCCGCCTGTACCGAGCGCGGCACCTGGTACTGATTGTCCTCCACGATATATTTGATCTTGCGGCCGTTGATACCGCGCTCGGCGTTGACCTCGTCGAATACCATGCGCCAGGCGTTGGAGTTGTTGACGCCCCACATCGCGGTGACGCCGGAAAGATCGGTGTAGGTGCCAATGACGAGTTCGCTGTCGGTGACGCCTCGGACGCTGTCCGCCGCAGTGGCGGAAACGGCCAGGGCGCCAAACAGGGCGACCGCCGCGACAAGCCTGCTTCGCATTCGTTCCTCCTCTTATGTGCTGTACGCTTCTTCTTTGAGGGCTCGATAGCTCGCTTCCGACGCATCGCGCCGCGCAGCCTGCCCATCGATCTGTTGGATGGCGATGCCGAGCGCGGCGGCCCAGCGACGCACCTCCGGCGTTACCGGCGCCGCGCCGACATAAGCCAGCCGCAGCCTGGCAAGTCCCAATCCGCGCCGCACCGCACGCAGCACCAGCCAACGCGCCAGCGCCGCATAGGGACCCCTGCCCTGCCCTGCCCCGATGGCCCAGCGATACGCCGCCCGCTGCGTGCCCGTCGCATTGGCCGCCGCCTCGTTGGCACGCGCATGCAGACGTTCCCAGGTCTGCGGATCGGCGCCCAGCACGGTCGGCTGTAGCTCCTGCAGGTTCTCCGGGAGGGTCGCAGGATTTTCCATATAGTTGCTGACGATCCGGCTATGCAGTGCGAAGTAAAGCCCGAGCACGCGCTCCATGACATGCGACATCGGCAACACCGCGAGGCGTTCGTCGCCGGCGCGTGGCCGCAGCATCGCGGCGGCATCCGCAACGAGTTGCAACGCGTCACCGTGCGTCAGCATGTTGCCCTTGCCGGCGGTGCCATGCGGAAACAGCAGCAACGCCGGCTGGTCCACGGTGATCGCCGCAACGCCGGCATGCCATACCTGGTCGTTCGCCTGATCATGCCCCGCGCCACGGGACAGGAAATCGCGAAAACTCTCGCTCATCGAGTCGGTGAAATCGCGCAGGCCCTTCATCTCCAGGATGACGATGCGCCGGAGCGCCGGACACGCATCGCGCACCAACAGCGCCTTGTCCAACTGTTCCTCGTTCTCGACGAACAGCACGCGCGCACTGGATTCCCGCAGCACATGCCCAAGATGTTCGGCGTTTTCACCGGGCGGCACGCCGACGCTGATGCCGCCGGCGGCGAGAATTCCAAGATCGATCGCCACCCATTCCGGCCGGGTTTCGGCCAGCACGCAGGCGGCATCGCCGCGCGCAAAGCCGGCCGCCTGCAGGCCCGAACTCACCTGTCCAACGCGCGCGCCAAGTTCCGTCCAGGTGACTTGCGTCCAGATGCCGCGGTCCTTCTTGCGCAACACAATGTCGCCGCCATGCGCCGCAACCCGCGACAGCAGCATGGCCGGGATGCTGGCTTCGGAATTCAGTGCCACAGTCGCGCCCTCTTGTAGCGCCGCTGCCCGCGGACACCGGCTTCCTTCTGGCCCAGATAGAATTCCTTGATCGCGTCGGTCTGCATCAGCTTGGCGCAGTCGTCGGCGAGCACGATCCGGCCGACCTCGAGCACATAGCCATAATCCGCCGTCTGCAACGCCATGTGTGCGTTCTGTTCGACCAGCAGGATCGCTACACCCTGCTCCTGGTTGATGCGACGGATGATGCCAAAAATCTGCTGCACCAAGATCGGCGACAGTCCCAGCGAAGGCTCATCGAGCAATAGCAACCGCGGCCTTCCCATCAGCGCCCTGCTGATCGCCAGCATCTGCTGCTCACCACCCGACAGCAGCCCGGCGCGCTGATGCTGGCGTTCCTTCAAGCGCGGAAAATAGTCGAAACAGAGTTCCAGATCCTGCGCGACCTCCGCCTTGTTGTGGCGTGTATAGGCGCCCATCATCAGATTTTCGTGCACGGTCAGAAACGAAAACACTTCACGACCTTCCGGCACGTGGCAGATGCCAAGCCGCATCACCTGGTCCGGCGACATGTGCGCAATGTCACGACCCTGAAACACCACCTTGCCGCGTTCCGGGTCCAGCACACCGGAAATCGTGCGCAGCACCGTCGTCTTGCCCGCCCCATTGGCGCCCAGGACCGTAACGATCTGACCGGCCGCAACATCCAGGCTGACGCCGCGGATCGCCTGGATCGGACCATAGAATGTCTCGATGCCGGAGACGCTTAACAGGGATGCGGAGGTTTCGCTCACGCCGCCACCTCGCCACCGATATAGGCGCGCACCACCTCGGGATGGGTCTGCACTTCCTCCGGCGTTCCGAGCGCGATCACCTTGCCGTAATTCAGCGCCATGACCCGGTCGGAGACCTGACGCACCAGGTTCATGTCATGCTCCACCATGATCACGGTGATGCCGAGGTCCTTCTTGATGTCCTCGATCCAGAACCCCATGCCTTCCGTCTCTTCGACATTCAGGCCGGACGATGGTTCATCGAGCAACAGCAGTTTCGGCTCGATACACAAGGCGCGGCCGAGTTCGACGACCTTGCGCACACCGTACGGCAGGCTGGCAATCAGCGTGTCGCGATAGCGTTCCAGATTGAGGAAGGCAATGACGTCCTCGACCTTGTCGCGATGCGCCAACTCGTCCCGCCGCGCCTTCGGCAGGAACAGCAATTGCTCGACGATCCCCGTGGACGCGTGGCAGTGCCGCCCGATCAGCAGGTTCTGCAACAGCGTCGCCTGCGGGAACAACTCGATATTCTGAAACGTGCGCGCGATGCCGAGCGAGGCGATGCGATGCGCCGGCACCTCGGTGATGTCCTGGTCCTCCAGGATCAACCGGCCCGAGGTCGGACGGTAGATCCGGCTGATCAGGTTGAAGATCGTCGTCTTGCCGGCACCGTTCGGGCCGATGATGGAAAACACTTCGCCCCGTTGCACCTCGAAGGTGACGGCATCGACGGCACGGATGCCACCGAATCGGATGCTGATGTCGTCGGCGGCAAAAAAAGTCATCGCAGCCGCTCCGAACGGGCGTAGGATTTCTGCCGGCGGAAGGTGGCGCGCCGCTTGAACGGGTAGGCCTGGAACCACTGCTTCAACTTCAGCCACAAACCATTGATCCCGCCTGGGAAGAACACGATCACCAGGACCAGCACGAGGCCGAACAGCGAGGGTTCCAGACCGGGAAGCCGGCCGATCCCGAACGGCAGATCGTCACGCACGATGGCGATGGCCTGCGGCAGCAGGCGCACGAACAATGCGCCAAAGATGGCGCCACGCAGCGATCCCAATCCACCGACGAAGACGATGGTCACGAACTGTACCGACAGCAGGATATCGAACGAGTCCGGCGCCAGGAAGCGCACATAATGCGCGAACAGCGCGCCCGCCAGACCGGTCATGAACGCACTGATCGCGAACGCGAACGTCTTGTAGCGTGCGAGATTGATGCCCATGCTCTGGGCTGAGATCTCCGAATCCCGGATCGCCACCATGGCGCGGCCGAGCGGCGTCCGCAGCAGATTCACCGACAGCCACAGCACGAACAGCAGCACAGCCAGCGAAACATAATACACGCTGACCGCGGTATCGATCGGGATGCCGAACAGGCTTGGCGTCGGCACCGCGAACCCGTCGAACCCTCCGGTCACCGAATCCCACTTCTGCAATACCGTCCCCACGATGCTGCCGAACGCCAAGGTGGCGATGGCGAGATACAGGCCGCTCATGCGCAACGTCGGCAGGCCGATCGCGGCGCCGAACAACGCGGTGAACAGGCCCGCCGCCGGCAATGTCAGGAAAAACGGCAAACCATGCGCCAACAGGATCGAATTGGTGTAGGCGCCGATGCCGAGGAACGCGGCATGGCCCAGGCTGATCAGCCCGGTGTAGCCCACCAGCAGCATCAGCCCCACGCCGGCGATGGCGAAGATGAACACCGCGCCGAGTTCGCCGACATAGAATTCGCCCATCACCTGGGGAATGACGAGCAGCGCCAGCAAGAGCAGGCCGTACCAGAACAGGTCACCGCGATGGCGCCACAGCCTGATGTCCTGGCGATAATCGGTGCGGAACAGATAGCGCATGATGGCTACACCCGTTTCCCCATGCTTTCGGCAAACAGGCCTTGTGGTCGCAGGAAAAGCGTCGCCAGCAACACGGTATTTGCGCTGACCTCCTGGAATCCGGCCGGCAGGTAATAGCCCGCCAATTGCTCGACGATGCCGACGACGACACCGCCGACCAACGCCCCAGGAATGCTGCCGAATCCGCCGATCACCGCGGCGGCGAACGCCTTGATGCCGAGGAATCCCATGTTGACGTCGATCATCGACACCGGCGACAGCAGGATGCCGGCCAAGGCCGCGACGCCGGCGCTGATCGCCCAGATCAGGCTGAACACCCGGCGCACCGGGATACCCATATAATAAGCCGCCAACTGGTTCTGCGAAGACGCCTGCATCGCGACGCCCAACCGTGTGCGGCTGAAGAATACGTATAGCACCAGGCACAGCAGCACTGTGCCGACGATGATCGAAACGTTGTCCTGGCCGATCACCAGGCCACCCAGATTCACCGTGCGATTGGTGAACGGTGTGTTGAAGCCGACGGAGTCATAGCCCCAGGTGATGCCTGCCGCCGCGCGAAAGATGAATCCCAATCCGAGCGTCAGCATCACCACCGCAAATTGCGGTTGGCCGATGATGCGACGCAGCAGCACCGCATCCAGGGCGTAGCCGAACGCCGCAGTCAGCGCGATGGCGAGCAAGGCACCGAGCCAGTACGGCAGGCCCCAATGGGCGATCAGCGCGAAGGCGAAGAACCCGCCCAGCATCATGATGTCGCCCTGGGCGAAATTCACCATCTCGGTGGCTTTGTAGATCAGCACGAAGCCGAGCGCGATCAGGCCGTAGATGCAGCCGGCGGCCGCACCATTCACGACGAGCTGCAACAGGCGCGCAGCATCTTCCACGCAGGCATCCCTCCCGTATGAGGGACCGTCTGCGGATCCCTACTCGCTGGTAGTCAAAGTTAGGCTGGCGGTTTGCCCGCCGTCAATCCGGGTACGCGACTACCGCGCCGGCAGCTCCAGCACGTTCTTGGCCAGGATGTTGCGCTGGATCTCGTTCGAGCCGGCGTAGATCGTCGCCGGGCGCGATTGCAGGAACAGCCCGGCGGGATTCAACTCCCGGTTGCCCTCCATTGGTCCGAACTGGCCGCCGTACTCGCCGGAGATTTCCAACATCGTCTCGGTGATGCGCTGGAACAGCTCGGTCTGGTGGATCTTCAGCATCGACACATCCGGCCCGAGCGGTTCGCCACGGCGCACCTGGTCGACGAATTCCTGATACAGCGATTTGTGATCTTCCAGGTCCAGCCGCAGCCTGGTGTAGCGGTCCTGGAACACGTCGTCGTCCCAGACTCCCATGCGTTCGGCGAGCAATTTCAGCCGGCCGAGAGCGTAGCTGGACTGCCGCGGCGAACCGGAACCGATGCGCTCGAAGCTCAGCAGGTTCTTCGCCATCGTCCAGCCCTGGTTGATCCGGCCGACCAGGTTGCCTTTCGGCACGCGCACATTGTCGAAGAAGGTTTCGCAGAATTCCTCGCCCATATCGATGTTCGGAATCGGCCGCACGGTGATGCCCGGGCTATCCATCGGCACGAGAAGGAAGCTGATGCCCTCTTGCTGTTTCGCTTTCTTATCCGTCCGGACCAGCAGAAAAATCCAGTTGGCATCCATCGCCAGGGAGGTCCAGATTTTCTGGCCGTTGACCACCCATTCGTCGCCATCCAGCACCGCCTCGGTACGCAGCGAGGCCAGATCGGAGCCGGCATTCGGTTCGCTATAGCCCTGGCACCAGATATGCTCACCGGTGAGAATCTTCGGCAGGTAGTAATCCTGCTGTTCCCGCGTGCCATGCTTGATCAGCAACGGGCCGAGCATTGTCATGCCCATTTCGTTCAGCCGGGCGCAGCCGTGGCGTTCCTTCTCCTCCAGCATAATGAGTTGCTTGCCGGCGGAGATGCCCATGCCGCCGAATTGCTTTGGCCAGTTAGGACACAGCCAGCCCTTGCGCGCGAGGCTGCGGTACCAGCCCTTGGTATCCTTGTAGTGCAGCCGGCGCGGCGCATTGCGCAACTCCGGCGGATAGTACTTTTCGATGAAGTTCCGCACGAGCATGCGGAATGCGTCGTCGGAAAGCTGGTCGAGGTCTTCCGCTTCGGCGGTTTAAC
>Ga0265338_10009593_pt1 | contig 11505 bp, 13 predicted proteins | sample 42126metaG_FD_193579 | JGI IMG/M metagenome (GOLD analysis project Ga0265338, IMG submission 193579) | Rhizosphere microbial communities from Carex aquatilis grown in University of Washington, Seatle, WA, United States - 4-21-26 metaG | ecosystem: Host-associated > Plants > Roots > Rhizosphere... | reverse complement strand
GATCTTCTGTCGCCGAGCACCGGCATGCTCACGCCGCAGCAGATTCTTCAGCTCAGCCCGCAACCGAGCTATATCCAGTATCAGTAAGCCGCCGATATTTGACAGGTGTCCCATTAGACAATATAAATAGCCCGGGAGGACACTATGAAGTGTTCATTGCTCTTTGGGCTGGCGATACTCGCCATCAGTTCGTCGTGCGTATTATCACAGGCGCATTCAACTCAACCGATGAAGTGGCACCCTGCCGGCGATTCGGAATACCGTTGGTTCGGGAACGACGGATGGGGTTGTGAGGTTGACGCGAAGAAAGATGGTTCGATGACAACCATCACCAGCATTGAACGCTCTCCGTTGATGATGACGGAAAGGGTCGATATCTTCCTCGACAAGAAAGGCCATCGTCGATTCGAAGGTATCGTAAATAGCGCGGATGAGCATCTCGCGGGATGGGCAACTGAGCTTACGCCTTACGCTTCGGACGGATATTTCTTCCGCAGAGAATGCCTTGCACATCTTCCCGTTGCGCTCGAATCGAGGCGCAGAGAGTTCATCTTCCGGAATTGAAGCATGCGCGCCGCGGATCCTGACGTCGTATTCGGCATTAATGCTGAGCGACGTCTTTTTTTTACCGGTCTATGAGATCTTTTCCAGCAACGCCTTATAATCTTTTGTGGTGACGTGCCAATCCCCCGGCTTGAGCGGGTTATCAAGATCGAGCAATACCAAGAATATCGAGTACGCCAAACTTGCGATGCTCGCGGTAAAGAGGAATGCGAGCGCGATGTCTTTGATTGCGATAAACATGGAAAGGCCAATCAGCAGGAATGCGGCGAAGCGAAGCGTGTTTCGGAGGAGCGGCGGCATGTGTTCGGCGCTGTGCTGAAGGCGCGCTGAGCGATGGTTCAGTACGACGGACAGCAGCGCGAATGAGGTCGGCATCAGTTGCGGCGCTTCGTCAAAAATACCGTAGATGCTGTTATTGAGGTCCGTGATCACATCCTCCACTTCCTGGCTCTTTTCGCCTTTTTCGCTGTATTGCCAACCCTCTTTGATGATAAGCGCGAGATACCGTTTGATATTTTTATGGATATCGTTCTTTATCTTCTCCGGAAAATTGCTGGACCAGAGATAGAGCTTTTCCAGTCCGTCCACCTCGCCGCGCACCGCGTCGGTGAGCGCATTCCACTCATCCCATTCTTTTTGAATCGCAAACGCAGCGATCACGCCGAAAATGGTACCAACGACGGCATAGAGATATGGCGTCTCATCGCTGTTCGCGAGAAGAAGGCGCGTGTTGTAGAGCGTGCTCGTGCGGATAAAATAGAATATGGTTCCGAAGATGATCAGGAACGGAATAAGTTTTTTAATGAGTGCCATATGGAGTAATATTATCATGTATTACTCCGAACATCATGATATCTATCCCACGGAGACAATGGAGCCGGCGTCCCCCGCCAAACAACGAACCCGTCTATCTGACGCCGGAGGGCATCAAACGTCTTCAAGCGCGGCTTGAGCGGCTCAAGCAATCACTTCCTGCCGCCATTGAAGAAGCTGCGCGCACCGCGGCGTACGGCGATCGCTCCGATAACGCTGAGTATAAAGAGGCAAAAGGGATTCTGCGCCGAACGCACGGACAGATTTTCAATATTGAAGACCAGTTGCGACGTGCCGCGGTGATTCCCTCCGGCGCTGATGTCGCGGGAACGATACGGCTTGGATCAACCGTGAAACTTTCCACCGGGCATGCCATAAGAACGTTTCGTATTGTTGGACCGTCAGAGACCGATCCCCCACATGGAAGGATCTCCCATAAATCACCATTGGGCATGGCGCTTCTGGGGCACGTTATGGGTGATGTGATCATCTTTGAAACGCCCAGCGGGACTCAGGAATATAAAATCGTTGAAATAGTATAAGAAAAACCGCGCGATCCGAGAATTGGACCGTGCGGCGGTTTTGGGTTTAGGTGACGAGCTTTTGTCGGAATGCAGCGAATTTCCGTTGTCCGGCAGCGAGGTATTCATCGATCTCGATCCAGAAACGATCATTGGACGCGGCGCTGTGCCTTGCCTTGATGATCTCTCGGCAATGAGCGCATTGACCGTTCTCAAATGCATGTTCGATGATCCAGTTGAGGAATACTTTGTCTTTGCTGAACAAAGCATAGAATTCGAATTCTCCAAGTGAATTCGCAAATTCACAATCGCTCGCACTCCCTGGTGTTTCCGAAGGTTCTGCCACAGCGGCAGGATGCAATGACATTACTACCTCCACTCCATTTTATATCGTAATGTGCCATCTATTACCCTACCTTCTCGCATTTTTCATGTCAATAACTATCGGCGACATTTGGAAATATTCCGATCCTGCGGTAGAATCAAGCGACTATGGAAAAATCATATACAAAACTTAAAAAGCTGAGCGAGAAGAACGGGGATATCGAGTTTCAGGCGGAGGTGCCGGTGGAGCTGTTGGAGGAATATTCGCTGGTTGCGCTCGCGGAACTGGCGGAGGATTTTACCCTTCCCGGCTTTCGCAAGGGCAAAGTGCCGCACGACAAGGTACGTGAGCACATCGGCGAGATGGAGCTTTTAGAGAGTGCCGCAAACGAGGCGCTTCGCGACGCGATGACTCAGATCGTGGAGGACGAAAAGCTCAATGTCGTCGGGCGGCCGCAGGTGGTCATTACAAAGATCGCGCCGAAGAATCCGTTGGAGTTCAAGATCCGCTATGCATTGTTTCCCAATATTTCACTCCCCGATTATAAGAAAATCGGAAAAACTATCTTTGACCGCAAGGATCCTACCGATGTGACGGAAAAGGAGATTGACGAGGCAATTCTGCGTATTCAAAAAATGATCGCGCCGGTGGCAAAGGATGCAGCCATTCCCCCGCTCACCGACGAGACGGTCAAGCAATTCGGCAATTTCAGTACCGTGGCGGATTTCCGCGTGGAGCTCAGGAAGCAACTTGAGCAGGAAAAAATCCTGCATATGAAGGACGGTCGCCGCGAGGAGATGGTCAAGGAGATCGTCAAACACGCGAAGATCAAAGTGCCGCAGTTGCTTGTCGACCAGGAACTGTTCGAGTTTTTGGCCGACCGCGATGAGCAATTGAAGACCGCCGGCCTAACACTCGAGGAATATTTGAAGCAGATGGGAAAGACGACGGAGCAATTGGAAAAGGATGAGCGTACGCTCATCGAGGACGATCTTCGCATGAGCCTCGTCGTTCAAGAGGTTCGCAAGCAAGAAAACATCACTGCGGACGATCGCGATGTCCATACATTAATGGCGCAACTCCAGGTTCGTTATCCGGAACGAAAAGAGCCGGAGCTTCATCGGACCGCGGAGGCGATGATCATTCAGAATAAATTGTTCGCGGTGCTTGAAGGTGCGGAGGCAAAGGAATTGAAAGAGATCGCCGACGGCGATGTAGTAACCAAGGAATAACCATGGAGATCAAAGATAAAGTAATCATTGTGACGGGCGCATCGGACGGCATCGGCGAAGCGCTTGCGCGGAAGCTTTCGCACGCCGGAGCAAAGGTGGTGCTCGCGGCACGTTCGGACGAGAAGCTGGCGGCGCTCGCCCACGAGCTTCCCGGTTCGGTTGCGGTACATACCGACATGACCCAGCAGGCGGACATTCAAAATCTCATCGATCGGACGATGGAGGTCGACGGCCGGATCGATATGCTCATCAATAACGCCGGGCAGGGCATGTATGGTCCGGCGGAGACGATCGACATCGACAAATATAAGCACATTATGAACCTGAATGTGTATGGGCCGTTATATGCCATGCAGCTTGCGATCCCAAAAATGCGCGAACACGGCGGCGGCATGATCATCAATATCAGCTCTCGCGTCTCTAAGAATTATTATCCAAATCTTTCGGCATATGCATCAACAAAGTACGCGTTGAACGCGATTTCGCTCACCGCGCGCGAGGAGCTCGCGAAAGATCATATCATCGTAAGTGTGTTTCATCCCAAGATGACCGCGACGAGCTTTGGCAAGAATTCAATCAACGCCGATCCGGCGACGCGCGAAAAGTATGCCGAGAGTGCCCGCTCGAACGGCATGGAAGTGGACACTGCCGAGCAGGTGGCGGAAAAGATAATGGAACAGATCAAGTCCGAAGAAGCCGAGGCATCAATGCCGAGCCAGTGGTAACGACAAAAGAACTTCGGCCAATGCGGTCGGGGTTCTTTTTAATCCATTTATACGGTACGATTGAGTTGCAATGCTTATTGATGATGTAAACGTTCGGATCTCGGCGGGACACGGCGGCGCTGGTAAGGTGGCTTTTAATAAAAACATGATGAGCCTTGGACCTGCCGGTGGAAGCGGCGGGAAAGGCGGCAGTGTCGTGGCGGTTGGCGTCTCGGACCTTTCCGCGCTCGGCCAGTTTCGATTTAAAAAAGAGTTTGCGGCCGAGGATGGCCGCGATGGCCGCGACCAGTTTCGTGATGGCTATGATTCTGATGATCTTGTTTTGAAGGTTCCCGTAGGGACGATCGCGCACAACCTGACGACCGGCATTGATATTGAGATCGATAAGGTCGGTGAGCGTGCGCTTCTCGCGAAGGGCGGCAATGGTGGAAAAGGAAATTTCCTTTTCCGTTCATCGCGCAATACGACGCCGAAACAATTTCAGCCCGGGCTTCCCGGTGAGTCGTTCGAGTTTCGTTTAGAGCTCAAATTTATCGCCGACGTCGGATTCGTCGGTTTGCCGAATGTCGGCAAATCGAGTTTGTTGAATGAGCTTACCAATGCCAAGAGCAAGGTGGCGAACTATGCCTTCACCACACTTGAGCCGAACCTCGGCACTTATTATGAGCTTATCCTGGCCGATATTCCGGGCTTGATCGAAGGATCATCCGAGGGTAAAGGACTTGGCACGCGGTTCCTGCGCCACATTGAGCGCACGCGCACGCTGTTCCATTTTATCTCCGCCGAATCTCTCACCCCCGTCGCCGATTACAAGACGATCCGTGCGGAGCTCGGCGCATACAGCAAGGCATTGCTCAAAAAACCGGAGCATCTATTTTTGACAAAGTCGGACGTGGTGGATGAGAAACAATTGAAGGCCATACTGACCAAGCTTAAAAAAATAGACCCGAAGGTCATCGCGATCTCCATCATTGACGACGAAAGCATCAAGAAAGTGCAGAAGCTTTTGAACACGATCAAGGCAAAGAAATAGCTGTACGAATCGTTAAAAAAGTATTATACTGTTCAGACAACGCGCATCCCGCGCGTTCTTATTATGTAATGATATGGCAAACGATGAAGTAATCCTCAGGTTCAACGATGTGTCGTTCGAATACGGCAAGAAGCCCATTCTTAGCGAGGCCACTTTTTCGGTGCGCCGCGGTGCGAAGATCACGCTGATGGGACAGAACGGCGCAGGCAAGAGCACGATGTTCCGGTTGATCATGGGCGACCTGCCCGCTGAGGAAGGCAATGTTATCGTGGAAGACGGTCTCACGAAAGCCGTTTCCAAGCAGGTCATCCCCCGCGACCAGCTCGATGCTACCGTATTGGCATTTTTTGAGAGTGCGTTCCCGGACAAAAAAGTGTACGACATCGAGCCGCGCATCAAGAAAGTGCTCGAAGTGGTCAACCTTGCGGCACCACTCGACCGGATCGTGAAGAGCTTCTCCGGCGGCCAGCAGGCGCGATTGCTTCTCGCGCACGCGATCATCCAGGATCCGGACATGCTCCTGCTCGACGAGCCGACGAACAATCTCGACAAAGCGGGTATCGAACACCTTACTCAGTTCTTGATCGATTCAAAAAAAACATGCATCGTCATTTCTCATGACGCTGATTTCTTGAATGCATTCACGCAGGGCGTGCTCTATTTGGATATTTTCACTAAGAAAGTAGAGCAGTATACCGGAAATTATTTTGACGTCTTGAAAGCGATCACCGAGCGGCTTGAGCGTGAGCGTATGAAGAACGTCCGCCTACAGCGCGATATTTTACATCGTAAGGAACAAGTCAACTTCTTTGCGCAAAAAGGCGGTCATATGCGCGATGTCGCGCGGAAGATGAACGAGAAGATCGCGGAGCTTGAGGAAGAAGTGGTTGATGTGCGCCAGGATGACAAGACCATTCGCGGTTTTGCCATCCCCTGCCAGGAAGATATCAGCGGACGTATTTTGGAACTCAATTCGGTGAATGTCATCAAAAACCATAAAGCGACGGCGAAGAAAGTTAATATTGCCCTAAAGAAGGGCGAGCGTTTACACCTAGTCGGTCCGAACGGTATCGGCAAGACGACGCTGCTTGAGGCGCTCGCCACCGGCCATGCGAAGGGTGAGGTCGTAGTGCCCGGTATCCGCATCGGCTATTACCGTCAGGATTTTTCCACGCTCGATTTTGATGCCACCGTTTGGGACACGCTCGCGCGCGCCATGCGCGAGGGAGACCAGGACCGGCTTCGTTCGACCGCGGCAGGATTTCTGATCGATGCGGATCTCCTCCGCGCAAAAGTTGGTGCGCTTTCCGAAGGCCAAAAAGGCCTCGTAGCGTTCGCTAAATTATCGCTCGAAGCGCCGGGATTGCTCATCCTTGATGAGCCGACGAATCATATCAACTTCCGCCACATTCCGGTGATCGCAAAGGCACTCGACCGCTATGAAGGCGCAATGATCCTCGTCAGCCACGTTCCGGACTTTGTGAAACAGATAAAGATAGACTACGCGCTGGATCTGGCGGCACTCTGATCCTTTTTCTCCAACTCCAAACACACCGAGTTGATACAGTATCGCTTACCACCTTTATCCTCGGGGCCGTCATCAAAGACGTGTCCGAGGTGTGCGCCACAGGTCTTGCAAACCACCTCCGTGCGATTCATACCGTAACCGCTATCGGTCTTCAACTCCACTTTTTCAAGATTGACCGGCTCGGTAAAGCTCGGCCAGCCGGATTTTGAATCAAACTTGGTATCGGATGAAAAAAGCTCGGTTCCGCAGACGGCGCATTTGAACATTCCCTTCTCGTGATTATCCACATATTTTCCGGTAAACGCCGGTTCGGTGCCGCCTTCGCGCGCGATGCGATAGAGTTCGGGACTTTCCTTCTTCAGTTCATCGTCGGTCTTCATAAAAGTTTACTATTGTTATTTTGATTTTTCTTTCAATAAATTCGCGAATTGTTTCTGCAGTTTTTCCACCTTGGGCTCGATGATCACCTGGCAATATCCTTTTTCCGGATGATTCTTGAAATATTGGCGGTGATAATCCTCGGCATCGTAGAACTCACCGAGCGGCATCACTTCGGTGACAATCGGCCGGCCATCGGGATCGGATGCGGTCAGTTCCTCAATAAACTTTTCCGCCTCGGCTTCCTGTGCCGGCGTTGCGTAGAATATCGCCGAGCGGTATTGCGTGCCGACATCGTTTCCTTGCCGATTGAGGGTGGTCGGATCGTGCGTGGCAAAAAATACCGTGAGTAGATCGTGGTATGTGACGTGCGATGGGTCGAATATGATGCGCGTTGCTTCGGCGTGGCCGGTGCCGCCGCTGCAAACCGCATCGTACGTCGGGTTCGGTACACTACCTCCGGTATAGCCCGGCATCACAGAGATCACGCCGCGCAGCTCTTCAAACACCGCCTCCGTGCACCAGAAGCATCCGCCACCGAACACCGCCACTTGTCGATTATTTGTTATATTTTCCATTTGATATGTACCTTAATTTGCTGTCGTTATCCGAAGGTGAAGGTGAATGCCTGTAAACCCGGCGTCTCGACAATAAGCTGAAGTATGTGTTCGCCGCCGCCGCTCGCGTTCTTAACAAGATTATAGAGTTTGTTGCCGGAGATGACGATCGTGCCGTTGTGTACGTCCGTTCCGGCATCTGCCGCACTGATCGGTGCGCCGTCCTGCATCACATTCACCACCGTTCCCGCGGGTGCGCCGGCAGCAACAATATAGACATTCCCTGCGTCATACTCGTAGGTGATGGTGGCTCCGGCATTCACGTTCGTTGCATATTGGTCCGCAAAGTTCCACGTACCGCCAAGATAAAGCCGGTTCGGTTGTATCGTACTTGCCGCCGGTGCGGTGAATGTCTGGGTGCCGTTTGTCATCACTGTGCCATTAGCAAGCAGACTGTTCCGCGCGGCGCCAAAGTACGTTTCGGGGCTTTGGATCTCGTTCAGGTTTGAAGGGGTCATATTCACCGTCGACGTCGGAATCGCCGCCGCGCTTGTGCCGAGTATCAGATCGCGCTGAGCCAATAGTTTTTGGATCTCGGCTTCCGTCTCCGGATAACTTCCCTCACCCACCTGATCGTGCACGATATATCCCGCCATGTCGATCAGGTATTCGTGCGGCCAGTAAAGATTGTTGTACGCGTTCCACGTGCCATAGTTGCTGTCCAGGATCACCGGATAATGGATGCCGTATTCCGCTACGGCGTTCTGCACGTTTGTAAGATTCTTTTCAAAATCGAACTCCGGCGTGTGAATGCCGACGATCTCAAGCCCCGAACTGGCATATTTCTGATACCACGCGTCGAGATACGGAATCGTCCGCACACAATTGATACAACTATACGTCCAAAAATCCAACAGGATCACTTTTTTGCCAATGATGCTTGAAAGCGTGAATCCGGCCGGCGCATTGATGAATCCGGCCGGGTTAGCGATCTCGATAGCGGGCTGATCTCCGGCAGCTTTGTCCGCGGCGACAAGCTGAGCGAGTGCGGGATTGATATTTGCCCGATTGGCTGGATTGCCGGTGGTGCTTGTTGCGGTGCTGGTCGTATCGGCAAGCAAGCTATTTACGTCGATCGCTTGTCCATTCTGCCCTGAGTTTTCCGGACGGGCCTTGAGACTTTCCAAATACCAGATGCCGCCGATCACCGCCAAAAGAACAACAACGAATGCGATTTTTTTATTGGTACTCATGGTATTGATATATTATATTTTGAATTTTAGCAGGAGATCGTTCACGAAACCGAAGTTGGCGATGAGCGGGAGATCCTGAGTAAAGACCAGCACGCCAAGAACCACCAGAATGGCCCCGAAGACCGGATTCACGTATTCCAGCTTTGCCGCATAGCGGTTGATGAAGTTCGCGCTCTGGGCGACGAACAATCCTACGATGAGAAACGGCACGCCCAGCCCAATGGCGTAAGAAAGCAGCAGCCAAAATGCTTCGCCGGGCGCGGATGCGGCGATGCCGAGAATGCCGCCAAGCACCGGTCCGACGCACGGCGTCCATCCCGCCGCGAACGCAAGTCCGAATAATAGTGATGTGAGGTAGCGCGATTTCAGTTTCGTGCCGAAGTTCAGCTTGTGGTCACTTTCAAAAAAGCGGATTCGAAAGAATCCCATGAGATACAGCCCGAAAAAGATCACGATCGTGCCACCGATCCACGCGAGCCAAGACTGCACCGCATACGCCACATGTACAAGAACGCCATTCAATAACACACCGAGTAACGCGAAGACGATCGAAAATCCCAATACAAAGAAAAAACTATTTAAAAATATTTCAAGGCGCGGCGGTTTGGCCGCGGCATTGGAAGACGACTCCCCCGCCAGGTATGCGAGGAATCCGGGAATGATGGGCAATATGCACGGCGAAAGGAATGATACGATGCCGGCAAAAAATGCGACGAGGATGGGGATATTGGCCATAACGTTGAATGTTTATTATACCGTACGTAATACGCTATACTAGACCCATGAAACTATTACCCGAAAAAGACTATCACGAACTCTTCCGTATCGGCATTCTGGTAAAAGCCGCGGACGGCATCATTGAGGCATGCGTGGGCATTCTCTTCTATTTCGTCGGATATACCGCCATCAACTCCCTATTCTTCATGGTTTTCCATGCCGAGATCGCGGAAAGCCCCCGAGATCCATTTTGGCAATTTCTCATCGATGAATGGCATACAATCTCCCTTTCCGGTAACTCATTCTGGGGATTGTTGTTCATGGCCCACGGCATCACAAAACTCGCCCTCTCGGTGGCATTGCTGAAAAACAAACTATGGGCATATCCGACCGCAGCCGTCGTGTTCGCGTTGTTCGTGGGATACGAGATTTATTCGTTGACCAATCGCCCGTCACTCTTTCTGTTTCTTATCACGCTTTTCGACATTGTTGTTGTCGGCCTGATCCTTCACGAATACGCGCACCTCAGGAGGAAAATAAAAAACGCATAGTTTTTAACGCTATGCGTTTTTCGTCCTACCAGTTCTTGCCCGCTTTCTTGCGGTCATTCTCGTTCAAGTACTTCTTTCGGATGCGAACATTGCTCGGAGTGATCTCCACGAGTTCCTCGTCATTGATATAATCGAGCGCGTCTTCAAGGGTAAGGGTGAGCGGCACTTCGAGCTGATCGGCGAGACCTTCATTCTTTGCGCGGAAGTTGGTGAGTTCCTTTTCGCGCGCCACGTGTACGAGCACGTCGCCTTCGCGCGGTGTTTCGCCCACCACCATGCCTTCATAGACCGCCACGCCGGCACTAATGAACAATATTCCCCTGCCCTGCGCGGTTACCAAACCATAGTTGTTGGATATACCCGCCTGGGTAGCAACGATTGAGCCATGCAGTAACGGCGGAAGATCTCCTTTGTAAGGTTCGTATCCCAAAAAGATCGTGTTCATAATACCGGTGCCCTTCGTTGAGGTTAAAAATTTATTACGGATGCCAATAAGGCCGCGCGTCGGGATTGTGAAGTCCATGTATGCGTTCTTGTTATCGTCTACGCGCATATTTGTCATAAGACCAAGGCGTTTGCCCATCATCTCAATGACCGTGCCTGAGTATGCTTCGGGAACTTCAATCGATACCAATTCCATCGGTTCGGTCTTTACGCCATTGAGCTCTTTAAGGATGACCTGCGGTTTGGAAACCTCCAGCTCAAATCCTTCGCGGCGCATTTTTTCAATGAGGATCGCGAGGTGAAGTTCTCCGCGTCCGGCTACTTCCCAGCGGTCGCTCGCGTCGGTCTGCTTCACCGCGAGCGCGACGTCGGTCTCAAGCTCTTTCTCAAGCCGATCCTTCAAATTACGCGACGTTGTGAATTTACCCTCCTTGCCACGAAACGGCGAGGTATTTACGGAAAAGGTCATCTTTATCGTCGGCTCATCAATATGGATGGTCGGCAACGCAACGGGGTGTTCCACGTCGGTGATCGTCTCGCCAATGGAAACATCCGGGATGCCCGCGATTGCGACGATATCTCCCGCCGTGGCGGTTTCCACCTCCGCCTTGCCGAGTCCGTCGAACAACATCACGGAAGTAAGCTGCGCTTTCTTGACCTCACCCGCGCGGTTGATGTGCGCCACCGTCATGTTCTTTTTGAGCTCGCCGGAATAGAGGCGGCCGATGGCGATCTTACCTTTGTAATTATCGTATGCCAGATTGACCGTCAAAAACTGGAGTGTCTCAAGCTCGCCCTTCTTCGGCGCCGGAAGATATTTGACGATCGTCTCAAACACCGCCGAGATATCCGTCATTTTTGAGA
>Ga0265338_10009592_pt1 | contig 11505 bp, 12 predicted proteins | sample 42126metaG_FD_193579 | JGI IMG/M metagenome (GOLD analysis project Ga0265338, IMG submission 193579) | Rhizosphere microbial communities from Carex aquatilis grown in University of Washington, Seatle, WA, United States - 4-21-26 metaG | ecosystem: Host-associated > Plants > Roots > Rhizosphere... | reverse complement strand
TCGCGGGATAACGTTCGCATTTTGGGTAGAGACATCGCGCCGCGAAGCCCCTGCCCGCGCAGTAGCGGGCCGAATATAACGTAGGGCAGGCGTCTCGCCTGTCCGGCGAGCGCGTCAGCGCAAGCAGTTTGCCGGCCTTGCCTAGGGGCAGGCGAGACACCTGCCCTGCGCCGCGCCGCTGAACGCGGCGCGGACGGCGCCGCGCGCCGTCCCTACCTGATCAGGACAATGCCGGCTGCGCTCTTTTCAACCTTCCCGCAACAATCCCCGGTGCTGTTTCAGCCAGCGTTCGGCGACCGGATATTCCGGGCACACGTTTTGCACTTCCCGCCAGTACCTGGCTGAATGGTTCATCTGCCGCAGGTGCATCAGCTCGTGCAGGAGGATGTAGTCGCGCACAAATCCCGGCGCCTGGATCAGCCGCCAGTTGAGCGAGATGGTCCCGCGCTGGGAACAGGATCCCCAGCGCGATTTCTGATTGCGCACCGATACCCGGCGCACGGTCAACCCGTGTTGTGCCGCGAGGGCCATGACCAGGGGCGGCAGTTCGCGCGCCGCCAGCCGGTACAAATGCCGCTCGATGGCTGGTCGTAGATTTGCCGGGCCACCGATCTTTACCCGCTCGCTGCCGAACCGGACGGTCTCCGGCCCGGCTGCTTCAATGAGGACCGGCTCTCCCCGGAAAAGCACGGCGGTTCCGATCTGCCATTCCACCGGCCCGGCGGAATGTTCCGCCAGCCGCTGGAACTGGCGTTCGAGCCAGGTCGTATGTTTCTCCGCGAAACATTTTGCCCCGGCAATGGAACCGCCGCGCGGCACGGTTACCCGTGCCGTGCCGTCGGGCTGCAACCGGAGCAGGTAGCGGCGGGCGCGCGGATGGCGCACCAGCCGGAGCGGCACGGTTCGCGATCCGACGAGCAACTGCCCGTCGGGCGACGGAGCGGTCGGCTTACGGTTGAAGATCAGGTCCAGCTCCACGCCCCCAGTAAACCCGCGCCGGGCGTGTTTGGCAAATCCGCTCGCAGGGCCGGGCGCAGAAACATCAATCAAATTGAGCATTCTGCTTGCGCTCCGACGGTTTGAAGCTTTAAATACGCGCCTCGGATCGAAATCCGATTAACAAACAAAATAAAAAACAATATGGCCAAAGCCCTTACCAAATCCCAAATCACCGCCGCCCTCGCTGAAACGAGTGGCATCACCAAAAAAGCCGCCACCGACATTCTCGCGCATCTCGCTGACCTCGCGTACAAGAATGCGAAGAACACCTTCACGCTGCCGGGTCTCGGCAAACTCGTCCTGGTGAACCGCAAAGCGCGCACCGGTCGCAACCCGGCCACGGGCGAAACCATCCAGATCAAGGCCAAACGCGTCGTGAAGTTCCGCGTGGCCAAGGCCGCCAAGGACGCGATCCTCGGCGCCAAGTAATTTTGCTGGAAACGCGACGGCGCCCGGAGTTCTTCCGGGCGCCCTTTTCTTGCCCGGCGATTTTGGCGCTCGAAAGAGCCGGCATCCTCGGCTAATCTGGAAAGCATGACCAACGCGACGGCGATCCGGACGGCGGCGGCGGCAGGGGCGCTGGCGGTGGCGCTTGGCGCCTTTGGCGCCCACGGGCTCCAGGAGCTATTGGCGCAAAAAAGAACGGCGGCCGTATGGGAAACGGCGGTTTTCTACCACTTCATTCATACCGTCATGCTGTTTGTGCTGGCGCAGCGCCAGCCGTTGAAGGCCGGTCCTTGGTGGTGCTTTCTTGTCGGCATCGTGATGTTCTCCGGTTCGTTGTACCTGCTGGCGGTGACCAGTTTGCATTGGCTTGGGGCCATCACTCCGGTCGGTGGCTTGAGCCTGATCGCCGGCTGGATCTGGCTGGCAACAGGGAAAGGCTGAAGGCTAAAGTTTACAGCGGTGCAGTCAGAACATAGGTGATCCCGAGGCTTCTTTTCATTCAGCCTTCAGCCTTTAGCCTTTAGCCTTTAGCCTTTCGATTACCCTCCGGCAAAGATCGGGCGGAAACCAGCCTCGGTCAGGATCCGGGCGACTTCCTCGCGCTTGTCGCCCTGGATCTCGATCCGGCCTTCCTTGACCGTGCCGCCTGTGCCGCAGACTTTCTGCATTTTCTTGGCAAGCTGCTCCTTCTCCGGCAGGCCGATCCCGATGAAACCTTTGACCACGGTGACCGTCTTGCCGCCGCGATGCGCCGTCTGGCGGATGATGTCCACCCGGCCCCGGTTTTTTCGCGGCGCGGCGGGTTCCGCCGCCCGCGGGGTTTCCGGCCCTGGCGGCAATCCCGTGCTGTCCAGCGCCGCAAATGGATTCTGTCCGAATTGTTGGTCGCCACTCATGCCGGACAAAGGCTAAAGGCTGAAGGCTGAAGGCTAAAGTCTTTTTGGATTCAATCTCATTCGATCGTGTCGCTTGAATCAAATCACCCGGGTCAGTTTCAGGATGCCGGCCACAAGCGCCGCCCAGACGAGGAACGCGGCGGCAAACTTGAACTGGAACGAGAGCTTGGCCGATTTGTGCCGGAACAGGACGATGCCGAGCAATCCGCCCGGCCAGCCGCCCAGTGCGCTGGCCAGCAACAGGGAGGATTCCGCGACGCGGCGGCCACCGGTCCGCCCAGCCCGCCTCTTGTCGAAGCCGAACAGGAGAAAGGCCCAGACGCTCATGGCGCCAATCCAGGCTGCCAACCACTGATAAATGATCGGCAGCTTCATTCTTGAATGAGTGATTTCATGATCCAGATTCACACTCCGGCAAAACCTGCGGCGTTAACGGTAATTCATAACAGTTTCCGGAGTCAGATGCACGTCGATTCCTTTTCTTGACAAGGGTAGTTCCCTCCCTTCTTGGCCTGCATTTTGCTATGATTTTAACTGGTTTGGACATTAAAAAAAACTTAAGCAGTATGCGCTGTTTCATCGGATGGTCGTGGTGGCAGGGATGTTTTTTCCTGATTGCCAGTTTGCTGTGTGCCGGGTCTTCGGTTCATGGCCAGGCTGCCGCTGACTTTTATACCACTCCGGCCGGGACAACTCTGAGCATCGACGCGCCGGGAGTATTGGCCAACGATATTGGCGGGGGGAATTTGAGCGCGGCCCTGTTGGCGGGGCCGGCGAATGGCACCCTGAATTTGAACGGAGACGGCTCTTTTACTTATTCGCCGGCGACCAATTTTACCGGCGTGGATGGTTTTACTTATCAGGCCAGTGACAATTCGCAAACTTCAAGCGTGACGTCCGTGGCCATCATGGTTCTGGCACCGGGTCAGCTCTTCTACGATAATTTCGCCCGCCCGGCCGGCTCGATGCCTGTTTTTCCCTGGATCCAGGAACTGCAGCCCCAAATTGCCGGTTCCTGGAACATCGCCGGCCAGAGAATGATTGGCGCCGGCCCGGCCAATAATTATGCCCTGATTTATTACCCCAACGACGGATGGACCGACTATTCGGTCCAGGCGCAATTTCGATTTGATACGGACAATGCGGCGAGTGCTGGAATCCTGGGCCGGTTGGACGAGGACACCGGCGCGCATTATGCGTTATGGGTTTACCCGGAAAATTCTCCTGAAATCTACGCTTCCGGAAATGGCACGGCCGTGTTGCGACTGTTCAAATATCAAACCTGGGGCTGGCCATATATTGCGGTCGGGAATCCGGTTACCCTCCCGGGAATTGGCGTTGACTGGCATTCCGTCAAACTTGCGTTCCAGGGCAACAACATCTCAGCCTATTTTGACGGCCGCCTGATGATGACCGTGGTGGATGACGGATCCCTGGACGGAAATCCTCCCTGCACTTACGGTGGCATTGGTCTGAATCTATGGACGCTGCCTTCGATGCCCTACACATTCACCGTGAATGACGTGATCGTCAGCACGGCTTCCAATTCCATCGCCAACGCGGATGTCTATGAGACCTTTATCGGCACGCCGTTATCTGTGGGTGCGCCGGGCCTTCTGGGCAACGACACGGGAAACGGGCCCTTGAACGCCCGGCTTGTGAATGGTCCAACCAGCGGCAGTCTGACCTTGACCAACAGCGGTGGATTCACCTACCTCCCGGACCCGGATTTTTCGGGGCCGGACAGCTTCACCTATCAATGCACGGACGGCGAGACCACCTCGGCGGTGGTCACGGTAAACCTGTATGTGAACACCACCGCATTGGCCGTCGATGATTCATTTCGGATGGCCGCCAATTCGATGTTGAACGTGGACCAGCCGGGCGTTCTGGCCAATGACGTCGGAAACGGAACTTTAACCGCCTGGATTGTAAACGGCCCCGCGGATGGCAGCCTGACATTTACCACCAACGGCGGGTTTGCTTATGTGCCGGCAGCTGATTATTCGGGAAACGACAGTTTCACGTATCAGTGCACGGACGGCCAAAGTACGTCCGCGGTGGCCACGGTGACCCTCCAAGTGTTGCCGCCACCCAATGTCAGCAATTACTTCTACAGCGTCACCGAAGGAACTGACCTGAATGTTCCCGCTCCCGGCCTCCTGCTCGATGCCAGCAACGGTCTCTCGGCGATCCTGGCCGGCGGCCCGGTGTGGGGGACTCTGACTTGGGGAGGCGACGGATCCTTCAGCTATCAAGCGCCGACGAATTATATCGGCATGGACAGTTTCATTTACCAGGCGAGGGATGGCCCAAGCACTTCCCGGGTTGCGACTGCCGACATCATGGTTACGCCACCCGGGAGCTGGTTCTACGATAATTTCGTTCGAGGCAGCGGTTCTGACACCTTGTTTCCGTGGGTATCCCAGGCAGGTGTCTGGGATATTGCCAACCATTTTCTAAGCGGGACCAGTGCGGACAACAGCTATGGCTACGCGTACTATGAGAATGCCCGCTGGACGGATTATTCGGTGCAGGCGCAGGTTCAATTTTCCTCCGCCAATGCCTGGGGTGGCGGCATTGGCGGGCACCTGGATCCGGCCTCGGGTGCGCATTATGCCGCCTGGATTTATCCGGAAGGTTCTCCGGCTCCCTGGGCAGCGCAAAATCAATCGGCCATTGGAGCTGCCACCTTGCAGATCATCAAGTTTGAGTACTGGACCCTGTATACCAAGGTTGGGAATGCCATTGCGCTGCCGGCGGTGGGAACCAACTGGCACACCCTCAAACTGGCCTTTCAGGGCAGCAACATTTTTGCCTGCTTCGACGGCAATCGGGTCGCCAACTTTACGGACGATGGGTCCTTTGACCAGCAGGCGGCGTACACGAGCGGAGGGATTTCCATCGATCTGTGGACGGCCTCATCGTATGACTGCCTGTTTTCGGCCAGCAATGTCACGGTGAATCCCCTGATGATGAATCACCGATACCGCGTTCCCGAAAACACGCCGTTGACTGTGACCAATCCCGGCCTGTTGAGCAGTGAAACCGATATTTATGGAACCAATCTCACGGTGACATTGGTTGCGGGTCCGACCAACGGCACGCTGAACTTGAGTGCCGATGGCGGTTTCAGTTACCTGCCGGCACCCGGCTTTACCGGGATGGACGGTTTTACGGTTCAAGCCAGTGACAGTCAGAATCCGGTGGGCACCCTGCAAGCGGCGATTACTGTTGTTCCGGTGGTAACCCTCCCGGCCCCGGTGATCCTGTCGATCGGCCTGACCAACAACCTGATCGCCATTGCCTGGAGTTCTGTGGCCGGGCACAACTACCAGTTGCAAAGCATCGATAGTCTGACCGGCACGAATTGGAATGATCTGTCACCGAACGTGACGGCGACCGGCCCCGTCACCGGCCAAACCAATGTCATCAGCAATCCGGCCCAACAATTTTACCGGATTCTGCTGCTCTCACCCTGAAGTTGTTCGCGTTGACCGCCTCCAAGTTTCCGCAGCCACCGGTCTCGGTCCGGCTTGTCCGGCTTTGCTTCCGAAACCGGTTTGTAACCTCGTTCTGCAAAAAAAACGGGAACCAAATCCCATCCGCTTCCTCTCACTGAAACAAGGTTGAACCTGATTTGCCGGCCGCAGCACAAAAATGACCGGACATCCATGCGTCATGTATCCACGCATGTCCGGTCCGGGCAATTCTTTTGCGGGCCGGAAGCGTTAAAAACTTGGGCTAACAAAAATGAACGCAAATCGAAACATCATGAGGAGAAAAGTATGAAGAATAAAATCAATAAAACAAACACACCTGCAGCACTCTCACCCCGTCGCTTAAGCCTGTTAGCGTTGGCGGCGGTTTTGACCCTGGCGGCCATGCCTGCGCCGGCGAAGGACAAGGACAAGGCTGACGGCTATCTGCAAACCAACCTGGTATCCGACCTTCCAGGGGTGGCGCAATTGCAGGATACAAATCTCGTAAACGCCTGGGGCATTTCCTCCAGCGCCACCAGCCCGTTCTGGATCAGTGACAACGGTTCCGGCTTGTCCACCCTTTACGCCGTTACCAACGATGCCGACGGTTCGCCCCATGTCGCCAAGCAAGGCCTCCAGGTGGCCATCCCCGGTGAAGGGAATCCCACCGGGCAGTTATTCAACAATACCAGCGGTTTCAACGGCGACATCTTCATCTTCGCCGGTGAGGACGGCACGGTCTCCGGCTGGCGCGGCGCCCTGGGCAGCACGGCGGAGCTTCTGGCCTCGAATTCGAATGCCGTTTACAAGGGCATCACCCTCGTTACCAACACCGGCACGCCCCTGCTGCTGCTCGCCAACTTTGGCGAAGGCACCATCGACGTCTATAATACCAACCTGAGCCTGACCCAGTACTCAGACTCGAAGGCGCCCGCTGGTTATGCGCCCTTCAATGTCCAAAACATCCATGGCTTTGTCTTTGTCACCTTTGCCAAACAGGACGACGCGAAACACGATGACGCTCCTGGCGATGGCCACGGTTTGATTGATGTGTTCAATCCGATGACCGGCAAGTTCCACCGGTTTGCCACCGGCTCGGATGCCGGAGGCAGGCTGAAAGCCATCAACTCACCGTGGGGCGTGGCCCTGGCGCCGGAAGGATTCGGCAACCACGGGGATGAACTGCTGGTCGGCAATTTCGGCAGCGGCACCATCATGGCCTTTGAAGGCGATGGCGATTTCAATGGACTCCTTGAAGATTCAAATGATCAACCGATCAGTATTGATGGCCTTTGGGGACTCGCATTCGGGAACGGTGGCCGGGGAGGGGTCACCAACGCGCTCTATTTCACCGCCGGCCCCAACGGTGAAGCCAACGGCCTGTTTGGCAGCCTTGTCCCGGAAACAAAGAAGCACCATAAATACTGAGACTGACGATTCGCACAACCTCAATCCGGCCCGGAGATTCGCTCCGGGCCGGATGACAAAATTCCACACCTTGATTCTTGATTGGAAATGGATGAACTCAAGGGCGGTCCCGCTCCGGATGGCCCGGGCGGCGATGTGCGTCATGGACAGAATCCCGCCCCCTTTCGCGCCGGGCAGACCGGAGCTCGTATTTCAAGTGGCATAATGTCCGATCATGATAAAGATAAAACCCACTTTTCACAAGCCGCCTTTCTGAAGCGGGCTGGCGGCCATGCCGCCGAACCTGCGTTTTTTTTGGCACGCGAATGGCTGACATCAAAATCCTGATGAACAAGAGCGAAAGCGATTTTGACCCGGCTGAGCCATTGGAAATCGATGGCAGCCTGTTGGATTTGGTCAGCTCCGACTACGCCTTTGCACTTGGGGTTGAGTGGCAGATGTTTCGGGAGCGGCTAAAAACAAGACAGCCATTTACTACCTTGTGCCTTTCCGCCAACACCAACCGGCTCGTAAAACTCGCCGAACATCAGCGTCGGTTCGTTGAAGACCGGCCCACTGACTGGCCGGCCTGGAGGGAAATCTGGGTGGGCGACCGCCAGGTTTGAGCGGGCCATCGATACTGTTGAGACCGTATTGAGACGTTCGCTGCTGCAATACCTTCGCTTTTTTCTTCAGAGTCACGCCAAACGGCATCGGGTTAATTGGAACTGCCGCGAACCCGGCATGACTCGCGGTTTTCAAGAACGCCGCCAAAGGCGGATATGACATTATGTCGATCCAGGTCGAATCCGTCCGGCAATTCGAAATCGCGCGATATAATTTGTGCCGGCGGGGTTCGGGTGTAGGTTGAAACTATGGGCCGGAAGTCAGAAGTTGGCAGCCAGAAGTTAGTCGTGCGGAAAGGAAGTGTATGTTGCCTCTGACGACCGGAACTGCGGAGACGGAAGGTCAGCGCCGGACGGCGTTGATTGTGGAGGGTGGAGCCATGCGCGGCGCCTGGGCGGCCGGCGTCCTGGCTTTTCTTCATGAAACCGGCCGGCGACAATACGACCTCGTCTATGCGGCTTCTTCCGGTGCCTGTTCCGCGGCTTATTTCGTCGCCGACATGTGGGGGCCGGGCTTGGCCATCTGGCGCGAACTGGCCAGCAATGTGGTCCGCAAAACCAATTTTCTCCGTCATAAGCCCATCATCGACCTCGCCTATCTGGTTGACCATGTCATCCGCGTCCACGTTCCGCTTTCGGTCGAAGCGCTGCAAAAGGCGCCCACCCGGTTTCACATCGTGCTGACGGATTGTCTGACCGGCGACCCGGTATACTTCCATGTTTGCGACGACCGGGTTTTTGCCGCCCTTCGCGCCACGTCCACCATGCCGCTGGCAACCCGCGGATTTGATTTCGTGGACGGCCATCCGTACGCCGACGGCGGGGTGTCCGACCCCATTCCCGTCCGGCGGGCGATTCAGGATGGTGCGACGGACATCACGGTGGTGCTGACGCATAATCCGGCTTTCCGGCTCAAGCCGATCGCGCGCTGGCTGGGTCGGGTGGCGTACCCGGAATTTCCCCGGGTGGCCCGGGTCTGGACGGCCCGGCAAAATGTGAATTATAACGCCGCGCTCGAGCTGATGAAACAGCCGCCGCCGGGCGTGCACATCCAGGTGTTTTGCCCGCTCCGACCCATGCCGGTGGGATCCTTCACCATCGAGCCGAAGCGCATCGAGGCCGCCCTGGCGTTGGGGCACCAAGAGGCGCTGGAACAGGCCAAGGGAAAAGGATGAGCGGATCGGGATAACCCTGAATCCCAAATTTCAACCTCCAAACTTCGTGCGGCAACTCACATTTCCGGCGGGGTCTTCAGCGGGATTTCGTTCGACGCCTTGACCATCTCGTCCAGGAGCTTCTTGAATTCCTCCAAACCGGGCGCGGGGATGATGATCGAGTTGCGGTGGCCGCTGGCTTCCTCGGTAATCCGCAGGAACCGGCCGCGCGGATTCTCCTTGAGCATCAGGACGAGCGTCTTCCGTTCAATCTGCACCTGTCCGGTTTTGAGGGTGTCCTCAGCGACGGGGGGTTTGGATTGGACATAAGGGCGCTCGTAGGGCCGATGACCGTAAGGCGAGGGTCGTTCGTTTGAGATCATAAATTCGTAAAAACTTTTCTGACCGGGCATCAATATAACTTCCGAATGGTATCTTGGCAACACTTACCAGCGGCGGATTCTCGCGCGAACAGCCGGTTTTCTCCGCCTCGCTTCTCCATCCCGCCTCGCGGAACCCGGAGAAGTGGCACAATCACAATCATTTCGCGGCGAGGGCGGATTCGATGGCCTGCGTCAATTCGGGCGACTCGGGCGTCACCTTCGAATCAAAACGCTTCAGGATTTTGCCGTCCTTGCCGATGAGGAATTTGTTGAAGTTCCATTTGATGTCGCCGGGGAACGACGAGTCCGGACCGGCGAGCGCGACGTAGAGCGGATGGCGGTTCGCGCCGTTCACTTCAATCTTGTCGAACAACGGGAAGGTGACGTCGTATTTGCTAGTGCAGAATTGCACAATCTCCGCGTCGGTGCCCGGCTCCTGTCCGCCGAACTGGTTGCAGGGGAAACCCAGCACGGTGAAGCCCTGGTCCTGATATTTTTTGTAAATGGCCTCAAGGCCCTTGTATTGAGGCGTGTAGCCGCAACGGGAGGCGACGTTGACGATGAGCAGCACCTTGCCTTTGTAGGCGGCCAGTGTGGTGTCCTTGCCGTTGATGTCCTTGACGGCGATGTCGTAAAGGGACCCGGCGCGGACGGCCACCATTTGCAGGAGCGAAATGGCGGCAATCAGGATGAATAGCTTCATGGGCCATATTATGGGCCGAAACCGTTGGCGGTGCAATTAAGAATTATGAACTCGTGAATTAGTGGGCATATCTGCACTGCTCCGACCATGCCAAGATCGGAGCGCGGCTGTGGGCAAGGCACCGGCCGCAGCGCGTTGAAACGCCCTGCGATTTCAGGTGTGTTCCTGCAGGCGACTCCTGCGAAGCTGCTGCGGCCGGTCCCCCGCAACGCGGGACACCGCCGCGCTCCGGGACAGTGCGCCGATCCGGCTAATCCACCGACAGCAGTTCGACGTCAAAGACCAGGGTGGCATTGGGCGGAATCGCGCCCGGATAACCTTCGCGGCCGTAGGCGAGTTCGGGGGGAATCGTGAGCTTCACCTTGTCCCCGATCCTCATCGAGGCCACGCCGAGGTCCCAGCCCGCAATAACCTGTCCCGCGCCCAGCACAAATGAGAAGGGCTCATCGCGATCCACAGAACTGTCAAACTTGCTGCCGTCCGTAAGCCAGCCGGTGTAGTGAACGGTGACCGATTGCCCTTTTTTAGGCGTGACACCGTTTCCATCCGTCAGCTTTTCGACTTTCAGTTGATTGCTCGCCATGGCGCATTCTCATCCAGGCCACACCCGGGGTCAACGCGGCAAAATCATTTGCGACCCGACCCGGCCCGCCTGAGGTGCGGCCTAGGCATCATCTTTACAAGAGCACGACAATGACAGCACTGCCACTTTTCGCCGCCTTCTGATACAACCTCGCCAACGTGCGGTATCCACATTCAAGACTTGCTCCTCATTCGTTCGCGACAAAACCGTCAGAAGCTTGGATGGATCCGTTTGGAGCCACTCGCCTCCTGGGCAGCTACGATGTAAAACCGCGTACGCAGGCGCGTACGACGGTGTGAAAACTCCGTGACAACTCGATTCGCGGAAAAAGCGACACTCCCAATAAAAACACAACTAACATTTGTGGACGGCCCACTCTTGAAAATCCCCGAATAATGACAGCCAGCTTCCGTGATCAATACCGTGGAATCCGGCATGGCCAAGTATTCGCCAATCAGCGCCCCACCTTGTTAAGCCGCTTTCCATTTCGTATTGAGAAATGCCATCATCTCCAAACAGAATATGCCCCACAACAGCATGGCAATCCACAAAAGGCCTCCAGCCAGCATCATCACTGATGGATTTGCTGATTCCGCCCGCAAAACATGGAATGCGAGAAAACCTGTGGTGATTATTGCGCCCAGCACCAAGGTCAAACCTGCTAGCACAAAACAACGCCAGCGTCTGGCAGACTTTTCGACTGTATTCATGCTAAATCTGACAAAACAGCTCCAAAATCGTCACGCGAATGGAATCCGTCATCGGTGTGCCGAACGAAGGGAAATCGGGAGGAATAGGCCAAGCGGAGCTGGGAGAAATAACGGG
>Ga0265338_10009591_pt1 | contig 11506 bp, 11 predicted proteins | sample 42126metaG_FD_193579 | JGI IMG/M metagenome (GOLD analysis project Ga0265338, IMG submission 193579) | Rhizosphere microbial communities from Carex aquatilis grown in University of Washington, Seatle, WA, United States - 4-21-26 metaG | ecosystem: Host-associated > Plants > Roots > Rhizosphere... | reverse complement strand
AGACTACGGCGCCTTCGAGAAGGTGGAGCTGGTCGTTGGAAAGATCCTAACGGCTGAGCGCATCCCCAAGAAGGACAAACTGCTCAAGCTCACGGTGGATATCGGGGAGCCCACGCCTCGCACGATCGTCGCCGGCCTCGGGCAGACTTTCCAGCCGGAGACACTCCTGGGCCTGCAAGTCGCGGTCGTCGCGAACCTGGCCCCGCGCGACTTCGGCAAGGGTCTGGTCTCGCACGGGATGATCCTCGCGACCGGGGAGTCCACGAGCCTCAGTCTTGTGCAGCCCACCGGTCTCGTGCCGAACGGTTCGAGGCTCAAGTAGCGATGCCCACGCTCGATGAGATGGTCACATGGACCGTTGAAGAGATCGAGACCAACATCGGTTCGACCCTGCCCCAGGGCTGGACTGTAGAGTACAACACCACCTCCCAGGCCTTTACTTGTCACGTCAAGGACGAGACGGGCGCGGTCGTCAAGATGGGGGCGCAGCCTGATAAGCGGGTGCTGCTACTCGACATTTATGGCTGGCTTTACGCTCGCAGCAACATGTCGCGCGTTCCGACCATGTGGAACCGGCGCCAGGATCCTCGGCTACGCCCTGTAGTGGGGAAGAGGACAGTGCCGGGGGCGGTAGAGACGCCTGACCCGGACGACCTGGACCCCAAGGCTGTCCGAGACCTCATCCAGAAGAAGGACTGAGCTGCGGCGTCAGCTCGATCCGTGAGTCGAGGATGACTGCGGGCCCCATCCAGGCTCTCGTGCTCGATTCGATGATGTGGAAGGTGATGCGTCCGTCGCTCTTCTTGCCCCCACCAGTGGCTGAGAAGCCAACGAACAGCTCTCGGTTCGAGGTCGTTCCTGTCTGGCCGAAGAGGATGTTGACGGGCGTGGTTTCGTCGAGCTGCAACGCGTGACGGAAAGCGGTTGCAATTTGCTCATGGGTGATGCCCAGCGTCCCCACATGTTCGTCTGCCGTGAAACGGCGGTCGTAGATGGCCATGCCTTCGGTGTAGGAGGGCGATAGGAGGAATAGAACCCCATGCCCATTATGTTTGGTGCCGAAGCGCGGAAGCACATGATCGAGGGCGTCAATGCCCTTGCTGATGCGGTGAAAGTCACGTTGGGACCGCGTGGACGCAATGTCTGCATGGAGAAGTCGTTCGGCGACCCCCTGGTGACCAAGGACGGAGTTTCAGTTGCCAAGGAGATCGACCTCCCCGATCCCTGGCAGAACATCGGTGCACGCCTGGTCAAGGAAGTTGCCTCCAAGACCAGCGACGACGCAGGCGATGGGACCACGACAGCCACTGTCTTGGCGGCTCACCTGGCCAACAACGGCAACAAGCTCATTGCTGCCGGCCTCGCCCCTGTGCCGCTCAAGCGTGGCATGGACAAGGCGTTCGCGGTCATCGAGGACGCCATCTACGGCATGTCGATGGCCGTGCGCTCCCAGGTGGACATCCAGAACGTGGCGACCATCTCGGCCAACGGGGACTCCAGCATCGGCAAGATCATCGCCGAAGCGGTCGCCAAGGTCGGCAAGGATGGTGTCGTCAACATCGAGGAGGGCAAATCGACCGAGACGACCATCGAGGCGACCGACGGCATGAAGCTCGAACGAGGGTGGCTCAACGCTGCCTGGTGTGAGGGCGAGAAGCAGGAGGTCGAGCTGCACAACCCCTACGTCCTCGTGACGGACCTGACGATCGCTTCTGTCAGGCCGTTCCTCGCGGTGCTCGAAGAGCTGGTCAAGCAGCAGCGGTCCCTGTTCATCATCGCCCCGGACTTCCAGGGGGAGGCGCCTGCGACCTTCTACCAGAACCACTCCAAGGGCTCCCTCAAGTCGCTGCTCATCAAGGCCCCTGGCTTCGGCATGCAGCAGGGCGAGATCCTGAAGGATGTGGCGGCACTGGTCGGTGCCGAGTTCATCTCGAAGGAACGCGGCATGAACTTCGAGGGTCTGAACGTCGAGATGCTCGGGACCGCAACGTCCGTGAAGGCGACGCAGAAGGACACCATCATCACGGAGGGTGGCGGTACGGCGGAGCACGTCCAGCAGCGCATCCAGCACATTCGCTCCGAGATCGAGCGTAGCGGCAGCGAGTACGACAAGGACAAGCTCAAGGAGCGGCTCGGAAAGCTCATGGGCGGCGTCTGTGTCGTCAGGGTCGGCGCGACGAGCGAGCTGGCCATGAAGGAGCTGAAGGCCCGCATCGAGGACGCCCTGTTCGCCACGAGGGCGAGCATGGATGAGGGCATCGTGCCGGGCGGGGGTACTACCCTCATCCGTGCCGGGGCCCGCGCACAGGACCTCCTGACGGCCCACCAGCAGGGCAAGGACGCGGGCTTCCCGATGCCGGTAGGCAACGAGGAGCAGGCGGGCTACCAGCTGGTCATCCAGGCGTGCTCCGAGCCTCTGCGGCAGCTTGTGCGCAACGCAGGCGCAAGCGGTTCGGTCTACGTGGAGCGCATCCACGAGCACAAGAACGAGCAGGTGGGCCTTGACATCATGACGATGAAGTGGGTCAACATGTTCGAGTCGGGCATCGTCGATCCCACAAAGGTCGTCCGCTGCGCCCTGGCCAACGCGGTCTCGGTCGCCAGCACGCTGCTCACCACGCAGTGCATCGTCCGCAAGCCCGAGCAGCCGAAGCCCGGCGACGGACTTTCCGGCCACATGCACTGAGCCTCTAGGGCAGTGCGGAGAGGGCGGTTCCCAACAGGGAGCCGCCCTTTCTTTTTGTGCGCTGTGCCCTTTGTGGACGCACGGCTCATGCTCTTTGGCCAGTACGGCGGGCGCCAGGTCGCGAACCTGACGAACGACGATGTGCCTCTGGTAGCCCGTGCCATCGTGGCCTGCATCAGACGTCTGGCTGGGCTCAACACCGTCTACTACCGCAACAACGTGTCGATGGTGAACATCAAGGGCGCTGGGTTCGACGTGTACATACGCGGCGAGGACTGGCTCAAGATCGCGCCGAACCTGGTCTACGGGTCCTGGAACCCGGACGTCACGGCTGTGCGGCTAGCCCCCTCAGATCCCCGCCTGGACGTCGCGACTGTAGACCTACAGGACGCCGACTTGTACCGCATAGTGTCCGGCACTCTAAGTGCCCTGTTCCCCACCCCGTTCCCCACTTCCAACATCTGAGGAGATGAAGATGCCCATCGATCCGACTGGTACCAAGCCCCAGCCTACTCCAAAGACTCCGGAGACTCCGGAGATCAACTTGGCGTGTCGTCGAGGTGGGTGTGACTCCATGACTGCGACACAGATTGTGATCCCCACTCGCCCAAGTTCGCGGCTCTATCGCTGTGTGAAGTGCAAGTTCACTTGGGGGATCAACGTCGGTGGCTTCATCGACATCTAAACTCCTTTTGGGGGTCTGTACTGAGGGAGGGGACGCAGATGGACCTTCGAGCACTGCGGGCCTTTGAGGTTGAGGTCAAGCACCTCTGTCCGGACCTTCAGATTCGGTTCAAGGACCAGTCCTTCTCGCAGAAGGTCCTGGCGTTCCTTCTGCCCTTGAACCCGACCTTCAGTACGAGGAACTCCACGACGGTCTATCCGACCGTCTACTTCCCCTCGAAGTCGGCCTATGAGGCGCACCCTTGGTCGTCTTTCCTCATGCTCGCGCATGAGATGGTCCACCTTCTGGACGCGAAGGCCAAGCCTGTCTGGTCCTGGGTCTCGTACCTGTTGCCTCAGCTGCTGGCCGTCGTTCCTCTTGCAGCCTTTGCGTACTTCACACGTCAGCAGGCATGGCCGCTGGCCATTGTGGCGTCCAGCTACCTCTTCGGGTGTATGGTGGGGCGCAAGTTCCTGGCAGCCTTCTACGTGGCCGTGCTGGGCGGGGTAGTGGCTTCTGGCGTTCTGGCTGTCCTGTTCACGCACTGGTACTCGGTCTACCTCTTTGCGGGGCTCGTCCTCATGGCCCCGTGGCCATCTCCCTGGCGAACGAACAGTGGGGTGCGCGGGTACTCGATGAACATGGCCATCACCTACTGGGCTCTTGGCCGAGTCCCTCAGATCTACCGCACGGGCATCGCGTACCACTTCACTGGGTCCCGCTACTACTATACGGACTGGAGTGGCGTGTATACACGCAAGCGCCTGGACGCGGTGGTTGATCTCGCTCAGAGCGGGGAACTACAGAAGGAGCTTCCGTTCTCGGTGGTGTACAGCTTCATGCGCCGGCACAAGCTGCTGCACCAAGAGAATGCCCATTGAGCCTGTTCTGAGTCTGATGTTCTGTACGAAGTGCCCTGGCCGTCTTGAGCCTAGCGGCATCGAACCTCACAGGCACATCTGTGTGACCTGCGGTCAGAACTACTTGCTGGTGATGCAGCTCGTACCCGTGGACCCCATGCGGCCGAACATGCTCCCAGAGAAGAGCGATGCTGGCTGAGGTCCAGGGTCAGCCTGAGGGTGTGCATTTCCTTCGTCGGGTGGCAGAGCGGCACTACACGTCGCCCATGCTCCTGGTGGGGGACTCTGGCATCGGCAAGAAGTTCGCTGTCTCCCAGCTAGTCAAGGAGATGTTCTGCGAGGGCACGCACACAACAGTTTGTGAGTGCATCCAGTGCCTGCATCTTGATGCAGGGTCTCACCCGGACTTCACCTACGTGACGTCGCCCCCTGACAAGGAGATCAAGGTCGAGGAGATCCGTTCCATCATCGAGGCATCGAACGAATTTCCTTCTATGGCCCCTCTCAAACTCTTTCTCGTGGACGGGGCGGACAACATGACAACGGCCGCAGCGAACGCCTTCCTGAAGATTCTTGAGGAGCCCCCTCGTATCGCTCGGTATTTCCTCTTGGCGGAACGTGAATTTCGCGTGATTCCGACCATCCGGTCTCGATGTGGCTTCGTGAAGTTTCAACAGCTTCCAGAGAGCTTCATCCTACAGAAAGTTCTCGAACTGGAGTCGGACCGTAATAAGGCTCTTGTCTATGCGCGCATGGGTGAAGGCTCGGTAGGACGGGCCATTCAGTTCCTGGGCTCTGGCAAGATCGGTCTGCGAGACAAGATGCTCTCGCTCATAACTGCCGGTGTCCGTAAGGATTTGCCGTCCATTTTTTCTGTCGCCGCCTCAGTTGAAAAGGAACTCCCTCTTGGCCTTCGTTTCCTTGACCACCTCGTGCATGACCTCCTGATCGTTCGCCACGACCCAAGCCGCATGATCAATCTCGACTCACTTGAGATCATCCAGAGCACGCGGGAAAAGATGCGCGATGACACCTGGTCCAGGCTGTCGAACGGACTGAGGGCGCTCACGGCCAGGTACGAGAGCCACAACATCAATCTGCTCTTCCACGTGCAGACCCTCTTCGTAGAAGCGTTCGGGGTCTGAGCATGGCCGCAGCGAAGAGCCCCATTGGCCCGAACGTGCCTTTTTTCGTCTCGTACGGCGAAGAAGACTACTACCTTGACCAGGACATGGGGCTCGCTCGCACCTGGGGCGGGCGTGTAGCGACGGTCATAGACGCGAGCACTGAGTCGCTCGACGACAACGACCTCGTGAAGATCCTTGAGACGCCCAACCTGGAAGACCTCCCACGTACTGTCATCGTGGACGAGGCTCAGAAGGTCAAGGAGAGCAAGGGCAAGAACAAGCCGCTCCGGGACTACATCGAAGGCAAGTCCTCCAGCGACCTGCGGGTGGTGCTTGTCGCGATCATTCGAAGTGCGAAGCTGCCAGAACTTTGGAGCCTCGCCGCTGAGAAGGGCAAGCTCAGAGAGCGGCAGAAGCTCAAGACGTACGAGAACAACAACGAGGTCATCAAGGACTTCATCCCGAAGCATGCCATCAGCTTGGGCCTGACCCTCGACACGGGGGTGGACAAGCTGCTCTTCCAGGCAACTGGTGGCAACCTCTACGCCGTTCGCAATGAGCTGCGGAAGCTACACTTGCTTGTCGGCAACAGTGGCAAGGTGACGACCAAGCACGTGGCTCTTGTGACTTCGAGCACATCGAAGGCTGAGCCCTGGGACGTCGCAAGTGCTGCCTTCGCAAAGAACACAAGAGAGGCAATGAACTCCTTGTCGCGCGTCTACAAGTCCATGGGCGAGGAGGCGTCTGTTCCGGTCGTCTATGGTCTGATGCGTGAGCTACAGAAGGTCATCGTCGCCAAGCACCTTCTGAGTGCTGACATGTCGATCAAGGATATCGCTAACGTGCTGAGTGTCCCGTACATCTGGTGTAGAGACACGCTTCTCATCAACGTTCGCAAGCACGATGACAAGACTCTGGCGGGCCACATGAGCCGCCTATGCAAACTGGATGTTGATGTGAAGGGCTCATCGCGTTCTAAGCGAACGCTTGTCGAGCTGGCGGTCCTGTCGATCGCCAGTTGAATGAGGAGTAGGGATCCATGGAGATCGTCCAGATCGCTCAGCCAAAGTCATTTCGTCTGAAGGAAAGCTTCCTCGCCCAGTATCGCAAGGAGACTGACCCCTTCAAGACGTTGCTTGCTCGCAGTACGTACTTGACCAAGTACTGCCGTGACAAGGAGACTTGGACAGACACGATTCGTCGCGTGGTTGAGGGCAACATTGCGCTCTCGCACGTGCCCGTGAGTGAGCGTGAAGCGGAGATGCTCTTCCATCTCTTCTGGACGGGCCAGGCCCTTCCTCCGGGTCGTGGTCTCTGGACGGGGGGTATCCCGGGCATCCCCGCGGACGCCCGGTACAACTGCTGGTATACGACTCTCTCGGGCGTTGATGACTGGTGCTGGACGGCCAACCAACTCATGCTCGGTGGCGGTGTCGGCGTCGGACTGCATGACATCGATCAGCTTCCGACTGTGGCCCATGCGAAGGCGCGCTTCGCCGTGTGGTGCAAGGCAGACCACCAGGACATCGCGGAGGTCAAGCCCAACGACAAGAGCTTCCTCAACGGTTCGACCCCTGTCTTCCGCGTGCCCGATTCGCGCGAGGGTTGGGTCGAGGCCCTGCGTCAGGTACTGACGGCCGCCTACGAGGGCCGGGACCTCATCGCGGACGTGTCTGACGTCCGGCAACGTGGCCTACCGATCAGGACGTTCGGTGGCATCGCATGCGGCCCTGGCCCGCTCACACACCTCCTTCGTTCGGCGTGGGAGATCGTTCGTGGGGCTGAAGGTCGTCGTCTGTCCTCTGTCGAGTGCCTCGACATCACGAACTACATCGGCTTCTGTGTCAAGAGCGGCAACGTGCGCCGCTCCGCTCTCATCGTCCTTGGCGCGTCTACGGATCAACCGTTCCGCGATGCGAAGAAGGACGAGGAGAAGGTCAACTCGCACCGTCACACGAGCAACAACAGCATCGCCTTCCGCTCGTGGGAGGAGATCTCCTCGTTCGACTACGAGGGCCTGGTCACGGACAACATCGAGCGCGGCGAGCCCGGCATCTTGAACCTGCCCCTCGTGTGGCGTACCGATCCGGCAGCCCGTGGAGTGAACCCATGCGGCGAGCAGGCCCTTCACGACCGAGAGGCCTGCAACCTCGCTGAGGTCTTCCCGGCCAACTTCGACGAGGGCACTGACGAGAGCCAAGCCTTCCGCCTGGTCACTCGCTACTGTCTGCGTCAGCGCCTCACACCCTTGCTCGATCCCCGAAGCCACGAGGTCGGACAACGCAACATGCGCGTGGGCGTGGGTCTGGGAGGTCTCTGCGACTTCGATTGGAAGGACGAGCAGCTCGTCTCGTGGTTCGGCTTGTGCCGTACAGAGGCAGACGACTACGCCTCCGAGCTGGGCGTTGCCCGGCCCATCACGGTCACCACTGTCAAGCCAAGCGGAACGATCAGCTTGCTCAACGGTTCGAGCCCCGGCATCCACGCACCGTTTGCGCCCTACTACATCCGTCGTGTCCGCATTGCGGTCAACGACCCCATGGCCAACGTGCTCTTGGAGGCCAATGTGCCCGCGGAGATGTGCTCGTACGACTCGACGGGGCACACGTATGTGTTCTCCTTCCCGATGAAGGCGAAACACAACAACCTGTCCGTCCAGACCGAGACGATCCGTGACCAGATCATCCGTCAGCGTCGTGTCCAAGAGAATTGGGCGGACAACGCTGTGTCGGCTACTCTGTCCTTCGACGCCGAGAAGGAGAGGGGTGAGCTGGTCTCTCTGCTCAAGGAGCACGTGCCGCATCTGAAGAGCACCTCCATGCTCGCGAAGACACACGTGTACGAGCAGCCCCCGTACGAGGCGATCACTGAGGGCGAGTTCAACAAGCGCTCAGTGGGTATCAAGTCTGATCACCAGCTTGCTCGTGGTGGCAGCTTTGATGTGGACGAGTGCTCCTCTGGTGTATGCCCCACGAGGTGATGCATGCTGCCTGAACCTGATCTCGGTTACCTGGTCACTGGCGTCATCGAGCGTCACCCGACGGACAAGACTTGGGTCCTTCGGGTGACGAAAGATGACGGTACCCCTGGGTACTTCCCCCTCGAAGAAGTCTTGCGTGGCTATGAGGGTCAAGAGGTCCGTGTCACGATCGCCACAACGGAGACGATCGCCCGCCTCACGGCCCTTGTGGGAAGCGAGATCCAATACGCTGACGGGCTGCCAAAGAGCAACGGCTCCTGACCGCCCGTTGGTGTAGGGGTCGAGGATGATCGACCCCGAGGAAGTGGACGAGATCAGGGCCAATGAGCTTGAGAAGCTCATTGCTGACGCTCGCGAGCAGTACCACGCCAAGCACGCCCCCAAGGTGTCAGACGCGACGTTTGACGCCTGGAAGGACGAACTGCGGGAATTGCGCCCCAAGAGCCCCCAGGTCACGGGCGTGGGGGCAAAGCCCAAGTCCGCGTGGAAGAAGGTGTCCCACGAGATCCCTATGGGGTCCCTCGACAAGGTCAACTTCCCTGCGGAGATGGACAAGTGGGTCAAGGACCACTCGCCACTCCATGCGCTGTTTGTGACCGAGAAGCTCGACGGGATCTCTGTCGCCTTGCGCTACGAGAACGGCATATTCACCCAGGGTATCACCCGTGGCGATGGGCAGGAGGGTGAGGACATCACTCGTAACGTCGCCCGGATGCATGGGGTACCGGCGAAGCTCAAGAAGAATTGGACAGGGCAGATTCGAGGCGAGATTATCTGTACCCTCAGCTCTCTCGCCAAGAACTTCCCGGAGTACTCGAACCCGCGCAACACAGCGGGGGGCATCGCGAGCCGATTGGACGGTACGGGTAGTGAACACCTGACGGTACTCGCCTACCGCATCGCTGAGGGGGCGGACGATGTCCGTGAGCGTTACGACCAGTTCGAGCTTCTCCGTAAGCTCGGGTTCAAAACGCCCAACGGTACAGTGACCGACTCACCTGTGGCCGTCTGGGAGGAGTACCAGACGGCCAAGCGCGACAAGCTGGACTACGCGATCGATGGTCTGGTGGTCGAGATCAACGACGTGGCCAAGCAGGAATCTCTTGGGGAGAGCAGCGGTTGCCCCAACGGCGCAGTGGCCTTCAAGTTCGCGGCGCCCACTCGTGAGTCCACGCTTCGACAGATCGACAACCAGACTGGCGGGGCCGGTCATATCACTCCCGTGGCCATCTTCGACGAGGTGAACCTCCTTGGCACGAAGGTCACCCGGGCAAGCCTCTACAACTGGAAGTACATCCGAGACCTCAAGCTTGACGTGGGGGCTCGCATCCTCGTGGCACGGGCCAACGACGTCATCCCGAGGGTGACCGAGGTTGTGAAGGCCACGAAGACAGTCGCGGAGCCGCCTAAGAAGTGCCCCTCGTGCGGGGCGCCCACCGACTGGGACGGGGAGTACCTCATCTGCACGGACACGGCCGAGTGCCCCGCGCAGATCCTCGGCCGCCTGGTCCGGTATGTCAAGTCGCTCAACATCCTCGAATGGGGTGAGGCTGTTCTGGAGAGGCTCGTGGCCGCAGGGATGGTCACGAACGTGGCGGACCTCTACCGGCTTCAGAAGCTGAACCTCGCGGACATTGACCGCATGGGGGAGAAGTCCGCCCAGAATCTCTTGCAGACCCTCTGGGCGAAGAACCCGCTGCCGATCGAGTCCTTCTTCGGCGCGCTGTCCATCCCTGGTTGTGGTGAGTCGATGATCCGTCTCATCGTCGATGCCGGCTACGACACGGTGGACAAGCTTCTGGCTGTTCGGTTCAAGCAGCTCATGGCCATCAATGGGCTTGGTCCTGTACGGTCGCAGACTCTCTCTGACTGGTTCGAGATCCATGGCAAGAGTGTCGTCAAGGACGCTCTCTCGACGGGTCTCAAGCTCAAGGACCGTGTGAAGGGCAGCCTGACCGGCAAGAGCTTCTGCTTCACGGGCAAGTCCGAGAACAAGAGAGCGGACCTGGAGGACATGGTTCGCAACGCTGGCGGCACCGTGAAGGGTTCCGTGGGCGCGGGGCTCACGTACCTTGTCATGGCCGATCCAAGTTCCTCTAGCACGAAGGCGCAAGCGGCCAGGAAGCACGGAACAGAGACGATCTCGGAGCGCGACTTCATCAAGATGGTGAGCTGACGTGGCCAGCGTCTACGGTCACGTCACACGCATCATCCACCAGGGTGAGGACTTCTTCGTCCTTGCCTTCGATGTCGATCACGCCGAACCCCCCGTGAAGGAGAAGAATGTCACCCTGAGGGGACACCTTTATGGGTTGCAGCAGATCCGTACGGGTATCTCCATCCAGTTCGTAGGGGACTGGGTGCGCCACCCCAAGTACGGCCGCCAGTTCTCTCTATACGGGTGGTTCCCGTGGGCGATCAATGAGTATGGAGTCCAGAGGTTTCTGACAGAGTGCGTCAGCGGCTTTGAGGATGCGCAGCTGGTAGAGACGATCGTCGATACCTTTGGAACGCTGACGTACGACAAGTTCTCGGAGGACCCTGCCGGCGTCGCGTCAGTTGTGCCCGAAGCGAAGCGGGTGATCCTCGAAACAGCGATGCTGCGCTGGAACGAAGCACGTGCCTTGAGCAACCTGTCGATCTTCCTTCAGGACTATGACCTGTCGGCAGACGTTGTCCGCAACGTCTTCACGAAGTTCGGGACAGAGGCCGTCAACCTCATCTCTGACAACCCTTATCGCCTCGTGGCTGTAGACGGTTTTGTGTTCGCCAAGGCTGACAAGCTGGCGTCTCGTATCGGCATCGGGCGGGACGACCCCCGGCGCATGGATGGGGCGGTCTTCTGGATCCTCAAGTCTGAGGCGCAGCAGGGTCACCTGGCGGTACGGCGTGGGGACTTTGGCGACCGGCTCAAGAGCCTCATGGTGAACGACCTCTCTGAGGGGTTCGAGGGGGCCGATCTTCATGAGCGGCTCATGGCCTCGGTCAACCGTCTTGAGGCATCCGGATCCGTTCGCGTCGATCCGACGGTTGGCGTGTACCTGCCAGACCTGTACATGTACGAGCGAGAGGGCGCCCGCAAGCTCGCTGAGTTCATCAACACCACCTCGAAGATCGACATCGATCTGGTGGGCTTCCTGGCGGGGTACGAGAAGGGGAACACCATCGAGTTCTCGGAGGCCCAACGAG
>Ga0265338_10009590_pt1 | contig 11507 bp, 4 predicted proteins | sample 42126metaG_FD_193579 | JGI IMG/M metagenome (GOLD analysis project Ga0265338, IMG submission 193579) | Rhizosphere microbial communities from Carex aquatilis grown in University of Washington, Seatle, WA, United States - 4-21-26 metaG | ecosystem: Host-associated > Plants > Roots > Rhizosphere >... | reverse complement strand
CGGGACCAATGTGCTGACGGGTGCTCCGGCACTGAGCACCAGCGCAGGCACCACCAGCCCGATCGGCAATTATACCATCTCGGTCAGCCAGGGGACGTTGAGCGCAACCAATTATGTTTTTAATTTTGTGAACGGAACCATGGGGGTGAACCCGGCAGCTTTGACCGTGACCGCCAAGAATACGAACAAGGCGTATGGCCAGACGGTGACGTTTGCCGGAACAGAGTTTACCAGCAGCGGCCTGGCGAACGGGGACACGGTGAGCAGTGTAACTTTGACCAGCAGTGGCGCACCGGCGACAGCCGGAGTGGCCGGTTCACCGTACGCCATCAATGCCACCAATGGAATCGGTGTGAACCTGACGAACTACACGGTCAGCTACCAGCCTGGGACGTTGACGGTGAACCCGACAACACTAGCAGTGAGTGCCGACAACAAGACGCGCATGTATGGCTTGACCAATCCCGTGCTGACGGCCAGTTACAGCGGCTTCACCAATAACGAAAACACCAGTGTGTTGAATGGCAGCCCGGCATTGGCCACCACCGCAGTCCCAAGCAGCCCCGTGGGCGGTTACCCCATCACCATCGGGCAGGGAACGATGAGCAACGTCAATTACGGTTTCATTTTCAACAATGGAACACTGACGGTCACATCGGCGCCGGCTCCCATGATTTTTTCGTTTGGCCTCACCAACGGCACGGCCATCATCAAGTGGACTTCGCTTGCCGGAGAGACTTACCGGGTGCAGACCAACAACGGTCTGGGTGGCTCCAATTGGAACGATGCGTCGCCGGCGATGATGGCAAATGGTTCAACCGCCGCCCAGACCAACAGCTTGGGCGGAACTGCCCAACAATTCTATCGGATACTTCTGTCGCCGTGAGCCGTAGACGACTGCGCAGCGGTTGAAGGCAGGGACGCCATAAGGCCCGGCACCCCACATCTGGCGCAGCAAGCATGCCTTTAAGTTCAGACATCATTCACCTTTCGCGATTAGGGTTCCGTATCGGGACGACAGCTTCGATCTTTGCCATGAAATGAAGTTCGTGGAATACTGATTCCAACGACCACAAACCGCCGCGACAACCAAACTATTCTGCCAACAGGATTTCATCCGACTTGTTTTGCCCCGGTATTTCGCCGACTTTGCGTCCATCCGCATGCACATCCGAATCCCGACAATGTTTTGTCCGGCACCTTTGCTGCTATTGCTGGCGGCAACCGCCTGGGCCTCTCCAATTGACCGGCACGCGCTCGTGTCCAGGCACAATGTCGTGTTGCATCGGTTCGACGCGAACAATCCGCTGACTCTGGGCAACGGCGGATTCGCCTTCACCGTGGATGCGACCGGCCTGCAAACCTTTCCCGAAGCGTTCGAGCAGACCATTCCACTGGGTACGCTGTCGGATTGGGGCTGGCACACGAGCCCGAACTCGAACGGCTGGAGCATTGATACATTTCAATTCAAGGAATTCGCTGACCTGAACGGTCGCAAGGTTCCTTACGCCGATGTGCCGCACAACCAGCCGACGCCGGAAACCCAATGGTTGCGCGCCAACCCGCATCGCCTGCACCTCGGCCAGATCGGTTTTGTGCTCACGCACGCTGACGGTTCAACCGCTCGGACCAATGATCTGACCGACATCGAACAGACGCTGTGTCTCTGGAACGGAACAGTGGAGAGCCGTTTCAAGTTCGACGGTCAGCCGGTGACCGTGGAAACGGTTTGTGATCCCAAGCCGGATGGCATTGCCGTGCATGTCGAATCGCCGTTGTTGAAACTGGGACGGCTGGCAATTCAGATTCATTTTCCCTATGGCACAGGTGATGTGAAGACGGCGGACTGGAGCCAGCCGGACGCACATGAAACCATCCTGACGCAGGCGAACGCTCAGACCGGACACTTTGAACGCAAACTCGACAATGACAGCTACGTCGTGGATGCCAACTGGTCGTCCGGCGCAACCATCACCAACACGGCCAGGCATCAATTCGAAATCCGTCCAGACAGAAAATCGGGCGCTTTGGAGCTGGTTTGTGAATTCGCCCCCAAATCCAACAGACGGTTGGCCAGTTTTGACCAGTCCCGTCAGGATGCTGAAAATTATTGGAACAATTTTTGGCAGACCGGCGGAGCGATTGATCTCTCCGGCAGCCAGGATCCGCGCTGGTTTGAACTCGAGCGCCGGATTGTGCTGTCGCAGTACCTCACGGCGATCCAAGATGCGGGTCAGTATCCGCCTCAGGAAACCGGACTGACGTACAACACCTGGGAAGGGAAGTTTCACCTGGAGATGCACTGGTGGCACGAGGCGCATTTTGCGCTATGGAACCGGCTGCCGCTGCTCGAAAAGAGCCTCGATTATTATCAAAAAATTCGGCCGCATGCGGAAGCCACAGCGCAGAAACAGGGTTACGCCGGCGCGCGCTGGCCCAAGATGACGAGCCCCGGCGGCGCGGAATCCCCGTCGCCCGTCGGGCCGTTTCTCGTCTGGCAGGAGCCGCATCCGATTTTTTACGCCGAGTTGTGCTATCGCGCTCACGGCGACCGGGCCACGCTGGACCAATTCAAGGACATCGTTTTCCAGACGGCGGATTTCATGGCGAGCTACGCGACCTGGGACGAAAAAACGAAACGCTACGTGCTGGGTCCGGTGCTGCAATGCGCGCAGGAAATTTTTCCGAAGGACAAAACCTTCAACCCAACCTTCGAGTTGACGTACTGGCGTTGGGGGCTGGAGACAGCTCAACTTTGGCGCGAACGGCTCGGGTTTCCGCGCGTTGAAAAATGGGACGCTGTTTTGAAGGATCTCGCCCGGCCGACGGTGGTTGACGGGAAATACGCCTTTGCCGAAACCGCCCCGGATTCCTACACCAATCCGCGCTGGAACGAGGATCACCCCGCCGTGCTCGGCGCGCTGAGCTTCGTGCCCGGCCCGGGCATTGACACGGATACCATGCGGCACACACTGGACTGGATTTGGAAGAACTGGAACTGGCCGGACACCTGGGGTTGGGATTATCCGATGCTGGCGATGGCCGCTGCGCGGCTCGGCGAACCGGAGCGCACCGTGGATGCGCTGCTGCTCGACACGCCGAAAAATCATTGGGCGGTCAATGGCCAGGTGTACCAACGACCCGGCTTGACGATTTATCTGCCGGCCAATGGCGGTCTGCTTTACGCCACGGCCATGATGGCCGCCGGCTGGGATGGTGCTCCCAAAAGGAACACGCCCGGCTTCCCGGACAACGGTCAGTGGAACGTGCGCTGGGAAAACCTGCGGCCGGCGCCGTGATTTACTTCATTTTACCACTATCGTCGGAGGCAGGGTCAGTTGCGCCGGGCGCAACGTCACTCCAGCTCCCGAGGCGATGATAGTACCGCCATTCAAGTCCACCGAACCCACCTCGTTCGCCGCGCCTTTGGGAAGATTGAACGCGAGGGTGTTCGTGCCGCTGCCGGACGTGTAAACGGCGAAAGCCCCATCGTTCAATTTCAATCGCGGTTCTCCTTTCACCGTCACGCTTTCATTGAACGAAAGCATCACCCGGCCATCCTGCGTGCTGATTTTTTGAATCACCGGGCCGGTTGTAGATTCCGGGTTCCAAGTCCCGGCAAATGTCCAGGCTGCGTTGACTTGCCCGGGGGTGGGTGCGCCGGGCGCGGTGGAAAGATTGTCGGCCAACCAGGCATAGTCGCCGCCCTTGCGATGACAGTCGTAAAAGTACGAGCGCTCGCCCCAAAGGTTCGACGCATCCAGATTCTTGTTGCGTTGGATGTCGCTGGCGTTGGGCGTTCCGCCATCGAGCGGGTAAACCACGCGGAACGGCGGCTTGTTGGTCATCGTCCGGGAAAACCGGCAGTCGAGGAAATAGAACTGGGCGTCGTGATGGTGCCGCGCAAGATTCCAGCCATTGGCGCCGTCAAACCGGCAGTCACGCAGGACGAACTTCATGTCCTTGTCCTTGGAGCCGTCGTGCCAGACGGCAGCGGTGTCCTTCCACTCATAAAACGAACAATTGGTGACGTAACACCAGCCGCGGGGACAGACAAAATCCACCGAGCCTTCCATCCGGCAGTTTGCCTGATAGCAGCGGCCCCGGTCGCCCCGCCAGAACGAAACCGTGTCCGCCCCGTGGCTCAAAACGTCGCAATCCACCACCACCGCCCGGTCGCCGCTGCCGAGAATGGTGAAGGCATGCGGCCCGATCTCCCCGGCGGTGTTTTCCACGGTGAGATTTGCCAAAACGAAATCGTTTGCCTGATTCAGGTTGATGACCGCCCGCCCGATATCGTCAGGCGTTTTGGTAAAATCCTCGTCCAGTTGCGGGAATTCGATGCGGGTGCCCTTGCGACTCTGGCCGCGCAACGTCACATACGATGCGTCCACGCGGATTTTTTCATGATAGGTGCCGTTCTTGATGAACACGACGATGCGCTCGGTGTTGGTTTTGGGGATGGAGGCAACCGCAGCCTGAATCGTCTTGAAATCGCCGCTGCCATTGGCGGCAACGATGAGGTCGGGTTTCGGGAAGGTTCCTGCAAAAATAACGGAATGGCAAGAAAGCAGCAGGACCGCCAGCAAACACGTGCGATGCATGTGCGAAAGCTTATCTGTCGAAAGACAGTGGACTCAAGAAAAGAAAGCCCGGTCTGTCCTCATGACTACCAAACGACCGTTTCGTACGCGCCGAGATCGGGCGCGGAGCCAACAAACGGGTTGCCGATGTTCGTACCCCTGTTCACCAGCCGTCCAGTCGGCACCGGGCGCAAAAATGGGTTTTCCGGGAGGCCGCCGTCATCGCGGCGCGGCGCCAAGGCCCAGGTATAATCGGTGCTCAGGAAATCGTTGGTGTTCACACTGGTCAACACCTGCCACGTGTTGGACATCTGAATGGAAGGATAGGTTGCGGTGCTCCCAACGGAAACGGTGCCGATGGCGACGTTGTTGCGCACGACATGGCTGCTTTGAAGCACCCCGTATTGCAAACCCAGATGATTGAGATTGATGGCGCCGCTGACATTGTTCCAGACGGTGTTTTGATCAACCGTCTGGCCGGCAGCATTGTTGTTTTGGTCAACGCCCCAGGCGGTATTGCCAAAAGATAGACAATTCACCAGCCGATGCGGCGTCCCGACGCCGTTGCCACCCAGTTTGAAGCCGTTGCCGTTGCCGTTGAAGGCAGTGTTGGTGGCGGCGTCATAAAAAACATTGGTGCCCGCGCGAAACGCCCAGCAATTGGTGATCAGCACCGGCGATGTGCCCATCCATAAATCCCAATCATCGTCGGAATTCTCCCAGCCCCGGCAACCGCTGAACACGTTGCCGGGTCCGAGACTCCATTTCGCGGTGAAGCCATCGGCATTCCCGCCAATCGGCGAATCGTAATTGCGGATTGAATCGCAGTTCAGGAAGAGGTTGGTGGCGGGCGTAGCCGGGCCGGTGCTGCCGCCAGTAATATGAAACCCGGTGTTGCGCGCACCCAGGCTGACACAGCGCTCGACGATGTTGTTGCTGCCGGAAATCACGATGGAATTGTGGCCGGCATTGGTCAGCGCAAGGCCATACAACCAATAATAGTTGCCGCTGATTGAGATGCCATCGGTCCCGGTGTTCTCGCCGGAACAATTCAACACCGGAGTTTCGCCCGGATAAGCCCGGATCCGGATCGGTTGCCCCGCCACACTGATTTTCGTCAGGGAAATCTTCGTGGACACGGGATAGGCTCCACCCCGCACGTAAACGAGATTGCCGTTGGTGGCGAGACCTGCCGCTTTGCCAAGAGTGAGGAACGGCTGGTTGATGTTCGTGCCAGGATTGCTGTCGTTGCCATTGGTGGCCACATAATATTTCGCCGTCTCCGCGCCGCCTTCGAATAGTCTTACCCTGGAGCGGGCGAACCAGACATTGGTTCCGGGCAGTCGGGTGCTGAACACTTCCCGGACCGAGCCGGGCGGGTCGGTCGGCAGGGAATTGGTCGTTGTCCGCAGCCACCACGGCCGAAACCAATTCGTCAGGTCGGCGGACAGATACAGATCAATTTGCACACCGGGCTGATGGCCTTCCCGTTCCAGGATTTCCACCTGAAAAACGGAGTTCGTCCCGCTGACCCCGCCATTCAATGGCTGCACCGCGCCGACAATGCCGCCCGGCACGAGCGGGTCGGTGCCAAAGGCAAACTCAACCACATTCGCTTCGCCGTCCGCATCGGGATCGGCCAACGGATCGGCCAGCGCCGGATTGCTGCTGAAGTGGACCGCGGCCCAGTTGATATAGTATTGGGCGGCATGCAGGGGAAATTGCAACCGCGTCATCGCACAAAACACCATCACACAAAAGACAAGAGGGGTACGGGTTACACTCATTGAATCCCCCATTTTAGCATGGTTGCCGTTGTAATTCAAATCCAGACATTCCCCGGCGGGACACACCACAAACCAACTTCACATTCCTCGCACTCAACGCGCCAAAGTCACCGCCATCAAACCGATGACAACCTCGTTGGCCAGCGTGCGCACGGTGAGTGATTGCACCTCCTGGTCCGGATTTAACGGCAGATCCAAAATCATCGCCGCACCGCCGGGAACCTGGCCGCCCTTCCCCTTGAATGCATTTACGTCAAGGATGCGCACCGTGCCGGTTTGTAGATCCACGCGCGGCGGAATCGGTTCGTCGCGCCGGAAGGCGTAATCGTCAATGAAATAATCCTGGTCAATCGGCCACCAGTTGGTCGGATTGCGCAACGCCAGCCGCTCGGTCGTGCCGTCGGCGTAAGTTACGACCACCTCGCCGTTGTCCAAACGGCTTTCCATCGGGTTGGACGAACCGGCCAGCAACAGATAGGCATGCGAAGATTTTCCCGACAGCGGCACGGAAATTTCGCGCGGGTAATTGTCCCATTGCGACGTAAACGCGATGTTCTTTTCGTCCGCGCCCACCGGCGTTCTAAACGGCACACCGTTTGGCAAAACCAGTTTGCCGCCGGATTTTGCCGCCACCGCACGCAAGCCGCTGTCGTTCACCTCAAAATCCGTCTGATATTCACACCAACCGCCGATGCCCTGTTTCGGCAGCGACAGTGAACAAAACGGCGATCGCGGCGAAAGATATTCGTTGCGGAAAATTTGCGTGACCCGGTCGTTGAAGACATTGGAAAGATCCACGGGATCCAGTTTTACGAAGTCCGGGAGCAACTTTTTCCAATCCTTCACCGCATCCTTAAAATAGCCTTTTCCAGTCCCGGCCCGGGAAATCAGCGGCGGATTAAAGCGGGGAATCTCTCCCATCCACGACACGACGACTTCGGATCGCGTGGCTGGCGGGCCTTGAATTTCGATTCGCGCCAGACCAACCACGCCTGCCATCCAGCTCCATTTTGCCGGCTGGCCATTGATCGTCACGCCTGCGATTCCGTCACGCAAAGCCGGGATTTGCAGGCGCAACGCCATGGATTTCCGGAACTTTGGTTCGATGGAAAATGTTTCAGTCAAACCGTCGCGGCGGAATGAAAAATTTAGATCCGGATGCCGGATGCCCGCGTGGTCCCATTGGGCGGGAAAGCCGGGGCAGATTTTCAATTCGCCGGCCAGCGCGTCCGGACGCACGCCGAAAAGTCCTTCAACCAAGGCGCGCGAGGTGATGCCGATGGCATCGCCGAAGTCGCGCTGCGCTTCGCCGCGCTCCACGTCAAAATGCGTCATCGCACCCACGTTGCCGGGGCAAAGGCCGAGATACATGCTGTCGAGCAGGCAACCCTTGAAGGCCGAAAACGCCGCGTCCGGGCGATCCGCCTGCCAATAGGCGAGTGACGTGTGCGCAACCTCGGCCATGACGACATTGTTGAGCGACCACGAGTACGGCATCCAGCTAGTCGTCGGCAAGGTGTACAGATTCTCATCCGGCACACCCGGCCCGCGAATCGGGATGTGCGCGACGTTCGTGTCCACCCAGCGCGACATCTGCCAGGCCTCGAACGGCGTCGGCACCTCGGAATCCATCGTGTGATAAAACGTCCATAGTCCGGCGTTGGGATGCACGAGCTGCCGGCCGAGATAGTCCTTGGACTCGGCAAAATTGCCCTCGTCGGGCAGCCACAAATATTTATCCATCGCGCGCAAAATCAAATCCGCCTCGTGTTCATAGGGCACGGGGTCCTGGCCCAGCAGCGCGGCAACGCGCGCGGCCATTTTGTTCTCATAAAAATTGTAGGCCGTCGCGTGCGTCACTCCGCCGCCGTTGTATTGCAGGTTGTCGCTCGCCCAGATGTCGGCATACGCCTCATAAAGCGGCAGATGGTCCGGGCCGAACTCGCGGCGAAACAGCCGGCGTTCCCAGGCCAGATGACGCTCGATCACCGGCCACATCCGCCGGGCATAATCCAGATCGCCCGTCCATAGCAGATGACGAAAGAACGCATCCACGGCCACGAGGTTCATGTCGTAGTGCGACTTCGTAATATCGCCGTTGGAATGCAGCGCCGCCTCGTTGCGTGAGAGATTCGAATTGGCCCCGGCGGGCGGGATTTTTTCCGGAATCGGATCCCTGTTTTGTTCCTGGGCAAAACCGGCGAAATGCGCGGCCGTACGTTCGTGCCAGCCCAGTGCGTCGCCAACGTAAGGCCCGCGCCAACCGAGGAGCCGGACGCGCCACGCGACCGCGCCATGCATGTACGACTGTTGCTGCTGGTCCCAAATTGCATCGCCAGCCACGCACAACGCGGCGGCGGCGGCATTGATGAACGGGTCGGGCGTGTCCACCACCACCTGCCCGGCAATGGCACGGCGGCGGCTTTCCGCCACGGCAAAAGTTTCTGGCAATTCCCCGGCATTCATGGGCTGCGGGTCCGGACCGGTCTGCTGCCAGGCGAGGCAGAGCGGCTGGCCTGGCGGCAGCACGACTTGTCCCACGATGACGGGCGTTCCATTCGTTGCGCCGGCGGAGGCGATCAAGCCGCCCAAATTATTCCATTGGGTTGCGTCGGCCAGCGCCAGCTTCGCACCGGTGGGCGCAACCCCGGCAATCGTCGCAAGCTTGCTGTGGAGAACAAACGTGTTCGACCCGATGGAGAACTCATTCCCAATGCATTGCTCCGGTCGAAGCTGAAAGAACTGGCTGACCGGTTCCGTCTCGCAACCGATGTCGCCGTTGCGCGAACCCTTCATGCCGTTCACGCCGCCAAAAGCCCACACCAACCTGACGGACGATTTTGTGCCACGCAGGGAAACCTGGGCAATAAATCCTTTCGAATCACTCAACGGTAACACGGTCAGATCCAGTTCGCCGATATCGAGCAATGGATCGTGGATTTCATAAACCATGGAGCCGGGGCGGTAACGCGCGACGATTTGCTCTGCGTCGTTCAGCCATTTCACCCCGGCGGAGGTCTGAATACCAAAACGCACATTGCCGCCACGACCGGGCAGGTAGATGGAAAATTCCGGCTTGTCGCCGCCGTCCACCCGGAACGCGGTGTTCAGGCAGTAAAGCGGGCGGTTGAAATATTCGGTGCCGTTGGTGATGACAAAATCCGTTCCGTCAGGCCAGTAACGCAACGGCCGGTCGGTCTGGCCCTGATAATTGCCCTTGGCCTGATGAATCCATTCCGGTGGATCCGCATCGGCGGCGCGCAAAAGCGGCGCGGTCAAAAGTGCCAGCAGCAGCAGGACGGAAACGACTTTCATGTTTGTCCGGATTATCGCACAACTTTGCCGCAGATGCGCTGGCAAGGCAATCCTCCTGCGAGATTATGACTTTGACGAATAATTGGCTGGACACGAACGCCACGCAGGGCATTCGTAGACTCTTATTTATCACTGCACACCGACGCGATAGAAATAAGGAACGGCGTTCGTGGCCGTGGGATCGGCAAACCAGATCATGCCGGGGCCGGGGCCGGACACGACAACGTTGCTGGCGATTGTGGAGAATGACGCCGGCGACGCCAGATTCGTGCTGCGCTGGACGAAGTAGGTGCGGTCGCTGGTTTGCCAGCTGATCCACAAGCCCGCGGGATTGGCATTGGTAACGGCCAGCATCTTCAGCGCGGACGCAGAGTTGGTCGGGTTGGTGTCGGCCTTCCATTCCTGCCAGTTATTGAGGCTATCGCCATCGGAATCCAGGAAATCCGCCGAGCCGTCGGTGGGCAGGCCGTATTGCTGCAACCAGGCGTAGGAGATCACCGAGGCGGGCGATTGGAATTCATACGCGCCAATGTCCACCGTGCCGCCGACGATGCGCGGGTTGCCGTCGAGGTCGGTGGTGGTGGTGACGGAGGAATTATTGCCGGCGTTGATGCAGGGCGAGTTGGTTTGCAGATGGAAATCGCCGCCGGCTTCGTTCACGAACAGCGGCGCGTTCGTGAAATCCACCGGGCCGAAAAGGAATAACGTGCTGCAGGTGTAGGCGATGTTTTTGCTGTTGATGATGTTCCCGCCGGCATTGTCGTAAACGATGGAATTGGTGACGGCGCTGCCAGACACGGCGGCAATCCCGGCCGTTGGCGGAGTCAAATTGCTGACCACCGTGCAGCTTCTCAAAATGCCACCGTCGGCGGCCGTGCCGAGACTGCCGGCGAAATTGGCCGTGAAGATGCAATTGTCTGCAGTGGCAAAATAGATGCCGCCGCCGTAGTTCGACGCCCGATTGCCGATGACAGCGCATTTGTTCAACGTGCCGTAGGCGGCGGCCCCGCCAAATTCCGCGAAGTTGTTGGTGAAAACACAATTGCTCAACGCATTCGAGTAAGCGCCGCCGCCGTAAGCGGATGCCCGGTTGCTGGAAATGAGGCAATTGTTGACCGAGCCGAGAAATACTCCGCCACCATTGATGGCGGTATTATTGCTGACCACGCAACCGGTCAGCGTGCTGGCATATGCGCCGCCGCCGCTGCCGCCGCCGCCGTTGCAAACATTGCCGACCACCAGGCAATTGCTCAGCGTGCAGCCAAAGGCGCCGCCGCCACTGTTGAGGTTTTGCCGTGATACGATGTTCTTTATCAACGTGCAATTGATCAAGGTGTTGGATCCGGCCGCGCCACCGAAGCCACCAGTGTTGTTGGTGAGCATGCAGTTGAACAGCGTGCCTTGGAAGGCTCCGCCGCCGTAGGTGACGGCCAAGTTGCCGGCCAGCAGGCAATTGGAAATGGTTGCACTGCTGCCTTCGCACCAGGCACCGCCGCCGCCGGCCAGGCTCGGAGCGTTGGGGAAGGTAACGGTCCCACCATTGGTCAGGGTGAAACCAATCAATGACGCCCCGTTGGTCAGGTAGGCGCAACGGACGTTCGAGTTTGGCGCACCAGCGCTGATGAAGCCCGCAATGACGGTTAAACCTGAGCCGTTGACACTTTGCACCGTGACTGCTTTGTCGAGCACCACCCGGTTGGTCGTCAGGGGATAAACCACCCGGCCGCCTGTGTGGTAAATCCCATTCGTAACCAAAATCAGATCGCCGGCCACGGCCGCATCAACGGCATCCTGTAGGTTGGTTGCCGCCGTGCTCCAATAC
>Ga0265338_10009589_pt1 | contig 11509 bp, 18 predicted proteins | sample 42126metaG_FD_193579 | JGI IMG/M metagenome (GOLD analysis project Ga0265338, IMG submission 193579) | Rhizosphere microbial communities from Carex aquatilis grown in University of Washington, Seatle, WA, United States - 4-21-26 metaG | ecosystem: Host-associated > Plants > Roots > Rhizosphere... | reverse complement strand
GGGCTGCTGTCCAGGTAGTCAATACTAGTGGTACCACTAAAAATAAATCCGTCCGTACGCCAGAGTTACGTAGTAAGATGTTCTTTCGGGCCTGAAAGGAGCCCGGAACCATGAAGAGCAAAATGACGAAAGCCGTGGTTAACACACTCCTTGCAAACTATCGTGGATGGACGATCGAGTGTAACCCAGCTGGACTGATCATCGCAGGCCGACCTGATGCTGGGTCCTTCCCGTTTATTGCTAAGGATGTAGAGCATGCAAAGCGGGTCATTGACGACCGTGAACGCGCAGCCACACTGCCCTCACTGCTCGAGGCCTGTGAAGCCGAACGGGAGGCACGCCGTGGCTGAGGGACTCAGAGATGTGCTGCACGAGGCCGGGTTCGAACAGGCCGCGGGACCGAAGGGCGGCGAGAACTGGGCACACAATGACGGACGGTCGGTACTGCTGACCGCCGGTCCTCACACCGAAGAGTGGGCCGCGCGCGACCCAGGCGGGAAGGTGGACAAGGGTGCCACTCCGCAGGGTCTCCGCTACCGGCTCGGCCTCAAACCGCGTCCGACGTTCGTCGATCATGGCGTGTTGCTGAAGCATGGCTTCGTACTGGCACGCGAGCAGGACGGGTCTTTCGGCTACACCCATCCGGACGGCCGCGCCGCACTCTACAGTCCTAACGGCGGCTCCAACAAGTGGGCCTTAGTGTCGGCCGACGGCGTGAAGCACGAAGGCCAGGGCGAGGGAAGTCTGGCACTCGCGCTCGACACAACTCCGGTGCCGCGCACAGTCACCGAGACACCAGCCACGCGGGCTGTCAAGTTCGTGCAGGCCCTCAAGAAAGAGTTCGACCTTACACGGCTGGCCGCAGACAAGAAGTACACGGACCGTGTCCGGCTGCTGAAGACGCTCACGGGCAGGGATAAGATCCTAGCCAAGGATGCCTCGTACACGGCGTTCCGCAAAGCGGCCTTCGCGGCGCTCGGGGCCAAGGACATGGCGGACTTCATGACCAGGGCCGACGACCTGCGGAAGACCGCGGGTCGCGAGCAGGGACGGCTGGACAAGGCAGAGCGGGCCAGGGTGGCCGGATTGCTTAAAAACCGGCCGGCTGTCCCCGGGCCTGCACCGGTCGCAGTTAAGCGCATCAGCAACAGGCGGCGCGCGATCGAGAAGGAAGAGCTTCGTCAGGAGCTGGCTGAAACGTGCGAAATGGCTCCCCTGGCCGTTCCGCGCGCGGACGTCGAGGTAACCATCCGCGAAGCTGATCTGGAGGTCCTGGAGGACCCCGAGAACAGGATCAGGCTGCTCCGCCTCGAGCCGGCCAACTCGCAGGGCGCATTGTGCGTGTATAATAACGGTGTGCGGGTCGCAGCTGGTGTGGCGACCCAAGAGATGCTCAAGAAACTGCGGCACGCGCCGGGCTCGGACCCGCTCGAAGCCGCCAACCGGTTGCTGCACCCCGCCAAGGGGATTGCCGTAACGCCCGTGGCAGCTCGCCACTTAACCGCAGTCCTCGACTGCAAGGAGACTGACACCATGGCTACCAAGAAGAGCACCAAGAAATTCGCACCCCCGGCTAAGGCCGCCAAGAAGTCCGCCAAGAAGACCGAAGCGGCTGGTCCGCGCAAGACCTCGCTGTTCCGCCTGGTCGGCACGGACTACAAGGAATTCACCGGTCAGAAGGGCGAGATTGTGGCGGCGTTCCAGAAGCTTGGCGCCATCGGCGCGAAAGCTGCGGGCGTCACGCGCGGTCAGCTGATCGAGGCCCTGCCCAACGTCCCGGCACCCAACATCAGCTTCTACCTCAGCCGCTGGCAGGAGCCGGGCATCGTAGAGAAGCTGGCGCCCGCAGCTTAAGTACAAACCAAAAAATGACAACCTAAAGCCCGCCAGAACATCGGCGGGCTTTAGCATGCAAGGAGATAAAGCATGAAGTGGGTCGAACCACGCGCTATCCATCTGGCGCAGACAGAAATAGATGAGGCCGGACTGGCAGAGTACCTGGCCAGTACAGGAGTACCTGACTGGAGTACAGATGCACCGACCGGCGCCGAGAAACTGATTGAAGTGCTTGGACGCGTGTGCTACCGCAGTTTCGCCCCAGGGCTCAACCCCAATGTCACTAAGGTCCGCGAAGGCAACTCGTCATACCTCACCAATATCATCTGTCAGAAGCACGGCGCACTGCTCGAGCATGCAAGCGACACCTACATGCTGTTCGGCACTTCAAGAATCGTGACTCATCAGGTCGTTCGCCACCGTGTGGGCGTGGCCTATAGCCAAGAATCAGGGCACTATGTGCGCGTCGACGGCATCTCATCGTGGTTCCCACGTGCCTTTGCAGAGCATCCGAAGGCCGACAGGCTGCGTGAGCTATATGCAGGCTTCATGGAGGCCGCAGAGGGGCTCCAGAGGCTGCTGGCGGACGAGCTGGGTATCGACCAGCTGCCTTTCAAGGACAAAAAAGCCATGACAACCGCAATGCGTAGATTAGTTCCTGATGGTCTCGCCACGGCGCTGGGCATGACTGCAAATCACAGAACCTGGCGTTGGCTCTGCCAACTGCGAACTGCGGATGGTAATGATGACGAGATACGCATGATCTTTGCTGATATCCACAGCCAACAAGCAGCGCGCTACCCTAACCTTTACGCCGATTCGCACGTGCGTCTGGTCGACGGGATAAACGAGGTGACCTTTGAAAACGAAAAAGTCTAAGGTGATTGATCGACAAAAGACGCACGGCCCATTCAAAGAATTTGCGGCCACTGCGCAAAGTCTTAAAGACATAATGCGTGCCCAGCCTAACTGGATATATCTGGGTCCAGATATGCGTGAAGCGCTTGACATGGTGCAGCACAAAGTGGCCCGGATCCTGACAGGCGACCCTGCTCACCTCGATCACTGGGCTGACATTCAGGGCTACGTGGCACGCGTAGCGGAGAGGCTGAACTCTGATGGAAAGGCCTGATATCGACCAGTACTGGATGTCTATGCTGGCTCTGGTAGCCAGCCGCGGGACCTGCCCCCGCCGCCAGGTCGGAGCTATCCTGGTGGACTGTCATGGACGGCTGGTGTCGACCGGTTACAACGGCACAGCCGCAGGCATGGCTCACTGTGTCGATGCCCCTTGTCCTGGATCACCCGCACTCGGAGGCCAGCGCGACGACTGCGAAGCCCTCCATGCTGAGAGCAATGCAGTAGCCCAGGCCCTGGGCAGTGGCCGCGCACCTTACACGCTCTACTGCGGCCTGACGCCCTGCTTCCCCTGCGCGAAGCTGCTGCAGGCTGTTGGAGTGCGCCAGGTGGTAGCCGCGGCCGCCTATGCGCACGACGACCGCGGTCCGGCTCTGCTCGTCAAAGGCGGTGCACATGTATGGGTATGGAACGGGAGGGCAAAGACGCCGTGGAAAAGCGGAGGATAAACATCGAGATACTAGATGGTTGCGCTGATGACGGCACGGCTCTGGCAGCCGTATTGGCAGTAGTAAAACTGGGTCGCATCAGCGACGCATCTTATTGCTACGCTACTACCTTCAAGCAAGGCATCGCCGTTGAGGCCCGCATTACACGGACCGGCAGTGACAGCTTCAGGATTGTTTCTACCGAGCAAAGGAGAGGATGATGAAAGGCTGGAGTCAGGAAATGCAAGGAGAGTTCTTAAGGCGAGGCGGCGCCGTACCGGCCGCGCCATCGCGCGAGCTGGCCTTGACCAGAGCCGCACTCATAACTGAAGAATGGGCCGAGCTGATCGCCGCGCTCGTTGTCAAAGATGCTGTAGATACCGCAGATGCCTTCGCCGACCTGAAGTACGTAATCCTGGGAGCAGCCGAGGCGCTCGGCGCCGAGATGCCTGATACATTTGCCCAGCCCGGTCCGCCCTGGTGGCCGATAAGCATCGATGAAGTACAGCGGTTCGAACTGATCGGTGTCGTGCTGGTACAGAATGCTACAGAGGCTCTTAGTGCCTGGCGGTCGCCGGACTACCTGGCCATTCGCCTTACTACGCTCGACACCGCTGTATCATTGCAGGCCGCGGCCTGGGGATTCCCGCTTGAAGACCTCTACCGCGAGGTCCACGCGTCCAACATGACCAAGGCGCCTAACCCGGATGGTGGCGTATCGAAGTACGGTCCGTCCGGTAAGGGCCCCGGCTACAGGCCACCTGACATAGCGGGCGTGCTGCGCAGAGCGGGGTGGCAGCTATGACAGGCCCCACGCTGCGCGACCAGATACAGTTTGCTTACGAGGGCGGACTGACATGGCGGTTCCATACCTGCCCTGGACTGAGGATCAATACTAACGCCGCGCACCAGCATGGCGTTGCCATGATGTGCTACTGGTTGTCGGGCGGCGCGCCTCGGTCCGAATTGCTCATGGCTGCGCTCACACATGACGCGGCCGAACAGGTCGTGGGCGACGTCCCGGCCCCCACCAAGCAATACCTGGGAGCCGAACAGCTGGATGGCCTCGAGGAGGATGCGCGGAGGGCATATGGGCTCGCGTACTGCCTCACGGACGATGAGAAAAGGCGCCTGGCCCTGGCCGATGCACTCGATGGACTGCTGTACTGTTCCACTGAGCTGACGCTCGGCAACCGCCGCTTCACCATGATCGGTTCACGCTGGGTCGGGTGGATCATCGACGGGCATAAAAAAACAGCCACCGCCCACGAATGGGCAGTGGCTGAGGCCGTACTCGAAATATGGCTAGAGGCGGAGAACGGAGCGCCGCCTCGCAGGTTCGACCTGGGCTAGGTCTCCTTGAAGAAGAGCTGCTTACCGATATTTACCGTGTAGACTACTTTTGCCAAGTCCCACGATTGCGGGAACGGGAATGTGACCTCGTCCACCACAATGGTCTTTGTGCTGTGGATAGATCCAGGAGCATAATACAGCGTGGCGCCACCAGTGATGTCGGCCAGTTCCGTCTCGGCCAGCCCCAGTGCTTCTTTCCACTGTGTGTCATTTTCCTCGGGCCACAGCGTCAGTTCGGGGTCGCCCGTAGCCGTGATCGAGGAGAACTGCAGACGCTTTACGCACTCGGCATAGAGCGAAGTGCCATCGCGCAGGGCCCGATTACGCACGACATTGATGATCGAGGTCAGCCCTTCAGTGCCCGCGCCGCGGTTCTCCTTCCAGGCCGTCAGAGCCGCAAACACTACGTCTAGTATAGTCATTGCTTCCTCCTGGCGCCGCACGTGCCGCTGTGCCGCGCCAACCGCCCGCACCCGCATCGTATCTGGTCGAAAACTGCCTGCATCTCTTTCCTGATTTTCTGCACTGTGATCTTGCTCATTCCGACCCGGGACGCGGTCTTTCGGATGCTGTGACCCATAGCAAGCATTTTGTTTGCCGCGTCTACTTTATGTCTGTTATAGTGCCCGCGCGCTCTTCGTCTTCCCCATGGCTTACGTCCGTCTTTGAACTGGAATCCGCCAGACTCAGTGAAAAGCGTGTCTAACTGAACTTTTGAACCACCGCCCCGATTAATTTCGGACGCCATCACATCCTGAATCTCACTCAGGTCGAACATGAAGGACTTTGCCTTTCTTTATGGGATGGCCGCCGTGAACACATTGCTGGGTGCGCTCTCGACACCATTGGCGTCGACGCTCTTAACCTCGTAATTGTAAATCAGGCCGCTCTGTACGGCGTTGTCTGTGTAAGTCACTGGCACATTGGCCAAGGAGTTCAACTTTTGGTAGCCGCTCGTGCTGGTCGCCCGGTAGATGTTGTAGCCTGTCACCTGGTCATTGCTGACTACGGGCGCGACCCAGGTCAGGTCGACGGTATAGCTGGGTGGAGGCGGTGGGACAGGGTTGAGAGTCACTACGTAAGAGGCCTGCGACGACCCATTGAGCACACCGGTCAGCGTCACGGCCGTCTGCGCCGTGACCGCGGCCGCTGTCGCGGTGAAAGACGCAGAAGACGAACCCGCAGGCACAGTAACTATGCTCGGCGCCGTCAGCGCGACGTTATTGCTGGTGACATTGACCGGCGCGGCCGCCGTCGCTGAGCCGGTCAATGAAATTGTGCAGGTGTCCGTGCCGGCGCCGGTTATCGATGGCTGCGCGCATGACATGCTCTTGAGTGTGACGGGCGGGGGCGGACCCACGACTGTATTGAGCGTAATTGATGTCTTAGCTGTATTGCCGGCCAATGAGGCAGTCACTGTGGCCGTCGTAGTTGCAGTGACAGCCTGGGCCGTAGCATTGAAACCGGCGCTGGATGCGCCGACCGCAACTATGACGCTCGACGGTACCGCGAGCGATACGCTCGAGCTGGATAGTGAGATTGTCGCAGCTGCAGTCTCAACCGCACTTACCCCGATGGTACAAGGCACCGTACCGGCCCCAGTAATGGCAGCCTCGGCGCAGACCAGTACAGTAAGCTGGGGCGGAGGTGGAGGCGGCGGACCACCTGGCGTGACAGTGATGGTCTGCTTGAAGACCATCTTGCCGAGTTTGGCGGTGACGGTCTCGACCTGATTGGATGTGACTTTTTTGGCGATGAACTGGCAGGGTGGCTTGCCCTGAGCCGGCGGCGCCCAGCAGTCGTCAGGAATAGATGACAGAGCCGCATTGGTATTGCTCTGGATGTCAATTTCGGCGTTAGGTGTGCCTGTGACCGCGCAAAGGAACGTGGATCCGCTTTGTACGGTGCCAGGGCAGGTAAGGCCCGTGAGAGCGGGCGTCGCTGCATACAGCGTACCCACCCCCACGATAAAAGCAACGATGCAAATCAACCGCAGAGTCTTTCCCATTAGTCTTCCTTCTTTCAGAGAAGTTTGGTGGCCGACAGCAACCCATCCAGGTCAAGCCCAGAAGGCGTCTTCTGCTGTGCGTTGAGCCAGTCTTCGGTAATGAGCACGTAACCCTCGTCCAGATAACCGAGTGCGAAGTTCCACGTGCCGCGGATGAAGGAGCCCCAGCTGCGGAATGTCTCGCCTACTGCGCCCTCACCCAGCAAGTCCACGCAGTGGCCGCCGGCAATCTTTTCACCGGAGCCAAAGTTCCAGTTGACGCTGTTCTCGCACGCAGCCGGCAGGTTGAGCCCAAGGTAGAGCCCGCCGAAAGTGTACGCCGCCCAACGCATCTGGGCCACCGATGAGATATCCACCGAGGCCGAGCCGATCAGCTTGTGTGGCCGTCCACCGACTGACACGCCGTTCTTCTGCGCGTAAGCCAGCAGGTCGGTCAGCGCCGTGCCGTTATCCGTGGGATTCTCGTCCGGGGGTCCAGCATTGGGATCGAAGCCAGTGACAGCGCTGTACAGTGCCAAGGCTTCAGCCGTCGTCGGCACAAGCGGGCGGCCGGCATTGTACGACTGAGCCTGCAGCAGCCCTAGGTACCCGGACTCAGCACAGCAACCCCAGTCGTCATTGCCAAGGATGTTGAGAGCATCCTTAGGCACTGCGAATTCCCACCCCTGCGGCGGCACGACGGGCCAGCTGGTGGCCCGGTCGAGGAAGTCCCCAAGTGCGGGGACTCCCATCCTGCGACGGGGCGGCAACTTGCCGCCCTTGAAGCGGTCGAACGTCATACGGTCACCGTCCCGACATTCAGCTTAGCCGCCTGCTTGTTCCACGTGTTCTCAAAGTTCTTGCGCGGCGAATGGAAGGGATTGTGATCGATCTTCGCCTTGTCGTGCCAGGGCGAGTCGGTATTGAGCTGGGCTTCTTTGGCCAGCATGACCTTGGCGTTGCCAATGGCGCTGCCGGTCAACTGCGGCTGCGACTGCCCGTTGGCGATCAGCAGATTGAGCGCGGCGAAGGCGATGGCTGCCAACGGGGCGTACGCACTGGTGAGTGGGATGGCGTTCAGAACCGCAATAGCTGCCTGCTCGGCGTCTTCTACGGCCGCCAGGGTCGAACCTTCCTGCCAGTTCTGAGTTGCGGCAATAACGGCCTTGCCGGCATTTTCAAGCTGTGTAGCGAGAGCCGGGTCTTCTGCCTGAATGGCCTCGCCAAGGTTGTTAAGCGCAGTTCCGACGGCGGCGCCGTCAGCCACGATTGCTGCTGCTGTTACTTTGCACATAAAGCTTATTCTCCTTTAGTCTGTTTGGCGGCCGCTACGGCCGTCTGTTGGGTGATGTCAGCCTGCGTCAATGCAGACGGGTCCTTCGAAATGATGCCCAGCCATATGCGTGCAGTCGCGAAGATAAAAGTCAGCACGACTCCGGCAATGGTCAGTTTGTAGTCAGGTGCCGGCTTCATTGCCTGCAGTGAGCCTATCAGCGCCGTTGCTGGCCCGGACAAGCCTAGCAATGCGCCTAGTATTCCTGACGCCGTACTTTTCCAGTGCGTCACGATCATGTCCCACATATTTTCCTTGCTCCTTTTTATCTCCATTTAAGCTAAGTACACGGCAAATACCGTGTCCCCGGCCTGCGTGGAGAAGGTCAGTGTAACGGTCGTACTGGCTATTCCGTACTGCGTAGGCATCAGCAGCACTCCATTATAGAAAATACCGATAACCTGGGAGGGCACGCGCGCAAGTGTGTAAGTCGTGCCTGGCACAGCACCCGATGGAGACTCAGCAAACACATTGGCGCCTGCTACAGGCGATATTCCCAGATTAAGACGTGCTTGCGCCGTATTGCTGACGTCACTCAGGTTGTTAGCAGGGTTGAGCGGCGTGTAGCCAAGCGCAGTGACAATGACGGCAAAGGTAAGTCCGACGAACTCCGCCACTGTCAGCTCTGCTACGTTCAGTGCAGGTACCTGTGGACCGCCAGGTCCGAAAATCAAGTCTATCAGATTCCAATTGAAGTTGGTGGGGACCTGCCAGTTGGCCTGGTCAAAGCCCGGAACCTGCAAGTCTATATTAGGAGTGGTTGTCTCGCTCGGCATTTTAGCTCACCACCATAGGGCCGGTCGGGTGCAGGTTGCCGTCGCCACGCAGTATAAATTTTTGTATACTGGTGGCATTGGCGGTTGTCGACGGTGTGCCAGGTGACTTAACGTTAGCAGGGAAGGCTACGGTTCGTCCGCCGGTAGCATCCTGTACGAACATCAGAGTTATCTCTTGGTAGGCTGACGCGCCTGATACAGTCAGCGACGTGACATTGCCGGTGAGCAGTATCTCGAACTGACTGAATGCGCCGCAGTTAAAATTAGGCGTAGGACTGAAGGCCACTGAAGTCCCGCCCTTGATATCTGCCGTAGTCAAGAAGTTCGCGCACTGGGCCGTCAGCGTAGACAGTGAAGCGTCAGAGGTCGTAAATCCTTTGTTGGCGAAAGCCTGAAACAAAGCCACCAAGAACGTAGTGATTTGAAAGAACAGTTTGTTCGCCAGCAGGGCGTCAAATACGCTTGGGTTAGTGGCGCCGCCTGAGCGCTGACTGTCGGCGGAGTACTGCGCATCGGTCTCTTGGTTAGCCCCGGTCGGGTTCCATTGCTGCAGATTAGTAGATGCCATTCATTCTCCCTTTACCCGGCCCAGTGACCAGTATCGAATCCGGCGATATAGCCCGGGGCGCTTCCAAATCCGAAGAACGGTAGTGTGCCGAACAAGTAGGTATACAGCACCCCTTCAGGGCGAGGAACAATGTAGCCGTTGGTAATGAGGTCTTGTATGATAGAGGTAAATGAGCCGGTCAGTGTAAGCGTAACCGTCATGTTTTGATTGTCTTCTATGACAATAGTACCGCCAGGAAACAGTTGTTGCCAAATGGGGTAGAGACTGCCAATCGTCCCATCCCATTGGTTCTGTGCTATCTTGGCTTTGATGTAGATACGGAAGGTATCATCATCGAGCACAGGACTGATACCGCCATTTGGCTGAAACCCTACGGTTCGGTACACGCCGACGACAGTACCAAGCACATCGAGCTGAGCTCCAATAGCTGAGTCCAGATCAAATGCCGTGTCCATCCTCACCAGACACTGACTCACGTCGTCGAACTTCTGCAGCAGCATGCGCAGCAAGGCATTCAGCTTAGGCGAATTACGGTATTGTGAACTGAGCAGGCCGATGTAATAACCGAGCGGGAGTGTCTCAATAGGCTGGTTACCGTAACCTCCTACACCATAACCAAGAATTCCATAACTTGGATTAGGAAGTCCGCTCATGGCAGCACCGCCACACCCGCTACAAGCCCCTGAGCAACATAGAAGAAATTAGGCATGACCAGGTCGGTCGCCGTCAGCGTGGAGAACACAGTTGGCGCAGCACCGGTGAACGTGGCGTTAGCCGACATGGTGACACTAGTGCCAACCACATTAGTCACAGTAGTTCCGATAGGCACTGAGGTGGAAGTAATAAGCTGGCCTATGACAATGCCAGTACCAGAGGACACCGTCATGGCATTACTGCCATTAATAGTAGCACCAGGCGTAGTAGCCGTAGCCACGCCCATAGTTATCGACACACCAAAAGCCGGGGAGAGCAAACTAGCGTTGACATTCATGGCCTCATAAATCAAGGCACTAAGCGAAACTGTCTCGCCTATCGATAGTGAATTGAGGTAGGCTACGAGAGCAGCCCGTACCGCAGCTACAGTGGCCGTAGTAGGCGTGGATCCATAGCCGGTCAACTGTACCAACAGGTAGACAGCTACATAAGTTGGACGGTAGAACCGCATAGTATTAAGAAAGCCAGTGACTGGATCAGCCACTGCTACCGAGGTAGTACCGTTTGTGAAGCAGCCAAGCGTACGCTTGTCATAGATCGCCAACGCTACGTCAGAGTCAGCACCACCTTCGACCACCATGCTGATACTGTGCGCCGGATTGCCCCATGGACTGTCCACACTGCCTGTAGGATTTTCGATTGAGGTGCCTGGCCCGCCCGGAGTAGGATAACCTGGTGCTATACGCGTAACACCTGGTACGGCACGCACTGCGGCAATCGTTGCGGATATGGGCGTCGTGCTGGGCAACGCCACGCTGATAGCCTGCCGAGCACGCAACTGGGAGTCGGTTTCCACAGGTAGGCCAGGACTGGCGGCGGCATTGTTGGTTACAGTACCAGTTGGTGGCGCCCAGCCTATTTGTGGAGTGGCCACGATGCTGATAGTGCCCGGTTCGGCAGCCACATTACCCGGCGTCGTGCAAGTAGCCGTGGCCGCGAAGGAACCGCCTGGGCTAAATGTAAACGGACTTGGCAGCGTCCACAAGTTGCCATTCTGGTCCTGTGCGGCTGCGCCAGTTACTACGGCATTGGGCGTACCAGTGAGCGACAGCAGCGCAGTTGAGTAGGTGAAGGGCTCGCGTGCTACGCCGTTCATTTTGACTACCCGATCGAGGCCGGCGCCCACAGCAGTCTGCGGTGAACTCTGATTATAATCCAGCTGCAACGCAGCATTCTGATCAGCTTGCTTGAGCGACAATATGCTTAGCAGTTGATAGATAGCAGAGCTAGGACCAACAAACTGGTTTTGACCGTAGATATTAAGAAACTTCTGAATGTTGTCTGCCTGTATGGAGGGATAACCGTTGACCACCAGGCCTGCGGCACCAACGAACGGCGGGACATAAGGAGGTGTGGACATAGGTATTCTAGCTCAAA
>Ga0265338_10009583_pt1 | contig 11515 bp, 9 predicted proteins | sample 42126metaG_FD_193579 | JGI IMG/M metagenome (GOLD analysis project Ga0265338, IMG submission 193579) | Rhizosphere microbial communities from Carex aquatilis grown in University of Washington, Seatle, WA, United States - 4-21-26 metaG | ecosystem: Host-associated > Plants > Roots > Rhizosphere >... | reverse complement strand
CTCCCCACCTCCTCATCGCCCGGTGCGGCGGATCGCCTCGAGGGCGACCACCAGCCCACCCTTCATATCCAGCGCGCCCGGCCCGTGGGCGAGGTCGTCCTCCACCCGGAACGGGAGCCGGGCGATGGTGCCGGCCGGCCAGACGGTGTCCATGTGGCCGATGACGAGGATCTCGCCGCCGCCGCCGAACTCCGCGATCAGGTGAGGGCCGTCCATCGACACGGCGCCGCCCAGCCCCTCCAGCTCGGCGGCCAGGAACCGCCCGATGTGCCTCATCCGCTCGGCGTCGCCGGTCGGACTCTCGAGCTCGACCAGGTGCCTCAGCAGCTCGACAGGGCGCATCACGCCCAAACCCTACAACGGTAGGGTTGCCCGGTGAAGCTCCTCGTGATCGGCGGCACGGGATTCATCGGCCGTCATCTCTCCGAGGCGGCGGTGAGACGCCGGCACTCCGTCACGGTCTTCAGCCGCGGTCAGACGAGACGTCCTCCGGCGCGTGCGGGCGTCGCATACGTGCGCGGCGACCGCGAAACCGACCTCGACGTCATGACCGGTGACGAGTGGGACGCTGTGATCGACGTCTACGGCCACCTGCCGCAGGTGGTGTCCCCAAATGCGACGGCACTCGCCTCCTGCGCCCGCCGCTACGTGTTCATCTCGACGACCGCGGTGTACGCGGCGGCCGAGACGCCGCCGTCAGAGGACTCCCCCTTGCGGTCGATCTCTGACGAGGCGGCGGCAGATTTCACGCGCGACGACGACATCACCGGCGAGGCGTACGGGCCGCTCAAGGTGCGGTGCGAGGCGGCCGTCGAGGAGGCGTTCCCGGGGCGGGCGCTGGTTGTCCGCCCCGGCCTCATCAACGGGCCATACGACTCGTCGCAGCGACTGCCGTACTGGCTGGCACGCCTCTCACTCGGCGGAGAGATGCTCGCCCCGGGCGATCCTGAACGGCGGATCCAGAGCCTCGACGTCCGCGACCTCGCACGCTGGCTGGTCGACCTGGTCGAGTGCGATGCGACCGGGACATACAACGCGGCCGAGCCGGAGCCGCCCACCTTCGCCTCACTGCTCGCCCGGTGCGCAGAGACGATGGGCGTCACGCCGAAGCTGACGTGGGTCAGCGACGAGTTTCTCGATAACCGCGGGTTCGTGACCGATGGGAGCCTGCCGTCACTCTGGTTCAGGACCGACGATCCCGACTGGCAGGCGGTCGACGTCACCCGGGCCGCGGAGGCCGGGCTCCACTGCCGGCCATTCGCCGAGACCGTCGAAGCCACCCTGGCCTGGATCAGGCGCGACGAACCCCACACGCAGACACTGTCCGGGGAGCGTGAGCGCGAGCTCCTCGCCGCCTGGCACGCCGGCAGTCCCCCGGCGCGGTGACTACTGGTCGCGCAGCGCGACCAGGTCTGCCAGCTCCTCGTCCGACAGCTCCGAGATCGCCGACTCGACGCCACGGTCGACGATGCTCGTGGCCAGCCCTCGCTTGGCCTCGATCAGCTCGTCGATCTTCTCCTCGATGGTGCCCGCGCAGACCATCCTGTGCACCTGGACGACGCGGGTCTGCCCGATCCGGTGCGCGCGGTCGGACGCCTGGTCTTCGACTGCAGGGTTCCACCAGCGGTCGAAGTGGAACACGTGGCTGGCGTTCGTCAGGTTGAGCCCCATGCCGCCGGCGCGCAGCGACATCACCATCACCCGCGGCTCCGCTCCGTCGGCCTGGAACCGGTCGACGATCTTCTCCCGCTCCGGCACCGGAGTCGAGCCGTCCAGGTACAGCCGATCGACTCCCAGCTCCCGCGGCAGGTGCTCGGCCAACAGCCGCCCCATCGTTGCGTACTGGGTGAAGACCAGGGCGCTGTCGCCCTCGGCAATCGCCTCGGCCAGCATCTCGTCGAGGCGGTCGAGCTTCCCCGACCGTCCGCTCATCGTCCCCGGCTTGCCGAGCGCGTGCACCGGGTGGTTGCAGACCTGCTTCAGCCGGGTGAGCAGCGCCAGCACGTGGCCGCGGCGCTCGATCCCGGCGGCGTCGCGCACCTCGCGCATCATCCTGTCGATGGTTGCCTGATAGAGGGCGGCCTGCTCGACCGTCAAGGTGCAGTACTCGTTCGACACCTGACGAGGCGGCAGGTCGGGCAGGATGTTGGGGTCGCTCTTGTGGCGGCGGAGGATGATCGGCGCCGTCACCCGGCGGAGGCGCACGGTGGCCACCTCGTCTCCGCGCCGCTCGACCGGGGTCGCATAGCGGCGGCGGAACGCGGTTCGCGTGTCGAGCAGCCCAGGGTTCAGGAAGTGGATGATCGACCACAGCTCGTCCAGCCGGTTCTCGATCGGCGTGCCGGTCAGCGCCACCCGGTGGCCGGCGGTCAGCGCGCGGGCGGCCTGGGCGCCTCGCGTGAGCGGGTTCTTCACCTGCTGTGCCTCGTCCAGCACGACGGCGCGCCACTCGATCTCGGACAGCAGGCGCCGGTCGCGCGGAAGCAGCGAGTACGACGTCAGCACGACGTCGTGGTCGCGCAGCGCGTCGGCGCTGCGCGTCCGGTCCGGCCCGTGATGCAGGTGCACCGAGAGCGCGGGCGCGAAGCGGTGCAGCTCTCGTACCCAGTTGCCCATCACCGAGGCTGGGCAGACGATCAGCGTCGGCGAGCTGGGCTCGTCCGACTCGTTGAGCAGGTAGGCGATCAGCTGCACCGTCTTGCCGAGGCCCATGTCGTCGGCCAGCAGGGCGCCGATTCCCAGCTCGCGCATCCGCACCAACCAGCCCAGTCCGGCCAGCTGGTAGGGGCGGAGCTCTCCGTGGAACCCATCGGCCGGCTGCATCGGCTCGCGCATTGCGCCGTCGCGGAGCTGTGCCGCCAGCGTCGCCAGCTCGCCGCCCGCCATCGCCTCGACCGAGACGTCGAAGCCCCGCAGGTCGGCATCGCCGGCGAGGGTTGCGCCCAGGGCGGTCAGCGACGGCAGGCCGCCGCCGTGCACCGCCAGCTGGGCGAGCTGCTTCGCCCGCCGCATCTCCTTGTCGTTGAGCAGCCGCCACTCGCCACCCAGGCGCACCAGCGGCTGGGTCGCCGCCGCCAGCGCACGGAACTCCTCGTCGCTGATCTGGTGGCCGCCCAGCGCCGCCCGAAGGTCATAGGACACGACCCCGCCGAGCGACAGCGGCTCCGCCTGGAACCGCAGCTCGGCGTCCTCGAGCTCGAGCTCGGATGTCTCCTTCAGCTCGTCGGGGAGCTCCACCTCCGCACCCGAGAACTCGAGCGCGGCAGATGCCAGCCGCAGCTCACCGACCTGGTCGAGGGTCAGCTCGGCCGTCCCGTTTCGGAGCTTGCCCAGGAGCGGCAGGATCCGGGCCGCACGGGTCACGGCAGGCGCATTGGGCGGCGTCACCACGAGCGGCCACCCGGAATCCGGCGACGGCGGCAGCGACAGCGTGAGGGTGAGCTTGTCGAGCGAGTCGCGGAGCCGCACCACCGGAGCAACGGCGCCCAGGTCGGGCGCCACCGTGCGCAGCGCCGGCTGCAGCACCGAGAGGTCGATGGAGTCGCCGTGCACGTCCGGCAGGGTCAGCAGCCGGGGCTCGCGCACCGCCGCGGCCAGCGATCGCAGCAGCGAGTTGACGAACTCCCGCAGGACATCCTCGGCGGGCACCGGCGGCTCTGCGAACTCCTCCAGGTCGGGCACGACGCAGTGGCCAAGCGGCGGGAAGGCTGCCGCGAACCGTGACAGATCCGGCATCGTGTCGCCCGTGCGGGCAACCTGGTCGGCAAGCCGGGCGACCAGCCGCCAGGCCCGCAGCGACGGGCTGCCGTCGAGGGGCTCCTCCGAGAGCAGATAGGCGGTGGCCGAGAGAACCGGGAGACAGCGGGCGTCCGCATGCCGGCGACGCCCGTTCACCTCCACGGTCAGTGGCAAACGGCGAAGGCTGTGCGGAAGCCCGGCGTCGTCAAGCAGCCCCAGCCAGGCGCCTGGGGTGAGAGGCGAAACGGAGAAGAAGCCGAGCAAAGGCTCCTCACCGCCACGGGGCACGAACGTCAGCTCGAGTGGAGCCCGCCGAGCCGTTGATGTCGAGGGCAGGGTCAAACACTCAACGGTAGCAACGCCGGCCGCGCCGGCGCGGCAGTGTCACGCATGGGTCGCCCCCGAACCGGTTTCGGAAGGAGCGCCGTCGCGAACCAGCCGCAACAGGCGGGCATTCCGAAACCAGTTCAAGAGACGGTGGTAGGTTTCCGGTCCGGCATGGTGACTTTGAACGTCAACGGGCAGACCTACCAGGTGAACGGCGGCGGGCTGCGCACCCTGGCCGAGGCATTGCGCGAGGATCTCGCCCTGACCGGCACCAAGGTCGCCTGCGGCGAGGGGACGTGTGGGAGCTGCACCGTGCTGATCGACGACCGTCCGCAGCTCTCCTGCCTCACCCTCCTGGCTGCCGTCGACGGCAGCAGCATCCGCACTGTCGAGGATGGCGGTCGGCTGCTCGAGCGCCTTCAGGCCGCATTCGTGGCCGAGGACGGACTGCAGTGCGGCTACTGCACGCCCGGTCAGCTGATGTCCGCCGTGGCGCTGCTGGAGCGAGAGCCGAAGCCTGACACCGGCCAGATCGTCGAGGCGATGAGCGGCAACCTGTGCCGCTGCGGAGCGTACGAAGGCATCGCGGCGGCGGTCGCACGCGCGGCGGCGGAGTCCTGATGACGCGCCTGGTTCGCACCGAGGCGGTGGTCGAGGGCCGCGTCGAGGAACGCTGGACGCTGGTCGAGGACGACCAGACCCCCGAGTACCAGACGGACGAGCCGACCGGGCCGGTCGGACAGCCGGCGACGCGCCTGACCGGGGCCACCCGCGCCAGCGGGGCCGCCGTTTACACCGCAGACGTGCAGCTACCGGGGATGCTCGAGGCGCGGGTGCTCCGCAGCCCCCACGCCAACGCCCGGGTGGTCTCGCTCGACCTCGACGCCGCCCGGGCGGTTCACGGCATCCGCGCGGTGCTGGGGCCCGGCGAGCAGCCACAGCTCGAGGGGTCGCCGCTGCTCGGCGACGCACCGCGATACGCCGGAGCGGCAGTCGCTGCTGTGGCAGCCGACAACGCCGCCGCCGCCGAGCTGGCGCTCGAGGCGCTGGCGCCGGTCTACGAGCCGCTCGGCTTTGTCACCGACATGGACGAGGCGTTCGCCCAGCAGAACATCCTTGGTGAGCCTTCCGAGACCGTCCGCGGCGACCCCGACGCAGCCCTGGCGGCCGCGCCGGTCAAGATCGAGGCCGAGTACCTCGCGCCCGCCCAGCTCCACAACCCGCTGGAGACGCACTGCGCCGTCGCCGCCTGGCGCGCCGACGAGCTGACCGTCTGGGTCTCGACCCAGGCGATCTACGGCGCGCAGGCCGACCTCGCCTCCGAGATGGGCCTCGACCGCGAGCACGTGCGCGTCATCTGCCAGTACATGGGCGGGGGCTTTGGAGCCAAGTTCGGCGCCGGGCCGGAGGCGATCCTTGCGGCCGCCCTCTCCCGGGAGAGCCGGCGACCGGTTCGGCTCGTGCTCAGCCGCCGCGAGGAGAACCAGGTGGCCGGCTTCCGCACGCCCGCCCGCGTCACGTTTGCGATCGGGGCGGACACCGACGGCACGCTGCAGGCGATCGAGGCGTCGGCCGTGATGGGCCTCGGCGACGACGGCTGGGCGTTCCCGGTGCTGGAGCCCGCGAAGTCGCTCTACTCCTGCCCCAACCTGCGGGCGATGGTGGTGCCGGTGCGCCAGAACCTCGGGCCGGCGGCTGCCTTCCGCGCCCCCGGCGTAATGGAGGGCACCTGGGCGCTCGAGCAGGCGCTCGACGAGCTGGCCGAGAAGGCCGGTGTCGACCCGATCGAGCTGCGCCGCCGTAACCATGCCGACGTCGATCCGGGCACCGACCGCCAGTACACCTCCAAGCGCCTGCTGGAGGCGTACGACCGGGCAGCCGAGCTCGCGGGGTGGGACAACCGCGACCAGCTCCGCGCCGACTCCAACGGCCGTATCAAGCGCGGGATGGGCGTCGCCAGCCAGTACTGGTGGGGTGGCGGCGGCCCGCCGGCCTACGCGGAGGTGCGGATCGGCAAGGAGGCGCGGCCGGTGCTGTCGGTCGGCCTGCAGGATCTCGGAACGGGCACGATCACCGCCTGCGCGATCACTGCCGCCGAACGGCTGGGGGTGCGCGTCGAGGACGTCACGGTGCTTGCCGGCGACACGTCGCGGATGGGCCACGGCCCGTTCTCGGGCGGCTCCATGACCCTGGCGTCGATCGCCCCGGCGGTGCGCTCTGCCGGCCACCGGGTGCGCGTCCAACTCCTGGAGCTGGCGGCGGACCTGTTCGAGATCTCCGCGTCCGACCTGGTGCTGGTAGACGGTGAGGTGCGCTCGGTCGACGGCACCCTGCGGGCGCCGCTCACCGACGTGACAGGCAAGCTGGGCAGCGCCTGGGTCACCGCCAGCGGCTCCCGCTCCCCGAACCCGGCAGGGATGGCCGTCAACACGTTCGGCTGCCAGATCGCCCAGGTGGTGGTCGATACCTGGACGGGCGTCGTTCGCGTCGAGAAGATCGTGGCCGTGCACGACGTCGGCCGGATCGTCAACCCGATGGGAGCGCGCAGCCAGGTGAACGGCGGCATCCTGCAGGGCATCGGGTTCGCGCTGATGGAGGAGCGGGTGGTCGACCCGACCACCGGTACCCTCGTCAACCCCGGGCTCGAGGACTACAAGATCCCGACCATGGCCGACCTGCCCGAGATCGTCTGCGAGTTCGTCGGCACTCCCGATCCGGAGCTCGCGATGGGTATCAAGGGCCTGGGCGAACCGCCGATCATCCCCACCGCCGGGGCCATCGGCAACGCGATTGCGCACGCCACGGGGGTTCGTCTGCGGGAGGCGCCGTACACGCCGCGCCGCGTGCTGGAGGGGCTCGCCGGGTGAGCGAGGCGACGTACGTCAAGGCCGTCGACCTGGAGCAGGCTCGGGAGCTGCTGAACGAGCCCGGGAGCCGCGCCATGGGCGGCGGCACCGACCTGCTGACCCAGCTCGACCGTGGGATCGGGCCCGCCGAGCGGATCGTCGACCTGCGCGCGCTCGGACATGACCGGCTCGAGGAATCCGATGGCCGGCTGCATATCGGAGCAGCGGTGCGGGTCGCCGAGCTGACGCGCTTCGAGCCGGTGGTTACCCGCTACGCCGTGCTGGCGGAGGCGGCCGGGTCAGTCGCCTCCCCGCAGCTGCGGGAGATGGGAACGGTCGGCGGAAACCTCTGCCAGCAGGTGCGCTGCTGGTACTTCCGGCATCCCGACCTGACCTGCTGGCTGCGCGGCGGCGACACCTGCTACGCCCAGATCGGCGACCACCGCAAGCACGGGCTGGAGCCCGGCGACTGCATATCGGTCGCGCCGTCCGACCTGGCGGCCGCCCTGCTGGCGCTGGATGCGACGGTCACCACCGACGGCCGCGGCCCGTTCCCGCTGGCCGACCTGTATCGCAAGGCGACACCGGATGACCGCTCGACCCTGGCGCTGGCGCCCGGCGAGTTCGTCACCGAGGTGGCCGTCCCGCGGGCCCCTGACGCCAGCGCCTACGCCCGCGTCGGCGAGCGGGCCGCGTGGAGCTTTGCCCTGACCGGCGTCGCCGCCGCCCGGTTCGGCGACGACGTGCGGCTGGCAGCGATCGGCGTCGCCAACCTCCCGCGCCTGCTCGACCCGGCCGACCCGCTGGCCGGCTTGCCGGGCCTGGAGATGACCGGCTGGAAGCGCACCCTGCTCGCCAACCTGGCGAAGGATGCGATCGAGCGCGTGTCGCCTGCCTGATTCGTCACAAACCGCGTTGCACTTCCGTGACGCCTTCTGGCTGGGGTCAGACCCCCGCTGGTCCGGGCGGCAGGTTCGTCACACAGTTGGCACGAACTGCCTAGCGAGGCCGGGTGATCGCGCCCTCGCTGGCCGAGGCGACCTGGGCGGCGTACTTGGCGAACACGCCCTTCGTGTAGCGAGGTGGCGGCGGAGTCCAGTCGCGCAGGCGGGCGGCGATCTCGTCGTCGGAGAGCAGCACCCGCAGCTCGCGCGCCTCGACGTCGAACTCCACCGTGTCGCCGTCGCGGACGACGGCGATCGGCCCGCCGTGGGCCGCCTCGGGTGTAACGTGCCCAGCCATCAAGCCGTGGGTGGCGCCCGAGAAGCGGCCGTCGGTGATCAGCGCGACGCTGTCGCCGAGGCCCTCGCCGACGATGGCCGCGGTGACGTGCAGCATCTCGCGCATCCCGGGACCGCCGGCCGGCCCCTCGTAGCGGATCACCACGACGTCTCCGGGCTCAATCGACCGCGCCTTGACCGCCGCGAAGCAGTCCTCCTCGGAGTCGAACACGCGCGCTGGCCCCGAGTGGTGCAGCCGCTCGTGGCCGGCCAGCTTGACGACACACCCGTCCGGCGACAGGTTGCCGCGCAAGATCGCCAGGCCGCCCGTGGGCTTGATCGGGTTGTCAATGGAGACGACGACGGGCTGGCCGGGAGCCTCCGTCGCCTGGTCGGCAATCTCCCCCAGGGTGCGGCCGTCGACCGTCATCGATCCGGCGTGCACCAGCTCGCGCTTCTTCAGCTCGCGGGCGACCAGCGCCACGCCGCCGGCGTCAAAGAGGTCTGTCGCGACGTACTTGCCTCCCGGCTTCAGGCTGGCAACGATCGGCGTCCGGCCGGCGATGGTGTCGAAGTCGTCGATCGAGAACGGGATGTCCAGCTCGCGGGCGATCGCCAGCAGGTGCAGGACGCCGTTGGTCGAGCCGCCGGCGGCGGCCACCGACGCGGCGGCGTTCTCGATCGCCTCGCGGGTGATGATGTGCGACGGCCGGATGTCCTCGCGCACCAGCCGCATGACCAGCCGCCCGCTCTCCTCGGCGGCGTCGCCCTTGCCGCGGTTGAGTGCCGGGATCCCGTTGAGGCCGCCCGGGCTGATGCCCAGGAACTCCAGCGCCATCGACATCGTGTTGGCGGTGAACTGGCCGCCGCAGGCGCCGGCGCCGGGACAGGCGGCGTCCTCCACCTCGAGCAACTCCTCGGAGCTGATCTTCTCGGCGGCGTGGGCCCCGATCGCCTCGAACACCTCCTGGATGGTGATGTCCTTGCCGCGAAAGCTGCCGGGGGCGATCGATCCGTTGTAGAGCACCAGCCCGGGGAGATCGAGCCGCGCCAGCGCCATCGCCGCAGCCGGGATGGTCTTGTCACAGCCGACCAGGCAGACCAGCCCGTCGAACAGGTGGCCGCGGGCGACCAGCTCGATCGAGTCGGCGATCACCTCACGGCTGATCAATGAGGCGCGCATGCCCTCGGTGCCCATCGAGACACCGTCCGACACCGAGATCGTGTTGAACTCCATCGGCGTCCCGCCGGCCTCGCGGATCCCGGCCTTCACCCGCTGCGCCAGCTCGCGCTGGTTGAAGTTGCAGGGCATGGTCTCGATCCAGGTCGTGGCCACGCCGACGATGGGCTTGGCCAGGTCGTCGTCGGTGAAGCCGATCCCCTTCAGCATCGACCGCGCCGCGGCGCGGTCGGGACCGTCGGTCAGCGCCGCGCTGTGCCGCTTGGCCGGGTCGGAGGGGCGGTCGTACGGTGTGGTCATGTCTCGCTCTCCAGCGTCACCTTGATCCCCCAGGCGGCGCCGGAGGCAAACAGATCGTCAGGATCGACATCGCCGATGTAGCCGAGGAAATGCTGGGCCGGCTCGTCGGGCGTACTGCCATAGACCGCGCGCCGCACCGGCGCCTGGGCAGCCACCGCCAGGTGGTCGCCCCGCTCGCGTGCGGCCTCGGCCTCCTCGGCGGCGGGGCCCTCTGCGTATCCCTTGCCCATAGGCGCGTGAGTTTACTGCGCCGCCGCTGCAGTCAGGATGCCCATCAGGTCCTCGCGGGTGACCGGACCACCCGGTGTGCGCGCAAGATCGTCCCGCCGCAGGGCAGCTTCGGCGACGTCGCCCAGCCGATCAGCCGGCAGCTCGACCCGGGCGTGGCCGCCGAGCTCGTCGAGCCGGACGGGCAGCCCGGCCAGGTCGGTGCCCAGCGCCTCGGACAGCTCCCGCAGCTGGGGCGTGGCGCGGTCGCGCATGAACGCCATCGTGTGGGGCAACATGCAGGCGTTGGTCTGCGCATGTGGCGTGCCGAGGATGCGAACCGTGGTCTGACAGACGATGTGGTGCAGCGCCAGCCCGGCCGAGTCGAGCGCGTACCCGGCCAGGATCGATCCCAGCGCACGATCTTCCCCCGCCAGCAGCGCGGCGCCCCGCAGAGCCGCCATCGAGGCGACCGGGTTGGCGTCCGGCGTGTACAACGCCTCGGCGGCGTGCGCCATGGCGTTCATCCCGCTCGCCCTCAGGGCCGGCTCGGGTAGCGAGGTCATCAGCGCCGGGTCGGCGAGCACCAGCGCGGGGCGCAGATGGGGCTCCTGCTCGAAGCCGGGAATCTGGCGATGACCGCTGGACATCTCTGCTCCGGAGAGCGTTGTCGGGACGGCACACACCAGCCCGCCGCGGGCGCTGGCAAGCGCCTTGGCGGTGTCGATCACACGCCCGCCACCCCAGGCGACCACCCGCACGTCCTGGACTCGGTCGAGCAGCTCCCCGGCGAGGTCTGGCACCTGGCCGGGTGGAATCTCGTAGACCGCGCCCGTGAAGAGCGCCGGCAGCCGCGCCCGTTCGCGCGTCGTCGTCAGCACCTCGGCGTCGGCAAACCCGTACGCAGCCGCCTGGTCAGGCGCGCCGGGCCCGTAGACGATCGTCCGCTCACCGTCGTGCCAGGTGAAGCCGCTCACCGGCGCACCTGTGCCAGTGCCACGCCGGCGATCACCAGTGCGGCGCCGGCCGCCAGCCACGCCGTCACGTCCTCGCCCAGCGTGAGCGCGCCGATCACGACCGCGAGCGGCGGCACACCGTACAGGTAGGCGACGGCGCGTGATGCATCGAGATGATCCAGGGCCAGCGTCCAGGCAATGTAGGCGAACAGCGTGCAGATAAGCCCGAGATAGACGACCAGCAGCCAGTCGAACGCCGACATGTGGCGGGCGTCGCCGACCCACGAGCCGCGGATGAACGGCAGCAGCGCGACGGTGCCGGCCAGCGTCGCCGCGGAGCTGACGGCGATCGGGCTGTGGCGCGTCAGCAGCGGTTTGGCCATCACGTTGTAGGCGGCGAAGGAGATCGGCGCCAGCAGCACGAGCAGCGGCCCCTTGGCGTTGTCCAGCGAGACGCTCTGGCCGGCGCCCAGCGTGACGACCACGACGACGCCGACGAATGCGATGGCGAGACCCGCCGCGCGGCGGCCCGAGAACACCTCCAGGCCGAGCAGCAGCGCGAGTCCCAGCGTCATTCCGGGAGCCGTGCCGACGATCACCGCCGCAGTCCCCGAGGTGGTCCGGAGCTCGCCCTCGTTGAGGGCGACGTGGTAGACGGTGATCAGGAGCACGCCGGCGACGATGATCCTGACCATGTCGCGGCGGGTGATCCCCGGCAGCCCGCCCGAGTAGCGGAGGGCG
>Ga0265338_10009582_pt1 | contig 11515 bp, 10 predicted proteins | sample 42126metaG_FD_193579 | JGI IMG/M metagenome (GOLD analysis project Ga0265338, IMG submission 193579) | Rhizosphere microbial communities from Carex aquatilis grown in University of Washington, Seatle, WA, United States - 4-21-26 metaG | ecosystem: Host-associated > Plants > Roots > Rhizosphere... | reverse complement strand
CGGAACCATCGCCAGGCGCCATTCAACTTCCTTAAAAGCCTGTGTTTCCGGGCCGCAAGGCCCAAACCCTTGCCTTCCAAGGCCGTCCAGAGGTCCCCGCATTCCACTGAAAACGTCGAGGAACCCCTTTTTGCGCCGGCTTTTTCAATCCCATTTTATTCATGCGCGCAAGTAACGTGGTCGGCTTTATCCCCATGAATTCGGCCGTGCCATTCCGCGCCTTTGGATTTTCCCCACCGCTTTCCTGAACTGCATCCTTGACAGCCAAATCGACGAAATGCTCCGCGAGAAGCGATGTCGTCCTTTCGTTCCTTCAAGGAGGCACATGAGTCGGAAAAACGTGGAGCCGGTAATAGAGGTCCTTGCGGAAACGGCCCGCAGCCGCCTCCTTCAAGCCTCGACCCATCTTCGCAACTCGATTCGGACTGGAATTTGGACGTTCAATATTTAGACCTGGCCATAACACACCCAATTAGGTCCTTAAGATGTTAGTTATAAGCTTGTTAGATAGGACCCTCAAGGTGGGCACATCTTCTGCTAATAGGTAAAACGAACGATATGGTGAAATCGAAATATGAAAGCTGACAAAGCACAGATTATCAAGATCGACGAAAAGGACTTCAAGGTGGAGGTAATAGAGTCAAACCGCCCGATATGGGTGGCGTTTCTGGCTCCCTGGAGTCGCCCTTGCCAAGTCATACGTCCAGTTCTCGACGACGTCGCGGAGGCGTGCGCCGGCGCCGTCAGAGTGTTCACGGTCGACGCGGATGACAATCCAGGCCTTGGTATGACCTACGAGATTCACTCCATCCCTACGTTGCTCTGCTTTGTTGAGGGCAACGAGCGCGCCCGAATCGTCGGGACCGCCAGCAAGGAAGCCATTCTTGCCAAAATGAGACCATTTATAGGAGCAGCATGAAACTAGAATATTTCTCCCGTCAGGATTTCTCAATGGAAGGCAAACATCTCGTAACTAACCTGCTGAGGTCGCAGCCCGGCCGATATGACGCGAAAAATCGTTATAACGGAAGACAAACCCTCCATCATATAGACTTCTTCTGCGAGGCGCCCGAAGCGCAGGGCGTCGCGCTCGTCGGTGATTTCAACGATTGGAATCCGGCGGCGACGCCCATGCACCGGACACCGGACGGACGATGGATGGCCACCTTGGAGCTTCCGCACGGGTACCATCATTATCTCTTCCTTGTGGACGGCACACCGACGCTTGACCCACGCGCCTACGGCATCGCGCGCAACGAGCGCAACGAACGCGTTTCGCTGCTCGCTGTCAGTTGAATTCAATGAGCCGCACACCATCTAGGATGCGGCACAAACTTCAAAAGGAAATAACGCATGAAAAGTCAGACAAGTAAGATTGCCAGTTCCCCAGACAGCCAGGACTCGCCAACGCTTTCCGACCATGAGACGCACCCCACCAAAAAACAAATCAGGCAGCGCGCCTATGAACTTCACGTTGCCCGCGGCGGTCGAAGCGATCCACTGTTTGACTGGCTTCAAGCCGAGCGTGAACTCAAAGCCGAAATGAGCTGCCTACAGGAAGATCATCCGCTCGCGGGGGTGAATTCGCCCCTTCCAAAATCCTGATGCTTGGGCAGTCGCTCCCGCTGGAATGAAAACCCATTCGTGGAAGAACTTCTATCATGTCATACTACATAAACCCAATTGAAGAAGATCGGTGCCTATACCTTACCTATGAGGGAGTGCTTACAACCGCCGAGGCCGAGTCGGTTCGCCAAAAAGCAAACGCCCTGCTGGGCGCGAGGCGCTGGAACCGCGTCGTTGTGGACGTTACCTTGATTTGCAGCCGTTTACAAACCCTCACCCCCTCCAGTAGCGAAAGTCGGGTTAGCACGCTTCACCCCGCCCCGCGCATGTCAACCTACTCTCAATTCCGCCTTCAATTAGGACTCTTGGCGCTGCTGGCCATCATGCCTTCGCCTTGGGCTTTGTCCCAGGAAAGCGCCGCCGACGCCAGAGAGGCACAGGCCGGGCAGATGCCCTATTTTGACGCCGTTCCTGATCCCATCGAAGGCTTTAATCGCTGCTCGTGGGAAGCGAACGATTGGCTGTTCCGCGGGGTCATCTACCCTCTGAGCTTTGGATACAACGCCGTGGCGCCAAAACCGATCCGCACTCATATCAGTAACGTCGGCCATAACCTGACCTATCCAGTAAGACTTTTCAACAACTGCCTCCAAGGGAAGTGGGGCGGGGCGTGGGAAGAAACGAAGCGGTTTGGCGCCAACTCCACCGTTGGCCTGGGCGGTTTCTTCGATCCGGCCACTCGTTGGAGAATAGGACGCTCTGATGAGGATTTTGGCCAGACTCTTGGCCACTGCGGTTGCGGCCCTGGGTTCTACCTGGTGATTCCGCTGCTGGGTCCGAGCAATGGCCGTGACGCGGTGGGCAAGATTGTCGACGCGCCGCTGGATGTCTGTTTCTGGATCGGCGCAGCATACTCGGATCAACTCGGACCGCAACTGGTCCGGCCCGGCTTCACCGGTAATGATCTGAGTGACGATGCGCGCGACACAAAGCGCAAGCTGGATTCGCTCGTGGACCCTTACCAAGCCTCCCGCGCGCTCTATTCGTTGAACCGACAACGCCTTATTCTGGACTACATCCCGGATTATGAAGCCTCTTACAATCCCAATCCCACCGTTCGCGCCCTGCTTTTCAAGCCTGTCACTCGCAATTTCGCGGATCAAGCCGTCACTCGCACCGTATTTATTCCGGCCACCGGAAAGAAACTGGCCTACTCGTGCTGGATGCAGAGAAAACCTGCTCCTTTGGTGTGCTATATACCTGGGCTAGGCGCCTATCGGTTCGATCGTTCCACTTTGGCTTATGCGGACATGATGTGGCGCCACGGCTACTCCGTGGTGACCTTCTCTAGTCCGTTCCAAAAGGAATTCATGGAGTCCGCCTCAACCATGGCGGTTCCGGGTTATGGCCCGGCGGACTGCGACGACGTCGTGAATGCGCTTAAATTAATTCTGGCTGATATGCGAAAGCGAAAGGGCAGCCAAATAACTGGAACGTGCCTGAGCGGCGTTTCCCAAGGCGGCTATTTCACGTTGATGATCGCCGCCCGCGAAGCCGAGGGGCAACTCGGCGGCCTGACTTTCGACCGGTACGTGGCGGTTAATCCGCCCGTCCAACTGTCCCGTGCGCAGCAGCGTTTGGACGAGATGTTCAACGCGCCGCTGACCTGGCCGGCCGCGGAACGGCGGACGAGGATGGAGGAGGCCTTTTATAAAGCCTTGTACTTTGCGGACAACGAATTGGAGGTTTCGGGCAATATTCCACTGACCCGCGCCGAGTCTGACTTTCTAATCGGTCTGTCGTTCCGCTATACGCTCATGAGCGCCATCGTGGACAGCCAGTGGCGGCACAATCTGGGAGTCCTGAAAGTGGCCCCTGGCAGATTCGTTCGCCAGGAATCTTACCGCGAGATTCGGCAAATCAGCTACGGTGAATATACAGACCGCTTCGTAATCCCCTATCTGATCAACAGTGGCCGTGGGACCAATCGCGAGGAATTCCTAGCCGCCACATCTTTGACGCGAAGTTCGGAATCCCTTCACAACAACTCCAAGATCCGCGTTCAGATCTGTGAAGACGACTTCCTGCTTGCGCCCGCGGACATCTCCTGGTTCCGCTCCACCTTTGGCTCCGATCTCACTGACTACCCGGTCGGCGGCCACCTCGGAAACTTGCATACGCCGGCCGTTCAGGAAGCGCTGGTTCGGCTGTTTTCCGACAAACCCACGAATTGAGGAAGGAAGAACATGATTAAATATATCAACACGAGCCCATTCCACTTCTGCAAAATCTTCAAGAACTGCGCTGCCCTAACCTTCACTGACTATCTTGCGAGCGTTCGGATTGAGCGCTCCAGATACCTTCTGCTCAAACCGACGCGGTAATTGCCTCTCGGCTTGGCCTGAGCATAAGCGCGGTGGCGCATCGCCGCCGACGGTTAGGCCGAGGTGTTCGTTTCGCGCATCGCCGCCCGTGGACGCCGCAGGAAGAGGCTTTGCTAGCGACACGGAAATCGCCGCCTGACCTGGCCGCAAAATCGAAGTCGTCTGCATGCGTCGTCAGAAGCTCGGCATCCCAAATTTCTATTGGCAACAACGATGCGGGCGGCAGCGCAAGCTGGTGTCCTGGCGGTGGATCAAAACTCCGGATTAGATCTCAGACAGCCATTGGTCATCGCGAAAACTCAGAATCCGAATGTCGGTGGGGTCGGTGGCGCAAGAATCTCCCCCGGATAGTTTCAAGTGTCCATAAGGGGGCTGCAAGTGTCCACAATTGGACAGTGTTCGAGGAAAGAAAATCCATCGCAAACTCCTTATCTTCAGAGTTCTACGATGGAAATTGGATGGTGGAGCCGACAGGAATCGAACCTGCGACCTTCTCATTGCGAACGAGACGCTCTACCAACTGAGCTACGACCCCATCCAGTTTAACTGCAAGCCTGTATCGACATAGCGTTGACGGCACCTACTATGGTATAAAAAAGGTCTCAGGCAAGAATAAATCACACTCGCTCAGCACCGCCGACGGCAAGATCGCCGAACGGCGATTGAAGGACTGGATTCAGGACTTCGAGCGAATCGACGCGCAGGCGGCCAGGACGACGCTCGCCGATCTTTTGGAAAAACTCCTCCGTTTTCTATTGCTTCACGATGGCCAAAAAGTCGCACGCGCTCTGGCCTGCCAGAAAAAGGATTGCCACTGTGCGCTTTTCAGTGTTGAGTCGGGAGTTACTGAACGCGATTAACCCGTCCAAATCCTTTCTGAAGCTGACGCTGATTTGCCTGGCGCTGGCGGCTGGGACGCTGGCGCTGTATGCGCCGTCGTTTCAATACAATTTCGCCAACTTCGACGATCAGCTTTACGTCATCAACAATCCGCACGTGAACACGGGCTTTCACGGCGGCGACCTTGGCTGGTTTTTCCAGGCGGGCTACGGCGGCCTTTGGCAGCCGGTGACGTGGATGTCCTACGCGATGGATTGTCAACTGTTCGGGATGCGGCCCGGCGAAATGCACGGCGTCAACGTGCTCCTGCACGCCCTCAACGCGGTCCTGCTGTTTTTGCTTTTGATCCGAATGACGGGGGCGCTGTGGCGCAGCGCCATGGCGGCGGCGCTGTTCGCGTGGCATCCGCTGAACGTGGAGGCGGTGGCGTGGATTGCCGAAAGAAAGGACGTGCTGAGCGGGCTATTTTTCCTGTTGACGTTGTGGGCGTATGTCCGATACGCGGAGCAGTCCAAAGCGCAAGGCCCGAAATCGAAAGCCGTCCTGTGGTATGGCGCGGCGGTGGCCTTGTTTGCCGTTGGCCTGATGGCCAAGCCGATGCTGGTGACGCTGCCGTGTCTGCTGTTGCTGCTGGATTTCTGGCCGCTAGGGCGGCTGGCGGGCCTGGCCGGGCGCGGGGTTGCGGGATTGGCCGTTGAAAAAGTTCCATTTCTGGCGCTGTCGATTGTGTCAAGCATCATGACGGTGATCGCGTCGAAGGCCGACATCGCGCTGGCGACGCTGGATGTGCCGTTGAAGGCGCGGGTAGTCAACGCGGCGATGACTTATTGGCGTTATGCGACAAAGGTGATCTGGCCGACGGATCTGGGGCCGCAGTATCCGTATGTGTTTCACGCGAGGTGGCGGTTTGTGGCCGTGGCGCTGGTGCTGGCGGGGGCGACGTGGCTGGCGGTGAAGTTATGGAAGGCGCGGCCCTACTGGACGGTGGGTTGGTTTTGGTTTGTGGGGATGCTCGTGCCGTCGATTGACCTTTTTCAATTGGGAGCCCAACCGATGGCCGACCGCTACATGTACCTGCCAGGGATCGGGCTGTTTATATTGATTTGCTGGGACACCGTCGACCTTGCGAGCCGATGGCCGCGGCGCGAGCTCATTCTGGGCGTGACGGGAGCGGTGGCGCTGGGCGCCTTTGTGATGGCATCCAGTCAGCAGGAACAAATCTGGCGCGACGAAGGCACGGTGGTGGCGCGGGTCGCGGAGCCGGAAATCAACTTCCTGGGCCATGCCAATTACGCGGCGTACCTGATGCATCACGACCAATTGGCGGGGGCGGAGGCGGAATGCCGGGTGGCGATGCAGATTGCGCCGGGGCGTCCGCTACTTTTGGGGTTGATGGGCGACATCCAGCGCCGGCAAGGCAAATTGGACGAGGCGGCAAAGACGCTGCGGTCTGCGCTTGACAAGGATCCGCAGTTCTCCGAGGCGCACCTGCCGCTGGGACAAATTTTGCTGCAGCAGAACAAGGCAACTGAGGCGGCGGCGCAGTTTGACATGATGATCCAGGCGCAACCCGGCGACGCCGAGGCGCACTGGTGGCGCGGCAACGCGTTCCTGGCGCAGGGAAATGGGGGGGAGGCGGCGCGGGAATACGTCCAGGCGATCAATTTGCAGCCCAATTTTCCAAATGCCCTGAACGATCTGGCCTGGCTGCTGGCGACCGATCCGCAGCAGCGCGTTCGCAACGCCGCCCAGGCGGTCAAGCTCGCCGAGAAGGCATGCATACTGACGCGGGGGACCCAACCCCAAATGCTCGGCACTCTGGCGGCTGCGTACGCCGCGGCGGGACGATGGGACGATGCGGTCGCGACGGCGCAAAAGGCGCACGACGTGGCGGAGAAGTTGGGCGACAAAGCCCTAGCGGCGCAGAACCTCAAATTGAAGGAACTGTATCGCGGGCGCCATCCGTACACAGAAAAGCCGTCGCTTTGATTTATTTGACGACGTAAACAGAGCGAATGCTACAATTTCAGATCATATTCAATCCGATCAGCGCGGCGGAGCTGGCCAAGATGCCGCGCGAATTGCAGTTGCACATTTTGGGAGAATTCCGCGGTTTGCCGCAGGAGGCGCTCAAGACGGATTTCCAGCACTTCGGAAAGCTCGAGCGCAACGGCAAGATTCTGCATCGTTTCCGCATCGGCGATTATCGCGTGTATTTTGAACGGCACGAATTGGGCATCGTCGTGCATCGAATCCTCAGCCGCAATACGCTCAAGGATTTTCTGTATCGTTCCAGCCTCCCCACGGGCGAGGACGAAGTGCTGCAGGAGAATCCGAAGTTCTGGGAGATGATCGAGGCGGCAAAAACGAAGGGCTGAGGGTCCTCTCGTGTCATACTTCGCCTGACAAGCATTACAAACAGGCGCCGCCTTTCTTGTTGATGGCTCTGGACGGCAGGCTATTGTAAGGCGAATCGAGAGCAGCGTATGAATATGCAGTGTCTTTCAGGAACGGCAGCAAAAGTCGCGAGCATTCTCATCACCTTTGGGGCGGCCATGCCGCAAGCGAGTTTCGCGCAGACTTACGGACCCGGCTTTGATCCTGTTTTCGGCCCGGTCATCAGGATCGCAAGTCCGGCCAACCACTCCGTCTTTTACGGCCCGGTCGATGTTCCGATTTTCGCGTATACACGGACAGGATTCCAAACCGGCGGCCGGTATACAAATGTCGAGTTTTTCGCCGGCACGAATGACCTTGGGCCGGGCGTCAATTTGAGTGAGACTAATCGGTTCAGTCGCTTCTCCTTCATGTTCGGACCGAAACCGATGGCCAAGCTCAGTCCAATGTGGTGCTTTGTCTGGACCAATCCGCCCGCCGGAACCAACGTCCTCACTGCTATTGCGCGCGGCCCCGGGTCGCCGATTTATGGGATGTTCTCGACGTCGGCTCCGGTTGACGTGATGATCATTTCCGGGACGAATGCTTCAAACGCGGCCAATGTGGTGAGCATCGTCGCCAAAGACCCTATCGCGGTCGCCGGAACGAACGTTTCCTGGGTTTGGCAAAGTCCGACGAATAAGTCGCCGGCATGGACGAACTGGCCGCCGATGCATTGGCGTTACTACACCAATTGGGGGCCCAAATCGGCCTCGTTTACAGTGCGGCGATTCGGCGACGCCACTTCCGCGTTGGACGTCTACTATTCACTGGGTGGGACGGCCAGCAACGGCGTTGATTACGTCGGGCCGTCGAATTTGGTTTCGATTCCTTCGGGTTTGGACACCAATTTGAATTACGGTGTCGTGGAAATTCGCGCCGGCGCGGCGTACGCGATGATTCCCATCGTGCCGATCGACAACGGCACAAACGCCTACCGCAAGACGGTGACGCTGACATTATCGCCGCCTCCGCCAAGCGAGGCGGATTATCAGGTTGGAATTCCCAAATCCGCGGCTGGCTTGATTCTCTACAACTGGCTGCGCCCGCCTCCGATGCTTCTACCGGACGGGAGTTTTGGGATGACCGGCGCGGGACCGGATGGGGCCTGGTTTACCGTGGACCGTTCCAGCGATCTTCTTGACTGGTCGCCGGCTGGCACAAATCAAATCGTCGAAGGGTCGATTGACTTCATCGACCCAGGCGCGCGAGGGAGCCAGGCTGGCTTCTACCGCGTCAGGCCGCTGACCAATGCGCCGCCGCCGTAGCGGTTTTTACTTTGGAGTTGGGCGCCAACCGGGTAGCCTTGCGGCATGTCCCGAATCACCGAATTGCGCGTCAATGGCCGGGTGGAGAGGATCGACGCGGAGGGGGAACGCAGCCTGTTGAGCGTGCTGCGGGATGACTTGGATTTGACAGGGTGCAAATACGGTTGCGGCGAAGGCCAGTGCGGCGCATGCACCGTTTTGCTTGACGGACGCCCGGCGCGTTCGTGCATCACCAGCATTGGCGGTGTCGGGCAACGGGAGGTCGCCACCATTGAGAGCCTGGAACACGACGGCCATTTGCATCCATTGCAAGAGGCGTTTCTCAAAATGGACGCCATGCAATGCGGCTATTGCACCAGCGGCATGATCCTGTCCGCATACGCGCTGTTGCGCGACAATCATAACCCGAGCGAGGGCCAGATTATCCGGCACATGAATGGCAACATCTGCCGCTGCGGGACCTACCAACGAATCATCGCGGCGATCCAGGAGGCGGCGAAAGCCGGGCCGGAGGCGAAATGATGAATGACGCTTCGCATATAGTGAATCGGCGCGGGTTTTTCAAAGCGCTCGGCGCGGGTGTTTTGGTTTTGTATCTGGCGCCGGTGGATTTCGCCCAGGAATCGGGCGGGAGTCGCCGGCGTTTCGGCGCGGCGTTGCCGTCGGACATCAACGCCTGGCTGCACATCGGCGAGGATGGGATCGTCACCGTATACACGGGCAAAACGGAGGTGGGGCAGAACATCCGGACGTCGCTGACGCAGGCTGTGGCGGAGGAATTGCGGGCGCCGGCGGCGTCAAGAAAAATGGTGATGGCGGACACGGAATTGACGCCGTACGATTTCGGAACGTTCGGAAGCCAGACGACGCCGCAAATGGCGTCGCGCCTGCATCGCGTGGCGGCGGCGGCGCGCGAGGCGCTGCTGGATTTGGCGGCGGATCGTTTCAAGGCTGACCGCGGGACGTTGGTGGTGGCGGACGGAAAGATTTTCAAAGGCGCCGGCGGCGATGGGGCTGGATTTGGCGAATTGACCAAGGGGCAAAAGCTGGTCAAGACTATCGACGACAATACGCCGATCACGCCGGCGACGAAGTGGTCCATAGCGGGAACGTCGCTGCCGAAGGTCAACGGCCGCGATTTTGTGACCGGCAGGCACAAGTACGCCAGCGACATCAAGCGGGAGGGAATGCTGCACGGAAAAGTGTTGCGCGCGACGTCGTTCGAGGCGGCGTTGGATTCGGTTGACACGAGCGCGGCGGACGCGATGCCTGGAGTGAAGGTGGTGCGCGACGGCGATTTTATCGGCGTTACGGGGCCGGACGGGCTGTCTGCGACGCATGCCGTCGGCGCCATCCACGCCAAATGGACAACCAAGCCGCAGCCGTCCAGCACGGGCATTTTTGATTACATCAGGAAGAACGCCGGCGAAGGCGGCGGCCGGGGCGCCATCAACAAAGGCTCGGTGGAAACCGGCATGGCCGCGGCGACCCACAAACTCACGCAGACTTACACGGTCGCTTACATCGCGCACGTTCCGCTGGAGCCGCGCGCCGCGGTGGCGGAATGGAATGGCGACAAGCTCACGATTTGGATGGGCAGCCAGCGGCCTTTTGGCGTGCGGGACGAAGTGGCGCAAGCCTTCGGGCTGAAGAATGAGCAAGTCCGCGTGATCGTGCCCGACACTGGCTCGGGTTACGGCGGCAAACACACGGCGGAGGCGGCGATCGAGGCGGCGCGGCTGGCCAAGGGGTCTGGCAAGCCCGTGAAGCTGGTTTGGACGCGTCAAGAGGAATTCACGTGGGCGTATTTTCGGCCAGCCGGCGTGATCGACGTCTCCAGCGGCGCCGGAAACGACGGGGTGATGACAGCGTGGGAATTTCACAATTACCTTTCGGGGCCGTCGGCGTTGGGGACGCCCTACAACATCGCGAATCAAAAATGCGAATTTCATGGGGCCAAATCGCCGTTGAGGACGGGCTCTTATCGCGGGCTGGCGGCGACGGCGAACCATTTTGCGCGCGAGACGCATATCGACGAAATGGCCGCGGCGTTGAAAATGGATCCGCTGGAGTTTCGGCTGAAGAATTTGACCGACGAGCGGCTGAAGGCGGTCCTGGAAGCGGCGGCGGAGGCGTTCGGATGGGGCAAGCGCAAGGCGGCGGCGGGTCACGGGTTTGGCATGGCATGCGGGGTGGAAAAGGGCGGGCACGTCGCGACGTTTGCGGAGGTTGCGGCGGACGTCGCGAGCGGCGGCGTGAAAGTGTTGCGGGCGACGCAGGCGTTTGATTGCGGGGCGGTGGTGAATCCGAACCACCTGAAGAACCAGCTTGAGGGGGCGATGATAATGGGCCTGGGCGGGGCGCTATTTGAGTCAATCGAATTTGCGGACGGCAAGATTGGCAACGCGCGGCTGGCCGAGTATCGCGTGCCGCGGTTTGAGGATGCGCCAAAAATCGAGATCGTGCTGGTGGATCGCAAGGACCTGCCCTCGGCGGGCGCCGGCGAGACGGGCATCGTGGGAATTGCGCCCGCGGTGGGCAACGCGATCTTTAGCGCGACAGGCATCCGCTTGCGGTCCATGCCGCTGGTTCCTGACGGGCTGAAGGCGTGAAGATCGGGCTTATTCTGCTGGCCGCCGGGCGATCCGAGCGACTCGGACGGCCCAAGCAACTTCTTCTTTTTCGCGGGCGCCCGCTTCTGCGCCACTGCTGCGAAGTCGCTATCGGCGCTGAGTGCTTCGACAGAATTGTCGTGGTCCTTGGGGCGTTTGCGGACGAGATTCGGGGGGCGACGGGCAAATTGCCTGCGACGGTGGTCGTGAACAGGCGCTGGCGCGCCGGAATGGGTTCGTCGATTCGGCGCGGCATGAAGGAAATGGACGGAGTCGACGCGGTGGTTCTGATGCTGTGCGACCAGCCATTTGTCACCGCGGCGCTGCTTAGGAGGATCGTAGCGCTTTACAAAAAGGGCGCCGCGCTGGTGGCGTGCGACTATGGAGGGACGTTCGGTCCGCCGACATT
>Ga0265338_10009580_pt1 | contig 11516 bp, 5 predicted proteins | sample 42126metaG_FD_193579 | JGI IMG/M metagenome (GOLD analysis project Ga0265338, IMG submission 193579) | Rhizosphere microbial communities from Carex aquatilis grown in University of Washington, Seatle, WA, United States - 4-21-26 metaG | ecosystem: Host-associated > Plants > Roots > Rhizosphere >... | reverse complement strand
GCCGATGATTCCAAGCAGGGCCGATGCTACGGCGCTGCCACCAGAGCCGCCCGACGAGGTGGCGGCCTGATCGAAGTTCAGGGTGAGGACTCCATTTTCTGGATCGGAAATCCACTGCACGTGGCGCACTACGCCACCGAACCGAACTTGGTGGCGCCCCACAATCTTGGTGAGATTTCCCGTCAGCCCGTACACGTTCTGATGCCAAAAGAGTTCCGAGCCGACTCCGTTGCTGCCAGTGATTCCCTGGCTGTCGCTGAAACTCATGGCGGGATAGTTCGCCGGGCTCACAAGCTGGCTTGAAAGACCAGCCCAGCCGGGGCCGAATTGAGAGAGGTCCACGCCCTGGCTGTCGGGAAATTCATGTTGGAATACCCGGAGATAAGAAAGGCGCAGATCGAGGATCGTCGATGAGTTAAAAACATGCGTGTCCCCGAGGATGGCCGAGTGAGTATACAGACCCGTGTGACCCTGACCCTGCGTCTGCGTGCCCCAGGCATCGTAGGGATCGCTGTCCGCCTTCCAATACGCGTACCGGGCGAACACAGTGTTCTTGTCGGAAAGATGGTGATCTACGCGCGCGTTGTATTGACTGTTGACGCCTCCCGTGGCCTCCTGCACGATGAAGTTGTTGAATGCCCCGGGCAAATTCGGGGCGGGATAGGACTTCGCAAAGAGTGCCTGAGCCGAAAGATCGAGCCGATCTGGGCAGATTTTGTTAAGCACTCCATTGCATTGAAATTGGAGTCCCGTGGTTGGATCGTAGATCACAGGAAGGTCCGGCGCGGTAAAATCTCCTCCCAGCTCGGCGGTGGTCGGAACGGTCGTTGGCACCAGTGTACCGGTCTTCAGCTTTTCATACTCGAAACCAAAGAAAAAGAACGTCTTGTTTTTCCGTATGGGCCCACCGATTGTCGCTCCGAATTGATTCTGTATGAGTGGTACGCGTGGAAGTGGAGTGTTCCCGGGTCCGTCATGATTTGAAAAATAGTCGTTCGCGTCCAAAACTTTGTTACGAAGATACTCGTAAACGGTGCCGTGAAATGTATTGGTCCCCGATTTCGTAGTGAGGTTAATGATACCTCCCGCGTAATTGCCGTACTCGGCTGCGACGTTGTTGGTGACGACGCGGAATTCCTGCACCACATCCTGAGACGGAATCAGCGAATTCAAGTTGCCAGCCGGCGCGTTGGAGGCGACACCATCGATGAAGAAGGAACTCTGGTTCCCGAAACCCCCGCCGATCGCGTAATTCCCGAATCCGATGGCGTTCGTTCTGGCACCCCCAGACTGGTTGGAAACAGCGTTCCCATAAGTGCCGCCCTGCGGCACGACACCCGGCACGAGCGTGAGAATGTTATTCACGTTTCTCCCGCTGACAGGAATACTCGCGACCTCTTGCTCGTCGATAACGGTACCCAACGAAGCACTGTCGGTCTGAAGCGGGGGCGCCTCGGTGGTCACGATCACACTCTCGCTGGTGTTCCCCACCTGCAACCTGGCGTCGACGCGGGTGGTGACATCCACCTGAACCTCGACTTTGTCCTGGGTGAAGCGTTTGAATCCCGTCATTTCAACGTCAACGCGGTAGAGGCCAGCGGTGAGATTTGGGAAGGTGAATGTTCCCGTACCGGCCGTTTGGAACGTGCGGCTCTCATTCGTGCCGAGATTAATCAGCTTTACCGTCGCTCCGGAAACGACAGCCCCGCTGGCGTCGTCAACGGTTCCCACAATGGTGCCGAACCTCACCTGTGCGTTCGCGGTCACGCAAAGCCCGGCCATTGCGGCGAGAGCCATCATCGCCGCCGCCAACAGCGCTGCACAACGTCGAGTCGCGCTGCGGCCGACGCCACGACTTGAAGGGGTTTGGCGGGTTGCGAGATTCCGATCACTGCTTGAGTGGTGTGCAAAAACAGCCGCGAGGAGATTCAGCATTGTTCTCACCTTCTTCGTGGAAAGCGTTCCGCTCTAAGCGGGAAGCCATACGCTGGCTATCAGCTGCGAGTCGCTTTCGCTCCAGAAATGACACAACACGACATGGAACGATTACGATGCACGCGAACACTTTCTAACTTTCGCTCTCTTGGGTTGTCAAGATATATTGCAGACAACTATCAGAAAGTTGTCTATACCACGAACGATTTGCGCTGAACCCAAACGAAGCGCCGAGGAAGGCTTGCCGAAGCAAGGCCAGGCTCAATTGCGAGCGTTTCCCTTTACGATTCCGCCACATGATTTCCGCACAACCAAATCGCACCGCAGGAGCACATCGCGCGGCGGAAGGTCCGGATTCGCAATCCTCTCCAGCATCGTCCCCATCGCAATCCTGCCGAGGTCCCGGCACGGCTGATGGAGGGTCGTGAGGGGGACTGGAAGCAGGCGCGCATATTTCACATCATCGATTCCCACGATACGAATATCTTCTGGGATCCTCTTACCAAGCGACAGGAGCGTGTGCATCAAGTTTCCGGCGGTCAGATCGTTGGCGCAAACAAAGGCATCGGCCCGTTGCCTCTTCAAAATTGATCGGATGAATTTTTGGTCGGAAGCGTCGCCGATGTTCACCATGTCGAGACGAGGTCGTCCGGGCTGCAGCAAGATAGCTTCGCGATAACCGGCAACACGAGCATCGACGGTCGGTGCTGAGTTCGGCCTGGCTAAAAAGGCAATCCGTTTGGCTCCGCATTTGATGAGATGTTCCGTGGCCAGAAAGCCGGTCCGTCGATTATCAATGCCTACCAGGTCATATCTGCTGCGCTGCGGATAAGGGTTAAGACAGCGGTCAAGCAACACGATCGGGATACGAGCGCGGTCTAGAGCACCCACAATCTTGTGGTTTGCCTGAAACCTGTTTGTGCTGAATTCGACGGGCGCGAAAAACACTCCTGACACTTTGCGCGAAATATAGTGCTCGCAAAGCTGTGTTGCGGCTTGCTCTTTCTCGTCCTCTTGCGGCGCGGCATTTCCCCAGAGCAGGGAGCAGTGCGCTGCCTCTTGCGCTTCCATCATTCCCTGGCAGATCGCCTCGAAAATTTCGGTCTGCCCCAACTCGGGGATTAACAATCCAAAAAGATGACTGCCTGTGTTGGAACTTGTCGAGACATATGTTCCAGATCCCACGCGCCGCGTCACCTGTCCCAAAGCTTGCAGCTCGTGCATGGCGCGAAAAACCGTCATGCGGGATGCGCCGAAACGCCTGACTAATTCCGCTTCACTTGGTAAGCGCTTGCCCGGCTTGTAACGACCGGATGCAATATCTTCCTGCAGTTTTTCGAGGATCTGTCGATATTTGTGATGCGCCACCAGGGCCTCCCGTCTTGCGCAGTCCCACCGGAGGAGTTCACACGCGGGTCCCGCGACACGACATATTACTCCTGCGACAGGAGCATTGCCATATACAACTTTGAAGCTATTGGTTGGCTATGTGCTTGACACTCGAGTCTGCGCGCTTTAGGAATTGGGGTTCGCACGCGCTCGACCCACGTGTGTTTCGAGTGCGCAGAAGGGTGCGGTTGTGAAGAACCAGGTTCAACTCATAACCTACGTCGATCGACTCTGTGGCGACCTGAAACGGTTAAGAGTCATGCTTCAAGGCCCGTTCCGGGGCCTTTTCGGCGGGGTGCATCTTCTTCCGTTTTTTCCTCCGATCGACGGCGCAGACGCAGGATTCGACCCCGCAGATCACACCCAGGTTGATCCACGGCTTGGTGACTGGCAGGACGTGCGTGCCTTGAGCGAAGAGGCTGATGTAATGGCGGACCTGATTGTGAATCACATATCCACGGCCTCGCCGCAATTTAAGGATTTTTCCCGCAACGGCGCCGCGTCTCCGTTTGCAGGCATGTTCCTTACTTATGATCGGGTGTTCCCGACGGGAGCCCGTGAGGAAGAGTTGCTGCGCATTTATCGTCCGCGCCCCGGCTTGCCCTTCACGAATACTCAGATGGATTCTGGCGAGCGTCGACTCCTGTGGACCACATTTACACCCCAACAGGTCGATATCGATGTGCAACATCCGCAGGGCGAAGCATATTTGCAGAGCATTCTCGACAGCTTTCAGGCCGCCGGCATACGCATGATTCGGCTGGACGCGGTGGGTTACGCAATCAAGAAGCCAGGAACGAGTTGCTTCATGATTCCCGAGACTTTTCGCTTCATCGCCTCTCTTGCCTCCAAAGCTCACGGTCTTGGAATGGAAGTCCTGGTCGAGATTCATAGCCACTATTCCCAGCAGCTCGAGATCGCGCGACAGGTGGATTGGATTTATGACTTCGCACTTCCCCCGCTCATTCTGCACTCTCTCTTCGCGCGCGAATGCAAAGCGCTGGGAAACTGGCTCACCATCCGCCCCCCGAACTGCATTACGGTCCTCGATACGCATGACGGAATAGGAGTCATTGATGTCGGCGCCAGCGCAGCCGGCGAACCAGGCCTCCTCGCACCGGGAGAGATCGACAGCCTCGTTGAGACCATCCATGCCCGAAGCAAAGGCGAGAGCCGAAAAGCGACCGGCGCTGCGGCTAATAACCTCGACCTGTATCAGGTGAATTGCACTTTCTACGACGCGTTAGGGCAAAGCGAGAATGAGTACCTCATTGCGCGGGCAGTGCAATTTTTCGCCCCAGGCATCCCGCAGGTCTATTATGTCGGCTTGCTTGCCGGCACGAATGATATGGAACTGCTGGCCCGTTCCCAAGTTGGTCGGGACATTAATCGGCATTACTACACTCACGCTGAAATTGCAGATGCCCTCGCGAACTCGACAGTTCGCAAGCTCATCGACCTCATCCGCCTGCGCAATAGCCATCCTGCTTTCGGTGGACAAGCCCATGTCGAGATCCCAACCGACCAAACGCTGGCGATCACGTGGAAGAGCGGCGAACACTGGGCCAGACTCGATGTCGACTTCAAAGAACCACGCGCTCTGGTCGACTGCTCGAACCCCGCCGCTGAAAAAGAAGGGCATGTTAGGCGATGGGACTCGCAAGCCAGCGTCACAGCCTAGGAGGCACTCGGATGCAAGAAGACGCGAGTGGTCAGCGCAGTCTGTCGGCAATCAAATGGCTCACCTTCTTCATGTTCATGACGTTCGCCATGACCACCGATTCCGTAGGGGTCATTATTCCCGAGGTCATCAAAGAATTTCATCTGAGCATGACTGTGGGAGGCGCCTTCCACTACGCTGCAATGTCTGGCATTGCATTTGCGGGGTTCTTTCTCGGCTATCTGGCGGACAAACTGGGACGAAAGAGAACGATTATTCTGGGGCTGGTGCTGTTCGCGCTGAATTCCTATCTATTCGCCGTCGGCAGCTCTTTCACTTTCTTCCTGATTCTTCTGGGTATCTCCGGCGCGGCGATCGGCATTTTCAAGACCGGGGCGCTCGCGCTCATTGGCGACATCAGCACATCCACCACTGAACACACCGCAACCATGAACACCGTGGAGGGCTTCTTCGCGGTCGGTGCCATTATTGGACCCGCAATCGTGGCGCGTCTCCTGCTGGCAGGTACGTCATGGAAGTGGCTGTACGTAATTGCCGGGAGCATCTGCGTTCTTCTCATCGTTACCGCTTCGTTCTTGAAATATCCACAAACCACGGCAACCAGCGAATCTGTAGATCTCAGACGCACACTGCGCATGATGAAGAACCCTTATGCGCTCGGTTTCTCGGCGGCGATATTTTTTTATGTAGCGGTCGAAAGCGCGATTTACGTGTGGATGCCGACGCTGCTTACCGGATACCACGGGCCAGCAATGTGGATGGTTGCATACGCAATTTCCATCTTCTTCATCCTTCGCGCCGCCGGAAGATTCGTGGGCTCGTGGATGCTTGCGCAACTCAACTGGGCCGCGGTCGTAGCCGTTTTCAGCCTGGCAATACTGCTTTGCTTCGTCGTGAGCATGTGGGGCGGAGTCCGAATCGCTGTCTTTCTCTTACCGTTCTCGGGCCTGTTCATGTCCGTCATCTATCCAACTATCAATTCCAAAGGGATCAGCTGCTTCCGCAAACCGGAACATGGCGCTGTATCCGGTGTGATCTTATTCTTCACGTGCCTCGCAGCCGTTCTCGGGCCGCTAGCCATGGGCGCGATCAGCGATGCCTTGGGTGATCCCAAATACGGCTTCGTCCTGGCTACCGCTTTTGCTGCTCTGCTCTTCATCGGGCTGCTTATGAACTGGATCTTCAATCCAGCTCGGGACCTTCTTCAGTCTTTGGATCGCACAGAATACCAGGTGATCGATAGTCAGGAAGTCAGCGCGCCAGCGCGCAACTAACCAACGCATGTGCACCGGCTGCTGGGCGGCTCACAATCCGCGAATAAGGTGGTACGAGTTTATGGAAGACGGTATCGGGACGCCCACCGGAATTGTTGTTAGACTCCACGGTGCTTTCAGGGGAATCACACGGCGCAAGTTCATTGCAGGGGCCTCGGTCACGCTGGCTTCTTCGGCGTTGGGTGGGCAGAGCCGTGGTAGCGCTCTTGCGTCAGACAGGCACCGCCCGCGATTTCATCTTATGCCTCCGGCGGCCTGGCTCAACGATCCCAATGGCCCCCTCTACTGGAAGGGGCGATACCATTTGTTTTATCAATACTCGCCTGTCATTTCCAACTTTGGCCTCAAGTACTGGGCTCACGCAGTTTCAAGCGACTTAGTTCATTGGAAAAATCTGGGCATCGCGCTCGCTCCTACACCGGAAGGGCCAGACAAGAACGGTTGTTGGTCGGGATCCGCTGTCATCCACAACGGCGTGCCAACTATCGTTTACACCGGCGCGACATGGGCGGAGGAAAGTGAACACGCGGCACGCGAAAAAGGATTGGTGCCAGAGCGCCAGATGGTCGCTATCGCCGCGGACCCGAACGATCCGAATCTGGTGAAATGGGTGAAGGTTCGAGAGAACCCCGTCCTGGCGACGCCACCTGCCGGGATCAAAGCCGTCGGGTGGCGAGATCCGTCGCTTTGGAAAGAAGGGGACACTTGGTTCATGGCGATTGGGTCGGGTGAGATTGGCAAAGGGGGAATGGCACTCCTCTACAGTTCCAGGGACCTGAGACATTGGACTTACCTTCATCCGCTGGCAGTCGCAAAGCCCGACCCGACTGTGGATCTTTCACGTCCGTGGGCATCGATGTGGGAATGCCCTGACTTTTTTCTTCTCGAGGGTAAACCTGTTTTGCTCGTCGCCGGAGGCAACAGATACCTGACCGGTACATATTCCAACCATAGGTTTGAGGAAGCATCGGGCGGTCAGATCGACTATGGGTCGGCAGCCTATGCCCAGAAGACAATGCAGGATGAAAAACGCAGGAGGATATGGTGGGCATGGCTTCAGGAGAAGCGCAGTCCCGAAGCTCAGGCTGCGGCTGGTTGGGCTGGCGTCATGTCATTACCGAGGCTCCTGACGCTTCAAAGTGATGGCAGCGTCGGTGTGGAACCTGTTTCCGAGTTGAACGGCCTTCGACGCGGATCCCAGAGAATTTCCAACCGAATCATTGCCCCAAATGGTCCGCTACTGCTGGAACATTTTCAAAGTGATAGCGCGGAAATAGAAGTGGAAATCGAACTGCGAGATTCGCATCAAGCGGGCTTGCGGGTCCGTGCGACTGCCGACGGCAGCGAGCAAACTCTCATCGGGTATGATCGCGATTCTCAGCAGATCTTTTGTGACACAACTTCATCGAGCACGGATCCGGACACCGCGAAAGTTCCTCGGCCACTCTCTGGGCGAGGCATTCAGGGTGGCCCCTTAAGCATCGGGAAGAACGAACTTCTGCGGCTGCGGATTTACATCGACGCTTCGGTGATTGAAATTTTCGCGAATGGAAGGGCTTCCCTGAGTGACCGTGTGTATCCAGGCAGTGTCGCGAGCCTGGGTATCGGACTTTTTGCCAAGGGCGGCTCCGCTCATTTGCGGTCTTTAACTCTATGGAACCTCGCTCCCGTATCAGACGACCGTCTCACATCAGGAGCTGAACTGTTTCAGGTTTAGTTGATGTGGTGCGGGGAAATCACCACCAAGTTTTCGCAAACAAATAAGGTACTCCGCAGCCGTGACAATTCTCTGTCGTGTATGGGATTGTGGCGTGGGGGTTCTTGGTTGCGGGGGGTGGATTTGAACCACCCATCTTTCGGTTATGAGTTGGCTTACGTCTTAATAATCAGCTGCTTACGACGGCACGGACGGTGACGTAAGCTGAAGCAAAAACCTCTGAAGGCTTTTGGCGCACAGACAAAATGGGGGAGCGCGAATGGAGCGCTCCCGATTCGTCTTTTGTTTGCTATTGATTCGTCTAAAGTTCGCCATTTCCTGGCGAATGCAAATCGAAGCGCTACGATCTTTCGTCAGTTGCAGCATGCTGACGATCTTTGTTGCAGCTCTCGACACCCAAATTTATGCAACGAAATGTCCAATTTGTGATCTAAGAACATTCCGGTGAAGTTCGCTTATAAAATTTGACATCTAGAATAGCTCGTTTATGGCCAAGCCAATTCTGCTCAGCGTTGATGATGATGCCGATGTATTGCGAGCGATTGAGCGCGATCTCCGCTCCCAGTATGGAGCTGACTATCGTGTCATTGGGAGCGACTCTCCGGAGAAAGCGCTCGACATCCTGAAACAGCTGAAGGTCCGAAGCGACAGTGTGGCGCTCCTGCTTGCCGATCAACGAATGCCTCGGATGAACGGCGTGGAATTTCTTCAGGAGGGAATGCGGATTTTTCCCGACGCGAAGCGAGCGCTGTTGACTGCCTACGCCGACACGAATGCAGCAATTAGCGCAATAAATGAAGCTAGCATCGACTACTTTTTCATGAAGCCCTGGGATCCTCCCGTTGATCACCTGTATCCGCAATTGGATGACTTGCTCGACGATTGGAGGGCGGCATATCGGCCAGCCTTTGAAGGCATACGCGTCCTGGGCACTAGATGGTCGCCGCGCAGTTACGAAATGCGTGATTTTCTGGCTCGAAACCATGTTCCTTATCAGTGGATCGACGTAGAGCTTTCTGCCGGCGATCCCGAGACCAAGCAGCTTCTCGATGTGCTTGGACCCGACGCCGCAAACGTTCCCATCGTCCTGTTTCCTGACGGCACAAAACTTCTAGAGAGCCTGCCAGCCGATGTTGCGCAAAAAGTAGGCTTGCGCACGCGCGCTCAAACCGATTTTTATGATCTCGCGATCATTGGCGGAGGCCCCGCCGGTCTGGCGGCTGCAGTCTACGGCGCCTCTGAGGGCTTAAAGACGGTGATGGTGGAACGCGAGGCACCCGGCGGTCAAGCCGGGATGAGTTCGCGGATAGAAAACTATCTTGGGTTTCCAACCGGGCTGAGCGGAGGTGATCTTGCGCGGCGCGCGGTAGTCCAGGCCCAACGTTTCGGAGTAGAGATTTTGTCGCCACAGGAAGCAGTGAGTGTTCGCACCGAAGGGTCCTATCGGATTATCAAGCTGGCTGATGGAAGCGAGTTTTCCTGTCACGCCTTGCTGGTCGCCACGGGAGTGCAGTGGCGGCGATTAGATGCTCCGGGAATCGACAAGTTGCAGGGAGCCGGAGTCTACTACGGAGGCGGCGCTACCGAAGCATTGTCGTGCAAGGGAGAAATTATTTACGTCGTCGGTGGCGCCAATTCTGCAGGCCAAGCCGCCATGAATTTTGCCAAATATGCCGAGAGGGTGGTCGTTCTGGTGCGTGGGGAAGGACTCGCCGCGACTATGTCCCAATATCTGATCGATCAGATCCAACGAACTCCCAACATTCAGATATGGAGCCACGCCAGCGTGTCTGAGGTCCACGGCGACAGGCGCTTGGAAGAAATCTCGGTATTGTGCTCGGATGCCGACCGAATCGAACGTGTGCCGGCTAGCTCGATGTTCATTTTCATTGGCGCCCTGCCGCGGACCGATTGGCTGGCAGGGTTAGTGGAGCGAGACGATCGTGGTTTCATCTTGACCGGGCCCGACGTGATGAGTAACGGCGAGCATCCGAAGGGATGGGAGCTTGACCGGGATCCGTTCCTGCTTGAAACGAATGTGCCGGGAATCTTTGCCGTCGGAGATGTGAGGCACGGATCGGTGAAGCGTGTAGCGTCAGGCGTTGGTGAAGGTTCGGTAGCCGTTCAGTTTATTCATCAGTATTTGAGCAAGGTCTAATGGCAACGACATCAGAACTGTTGTGCTTCCCTGCATTTGCTGATCTCCCCGAGGATCAGATCGCTTGGTTTCTCAGCCAATCGCGAGAAGCCAACCTTAAAGCTGGCGAGGTATATGCGAAGCAAGGTGATCCTCCCGACGTCATGTTCGTCCTGCTTCAGGGTGAATTCGAATGGCGAGGGGAATCTGGCGGCGAGGCCTTTGCCATTCCCGGCAAAGTGGGAGATGTGACCGGAGCGTTGCCCTTTTCGCGCATGAAGCAATTCACGGTCACAGGCCGTGCACTAGCGGAAGGGCGCATTCTAAAATTCCCGGCTTCGCTCTTTCCAGAACTTATTCAGAAGATGCCGGAATTGGCGAAGCGACTGGTCGGCGTGCTGGCCGATCGTGTCCGGGAATCCACTCGTCTTGAACAACAGCGTGACCGACTTGCTGGACTGGGAAAGCTTTCCGCTGGGCTTGCGCATGAACTGAACAATCCTGCTTCCGCTGCCAAACGTGCCGCGGCGCAACTGCGGGAGACTTTGAAGCGTATCAAGGACGCGAGTCATGAGCTTGGACGGCGTGAACTGACTCCTACCCAGAAAGCAGAAATTGAAAAGCTGGAGTCGTCATTTACGCAGCAGCACGAGCCGCCTCCCGATGCTCTGACGATGAGCGATCTTGAAGACAAAATTGATTCTCTGTTGCGAAGTCACGGACAGAATGACTTGTGGCAACTGGCTGCCGAATTGGCACAAAGAGGAATCAAACCTTCGGCACTGGAGTCTCTATTCGATAACCTTGATGCAGGCACAGCGCGCGCGGCTCTTGTGAGAATTGCCGCTTCGGTCGAAATTGCAAGCCTGTTGAATGAAATTGAGAGCAGTACTTCCCGAATCTCTGATCTGGTCGGGGCGATTAAGGAATACACCTACATGGACCAGGCCCCCGTTCAGAACGTCGATGTCGTGAAAAGTTTGGAGACGACGTTGACGATCTTGAACCACAAGCTCAAGCGCGGAATCACGGTACAGCGCGACTACCTACCCATTCCGCTGCTGGTGAACTCTTTCGGAAGTGAACTCAACCAAGTCTGGACGAATCTAATCGACAACGCGATTGATGCCATGAATGGCAACGGCGAACTGCGAGTGCGGACCTACCGCGATGACGAGTGTGTCGTGGTTGAAATCGGCGACAACGGTCCGGGGATCTCACCAGAAGTAAAGGCTCATATTTTTGAACCTTTCTTTACGACCAAAGGGGTGGGCGAGGGCACCTGGCTTGGCCTCGATACGGTGCAGCGGATTGTAAGGAAGCACCGCGGCAACATCCAGGTCAAGTCGAGCCCGGGGGATACTCGCTTTCAAGTATCGCTCC
>Ga0265338_10009579_pt1 | contig 11516 bp, 11 predicted proteins | sample 42126metaG_FD_193579 | JGI IMG/M metagenome (GOLD analysis project Ga0265338, IMG submission 193579) | Rhizosphere microbial communities from Carex aquatilis grown in University of Washington, Seatle, WA, United States - 4-21-26 metaG | ecosystem: Host-associated > Plants > Roots > Rhizosphere... | reverse complement strand
TTACCTTTCAATATTGATCTGGCCCCATCGTCTAGCCTGGTTAGGACGTCTGCTTCTCAGGCAGAAAACACCGGTTCAAATCCGGTTGGGGCTACCAAAGAAGATAAATCGGGATGTTTAGTCTGTAACAACTTGAAAAGTAAAGGGGTTGCGGTGGTTCTAAATGTTCCGTTGTCGTAATAGATTTTATCGGGGAAAAGTAAGGTTTGGAACCGTTGTTTCAAATCAATGTCGCCTGTCGCCCAATTAGAAGCAACATTGGTCATAAAGAATCTGCAATACTTTAGACAGCCATCAAAGTCATTATTCATGCCGATCCTTTTTTCACCTATTTCAATTTGTTTAGTTGAAATTTCTTCGCTGATTTCTTTAATTTTCCTTTTGTAAGTTTCATCATCTATAGTGCCTTTCATTAGAAACTCATAGAGAAGTTCCTTTTTAGCAGTAAGATCTTTAATGTTTTTCTCAATTTGATTCTGATCCTTGAATTGTTTAGATTGTTTATCTTTCCACACATTATGTAAGATTGCTTCAAAGAGATCAAACCCATCTTGGTTAGGATGATATGATTCGAGATGCTCTTGGAATCTGTGTTCTAATTCATGTTTCTTGACGTTTAGACGGCATCCTTTTGTATAGCAATGATAATGGCCGTACCGTTTCTTTTTACGGCCTGTAGACCATCCTGCGGTCATTTTTCGGTCACATTTAGGGTCTCTTACAAAGTTGCGTAAAGGAAAATCAGGATGGTTTCTTTTATATGAGGTTATTCGTAGTCGTTTGCCATCAAGAATAAGTTGAACTTTAGAAAATGTGGCTTTGCTAATTAGAGGTGTGTGTATACCATCCAAGAGTTCAGGGAACCATCGATTCCTCATCATTCCTGCATAAATGGGATTTCTTAATATTACGTTCAATTTTTTTTCGTTAATTTTTTTAAAGCCGTCTTTTAGTAACTCTTTTACAATATCGGCTTGTTTGTAGAGGCCGGTTTCGGTAAGAGTAAATGCTTTGGTAATGAATGAAGCGTCCGCAGAAGGAACAAGGATCAGTTTGCCAGTATTATCGGGCTCTTTTTTATATCCTATGTTGGCTCGCCAACACCAACGGCCTTGTTTTAACGCTTGTTTCATGCCATTTACGGTCATTTCTGCTCGTTGTTCGTTTTCAAATTGTGAAAAGGAACCAATCATATTTCTCATCAAATTACCTGACGAGTTCATTTCATTAGTTTCAGTAACAGACAATACGCGGATTTTTAAAGTAGAAAAATTCTCAATGAGTTGCATTTGGTCGGAGAGATTTCTTGCTAAACGGTTTAATTTCCAGATTATAAGAGCATCAATTTTACCTCTATTTTCTATTGTATATTTAATAATCTTTTGAAGCTCAGTTCGATTTTGCGTTTTGGCACTTTCACCTCTTTCAACAAAGACATGATCGACAACATAACCTTTATTGAAGGCGAATTTTCGACATTCATTTTCTTGAGCATCAAGGCTATAACCTTGCTCAGCTTGCTCTTTTGTTGAAACTCGACAGTAAATAATAGCATTCATTGGTAGTAACTTTCTGGTTCCCTTTCTATAACTTCAACTTCGGTTGCCATTACAACAGCATTGTGCATACATTTATTCATTAAAGCGACAAGCACCTTATCATCGACCAATGCTCTACGAATGAAATGTTCTAAAATATTGATTTTTTCTTCCTTCTCAACTTTACGTATAGCTGTTCTGAAAGACTCAACTGTAAAGGTATTTTTAGAACCTTTGGGCCTGCCATTTGGATTACCTGAAAAGCCTTTTGAAAAACTCATGTTGTTAATTCCTTGTTATTATCAATCCTTTTATCTTTGAGGTATTGGTCAACAAGAATATTAGCCAGAGCAGTAATCTCGGCTGTCATTTGGTCAACTTGGGCTTGAGAGTAACCTTTATCCCTTAATTGCTGCTGGGCTTTCTCCACAGATACCATCGCTCGTAAAACCTTTCATATAAGAAAGTCTGAGCGAGAGTGGCTCTTGGGTTACCCTCTCCGAAGCCCCGTTGAGTAAACGGCGTTTGATTTGTCATATTTTCCTTTTTGAAACGTTATAAATTTTATTCACGTACAAGAAAAACGGTAAAACAAGAATGGGATCTCTTGCTTTATCGAAATTGAAATGATACTTCATGGCATCTTTTTTCTCAAAGAATGAGATATTCTGGCGTTCACTGATAAGAAGAAGTACGGGCTTTTTAAGCATAGCAAGAGAGACAAAGTGTTCTAACTGGAGGAATTTCGTTTTTTCAATGCCCTCGAACTTGCTTTCAACAAACGATGTGGAAATATTTTTAAGAACGACCCTAATGTTTTCTGTATTCATGCCAAATTTTCTTAAATCAGAAATAATAAATAACTTAACCAGATCAAGTGTTGAGAATTTTCTCCAACCATCCTGCTTATTCTCTCTTGAGCCAGCGACCAATTTTTTTCGATCCCAGTCATTGATTTTGCGGTGAGTTAATTCAGGGATGTATTTTTGACAATCACGTAAGGCGTATAGGGGCTTGCGAAGATGGGGGGATAGTTTTTTAACCTGCGCGTAGAGTTCCGTGCTAATTTCAAAAGCTTTATCTAATTCATAAAAATGATCTTTGAGGGTGAACATGACAATACTGTACTAAATAAAAATCGTACCGTCAAGAACGATTTTTATGCGCCCTTGCCTGAACCAAAAAGACCAGATTTCTTTAACTCCAAATTACACTTGGGACAAGAATATGAATAGCCACCTTTAACGAGAAAATAGATGACCCCCGGCAGAAGCCAAAAAAGACATAAAAACAATCCAAGCAAGATACTCCCTTTAGACTCCTTCTTTAATGGCCCTGAATAACCACAGTTTGGATTTGGACAGATATAAGTTTTCATGCGTTCCTTTCGTGTAGGTGTCTGGTCGTGTATAAGAGCAATAATAACACCGTATTTATAAGGTGTCCAGAAATAAGCCCGCTTGCGATAATGACACCGTATGAATACGGCTATTCAAAAGAAATTGGCTAAACGCTTGCGGGAATTACGAAAAAAAGAAGGTTTGACGCAAGAAAAATTAGCGGAACTGTCAGGCATTGACTATAAACATATTCAACTGCTGGAAAGCATAAATCCACCGGCTGCAAAGCTTGACACGCTGGAGAAACTTGCCAAGGCTTTTAAAATCAATCCTTCCAACCTATTGGATTTCTGATGTTTAGGTAGCTTCGAGGAGAGTTTTTGTTAAAAATATGTTTATCGCAAGCTATTTTTTAAATATTTTGACAAAGGATCTCTTCTGTGTAATAAAGTAGTAAATGTTTGATTCTGCCCTTGACGAACCATTCAATAAAAGCATGGATTCTAAACCAATCGTTCCATTCTTAAAGTGGGCTGGTGGAAAACGTTGGTTTGTAAACAATCATTCCGATCTACTCCAAAACGTAAAATACAAAAGATATATAGAGCCATTCTTGGGAAGTGGAGCTGTTTTTTTTCATTTAAAACCTAAACAATCCATCCTCTCAGATTTAAATCCAGATTTAATAAATGTCTATAAAGTTTTAAAAAGCGATTGGAAAAGAGTTACAAAGAAACTCATGAAGCATCAAGAATATCATTCCAAAGAATATTATTATAAAATACGTTCCTGTAAATTTGATTCAAATATTGAAGAGGCTGCTAAATTTATATATTTAAACAGAACCTGCTGGAATGGGTTGTATAGAGTGAATAAAAATGGTTGTTTCAATGTGCCTCAAGGGACAAAAACGACAGTTGTTTTAGACACAGACGATTTTTCAGCAGTTTCGGATCTGCTTCAACGATCAACCTTGATGTCTGGAGATTTTGAAGGTATAGTTGACAAAGCTGGAGATGGGGATCTCGTATTCATAGATCCACCGTATACTGTTTGTCATAATAATAATGGATTTATAAAGTATAATGAGAAGATTTTTTCATGGGAAGATCAACTCAGATTAAGAGATTCATTATTGCGTGCAAAAGCAAGAGGAGCAAAGGTTGTGGTATTAAACGCTGCACATAATTCTGTGATTGATTTATATAAAAACTTTGGTGCAAAACAAATTCTACAGAGAAAAAGTGTATTATCCGGGCTTCCAAAATACAGGAAAACAGTAGATGAATTTTTAGTCAAATCTTGGTAATAATATGGGAATATTTTTTACTAATTTACTAAAAAGATTGCCATTGGTCAGTGGTTTAGTTAGTGGCCAATACGGTATTCCCTCAAAAGAAGATTATGTTGAAGCTTTTAAAGAATGGGCTTTAGTCTTTTGCCTTTCGCTTTGTCCCATCGTATTTAGTATTATTATAGACATTGCTTTTACCCCTGCTAATCTTCAAAATCCAAATTGGTATCAGTTATTCTCTCAATCGTTTGCAAAGAATTTTCAACATGGTGAAATTTTCTTCCTTGCCATTGCTTCATTGGCCCCAGTAATCTTTATCTTGTACAAATATAGTAGGCAAGAAAAGTCATTTGAAAATATATTGTCTTTTGAAATTTCCGCATTAGTGATTGCTGGAATTGGTTCGTTGTTTTTTGGATTAGAAAAGATTGGTCTAATTACAAATATAGTTGTTATGCGGTTTTTTTATAATTTTTCAATCAAGCTTTATATATTTTCTTTATTTATTATGTATTTGTCATTTGTATACAATAATTTGTTGTCTGAAATAAAGTTAACGGAAAAAGCCCAGGAGCTTGGCAAGATTGACAGAGATGAAAAAGAGAAGGAATTATCTCAAAAATTAGATGGATTTATACCAGAGTAAAAAACTTATGCCCAGAGAAACAAATCAAATTGAATTTTCAGCTATAAAAATTAAGCAGCCTATAGGTGATTTTTTTATTGGAGCTATTGATGCCAAGGATCTCTGTGACATTACTTTCTCCGATATTAGGGGAATTGAAAAAGGGGATCGTGAAATCGCAAAGTACATTGGAATAAATAGACATCTCAGCAATCCTCGAGTAAAAGAATTACAACAATACGTTAATACCTATGATGCAACATTTCCTACATCCGTTATATTAGCAGTAGATGGTAGATGTTCTAAATGGGATGCTGGAAGGGGTAAAATTGTATTAAGGGAATACATCGATAGTGATGATCCAACAAGAAGCATCTCGTTTGATAAGATTGCAAAAATTCTTGATGGGCAACATCGTTTAGCTGGTTTAGAAGGATTGACTTCAAGCAATGGATTTCAAATAAACGTAACTGTTTTTGTAGATATCGACATAGCGGAGCAAGCCAATATTTTTTCTATTGTCAATTTGGCTCAAACAAAAGTTAATAAAAGCTTGGTGTATGACCTTTATGATTATGCTAAAGCGCGCAGTCCACAAAAAACAGGGCATAGTATAGCTGTTGTTCTAAATCAAAAAGCTGAAAGTCCATTTTATAAAAAAATAAAAAGATTAGGCGTTGCCACTGAAGGGATATTCTCCGAAACTATTACCCAAGCAACGTTTGTACAGGCATTATTGGTATATATTACAAAGAATGAAATGATCGACCGAGATATTTTGCTTCGTGGTGGAAAGTTAGAGTTGGCGGGTGAAGAGGAATTGAAGTTGCGTATTTTTAGAAATTTATTTGTGGAAGAAAAGGATGACGAAATCATAAAGATTATATGGACATATTTTGAAGTCATTAAAGAAAAATGGCCTACAGCTTGGGTTTCGGATGAGAGCCAGGGATTGATGTTAAATAGAACGAATGGATTTAGAGCTTTTATGAGATTTTTAAGACCGTTATATTTAGATATTAAACGAAGAAATGAGAAATTCACAAAGAGGGCAGTATCTGAAATACTAAACAAAGTAAATCTGAGAGATGCAGATTTTAATACAACGACCTATTTGCCTGGTACAAGCGGTGAATCTGCTTTATTGAATAAATTAAAAGCAGATACTAATCTTACCTAATTCTTTTAACCAAACACTAAAAGATTTGTTTATTGATTCCAATGCCATTAGGGAGCATCCACTCTTGCAGTTGTTTTTACTGTATCTGCGGGCATAGGAACTAAATCCCTAATTTTGAATATGTTTTCAATATCTTGGAGCATTTGGTTTAAATTAGCCCGGGGCGTAGAGACATGATTATTTGGATATCACCACAAGAAATCCTTAAAGAAATTGAATATTTGCGAGATTATGAAATCTTTATCGAGAAATTTCTTCAAGAGAAAATTGAAGAGTTTAATACTTCGGTTAACAAAAGAGCAATGGGAATGGAAGGGGAAGAAAAAGAACAGTTTCTTGAATGGAATAGTGAAGAATATTTTGAACTTTCCGAAGAATTGCCGACTCGATTAAGAGGATCCATCTTTATAACAACGATGTCCCTTTTTGAGTTCAGGTTAAACGATCTTTGTGGAAGTCTACAAGCCTTTAAAAAAGAAAAACTATCCCTTAATGACGTTGCAGGCAAAGGAATTTATAGGGCAAAGAAATATTTGAATAAAGTTTTCGAGATAAATTTTCCTAATAATCCATCTCTTTGGGAAACTATAGATATTTATCAAACCATTAGAAATGCTTTAGTACATAATGAAGGTTTCGTTACTCAAGATGTTGATAAAATTCAAAAGTATATTGAGAAGTCTAAAGTATTTTCTTTTCAGTTAAGAGGCTCAAGGATAATCTTGAAGGAGTCTTTTGTTGGAGAGGCAATTGATACAATTCAGCCTTGCCTTATTCAGTTATGCGATGATTTAAAAAATTTATGTGATGTTTCTAAAAAATCTCATTAAACATTCCTATACAACCATTGATTCTAACACTATTGGGGAGTATTTACTTATCGGAATGCCCCCGCCGTATCTGCTGGCATAGGCACTAAATCCCTGAATTTGAATATGTTTTCAATATCTTGGAGTATTTGGTTCAAATAAAATCCGTCTGGGGCTACCAAATAAAAAGGGACACCTTAAAGTGTCCCTTTTTTATTGATTGTCACCTTCGCGTTTGGATCCCTCTTCAAAGTAAACCGATTGAAAACCAACAAGGAAACGAGAAGCAAGGGTGTAACCACTGAAGCATTTTCCGGTTGGCGCTATATTATAAGGTTCCCATAATTTGTTATTAATATAGATATATGACATACTCTTACTATGCGGAGCAATAAAACGTTTCGAAGCCTGTTTTTTAGGCCATGGCAATCATTTGTCATTTTGTTAGTTTTTATTATAAATTCCTTTGGGCCAATTCCTTCAGCCCAAGCGCAGGATTTTGTTTTGCCGGCACCCGGCGTGATGGTTCATTTAAGCCCAGAGTTTAATCCTCCGATCTTAAAAGGGATAAAAGTCCATCCTGATAATCCATTCCGCTTTGATTTTATTCTGGACAAAGGTGACAGCGAATTAAGCAATGATCAGCTTAAAGATGAATCCAGCAAGTTGATCAAATATTTTCTCGCCAGCTTAACTATTCCTGATAAAGACCTATGGGTCAATCTCTCACCATATGAAAAAGATCGCATTATTCCTAACAGCTTTGGGTTAACTGAAATGGGCCGGGACCTGCTGGCAGAAGATTACATGCTTAAGCAGATAACAGCTTCATTGATGTACCCGGAAGATGAGATCGGAAAGAGGTTTTGGAAACGAATTTATGAAGTAGCTGAAAGACGATACGGAACAACCAATATACGGGTCAATACATTTAATAAGGTTTGGATAGTGCCGGAGAAGGCTGTTGTTTATGAGAACGCCAAGGCCGGGACAGCGTATGTGATAGAAAGCAAACTTAAAGTCATGCTCGAAGAGGATTATCTTTCGTTGGCCAGGCATGAAGGTATCCAATCCGCGCCACAGGATAAAGGCCCTGATCAATTAGGCAGTCAGATCGTCCGGGAGATCGTTATCCCTGAATTGACCAAAGAAGTCAATGAGAACAGGAATTTCGCCAGGCTGCATCAGGTGTATAATTCATTGATCCTTGCGACGTGGTATAAAAAGAAAATCAGGGGCAGCATTTTGTCGCAGGTATACGCGGATAAGAACAAGGTAGCTGGTGTTAATATTGATGACCCAAAGGAAAAGGAAAGGATCTACCAGCGATATTTAAATGCATTTAAAAAGGGGGTTTATAACTATATTAAAGAGGAGGCAATCTCTTCCCTTGGGATGACGGGCAAGCAACAGGGGATATTGCCCAGGAAGTATTTTTCAGGGGGGATTTTATGGGACATGGATGGGAAAGAGACTTTTATTTCCAGACAACCTGACAATGCGCAATTGGGTCATCCAGGTTTATTGGAAGTATCTTCGGATCTTGCCATGATCGGCCCCTTAAACATAGAGAATAAACCCTTGAAACCTGATCCTGACGGCCTCATAAGCCGCCGGAAGTTCATCATCGGGGCTGGAGCTGGCCTTGCTTTTCTCGCCGCGCGAGAGGCTATGAAAAGGGGGCCATCTTTATATAACACCGGGGCAATCGTTTTATCAGATGTCGAAGACTTAAGGGCCAGGGAGGCTGTGAGAGAATTGCCCAATGGATTTTATCAAATAGGGAGATTCTTTACTGACAGGCCAACGGTCGTGATGCTTCCCGGGGCCCGGTGGAAAAAGTTAATTTGGATGGAGAAATATTTAAAGAAATTTGAAATGAAAAAGATAAATATACTTGTTTTTAAATATGATTATAAGGACGATGTGGAAGAGATCTCCAAAAAATTCCGGGAAGAGTTTCTCAGGGGCATGGATGGCCATTTTACCCCGAGGATCAGCATACTGGCGTTTTCTTACGGAGGCAATGTGGTTGCTGATTCTATTCTTCAAGTGCTGAAGAGTAAGGGAAGGAATTTTTTTAAAAATATACATTTGGCCTTTGTTTCCACTCCGTTGGCCGGTTCCATTAGCGCAAGGTTGACTGTAAATCCATTTTTTGGACCGATCTGGAAGGGGCTTAGTAATTTGGATACGAGCGGGATGGCGGATTTTATCAATAATCTCAAACCCGGCAACAGATTATCCATGGAATTTGAAAGGGATTTTGATTTTATCATGGCAAATATCGGAAGTTATCAGGTTTTTATCGGCGGGAAGGACCCCTACCTGCCTCTATCAGGTACAAAAGGCCATGAGAGCACCGGCAACGAAATGACTGATAAAGAATTTACACGGATGGAGAATAAAATGATATTCTCCCATGCCAAGATATATCCAGAATTATCGCATAAGGATATGTTGGCAGGGGTCTCTGAGGGAGAGCTTTCTGATATCACTCAATATGTTTTAGGGATTGATCATGCGCAATTAGCGGAATCTCCGGGCGGCATCGACCTTACTCCTTTCAGGATGGATCTGCAGACACAAAGTAATGGCGCGGCGATCAATTTTCATCTTGATCCCGCCACGCTCAAACAACTCCAAAACGCCTTTGGCTTTGTGCCGGTGATCATTAATATCCAGCCGATGACGGATCTTCGTGAATTCCTCGGGTTGACCAATAGTTCTTAGAATCATGGGGGGCTACTGACACCTTGACCCTCCGCGACTTAAAAGTTGTGAGGTTTTTTTATTTTGTTAAGGATATAATTTCCGTTAGAATACTGCTTAGAGGAGTCGTCTATCATTCAATTCTTGAATTTTCTTGGCGCAGCTATGCAGATCATACCCAGACGCTTGATCAACGTCTCGATGGAGGGCATGTTTTTTATAGCCCTCTTTTTTCTCAAGAAATTAAAGTTGATATGTATCAAGAATTTACATATTTTTTATGGAAATTCCAAGAACGATAAAGAATACCAGCAGATAGCTGATCAATATATTAAATTGATCGGGTATTCCATGATGGACCTTCTTTATTATTTAAACCGCCCCAAAGAGCTTTATAAAATTGTCCATATTGAAAATGAAGATCATTTAAAAGAGGCGCTCAGTTTAGGCCGGGGGGTTATAGCGGTCACGGCGCATCTTAGTAATTTTCCTTTAATGTTCGTTTCTTTGGTGCAAAGAGGATATAAGGTCAATGTGATCATCCGTAAGATGAGGGACGCGGATTTCAGTAAATTCATGTATCAACAGTGCCATAAATGGAACATCAATATGATTCAGACTTCTCCCAAGAAGGAATTCTTAAGAGAAAGTTTGGGGGCCTTAAAGCGCAATGAGCTGTTATTTATCCTGCTTGATGAGGTTGTGCCCAAAGAAGGAGGCGTGACGGTAAGATTCTTTAATAGCGAAGTCAGCAGAGCCGCGGGGCCGATGTTATTCCTCGAAAGGACAGGTGCGCCTGTTCTACCCATGTTTATCGCCCAAGAGAATAATAATGGTTTCGGGATCTTTATAGAAAAGCCTTTTGAAATATATGCCGGAGGCACTAAAGAAGAAAATACCGTCAAGAATATCATGGGTTTAACAAACATCATCGAAGGCTATGTCAGGCGTTATCCTCTCCAATGGGGCGGCTGGTTGAATAGAAGATGGGCCTATGGTTGACCTCAAGAGGAAGCGGCCAGAAGGCGCAGTTAAATAATTTGGAGATAAAATTGGAGAGGTGTATACTACCCAATTATTGCCCATGTTAAAACACATCGATAAAACACTGAACAAATTAAACAAAGTTCCTTTCGACGAAGCGAGATCGTTCTTTTTTTCGGCCATTCGCGGGAAACTATTGTGTATTAGGTACAAATTTGATCCCGCGATATTATTTGTCTTTGGTAAAGTGAAGGTCCATCAAAGGATGGGCACGATCGAGATCGCTGATTATGTCAGGTTTTATGATGGAGTAAAATTAAGCTGTGTTGGCAATCATTTATCCCAGGCGACAATTAAAATAAGCAAGAGCGCATCAATAGGGGATAGAACGGAGATCCACGCGGGTAAGAGCGTGGTCATTGGGGAGAGGGTCATGATCTCCTGGGATTGCCTCATTCTGGACAGAGATTATCATGGGTTCGATGAACAGCCCGAAGAGATTAAGCCCGTGGTTATAGAAGATGAAGCATGGATCGGCTGCCGTTCCATTATTTTAAAAGGTGTCACCATCGGTAAAAAAGCCATTATTGGGGCAGGAAGCGTTGTGACAAAGGATATTCCTGCCTATGCCGTTGCTTGCGGCAATCCCGCCAAAGTAGTCAGGATAAGGCAGTAACTTTTCCCGCCCTTGGTTTTCGTTTTCTCCTATTTAATATGTTATACTTCCCGAAAAAGGGAGATTCAGCAAAACCATGTTTAATCAATTGCGTAAAGCTGTTTCCGTAGCCATCTTAGCGGCTTTTATCAGCACTTCTGTAAAAGCACCGGCCTATGCCGATCAGGCGCTTGATCAAATTACGCGCCTTCCGGCACCCGGTATTATGGTCCATTTAAGCCATGAATTTATACCTGCTCATTTGCAGGGAATAACCATTCATCCTGACAATGCCCTGCAGTTTGATTTTTTGATCAATAAAGGTGATGATAATTTGGAGGGGGATCAAAGAAAAGAGGAATATAAAAGATTGGTCAAA
>Ga0265338_10009578_pt1 | contig 11517 bp, 7 predicted proteins | sample 42126metaG_FD_193579 | JGI IMG/M metagenome (GOLD analysis project Ga0265338, IMG submission 193579) | Rhizosphere microbial communities from Carex aquatilis grown in University of Washington, Seatle, WA, United States - 4-21-26 metaG | ecosystem: Host-associated > Plants > Roots > Rhizosphere >... | reverse complement strand
CGTTGCGAATCAAACTCCTCGGGTCTTCCGGGCGCACCCTGCAAACCGGTCAAACCAACATCCAGGTGGGCGCCGATGGTCGCGCGGAAGTTCCGCTGGTCCTGCAGGTCAAGTCGCCCGCGCTTTGGTCCGTCGATTCACCCAAGCTTTGCCGGGCTGAAGTCGAGGTGCTGGTGGACGGCAAGGTGGTGGATGCCACCACGACCACCTTCGGCTTTCGGGAAATTAAGTTCTCCGTGGAAGATGGTTTCACACTCAATGGCGTGTCCGTGAAACTGCGCGGTGGCTGCCTGCACAACGACCTCGGCGTGCTTGGCTCCGCGTCGTTCGACCGCGCCGAGGAACGCCGGGTCGAGTTGCTGAAAGCCAGCGGCTACAACGCCATTCGCACCAGCCATAATCCGCCCTCCACGGCATTTCTGGAGGCCTGCGACCGGTTGGGCGTGCTCGTCTTGGATGAGGCTTTCGATTGCTGGGAAAAGGCGAAGAACCCCAATGACTACGGTCAATACTTTAAGGAATGGTGGCAGCGCGATCTTGATTCGATGATCCTGCGCGACCGTAATCATCCGTGCGTTATCCTGTGGAGCATTGGCAACGAAATTAATGAGCGCGCCGAAGAGAGCGGCTACGTTATCGCCAAGCAGTTGAGCGACGAGGTGCGCCGCCTCGATCCGACGCGCCCCGTAACCGAAGCCATCTGCGGCTTTTGGGATCGCCCCGGCAAGCCTTGGTCGGATCTCGATAAGGCGTTTACATTTCTCGATGTCGGCGGCTACAACTACCAGGTGGGGCAATACGAGAAAGACCACCAGAAGTTTCCCAACCGAATCATCGTCGGCACCGAATCCTATCCCAAAGACATTGCGGACATCTGGCGCAAAGTGGAAGCGCATCCTTACGTGCTGGGTGACTTTGTCTGGACCTGCATGGATTATTTGGGCGAAGCCGGCACCGGCGCCGCGCGTCTCAATAATGAACCCGGGGTGTACTTCGACTCTTATTGCGGCGACTTTGATCTGTGCGGTTTCAAGAAGCCCGTGTCCTGCTACCGCGACATCGTCTGGGACCGCAGCCAATTGGAGATGTTTGTGCATCGCCCGATTCCGGAAGGCCGACATGAGTCCGTCGCTGGCTGGGGGTGGCCGGATGAACTGGCGAGTTGGACCTGGCCGGGCAATGAAAACAAACCTTTGAATGTCTCGGTCTACTCGAAGTGCGACTCGGTGCGACTCGAGTTGAACGGCAAGGAAATCGGCACCCAACAAATCAACGGTGGCAGATTGACCGCGCGTTTCGAGGTGCCCTACGCCGCCGGCGAACTCAAGGCCGTCGGACTCAAGAACGGAAAGGTGGTTGCCACCAAAATTCTGCGCACCGTCGGTCCCGCCAAGAAGCTCCGTCTCACCGTTGACCGTTCGACCATCCACGCCGACCGCGGCGACCTGGCGTTTGTGACGGTGGAAATCGTCGACGCCTCCGGCAACCCGCTACCCGACGCCGGCAACCTTGTGCATTTCAAGCTGAGCGGTCCGGGCGAACTCGCCGCCGTCGGAAACGGCGCGCCCAACGTGATGGAAAGCTTTCGTCAACCGCAGCACACCGCCTGGCACGGGCGCTGTCTGGCCGTCTTGCGTCCGCAAAACATCGCTGGCGGATTGACCCTTCGCGCCACGTCCGACGGTCTTTCAGCCGCGGAGGTCACGGTTCGTATCAGGTAGACCGCGATCTGCTTTTCCATGAAAACGATGAAATATTTCTGGATTCTCCCAGCGCGCAAGTTGTTCGGTGACTAAAATAAAACCACAAACATCATCAGGAATTATGAAACGCAGAGATTTTCTTAAGACCGGTGCCGCCGCCGCCGGCTTGGCGGGTTCTTTGAAGATAGCGCCGATGCTCGCCGCAGCCGAAAGCGAGCCCCAAAAACCATCCGGCCAGACCGGAGCACCGCCGGCAGACAATCGCCCGGCTGAATACCTGAAACGTGTGCAAGGCGACCGATTCCTGCCGAAGCCAGCCTCCGCCAGGTCGTATCCAATCTCACCGATGCCGCTCGCGGAACGGATCCAGCGGAAGATTGTGCCGCGGCGGGGATTTTGCAGCATCGCGCCTGCCGAATGGGTCAGCGAAGCTCTCATCTCCGGCAACGGCGCCATGCACATCGAGTTGATGGGCGATCCTTACGCCGAGCAAATCCTTTTCCACCACGAAAGCCTGCTCATGCCGTGGAAGCGACCTTTGGCAGCGCCGAACATGGCGGACATATTTCCGCAAGTGCGGCAAATGGTGCTCGACGGCAAACACGCCGAGGCGATTTCGCTCGCTGTCCAGCGCCTGAATGAAAGCCCGCTCAAGCAGAATACGGAACCGCACCGCACCATTCCGGCATTCCTGATGCAGTTCGATCTTCCCAAAACCGCTTCCGTCAAAAATTATCTCCGCACCGTCGATTTCGAGAACGGTGAAATCAAGGTCGCCTGGACGGACGAGCACGGGGATTGGCTTCGTCAAACCTTCGTTTCCCGACCAGATAACGTGGTCGTCCAGTTGCTCACCGCCCCGGCCGGTCAATCGCAGAATCTTCGGATTTCTTTTCAGAAGTCCGCCGAGTGGAGCATGAATAACGGGATGACCTGGGGCAACCACCCTGCCAAAGGAGTGTCCAAGGGCGTCGAAGCGTGCGAGGTTCAGCAAGAAAATTTCCTCGCGGATTGGATTTACAAATGCCGGTTGGACCCCTCGGTGGACAACAGCGGTTACGCCGCCGTCACCCGGATGGTTCAAAACGGCGGTTCAACCGTGGGAGGAAAAGACTCTCTGGCCATTTCGGCAGCGTCGTCCGTGATGCTGCTCACTCGCATCGAATATTTCCCCGACTACAGCGACGAAAAAGTTGAAGCGTTGCGGAAGGCGGTCGAAGGACTTGCCCCGGATTATCCAACCCTGCTGGAGCGGCACAGCAAGGTCCCATCAGAAATGCTCAACCGTGTCACGGTGGATTTCGGCGGCGACTCGCAATATGGCCTGTCGGTGGAGGAGCTTCTGTCCGATCAGCGGTCGCGTCCGGACTATTCGCCCGCGTTGCTGGAGAAGATATTCGAAATGGGCCGCCATTGGTTCACCCTCAACAGCGGCAAATATCCAAGCATCGCCGCCGGCGTGAGTTCGACCATTGACCTCCAAACCGCGGGCGCCGTGTCGGGCGACCTGCGCGAAGGCATGGACGCTTATTTCAACTGGATGGAAGGCATCGCGGCGGATTGCCGGGCCAACGCGAAAAATATTTTCGGTTTTCGCGGCACATCGTATCCGCTTTTTCCGGACAAGGAGATGGGCGTCAATTTCCATTACACCGCCGGCACAGTGTGGCCCTGGTGGATTTCCGCCGGCGGCTGGCGCGTGCGCCCGTTTTGGGATCACTATCTGGTGACCGGGGATCAGGATTTTCTTCGCCAGCGCGTGGTGTCGGCTTACAAGGAATTAGCGCTGTTCTATGAGGATTATCTCACGGCTACGGATAAAAATGGGAAATACATTTTCGCCCCATCCTTCTCGCCGGAAAACACGACCGTGAGCCTGGACCCCTCCGGACCAGTGCTGGTCAATGCCACCATGGACATTGCCGTGTGCCGCGAAGTCCTCACCAACTTAATCCAGGCTTGCGAAACCCTCGGCGTAGAGGGCGATAACGTGGCGAAATGGAAGGCGATGCTGGCCAAGCTGCCTCCCTATCTGCTCGAACTCGACGGCACCCTGAAGGAATGGTCCTGGCCCACGCTGCAAGAACATTACAATCACCGCCACATTTCTCACCTCTACGGCGCCTGGCCGGGCGATGAAATTGACCCCGACCGCACACCCTCACTGGCGCACGCCGCCCTCATCGCCGATCGACGGCGCACGTTCGATGTGATGTCCACCGCGGTTTCAGGTTAGGTATTGCCGGCTTTTTCCCGGTGCCATCGCGCTTTGGCCGGCGCGCGGCTCAAAGATCGGCTCATCGTCGACGTCCAGTTGCGGCAATTGCTGGAGCAAGGCTACGTCAGCACCGCGCTCCGCTGTTCGCGCGACCCTTATGCCGCGCCGGTGCCGGATGCGCAGGCTGGCATTCCCGCGATCATCATGGAGATGCTGGCTTACTCGCGTCCCGGCGTGATTGAAGTGCTTCCCGCGCTTCCTCCGTCGCTGGTGAAAGGCTCGATCAACGGAATGCTGCTCCGCACCTTTGCCCGCCTCGACAAACTTTCCTGGGACCTGGAGGCCCGAACCGTCGACGTGGCGATCACTTCCCTGAAAAAGCAAGACATCACGTTGATTGCCCGTCACGGAATCGAAGCGGTCACCGCCTCCCCCGGCGTTTTGGCCACGCAGCCCAAATCGGGCGTGGCTGACTGCGACCTGCACTTGCCGGAAGGAAAACAGGTGGAGATACATTTGAAACTCGGCCAGCGCAACCCGCTTGATTGGGTGGATCGGGTATGATGAACAAGCGGTGGATGCTGGCGGCAATTTTGGCCACGGCATGTTTGGGGTTTGCTGACAACGGTTGGTCGCAAACGGCCGCTGGCGCTTATCAAGGAACCGACAAGGTGCTCGTTCCAAACAAAGCTTGGCTGTGCGGGATGCCGGAGGGAATTCCCGTGCCGGAACGGGGCGTGCCCGTATTTGAGGCGACGATGAAACTGGTGAGTTACGACGTGGGGAACACGCCGTATGGGCTTAGGAAAGTCTACGTCCTGCAAGAAGGAACCGTGACCGGCGAAAAAATCAACGGCTTGGTGATGTCCGGTGGATTGGACTTCGAGTTGAGCCTTTCCAACGGGGCGATGGAAATCGAACAGGTCGTTGTGCTGAAGACCGACCATGGAAAATACATTTACCTGAGGAATCTCGGCACAGCAGGGGACCGGAGCGATGTGCGGATGGCGCCGGATTTTGAAGCCCCCAATGCCGGCGATTATAACTGGCTCAACACCGGCAAATACGCCGGCAGAAGGAGCGTCGATCTTGCGGCTAAAACCATGAAGTTGAGTGTGTTTGACGTGTCCGGATACGCATAGTGGCGAATGCGACGAACTCGGTCCAGGTGATCAAACCGCCGGGCGTGCGGGATCAACCGGCGGACTATCGAAAAATGGCGGCGGGCGAACAGCGCGGTGATCAACTCGTCACCGAGAACGTCACGGTGGGGCGATCCCAATCGGTCGGAGCTACAAAAGGTGGCGGTCGGAACATCGTTCCCATCACCGGGGGAACGTTGAGCGGAAAAATCACGGGCAAAGTTCTGGCCGGTGGCGCTGATTACCAGAAGTTGGGCAATTCCGGGACACCGGATGCGAGATACCTTTGGCAAACGGACGAAGGCGACGTGATTATTGTGCGAAATGCCGGACCCATGGCGTCACTCGTGCCGACGTTTGAAGTTCGGGTGGATAGCAAATACGCGTTCCTGAACCATCGAACCTACCTGAGTTCCAGTCCCAGCATGGGCGCCGACGGCGTCAAATTGAATTTCCACGAAAGCACGTGGTGAACTGGTCCTCCAAATCATTTCTGGAGAGGTCAGCCGCCGCGGTCACTTCAATCGCGTGATACGGATCGCCAGATAGGGTTTGCCCGGCAACTCAATGCTCCGCCCGTCTTTGTCGGCATAACTGCCGTCGTCTCGCTTCTTGAGCGTGAAATCGCTGGGCGCGCGTGTCACTGTCATGTCCCACGTGTCGAGCACGTCCACGGCGAATTTCGTTCCCTCAGCGAGCGGGAGGCCATCCGCTGGAGCCGCGGGAATTTCAAAGCTCCAGTTGGTCGGCGTTTGTTTTCCGAAATAGTCGAGATAATATTCCCCGGGCCGCCCACCCATCCCGGGATGCTGGTCAATCGGGTCGATGCCCTCGGCCGGTGCGCCATCAATCACCTTTTTTAGAAAGGCGAGACGCGCCGGGCTTTGGCCCTTGAGCACCCCGCCCTTGGACCACCACAAAATCTGACCATCGCTCTTGTAAGTTTCGCCGTGGCCGCAGTAGGTCCCCGCGACCGTGGCATTCCAGAACCGGAAAACGAGTTCTTCCGCGCTGAGTTTTCCCCAGACGTCCCGAATGTTGCCTTCGTATTGCACCTCATCATAAACCACCGGTTTGTGATACGTATCGCGAAAAGTTCGCGCGCGCACTGGGTCCGTCACGGCGCTGGCATTTTGAATGCTCGCGTGCGTGATCCAGGGCAGGTTGTGGTTGAACATCTTGTTGCCATGGTGAATCGATAGCAAGTGATGATACGGATCGTCGTGGGAAATAATTTCTCCAAAGCGCACGAAATCCGATTCCTTTTTGCGCCTCATGAAATCCCATTCGTTGGCGAGCGACCACCAGACATTGCGATACGCCGAAAGTCGCGCCACCACATAATGCAGGTAGCGATCGTCCACCTCCGCCGGCATCCGGTCGAACCCCCAATGACCTTCGTCGTACGGGTGAAACAGAATAATGTCCGCCTCGATGCCGAGCTTTTGCAGATCGGCAACGCGTTGTTCCAGATGCTGGAAATAGTCCACGTTGAAACGCGTGAAGTCCCAATTGGTGTGACTCCCGGACGTGCCGCCGGTGCCATTTTGAAACGGATACAAAATCGGCTCGTTGGTATTCCACTGGTAACGCTTCGGAAAAACGCAGAAGCGGATTTTGTTGAACGGGGATGAGGCGAGCGTCTTCAACGTCTGCTCCTGCAACGCCTCCGGCTGCCACTCCCACACATAGCACGTGGTTCCCAATTCCTCGTAAGCCGTGCCGTCGTCGTACGCGAAATGATAGGTGTGCGCCACGCGAACCGGGCCGTGATTCCGTGTCGACGGTGGCGCCACGGTGAACGAGCCGCTCTTGCCGTTCAACCGGCGCGCGTTGCTGGCGGTTTTGTAAGTCCATTTGCCCGGCTTCTCCGGCATAAACCGCACGCGATAAATTCCCTCGCCGTCATAAAACCCCGTCGCCTCGATGGAATTGGTTCCCTGCCTGAAGCTGGCCGAGAATTGTGTGTCGAGAAACGGATTCCCGCTGGTCGGGCCTTTCAAGGACAGTTCAAAAATTCCCCACTGTTCGACCGATTGTGCCGCCCGCCCGGACAACATCGTGCAGAATAGGAACAATAGAATATTTCTCGTCAGTTTCATGGGCGGAAAAGGTGCGCATTTAATTGCGGGACGGCAAATTTGGCGCATGTAATGCGACAGCTTATGGTTCCACTGGTGTTTCGCATTCCAGCGCCAGAATTGTGTCTAAAGCGTCATGTTTTTCGGTAGGAAGCTGGAGCGTAACTTCGCCCTCGCCTTGGGTAAATCGGACCGCGCCGTCGCTGGTGATTACCCGCACGTTTCTTACTTTCTGCTTTAACGCCGGCAGGACCAGTGTGTCCGATTGTGCCGCCGCGGGTCCCCAACCCAGGACATGCACGTAGATCGTCTTGCCGCGATACGTTGCGCCATATCGCCCGTCCACCGGCTGGAACGGCCCCGGCCGGGTGTCGTAGACGGATTCTCCGTATTGGGTGAGCCAGTCGCCGATTTCCTTGAGCCGCGCAACGTGTGCCTCGGGAATGACGCCGTCCTTGTCCGGACCCACATTCAACAGCATGTTGCCGCCGCGTACCACGACATTGACCAGCATGTTCAGCGCGCGGTCGCGCGACATGAGGCGTTGCCGCGTATTGTATCCCCACGTCGTCTCATTCAAATTCAAACATTTCTCCCACGGCCCACTCTTGATCGGCCCGGTCACCGCGGCGCCTCCTTCATCCGTTCCAAAATCTCCAACCCATCCGGAGCGTGGTGAAATAACCACCTTCGGCTGATACGACCGGGCCATCTTCGCCAGCTTGTCCGATTCCCAAAACGGCCCCGCATCCGCATCGGTGCCCTTCATCGCCAGCCACGCGCCGTCATACCACAGGATGTCGATGTGCCCGTAATTCTTCATCAATTCTTCGACCTGCCCCCACGTTTGTTTTTTCATCAACGCCGCGTTGTCCGGCAGTCCTTTCGGATCGAAGTAACCCGGGAAGCGCCAGTCCATCGGCGAGTAATACAGCCCCACCCGCATCCCGGCCTCCCGCGCCGCCTTCACATACGGCGCAATCAGGTCGCGTTTCGCCGCCGAATGCACGGCGTCAAAGTTATCGTACGACGAAGGGCTGTCCCACATCGCAAAGCCGTCATGGTGCCGGGCCGTGAGCACCATATATTTCATGCCTGCCGCCCGGGCCGCGTTGACCCAGGTCGCCGGGTCGTAGTGCTGCGGATTAAACTGGTCCATGAGCTTCCGGTATTCCGCGGCGGGAACTTTCTTATCATTCATATACCACTCGCCCTGGGCGGGAATGGCATACAGCCCCCAATGAATGAACATGCCAAACTTCGCGTCCTGCCACCACTTCATATCCGCCGGCGAGAGCTTCAACGCCAGGGGATCGGTCACCGCGGGCATTGTGCCCGGGTCCATCGCCCGCGCCGCGATCGTCAACGCCAGAGCGACCCACATTGCCATTATGCATTTCATATGTTGCTTTAAGAAGATTTCGTCCTGCCAGTAAGTGCGTAAAAAGACCGAAGGGTTCTCGTCACAAGGCATTCATAGAACAGACCCGGATCGAAAGCAACGTGAGATTCCTGTCGAAATTCCCCGTGCGGCGATGCCGGTTTCGCACAATTTCGGTAACGGGCGGGACGGACTCAACCGCGCCAATTATTTCGCCTATCGGCAAGCTAATTTGTGTGATTCGTCCGAATCCGATTCAGATATTCCTGTGCTTCCGCATTCCCGGCATCGAATCGCACCGCTGCCTGAAACTGATCGAGCGCCGCCGGGGTCTTCTGTTGGTCAAGCCAGATCACCCCCAGACAAAAATGCGCTGTGCTCTCGGTGGGATCCAAACTCAGCGCCGCTTCGAGATTGCGAATCGCGTCGTTCGTCCATCCCGCCTGGTAACAGACTTTCCCGAGCTCGACGAGCCCCCGCGGAGTGGTCGGCGGATGGCGGAGCGCCGCGCGGAATTCCTCCCGTGCTTCGTTGGTTTTTCCCAGCGCATTCAGCGCGGCTCCGAGACCGAGGTGCGCTTCGGCGAAATGGGGTCTGAGACTGAGCGTCTGCTGGTAAAGGGGCAGGGCGGCCTCGGCGCCGGCTTTCCGCAGCGTCTTGGCGGCTGTTTCGTTGAGCAGCTTTGCATAAGCGCCCTCGGCGAAATTCCGGTTCAGTTTGACCGCTTTCACATACTCATCCACCGCCGCCTCCAATTTCCCTTGCTGCAGCAAAAGCAGATTCAAATGCAATGGCGCTTCGGGGTTTTGTGGAATTAACGTCTCCACCTGCCGCCAGCATTGCGCCGCGCCGTTTGAATCGTCCAATTCCTGCAACACCTCGGCGAGTTTCTTGTCGAAAACCCAGTCGTTTGGCGTCGCAGAAATCAAATGCCGATATTCGTCGACCGTCTGCTGTAACACCTCTGGCGTCAGTGTTCGCGCAAGCTGCTCCGCCTGCTGGTGGACGTGCTGCAGCATTACCGCGTGATCCAACTGAAAATTAAACGGCGGCACATTGATCTGGAGCGAGTCCAAAACCTTGTGTTTGCTCCACGCATTCCACCCCAGCCGTTTCGCGCATTCGTCATCAGTAAGCCACGTCCGCCGCGGATCGATCCGGCGCTTCACCTCCGCGGGCAAAACTTCGGCGATTCGATCGGCAAACATCCGCGCCAGCGCACAGTTGCCTTCGAACGTGAAATGCACGTGCTCATAAAAAAATTCCCTGCCGCAGAGCTGATGCGGACTTTGTTTGGCCAACTCCCCGGCCGCATCCAAAAATGTAATTCCTCGCTCCTTGGCCGCCGCGTCGTGGATTATTTCATTGATGCGACTGTCCGCGCGAAAGCGAAGCGTGTCGTAGTCGCGAGCCCGAACGAAATGCTCCCTCGCCGCGTTTTCGTCCTCCGAAGCGAGACAGGTTTGTGCCCACCGAAATTGCAAATCCGCGAAACGATCATCCAGCCGGGCGGCTTGTGCGTAAAAGTTTGCCGCCTGCGCCGCGTTTGTTTCCGCTGCGTCAATTCCCATTCGATACAGCCGGGTCCACTCGTTGCTTTGCGCAATGCTCTGCCCGGGCGAATGTTGCGAGCCGAACGGCGCACAATCCCTCAGGTTGCTCGCGACGGTGCTGACAACCACTTTGGCGCCGGAATCTGTCCCGGCGCGCAAAATGTCGATGAGATTCTCTTTGAAATGTGAATAGGTCCGCGCCATTCGCGGATCGTCCTGCCGCACCTGGTGCTGCACGAACATCATCATCCCGCGCCATTGGGCGGAATCCCCTCCATCGCCTTCCGCGCGCGCGACCAGATCGGAAAGCAATTCGCCCGTCCGTGTGGATTTTAGCATGAGACTGGCACGCGTCAGGGCCAGCGGCGGAGCCTGCGGTCCAAAGACCGTTCCACTGCCGAACGGCCCCACAACTTCGTTGTTGCCCATGTAAACCAGCCAAATGTCCCCGCGCTCCCGGGCGGACTCGCGCGCGATCGGCAGGATTACATGAGAATTGATGGCCACCATCGCGGCATTGATCACCTCAAAACGCACGCCCGGATAACGCTCGCGGAGCAGGACTCCCAAAACCCGCGGCAGACCAAAGTCCGGCTGTGGATCACCGTAAGCAGCGGATTCGCCGAAGACAAAAATCCGGATCGTCCCCGGCGGTTTCGCCTCCGGAAAACTCAGCGAATACGGCATCCGCGCCAGCGAGGGCCCAAAGAAACGCCAGCCGAACTTGCCGTTCTCAATAACCCTCCTTTCGCCATTTACCGTTTGATGAAGAAAAAAACTGCTCGGATAGCCAAATCCAATCATCCGAAGAATACATTCAAGCGAGCCAAAAAAAATCAACGGCGCGAGGATGAATACCACGAAACGAATGAGCCACTTGCGCCGTTTGGAGGCAGGTCCGGGAAGCGAACGCTTTTGATCAGCCGCCGCTGAATTGTTTTTCTTCCGCGCTTTCGCCATGTGTCGGAAGTTTAACAACGCATTACCCATTGGGCACGTTCTTTCATGGTCTCCGACTGGCTGATCACGTGAGCGGACCGTCCGTCCGGTGTGCTCATTGGACGTATTCGATCTCCGGATATTCCGGTTGGTTCCTGAGACTCGAAACGGGGGCTCCTTTCAGGTAAACGTCGAAGAAAGTGCTGATGCAATGAGCCGTCACAGCGACTTGGCGGCGGCCATCAAGCCGCACAATGCCCAGGATCCGCATGGCGCGCATAACACCCGGAATCTTTAACATCGCCCCGTCATCGCTGAACTTGAAATGACTCGCGCCTTGGATTGTGATTTGCAGCCTGCGGTCAACGGGCAATCGATCGTAAATGGAACGGATGTTGGCCTTTACCTGACGACTCTCGGCATCCGACTCAGATCCGTGATCGCTCAAGAGAAACATAAAGGGCTGAGTAACGCCTTGGCCGATGACATTGCCTCGTGGA
>Ga0265338_10009577_pt1 | contig 11518 bp, 9 predicted proteins | sample 42126metaG_FD_193579 | JGI IMG/M metagenome (GOLD analysis project Ga0265338, IMG submission 193579) | Rhizosphere microbial communities from Carex aquatilis grown in University of Washington, Seatle, WA, United States - 4-21-26 metaG | ecosystem: Host-associated > Plants > Roots > Rhizosphere >... | reverse complement strand
CGCCAGGCTCAAGAAGGCGGGTATCAAGCTCTCCGACGTCGAAAGCCTGCAGAAGCTCCAGCAGAACATCATGGTCGGCAGCACGCGCGGCGGCGACTTCCGCGCCTGGCTCGTCGACCCCGATCTCGAGCCCGGCACCTACAAGCAGGCGGAGCTGGCGGCGTTCTACGACGGACTCGCGGCGAGATTGGAGCGCGGCCGCTGAGCGGCCGACCTATCCACCGACTGTGCACGCGTGCATAGTCGGTGGATAAGCGCCCGCGGCGGCTCCTTCGGTCGGCGGAGGAATCGGGTCGGGCGGATTACTTCTTGAAGTACTCGATCGTCGTCTTCAAGCCCTCGGCCAGCGAGACCCGGGGCTCCCACTTGAGCTTGGTCTTGGCGAGGGTGATGTCCGGGCGGCGGACCTTGGGGTCGTCCTCGGGCAGCGGCTTGAAGACGATCTTCGACTTGGAGCCCGTCATCTTCTTGATCGTCTCGGCGATCTCGAGGATGGTGAGCTCCTTGGGGTTGCCGATGTTGCAGGGCGTCTGCAGGTCGGACTTGAGCAGCGCGTCGATGCCGCGCACGAGATCGCTGACGTAGCAGAGGCTGCGGGTCTGCTGGCCCTTGCCGTACACGGTGATGGGCTCGCCGGCCAGCGCCTGGGTGATGAAGTTGGGGACGGCGCGGCCGTCGTTCTTGCGCATGCGCGGGCCGTACGTGTTGAAGATGCGCAGGATGCGCACCGGGACGCCGTGGGCGCGGTGGTAGGCCATCGTCATCGCCTCCGCGAAGCGCTTGGCCTCGTCGTAGACGCCGCGCGGCCCGATCGGGTTGACGTTGCCCCAATACGTCTCCTTCTGCGGGGACTCGAGCGGATCTCCGTAGATCTCCGAGGTCGAGGCGATCATGAAGATCGCGCCCTTGTCCTTGGCCAGGCCCAGCGCCTTGTGCGTGCCGAGCGCGCCGACCTTGAGCGTGGGGATCGGCAGCCGGTGGTAGTCGTCGGGGCTGGCGGGGCTGGCGAAATGCAGCACGGCGTCGAGCTTGCCGGCGACGTGGATGAAGTTGGTCACGTCCTGCTTCACGAAGGTGAAGCGCTCGTTCTTGAACAGGTGGTCGATGTTCTCGACGCGCCCGGTGCTGAAATTGTCCATCGCGATCACGTCGTGGCCCTGCGCGAGGAAGTGCTCGCAGAGGTGGCTGCCGAGGAAGCCGGCGCCGCCCGTGATCAGGATCTTCAACTCAGGCCTCGACGCTGGGCCGGCCGACGCCGCAATAGTCGAAGCCGGCCTTGCGCACGGCGGCGGGATCGAACAGGTTGCGCCCGTCGAGGACGAGCGGGTTGCGCATGAGCTTGAGCGCGCGCTTCCAGTCGAGCGTCTTGTATTGCGGCCACTCGGTGACGATCAGCAGGGCGTCGGCGCCCTTCATCGCGTCGTAGGCGTCGCGGCAAAACGTCACCCCGGCTAGTTCCTTCAAATCCTTGGCGCGGTCCATCGCCACCGGATCGGTGGCGCGCACGGCGACGCGGCGCTCCTTGAGCATCTTGATGACGTCGACGGCGGGGGCGAAGCGCATGTCGTCGGTGTGCGGCTTGAACGCGAGGCCGAGCATCGCCACCGTCTTGCCCTCGAGGTTCCAGAGCTTCTCCTCGATCTTGCGCATCATCCAGCCCTTCTGGTGCTCGTTGATCTCCTTCACGGCCTTGAGGAGGGAGAAATCGTAGCCCTTCTGCTTGCTGATCCAGTAGAACGCTTCCAAATCCTTGGGGAAGCAGAAGCCGCCGAAGCCGATGCCGGCGCGCAGGAACATCGGCCCGATGCGGCGGTCGAGGCCCATGCCGTAGGCGACCTGCGTGACGTCGGCGCCCACTTTTTCACAGAGCGCGGAGACGGCGTTGATGTAGGAGATCTTCGTGGCCAAGAACGAGTTCGAGGCGTGCTTGATCAGCTCGGCGCTCTTGACGTCGGTGACGACGACGGGGGCGTCGATGCCGCCGTAGATCTCCCGCATGAGCTTCTCGGCGCGGTGGGACGTGACGCCGATGACGATGCGATCGGGCTTGAGGAAATCCTGCACGGCGGTCCCTTCCGACAGGAACTCGGGGTTCGAGACGACGTCGTACGGGACCTTCGCCTTGTTGAAGCGCGCCACCGTCTTGCCCACCCAGTCGCCGGTCTCGACCGGCACGGTGGACTTGTCGACGATGACGGTGTAGTCCGTCATGTTGCGCGCGACTTCCTCGGCCACGGCCTCGACGGCGGAGAGATCGGCGGAGCCGTCCGCGCGCGGCGGCGTGCCCACGGCGATGAAGACCACCTCGGCGCGCCGGCCCTTGAACTTGAGGCCTTCTTTCACCGAGCCGGCAAAGCCCAGCCGGCCGGACTTGCGGTGCTTGGCGAAGAGCTCATCGAGCCCCGGCTCGTAGATCGGCACCTTGCCCGCCTTGAGGGCGGCGAGCTTCTTCTTGTCGGCGTCGACGCAGACGACGTCGTGGCCGAGCTCGGCGAGACAAGTGCCGGTCACCAGGCCGACGTAGCCGGAGCCGACGACGCAGACGTTGTGACGGGGCATGATGGGCGGGATATTACCAAAAACCGCTGGCGTTGCGCCCTTCCTATAGACGAGCTATACTGGCGCCGCTGGCCGAGAATCTCAAGAAATGACGATCGTCTCGCGATTTCAAGACAAGACGGCGCGCATCGGCATCCTCGGGCTGGGCTACGTCGGCCTGCCCCTGGCCGTGGAGTTCTGCCGCCGGGGCTTCCAGGTCGCCGGCTTCGAGGTGAACGCCGACCGCGTCCGCTCCCTCAAGAAGGGCCGCTCCTACGTGGAGGACGTGCCCGGCGCCGAGGTGGCGCGGCTGCTCAAGAGCGGGCGGCTGTCGGTCCAGGAGAGCTTCGAGGCCGTCTCGCGCTGCGACGCGCTGCTGATCTGCGTGCAGACCCCGCTGAGCAAGAGCAAGGAGCCCGATCTCAGCAACGTGATCGCGGCGGCCACGCAGGCGTCCAAGCGCCTCAAGCGCGGGGCTCTCGTCGTCCTCGAGAGCACGATCCCTCCCGGCGTGACGGAGGAGATCGTGCGGCCGATCCTCGAGGCGGGGCGCCGCCGGCTCGGCAAGGAGTTCTTCCTCGCCTTCTCGCCGGAGCGGGTCGACCCGGGCAACAAGCGCTTCGGCATCGCCAACACGCCCAAGATCGTCGGCGGCGCGGACGCGGCGTCGACCGAGCTGGCCCGGGGGCTCTACTCTCAGGTCGTGGCCACGGTCGTCCCGGTCTCCAGCGCGCGCGCCGCCGAGATGGCCAAGCTCCTCGAGAACTCGTTTCGCGCCGTGAACATCGCCCTGGTCAACGAGATGGCGCAGATCTGCCATCGTCTGGGCGTCGACGTCTGGGAGGTCATCGGCGCCGCGGCGACCAAGCCGTTCGGCTTCATGCCGTTCTATCCCGGGCCCGGCATCGGCGGTCACTGCATCCCCAAGGACCCGCAGCTGCTCATCTGGAAGATGAAGGAGCTGCAGTACGAGCCGCGCTTCCTGCAGCTCGCCTCCACGATCAACGGCGGCATGCCGGCCTACGTCGTCGAGCGCCTCGGCCAATTGCTCAACGCGCGCAAGCGCGCGCTCAACGGCAGCCGGCTGCTCGTCCTCGGCATCGCGTACAAGGCCGGCACGTCCGACTACCGCGAGTCGCCCGCGCTCGACGTGATGGAGCTGCTCGCGGCCCGCGGGGCGCGCGTGAGCTACCACGATCCGTTCGTGCCGAGCGCGCGCGTCGCGCGCCGCGTGCTGCGCTCGTCGCCGCTCTCGGCGAAAGGCGTCGCGGCGGCGGACGCCGTGCTGATCTTGACCGCGCATCCGGGCATCGACTATCGCGCCGTCGCCCGCCGCGCGCGGCTGGTGTTCGACGCGCGCAACGCGCTGGGCGGGGGCGCCGCTCCCAAGGTGGCGAGGCTCTGATGGCGGAGACGGCCGCCGCCGACCCGCTCGACGCGCAGGCGCTCGAGGCGCTCAAGTCCCTGGGCAAGGCCCTGGGGCAGATGACGCTCTACAAGATCGGCCATCCGGCCGTGGCCGCCACGCTCGAGCTGGCGCGCGAGCAGCTGACGCAGGCGCTGGCGCGCACCTCCGGCGAGCTCGTCTTCACGACCGATCACGACAAGCTCATCGCCAACGGCCGCATCGTCGGCATGGTGCGTGACCTGCCCAGCGGCATCTCCTCGGTCTTCTCCCGCTTCAAGCTGAGCAGCCTGACGTTCAAGGCGGGCGTCGACGGCTCGGACTTGGCGGCGTTCTGCGAGATCGCCGCCGTGCGGCCGGGCGCCGCCGCGGGCGGCGCGCCCGCGGACGCGCTGAGCGAGCGCGGCGTCACGCGCATCGTCCTCAACGAGGCGGTCTACGCGAAGATGGACGGCTCGACGCCGCGGCTCAAGCCCGTCGAGCCCGGGGCTGCCGGCGCGCCGTCCCAGGCTCCCGCGGACCCGGCTGGCGCGGCGGCGGCGGAGAACGTCCTCGCGCAGACCTCGCTCGACGCCGCCATCGAGGCGCTGGTCGACAGCGCCGTGCCTCCGGATCAGCGGCAGCAGGTCCTCGACAAGGTCCTCGACCTGCTGCGCGCCGACGTCGAGAAGCGCATCAACGAGGTGACGCGCGAGCTGCGCCACGAGCAGAACCTCCTGCAGAACGAGCAGGCGCGCACGGGCGCCGTGCTCTCGAACATGGTCGAGGGCGTCGTCATGGTCGACGAGCAGGGCAAGATCTTGATGATGAACCCGGCGGCCGAGCAGCTCTACGGCGCCACGCTCGCGGAGGTGGCCGGCCAGCCGCTGGCCAGCAAGACCGGGGAGCAGCACGTCGTGACGCTGGCCAACGAGCTGCTCCGGCCCGAGAAGGCGCCGGCGCCCGAGGACGTCGCCGTCACCGGCGAGCAGGACACCCGGCGCGCCATCAAGGCGTCCGGCGCCATCGTGCAGAACCAGGACGGCAAGGTCGTCGGCATGGTCTCGCAGTTGACCGACGTCGCCAAGCACAAGGAGCTGCAGCGCGTCCAAGGCGACTTCGTCGCCCACGTCACCCACGAGCTGCGAGCGCCGCTGGCCTCCATCCGCGCCGCCATCGAGATCGTGTCCGGGGAGACGGCCGGAAAGATCTCCCCGGAAGAGAGCCGCATGCTCGCCGCGGCGCTCAAGAACTCCGACCGCCTCGCCGATCTCATCAACAGCATCCTGGATTTCTCGAAGATCGAGTCCGGCCAGATGACCGTGGCGCCGCGCAAGGACGACCCGGAGAGGATCGCGCGCGACGGCGTCGACAGCCTGGCGGCGTGGGCCTCGAAAAAGCGCATCAATCTGAGCCTGGTCGCCGAGCACGACCTGCCTCCCGTGGCCGCCGACCACGGCCGCTGCGTGCAGGTCCTGGTGAACCTGCTCTCCAACGGCATCAAGTTCACGCCGGCGGGCGGCGCGATCACGGTGCGCGTGGGGCTGGCGCCCGAGCGCGCCGGAGCCGAGCGGATGGTGCAGTACTCGGTGAGCGACACGGGCCCGGGCATCCCGAAGGCGGAGCAGAAGCGCATCTTCGAGAAATTCGTGCAGATCGCCTCCGGCGAGACGAACATGACGGGCACGGGGCTTGGCCTGTCGATCGCCAAGGCCCTCATCCACTTGCAGGGCGGCAAGATGTGGGTGGAGAGCGAGCCGGGCCGCGGCTCGAGCTTCTTCTTCACGCTGCCCGTTTACGTGGTGCAGCGGGCGGAGACGCCCAAGCCGGTCGCCGCGGCGGCGCCGAAAAGCAAGTCTTGGTGGAAGCGGCTGCTGGGACGCTAGCGGGTCATAGCCCGGCGATGAAGAGGGACGTGACGGCCAGCAGCACGACCAGGCCGATCCCGGCGGCCAGCCAGACGTTCTTCAGCCACGGCGGCGGTTTGCGAGCCATCTCTTGAGCCGGCGCAGGGCGGCGCCGACGAGCGCCTCAGTATAGTGGAGCCGCGCGGGCAGCGCCAGGTTCATTGCACGATCGGCTGCGCCTGGCGCGCGAACGCGTAGCCGAGCACGCGCCGCGCGCCCGCCGCGAGCAGGGCGTGGGCGCAGGCCTCCATCGAGGCGCCGGACGTGCAGACGTCGTCGACGAGCCAGAACGTCCGCCCGGCGGCGCGCTCGGGCGACGGGCAGACGAACGCGCCGTTGAGCTCCGCCGCCCGGTCCTCGCGCGACAACGCCCAGAGCGGCTTGGTCTCGCGCACGCGCAGCACCAGCTCCTCGACCGGCGCCTGCGCGGACTCGCGCAGCCCTTCGGCGATCAGCTTGGCTTGATTGTAGCCGCGCTCGCGGCGGCGGCGCGGGTGCAGCGGCACGGGGACCAGCGCGTCCGGCGAGCGGAGCTCCGGGAAGCGGGGCAGCTCATGCCCCATCCAGACGCCCGCCGTGCGCGCCGCGGCGCGGACGCCGCGGAACTTGAACGCGTGGACGAGCGAGACGGCGGCGTCGCGGTACTGGAAGGCCGCGCGGACGGTGGAGCAGGCGTAGAGGCGGTTGGCGCAGCGCGCGCAGTGCGCGGCGTGGCCCAGCGTCGGCTCCGCGCAGCGCTCGCAGAACGGCCGAGCGCTCGGCGGCAGCTTCGGCCGGCAGCCGAGGCACAGCGGCGAGAAGCCGTCCGCGGGCAGGTCTTCGCGGCAATGCGCGCAGACCTGCGGCAGCAGCAGATTGAGGACCGTCTGGTGCAGCGTCTTCTTGTCCATGACAGGGATACGTTCGAAGACGCCGAAAAGTTCCCTTCAACGAGTAAATAATGGGGTTGAACCCAAATGTTTACTGGTCGGCGCGGCGGGCGGCGCCGAGCTGGCCGAGGGCGAGCAGCACCATCAGCCCGCCGATGACGCCGAAGAGGACCAGCGGCGAGGCGTGCAGCAGCTCGTCGAGCCAGCCGCCGCTCGCGCGCGGACCGGGCGTGGCCGGACGGTCGCGGAATAGGAGGGCCATGTCGCCGGTCTGCGCCAGCTGCAGCGCCTGGTCCAGCGCCGGCTGATACGCGGGATCGAGGCTCGCGGCGGAGCGTAGGGCGTCCACGGCGCCCGCCTTGTCGCCCTCGCCGGCGAGGGAGAAGGCGCGGTTGTAGTAAGCCCGCGCGTCGCGCGGCTCGAGCTCGAGGGCGCGGGCGGACGCGGCCAGGCCGTCTCGGTAGTCTCCGTCGCGGTTGGAGATGTAGGAGCGCCAGTCGAGCGCCTGGACGTTGCGCGGGTTGAGGGCGATGGCGTGGTCGAGCTGCGTGACGGCGCCGCGCGGGTCGAGCCGCGCCTGGCGCGCGGCTTGCGCCGTGAGGTCCGACGACAGCCTGACTCCGAGCGCCGGCGTCGCCGAGGCGGGCGAGGACAGCGGCGGCGAGTAGGGGGCGGCGGCGGAGAGCGGAGCGGCGCTCGCCGCGGTCATGGCGACCAAGGTGGGCGAGGCGCCGAAGGCCCGGGGAGACGCTGCCGTCGGTTGATCGGCGCCGTCGTCCGCGGGCGCGCTGTCGTCCGCGGGGCGCGCCGGCGCCGCGCCCGTCGCGCCGGCGGCGATGTCGTCTCCGACCGCCTTGGCGTCGGCCAGCGCCGACGGGCCGGCCACCGGCAGCTGGCCGGACAGCGACATGATCGCCTGCGCCTGCTGGCTGGCCGGGTCGAGCTGCAGGGCCGCCTGGGCGTCCTGCGCGGCGGCGCTCATGTCGCCTTGGGCGTAGTCCGCCCCGGCGCGCATCACGAAGGCGTCGGAGTTGCCGGGGCTCTCGGCGAGCGCCTCGCTCGCCAGCTCCTTGGCCCGGCGCGCGTCGCCGCGGTCGAGGGCCTCGTCGGCGGCGTCGATCTTGGTGTAGGAGTCGTCGATCTGATCGGAGAAGAAGACCGTCGAGCTGCCCTGGTAAGGCTGCCCGCCGCCGCGTTGGACCCGCACGTCGTGCACGGCGGCGCGGAACGCCGCGTAGAAGCGGGGCGACTCCGATTGGGCGTAGCGGTTGAACCGCTGCCGCAGCTCGTCGGCCAGCCGCTTCTCGTGCGCCAATTGGTCGGGCGAGACGTTCGGGTTCTTCGCGTCGCGCGTCTTGCGCGCCCAGGCGGCCTCGTACTTCAGGAACGCCGCGAAGGCGTCGCGGGTCACCGGCACGCGCTTGCCGTCCGGTCCCTGGAAGCGCGTCTCGAGATCGTCGATGAAGCGGGCGACGAAGACCGGGTCCTCGTCGCGCTTCTCGAGATAGCCGCGCAGCTGCTCCAGGCCTTGCCGGTACTGCTGCTCGTCGACGGGCTCATTGCCGTTCTCGGCCGGGCGCCCGGCGGGCGCCGCCGCCGGCTTGGCGGCCGCCGGCAGGGCGAGCAGGCAGGCCAGGAGGGCGAAAAGAGCGCGGGACATGGGCGCGGCCAGTGTAGATGTCGGCGAAGGCCTCGTCAAGGAGCGCGGCTCGGCGCAGGAAAGGCCGCGCGGCCGCTTTTGATATCCTTAGAGAGCCTGATGCGCAAACCGCTCCTCGCCCTCGCCGCCCTGCTCGCCGCCGGCCCCGCGGCCGTTTTGGCCGTCTTCGGCTACGGCTACTGGACGTACAAGGCCAACGAGAAGGCCATCGTCGAGAGGATGGACCAGTACTATCTCACCATCACCTCGCCCGGCCACGAGCAGTATCTCCTCGAGAGCGACGAGACTTTCGAGGTGCCGTATCTCGCCTCGAAGCTGTCGGTGGAGGCCGTGCCGACGAAGATCCTCGACGCCAACGACCGGCTGATCGGCGAGTTCTCCGTCGAGAAGGGCCTGTACGTGACGAGCCCGGACGATCTGCCCGTCTACCTCAAGCGCGCGCTCGTGGCCACCGAGGACGGCACGTTCTACCAGCACCATGGCGTGAACTGGCGGGCGATGACGCGCGCCGTGCTCACGGACCTGCGCCACCTGCGCAAGGCGCAGGGCGGCAGCACGCTGACGCAGCAGCTCGCCAAGATGATGTTCACCACGCGCAAGAAGACGATCGGCCGCAAGGCGTTCGAGCTGTTCTGCGCGCGCAAGCTCGAGCAGAAGTTCACCAAGGACCAGATCCTGCTCATGTACCTGAACTTCGCCTACTTCGGCCACGGGGCGTTCGGCATCGAGGCGGCGTCGCGCTATTACTTCGGCAAGCCGGCCAAGGAGCTGCAGCTCGGCGAGGCGGCGATGCTCGTCGGCATCATCCCGAACCCGGCCAAGTACTCGCCGTACGACAACTTGGAGCTCGCCAAGGCGCGCCACCGCACGGTGCTCACGCGCATGGCGAAGCTGGGTTTCATCCCGTCGACGGCGGTGGAGCGCTACTCGGACGAGTTCTGGGCGCAGATGGCGCGCAAGGCGCGCGAGCCGCGCGTCAGCTTCTGGAAGATGACGGTCAACGAGGCGCCGTATCTCGTCGAGCGCATCCGCCGCGAGCTGCTCAAGGACTATTCGAAGGAGCGCCTGCTCAAGGGCGGCCTGCGCATCCACACCACCTTCGATCTCGAGCTCGAGAAGTCGGCGGAGTCGTCCCTCACCGCCGAGCTCGACTCGCTCAACGCCGCCGAGAAGGGCGCCGCGGGCGAGGACGATCCCATCGAGGGCGCGCTGGCGGCCGTCCGGCCCGACGACGGGGCGATCCTCGCCCTGGTCGGCGGCAGCCGCTTCGGCTTCCAGAACCAGCTCGACCGCACGGAGACCCACCGGCCGATCGGCTCGAACGTGAAGCCCTTCGTCTGGGCCCGCGCGTTCGACTCGGGACGCTTCAAGCCCGAGGACGTCTTCCACGACGCCCCGATCACGTACAAGATCAGCAACGCGCGCAAGTGGAAGCCGCACAACTACGGCAACAAGTATTTCGGCGACGTCACGCTCGCCTTCGCCCTGCACAAGTCGCTCAACTCGGTGGCGATCCAGCTGCTGCAGCAGGTGGGCGTCGATCCGGTCATAGACCTCTTCTCGCGGGCCACCGGGGTCCCGGCGTCGAGCTTGCCGCGCAACCTGTCGCTGGCGCTCGGCACCTCCGACGCCTCCGTCCTCGATCTGGCCCGCGGCTACTCGATCTTCGTCAACGGCGGGCGGCCCGTCCAGCCGTACTGGCTGCGCTACGTCGAGGACCGAGAGGGCAAGGTGCTGCGCGACGAGCGCCAGCGGCCGCCGCCCGCCGCGCCCATCCTCAAGCCCGAGACCTGCGCCGCGATGATCGGCGTCATGCGCGGCATCTTCGGCCCGGAAGGCTCGGCCTACGGCGCGGCGCGGCGCACCGGCTTCAACATCCCGGCCATCGGCAAGACCGGCACCACCAACGACTTCCGCGACGCCTGGTTCACCGGCGCGACTCCGGACATCGCCGCCTCGGTCTGGATGGGCCGCGACGACATGCGCGTCGCGCTCGGCGAAGGCCTCGCCGGCGGCGCCATCGCCGCCCCCGCCTGGATGAACTTCATCAAGGGCGCCTACCGCAACCGGCCGACGCGCGATTTCGTCGTGCCGACCAGCACGGCGGCGGCGCAGGGCCTCAGCGCGGCGGCGCACTAGGCGCGACTGGTTTTAAAACCAGTCCCGTCTTTCAGGGTTACGGCAGGTCGAGGACCGCGAGCCCGCCCGCGCCGTTGCCCACGTACACGCGCCGGCCGTCTGCGGCCAGGCCCGTGGCCCAGAGGCGGACGTCGTGGTTGAAGCTGTCCTTGCCGATCTTGGCTTGGACGTGCGTCAGCATGACGCCGGTCTTCTTGTCGAAGATCTCGAGGCCGTGGAACTCGTCGGCGACGATCAGGCGGTCGTCGGTGACGAGGATGGCGCGCACGCTCTCGGGGACGGCCAGAGGCAGGCCGTTGGGCGCGACGACGGGGATGCGCTTGAGGGCTTGGCTGTAGCGGCCCGTCTTGAGATCGAGCGCCAGCACGGAGCCGCCGTAGCCCAAGAGAGCCCGGTCTCCGTCGAGGGCGATGCCGCCCGTCGGGCTGACGCGGGTGCCGACGTCGCGCAGGCGCACCGGGTACGTCGCCGCGATGCGGCCCGTGGCGGCGTCGACGCGCACGATGCCGGCCATGCCCTCCGGCTGCAGGTTGGTGACCGAGACGAAGAGGTCGTTGCCGCGCGCGACCACGCCGTCGGCGCGCACGCCCTCCGGCAGCGCGATGCGGCGCACTTCCTTGAGCCGCAGCGCGTCGTAGACGACCACGCCCGTCCAGCCGTTGGCGACGTAGACGCGCTGGCCGTTCGCGTGGACGCCGGACGCGGTGTCGGGATAGACGCGTTGGATCGGGAGCTTGGCCCGGCGGATCATCGCGCCCGTGGCGGCGTCGATGGACACGACCTCGCCGCCGCCGCCGGTCACCGTGTAGAGCGTGTCGCCCACGCGGGAGAGGCCGTTCACGGCGAAGGAGCCCGCGCCGCGGTTGTAGTCGTAGACCTTGGCCGGCGTCAACTCCAGCGAGTCGACGCGCGCCGGCGCGGCCTTGGGGTCGATGCCTTGGTTCTCGAGCGGCACCTCGCTGGCGACGTTGGTGCCGTCGAACCAGCCGCGCAGCGCGCCGAAGGCCGAGGCGACGTCGCC
>Ga0265338_10009576_pt1 | contig 11518 bp, 10 predicted proteins | sample 42126metaG_FD_193579 | JGI IMG/M metagenome (GOLD analysis project Ga0265338, IMG submission 193579) | Rhizosphere microbial communities from Carex aquatilis grown in University of Washington, Seatle, WA, United States - 4-21-26 metaG | ecosystem: Host-associated > Plants > Roots > Rhizosphere... | reverse complement strand
CGCGCTCGCCGCTGTTGAGCTCCCTGAGACCGGTTTTGCCAACACCGACTTCTCGTCCGCATTCTTCAACGTGAGCGTCCACAAGACTCTCACCGCCGATCAATGCAACGAATTCGCCGTGCCGCAACCCAAGGTATCGACGCCCGCTCCGTCTACTGACGCAGCATCCACGTCGAACGCTCCGGCTCCGTCCACGACCGCGTCTTCGCCGGAAACTCAGCCTGCGACCTCCCCCTCTGCCTCCGCTCAGCCCGAGCCCCAAGGCTCCAAGCTGCTCGTCGGCGACCTCGAGCTTCGCTCCACTGAAGCCGTTTCCGGAGAGGGAACTCGCCAGAGCGACTCCAAGTACTTCCATGTCTTCCAGAATGGAGCTTGCTACGAGTTCGCGCTGAACGTCACCACCGTCGCCTCGGAAGACGGCATCATCAAGCACGTCGACCGCGACAAAGTCTTCAGCCGCCTGGAGCAGATCCTCGGCACGGTGAAAATCAATCCAGTCGCCGCGCCCGAAGTCACCGCCGAAGTCCCTGAAACTCAGGTCGTACCGGTAACCCCGGCACAGTAAGGGGAAGCTGTCCGGGTACCCCGTCCTTGTCCCTGCTCTTTTTGCAGGGACAGGACGGGGATTCTGACTTTCCACTCCCACATTAAGCAATTCTTAAGTCTTTCCCCCGCAACGCTTCACGACCGACCAGGAGACCCCCGTGACCATCGAGACCGTTACCGAGCACGTTAGGAGTGGCCTACTAGTAACCTCGCTTAAAGCCCTCACACGATCCATACTGTTCTCCATGGGCCTCGATCACGTCTTCGTCGACTTCCTGCTGTCCGCGGCCGTTGGAGCCGGCACTGTCTTGCTGGTGATTCTTTTCGTCGGTGTCGGCATTCCGCGTCGCCACGCCGCGGTCATTCGCCGCACCATCCGCTAGCTCATGCTCAGTCGGAGATGCTTCCGCGGTGTCCTCCGTGGACCTCGTTTTTGACCTTTCTGGCCCCCGCCCTATTTGACGCCCTTCCACTCCACATGAGATAGTGTCACGCTCTACCGCATACATTCTTATTTGGAGCTCCACTGCTCGAGATGACCCCGCTCATTCCCAGGGACAACAGTTTCTTCGACATGTTCACTCAGATGTCCGACAATCTCATTGCCGGCGCTCGTGTCATGGTCGAACTCTTCACCGACTACACCAACCTCGACGCCAAAGTCGCCGAAATTCGCCGCATCGAGCGCACCGGCGACGAGATGACCCACGCCGTCCTCACTAAGCTCAACCAGACGTTCATCACACCCTTTGACCGCGAAGACATTCACCAGCTAGCCTCGTCGCTCGACGACGTTCTCGACTTCCTCAATGCCTCCGGCGCTCGCATCCTGATGTACCGCATCACCAATCCGCCGCCGGTCGCCCTGGAACTCGCAAGAATCATCCTGCTCCAGAGCCAGGAGCTACAGAAAGCCCTTGCCCTGGTTCGTAAGAATGGCGACATTCTGACTCACTGCGTGGAAATCAACCGCCTGGAGAATGAAGCTGACGTCATCTCGCGCGCGGCGATCGGACAGCTCTTCGATCAGGAGAAGGACCCTATCACCCTGATCAAGATCAAAGAATTGATCGAGTTCCTCGAACTCGCGACCGACAAAGCGGAAGACGTAGCGAACGTGCTGGAAACCGTGGTCTTGAAGAATTCCTAAATCTCGCTCTTTCGCCAATAGGAAAATTGAGTGAAACCGGATCTCCTGCTCCTCGTCATCACAGTCCTCACCGCGCTAATTTTCGATTTCCTGAACGGATTCCACGACGCCGCGAACAGCATCGCCACCGTCGTTTCCACCCGCGTGCTCTCTCCCAAGCTGGCCGTGATCTGGGCCGCCTTTTTCAATTTCGTCGCCGCTTTCCTGCTCGGAACGGCCGTCGCCAAGACGATCGGCAGCGGCATGATCCACATCGAGTCCGTCACCCAGTACGTCGTAATCGCCGGACTGCTCGGCGCCATCGTCTGGGATCTCCTCACCTGGTGGTGGGGACTACCCACTTCCTCCTCCCACGCGCTCATCGGCGGTATGGCCGGAGCAGCCATCATGCGCGCCGGTTGGAGCGTCATCATTACTGCGGGATGGTACAAGACCCTCATCTTCATCGTCGTCGCGCCCGTCATGGGCCTGGTTCTCGCCCTCAGCTTCATGGTCGCCGTCTCCTGGACCCTGCGCAACAAGCCTCCCCGCCGCATCGACGCGTGGTTCCGCAAGCTGCAGCTCCTCTCGGCCGCCGCCTACAGTTTGGGACACGGCGGCAACGATGCCCAGAAAACCATGGGCATTGTCGCCAGCGCCCTCTATGGCGCGAAGATTCTCACCGCCTCCGAACTCGCCCACAACTGGGGACGCTACCACTGGCCCATCATCCTCGCGGCCCACACCTCGATCGCCCTCGGAACTTATTTTGGCGGATGGCGCATCGTTCACACCATGGGTTCGCGCATCACCAAATTAAAGCCGGTAGGCGGATTCTGCGCAGAAACCGCCGGCGCCATCACCCTGTTCGCCACCGCTCTCGCTGGGATTCCCGTCAGTACCACGCACACGATCACCGGCGCAATCGTCGGAGTAGGCGCCACTCACCGCCTCTCCGCCGTTCGCTGGGGCGTAGCCACCAGAATCGTCTGGGCCTGGGCCTTCACCATCCCCGCCGCCGCTCTGGTATCCGCCGCAGCCTTCGCCATCATCCGCCTGGTCCATCCCGGCGCATAAATGTGTTCGTTGCGCCCTTCGCGAATCCTTAGCGTGCTTTGCGTTTTGAACTCTCACAATCCCCAAAACCCGCTCCCCGCGCGGATTTTGTAACAAAAATTTAACCGTCTGTTAACTTGATTCCCCCTGCCCGCTCCAACATGATGTCCCCCTAAGCAACAAATCCCTCTGCGCAACGACACAAATACAGGAGACCAATTCATGAGAAAAGTTCTGCTCACAACCGCCCTGATCACGCTTGCGCTCACCCTCCTCATCCCGCAAGGAACCGCCCAGATCCAACTACTGGCAGTAGGTTCCCTTACCGAATCCAAAGCCGGGCCCTGGGCCGATCTTTCCGGACTCACCTACACCCTTGAGAACGGTGTCCCTGCCAACTCGCTCGGCGGCTTCGGATCGGCGATCACCTATGCGGGCGGCAACACCTTCCTCGCCCTGCCCGACCGTGGCCCCAACGCCCTCAGTTTCGACCCCAATGTTGACGATACCGTCAGCTACATCAACCGCTTCCACACCGTCACCATGGACTTGGACCGCAACGCGTCCGCCACCGGTCTGCCCTTTACCCTGACTCCCAAGCTCCGCGCCACTACCCTCTTGTGGAACCTGTCCCCGCTCGTATACGGCGCCGGCGACTCTATCGTGAGCTCAGGCGTCCCGCCGTTGAACAATTTCTTTTTCCATTTCTTCACCGGTCGATCAGACAATTTCGACCCCAGCCAGAATTCCGGCAATCCCAAGGACGCCCGCTTCGACACCGAGGGCATTCGCCTCTCCAACGATGGGCGCAGCGTTTTCATCTCCGACGAGTACGGCCCGTACGTGTACCAGTTCGACCGCCTCACCGGACTGCGCCTGCGCGCATTTCAGTTCCCCACCTGCGATTCGCCAACCCCGTCGTGTTTCTTCGTCTCGAACCTGTCGTCGATGGGTGCCACTGAAATCTCCGGCAACACCGCTGGCCGCGTCGCCAATAAGGGCATGGAAGGTCTCGCCATCACACCCGACGGCCGCACTCTGGTCGGCATCATGCAAAATGCTCTCATCCAGGACGCCGCCCTGGGTGGTGCCGCCAAGAATTTGCTGCGCATTGTCACCTTCGACATCCGCTCCGCCCAAGCCACTCACCAATACGCCTACGAGCTCTCGACGGGCTCCGGCGTCAGCGAAATTCTCGCCCTCAACAATCACGAATTTCTTGTCGATGAACGCGACGGTCACGGCCGCGGCGACGGCAGCTCCGCCAAGGTCAAGCAGATTTTCAAGATCGATCTCGCTAACGCCGTCGACGTCAGCAACATGGATGGACTCACCGCCGCCTCGAACGCGGTCGGCAAGACTTTGTTCCTGGATCTCGTTCAGCTCTTCACCGCGAACGGCATCTCCGCCGGTAACATTCCGGCCAAAATCGAAGGCATCTCCTTCGGGCCCGACATCAAGCAAGGAACCACCAAACTCCACACCCTCTGGATCGCCAACGACAACGACTTCCTGCAAACAGTTCCCGATGCCAACAACATCCAGATCCCGAACCCCAACCAGTTCTTCGTAGTCGGCTTCACCGACGCCGATCTGGGCGGCTCGAAGTTCGTGCCTCAACAACTCCAGCGGTCCGACTGGTAAGACGTCGCAGGATCTTGCGCAGGGATACCCCATCCGCATCTCCATCAGTAAGACGAAACGCGGATGGGGCTCTCGCATCAGTCGTATCGCAACGCCACCATCGGGTCCACCTTCGTCGCCCGGCGCGCTGGGATGTAACATGCCAGCGCAGCAACTCCAACTAACGCCACCGCCACCGCGACAAATGTCAGCGGATCGGTTGGCTTCACATCGAACAGCAGCGACTGGATCGTGCGAGCCGTCGCGAACGACGCGGCCACTCCCATCGCCACCCCGATCAGCGTCGTCATCAATCCCTGGCGCAGGATCAGGCCCAACACATCCACCCGTCTGGCTCCCAGCGCCATCCTCACCCCGATCTCCTGGGTTCGCTGCGCCACGCCGTACGACACCACGCCATAGATTCCGGCGACTGCCAGCAGCAACGCGGCAATCGCAAAGACAACCACGAGTGTCAGGTTGAAGCGCCGCGATCCCAACGACGCTGAATAGATCTGCGTGAATGTACGGAAAAGCGGCGGCACATCCGGGGCCGCTTCGTGCACAATCGCTCGCGCCGCAGAGATCACCTGCCCCGGATCCGCATCCGCGTGCATCACTACGCTGAAGCTGGATCGCGGTCTCTGCAGCAGGTTCACATAGACCGTTGGCCGCGGCGGCGTCTCCAGCCCGTTCTCATGCGTGTCGCCCGCAATCCCCACCACCGTCAGCAGATGAAGATCTCCATCCATGTTGCCGAACTGAATGGTCTGCCCGATCGGATCCTGCCCCGGCCACCGCGACCGCGCCAGCGACTCACTGATTACCGCCGTGTGATTCGAATCGAAGCCGTCCCGTTGATCGAAGAACCTGCCACGAACCAGCGGGATGCCGAGCGCCTGAAAATATTCCGGTGACGCCGCGCAAAAATCCGCCGTGCCGCGCCGCTCCGTTTGCTTCCCAAGCCGGTCATACTCTTCGAAGTTCTTCGGATTCTCCTCCGGCCTCACCAGCAAAAACATCCCGTCGGGCAAGCCGCCATCCATGGGAACCGCATTCACTGCCGCCACCTGCTGCACTCCAGGAATTCCATGCAGACGCTCGATGAGCCCACTCACAAATTGTGATTGGTGTGCGTGGAACACCAATTCCGCGTCCGGCTTCAAGTCCCCCGCCTCCGGCAATTGCAGATCCATCGCCACCACGTTGTCGGTACGAAATCCCGGATCCACCGACAGCACTCGCAACAGGCTACGGCCCAGCAGGCCCGCTCCAGTCAGCAAGGCCAGAGTCATCGCGAGCTGTGCTGCAACGATGGCACGCCCCACGCGCTGGCTGCGCTGTGTCCCCACGCTTCCCCGGCTGCTCTCCACCAGCGTCCGGCCCGGCGCGCCCGACGTAGCTCGCACTGCCGTCAACACTCCCAGGACGATGGCCGCCAGAAACGAAATCCCCGCCGTAAACAAAAGCACCGGCCATCTGATCGTCACCTCGTCGAGCCGCGGCAGGTCCTCCGGAGTCAACGCCAGCAACCCGCGCAGCAAGCCGACTGCAATCAGAATGCCCACCACGCAACTCAACCCTGAGAGCAACAGCGTCTCGTTGATGAATTGCCGCACCAGTCGCCCGCGCCCAGCCCCAAGTGCGTTCCGAATAGCCAGCTCGCGCCCGCGCTGCGAAGCCTGGGCCAGCAGAAAATTGGCGACATTCGCGCACGCAACCAGCAACAAGAATCCCACCGCCCCCAGCAGGATATAAAGTGGCGACCGCACTCTGCCCGTCAGCGACTCCTGCAACGAAATCACCGCCGCACTCCGCATCAAATATTCGTTCTGCTCAGCGGATTGCCGCACGATCCGTTCCGCAATCACTGCTAGATCGGTGTTCGCCTGTGCAGCCGTCACGCCCTCCCGCAGCCGTCCGACGGCAAGAGCGTTGTGAGAAGTGCGACTCGTGTTTTCCGGATCAAGCTCCGTCGGCACCCACAGGTCGGTCTTCTCCGGGAATTCAAACTGCTGGGGCAAAATTCCCACTACCGAATAAACCCGGTCCTGAATCCGCAGCTTCAACGTCGACAAATCCCGCGCCGACGCCAGATACTCCCGCCAATACCGGTAACTCGTCACCACAACCGGAGCCGCCCCCAGATGCGCGTCATCCGCCGCAAAGCTCCTCCCCATCACCGGAGCCACGTCCATCACCTTGAAGAAATCGCGCGTAACATAGGCGACGCCAGTTCGCGTCGGTCCCGCCGGCCCCGCCACGCTCGCCACATCGCTGCCGTATTTCGCCATCGTCAGAAAGCTATGACTCTGATCTCGGAAGTCGTCGAAGTTCGGATCCGCCAGCCGCGAATAAGTCCCGCGATGATTGACCTCCCAAATCGCCATCAACCGATCCGGCTCCCGATACGGCAACGGCCGCAACAACACCCCATACACCACGCTGAAGATCGCAGTCGTCGCCCCAATGCCCAGAGCCAGTGTCAGAATCACCGCCCCGCTGAATCCCAGATTCTTGGCCAGCCCGCGAGCGGCAAATTTCAGGTCCTGAATCATCGCTTCGAACATGGAGCCTCCTTATCAACTCAAGACTCGCCGTACGAGGTTTTGTTAGCCGATTGCCGAAGTCAAGTTCAATTCCACTTCGTCCCCGGCGGCCCATTCTAGTTCGGAGATTCCTCCTATGCCATCCACCACACCCTCGAGTCAATCGTGATGCCAGTCACTGAAGCCCCCGTCCCCCGTCACTATGCTCGGAGAATGAACCCGACTTCTTCCCGCAGAAACTTCCTTCAGGCCTCACTGATCTCCGGAGCGACTCTCGCCGGAACAACTCTCGCCAGAGCCGTTCTCGCCGCTCCGCGACAGGCCGTACCCGCCCCATCGCCCGCCAGGCCCGCCTTCCCCGTTGCCGACTACCACGTCCATCTCAGCAACACGTTAACGATCGACCAAGCCCTCCAGCTTGGCAAAGACCGCGGAGTGCAGATCGGCATCGTCGAGCATCCCGGCCCGGGCTACCCCATCAACACCGACGCCGACCTCAAGCAGTACATCGACAACCTCCGCAAGTATCCCGTCCGCATCGGACTGCAACCGGTCTACACCGGCTGGTCGAAAAGTTTTTCGAAGAGTCTCGTGGACCAACTCGACTACATCCTCATGGACGCCCTCACCCTGCCCAATCCCGACGGCACCTGGCTCGCCATCTGGCAAATCGACACCCACGTCGACGACGCAGAAGAATTCATGCAGCGTTACATGAAGTTCATCGAGCAAGTCCTGACCACCGAGCCCATCGACATCTTCGCCTGGCCCACCTTCCTCCCAGTTCCCATCGCAAGACAGTACAAGCAACTCTGGACCCGCCAACGCGTGGACCGCATCATCGAACTAGCAAAACAGAAGAAGCTGGCCATCGAAATCAACGAGGTAGCCCACGTTCCCGACGAGAATTTCATAACCGCAGCCAAGCGAGCAGGCCTGAAATTCACCTTCGGCACCGATTCGCGCAATGACCATGCCGCTCACTTCTACTACTGCTACCAAATGGCCCAAGGGTGCGGCCTGACCGAAGCAGACATGTTCGTACCGAAGCGGAAATAGCGAATCGGTTCGAAAGATGTGGGCGGCGCGGCAGAGGTGGGTGCCCCATGTCTCGCTTCCTTTGCGAGACATGGGATTCTGACCAGCCAGCTTCGGTATGAAAGCGCAAGTCGCCAACCTGCCAGGAACGCACATCGGGCCCACCCAGTACAATCCAGCAAATGCCGGTCCCTGCGATCCAGATCCGCCCCGGCGACCGCCTTCTACGAAAAAAACGGCTACCGCCGCTCCGGAAACATCTCCGACTTCTTCGGCATGCCCCTGATCGAGTACGTCAAGCCACTTTGACCTTGGAATAACCCAGGCTATCCCCTCTGAATGAAAACGTGAGTCGCATTCTCGCCCGCCACGCTGCGCACAGATGTAAACCCAAGCTGGTGAAGATTGATTCCGTGAAACAAATGCTCCCCCTCACCCAACAGAACCGGCGAGAAAGCCAAATGCATCTCGTCGATCTGTCCGGCAAGCAAATACTGGCGAATTGTCGACACGCCGCCGCCAATCCGCACATCCTTGCCGCCAGCCGCCGCCTTCGCCTGCCGCAGCGCCGACTCCAATCCATCGGTGACGAAGTAAAACGTCGTCCCGCCCTTCATCTCCAGCGGCGCCCGCGCATTATGCGTCAGCACAAACACCGGTACATGGTACGGAGGCTCCTCGTCCCACCATCCTTTCCAGGAATCATCCAACCACGGCCCGCGCACCGGCCCGAACATGTTACGGCCAAGTATCCACGCGCCCACATTGTCGAACGACTGCGCGGCAATGCCGTTGTCAATGCCGGTGGCGCCCTTGCCGCCCCCGTGCATCTTCTTGAACGCATCTGTCTGAAAGAACCACGAGTGGAGCTCCGTCCCGCGCACGCCCAGAGGATTCTCCAAGTCCTGCCGAGGCCCGGCACCGAACCCATCGATAGAAATCGAAAACGCAGCAACTCTAACTTTGCTCATGCTGCCTATTTTATTCAATTGTGTGGCGCGGGCGCCGCCACACAAGCGGGTGCACCATCCTTCGCGCTCTCTGCGAAGGGTGGGCACGATGCTGCGTGCAGTGACGGTTTTCGCCCTCAACGCAAGGAGCATCGCACCTATTCATGCGCTCGTTCCCCACCTACGTCCCCATCATCTTTCCCGTCGTCAAATAGTGATTGATGGTCCTCTCCCAGTTCCTCATGTTGCTCTCGAACCACTCCCGCGTGTAGCGCTCGAGCTCGCGGTTGCCCTCCAAAGACAGGCCCGTGTAGCGATAGCGGATCTGCGTACGCGTCGCTCCGTTTCCCGCGGGCTCGAGTTGAATGCGGAGTTCCGTGATGACGATCCCCGGATTGATCCACACATACGCAATGCGTAAAGCCGCAGGATCGTAATCCGTCACGATCCACGTAGTTTCCGCAGCTGCATCAACTTGAGCTCGCGTCGCGGATCCCGGCGGCCTGGGAGTCGTGAAGACGCATCCCAACTCGGCGACGCCGGAGTCGGAATAGATCAGTCTATGTTGCCAACCCGGGAGCCAGTCAGCCTCGCACACGGGGCAGAGAAGCGGGAAGACTCTCTCCGGCGCGGCAGGATTGGTTTGGACAAATTCGTGCACGACACGAGCGGATTTGAAAGCAGTCATGATTTCCTCTTTTCTTTCGTGCATAAAAAATCCGCGCGCCCCCGAAAGGACGCGCGGTGAAGTCTCTAGATCGTGAATGCTGCAGCAAAGCAAAAGCCGCCGAAATCCCGGCGGCCTCTCCTCTGCTCAAAACGATCTTAGCACAACTGCCACGGCCCACGGAATCCTGAGCGTTCTGTGCGAAGGCGGCACATTAGCTGCAAAGAACGCAGCTAGAACGGCACCAGAAGCTCGTCTGGACCTTCGATTTCGTTCTTGGCCTCTAGAAATTGTTCGCTCCATGGTCTCCCCATGCACTCGGGACACTCGTCGATCGTGTTGCCAATCGCGAAACAGTGATAGCAGGTTCCCTCAGAGCTGGTACCAGGGAATTTCTTACAGGTCTTGCACGGCTTGAAAAACTCACGTTCGAGTGCGCGGTGCTCGCCCCACAGCTCGCGCTCACAGATGATGCACATATTCTTCTCCTGCCACCCAGTTCCTGCGTCGAGCGGGTAAGTCGGAGGTATTTCTCCTTAGCCGTCAATATAATCCCATCGCCTTCTCCCACTCTCTACGATTGACAGCCGATACGGCTTTATTGCGGCCCTCTGTCCCGAAAAGGAAAGGCCGTCGAGATCTCTCTCAACGGCCTTTATTAATGCCGGAAACTACCCACTCTCTCACATACTTCCGCGTGCAGTACAATCGGCCCGGCGGGGCTTAACTTGAGGCGCTGTGCGGGCGTGATCCTGAGCACGGTCGAAGGGGAGCCCGCAGCCGAAATCCTGAGCGCTCTGTGCGAAGGATCTAGATTGTGGCATTATGCGGCAGATAGTCGAGGGCCACATTGATCAAATCTATCGGACTCACTGTGCTCTGGTTCACCGTTGGCAGTGCGGTGGGCCTTGTTTTCGTTGAGCTTGCACTCAGTCTCTTTTGCTGCGCGCCAAGAGCCATTAGCAGGATTATTAGAGGAGCGAATTCGAAAGGGCTCCTGTGGTTGTTTGTTCGAGCAATTGCATACAGGTGCATCGCACTACTTGTGCTTTTTTATTGCATTCGCGAGTGGAGTTTTTCGCACGACCGGCCTCTCGCATTAGGTTTGTCCATTGTTTTATCTGCTTACGCGATATACACGTTCACGGACAAGGGCAAGACCACCCTTTACGCCACTTTCAATCGCCAAGCCGACAGATTCCCGCCGACCATGAGGCTGTAAAGAGCCTTCCTAACCTCCCCCAAAAGGAAAAGGCCAATCTGATTTCTCAGACTGGCCTTTATTAATGCCGGCAACTACCTACTCTCCCACACACTTTCGCGTGCAGTACAATCGGCCCAGCGGGGCTTAACTTCCGTGTTCGGGATGGGAACGGGTGGATCCCCCGCGGTATGATCACCGACAACTCGTAGCTGTCAGCTATCAGCCCGTCAGCTTTCAGCAACTCGTGCTGCGCTGACTCTTCAAGGCTGATGGACAGCAAACTTGAGTGTCCCAACTTCTCAACCTCCGCTCAAACTGAGAGCTGAAAGCTGAGAGCTGAGAGCTTGATTTGTAAAAGATCTTGAGAACGATCTCTCACAACTGAATAGATTGGGTGTGGCTTACTTTCTTGTTTGTTTACTTCCAATTTCAGCCACTTATTACTTCGGCTAGCTTTATAAAAGCTCATCGGCGCAACAGTTTCAGTCTTGCTTCTCAGTCGAACAGGTTCGAACAACTTCCAAACAACATCACCATTCCCGTTCAGTTTCGAACGGAGAACTGGCAACTGAGAACTGAGAACTGTTTTTCTGCACCGAGTAAATTTTATGGTCAAGCCGAACGGGCGATTAGTACTGGTAAGCTACACGCATTACTGCGCTTCCACCTCCAGCCTATCAACCAGGTAGTCTTCCTGGGCCCTTCTTATCCCTTACGGGTTGGGAGATCTCATCTTGAGGAGTGCTTCCCGCTTAT
>Ga0265338_10009575_pt1 | contig 11522 bp, 5 predicted proteins | sample 42126metaG_FD_193579 | JGI IMG/M metagenome (GOLD analysis project Ga0265338, IMG submission 193579) | Rhizosphere microbial communities from Carex aquatilis grown in University of Washington, Seatle, WA, United States - 4-21-26 metaG | ecosystem: Host-associated > Plants > Roots > Rhizosphere >... | reverse complement strand
CCGGTTCGTCGGATTCGCCACCGGGATGCACTTTGGCCACCCGGGCAAAGACGCCAAGCACGGTGTTCGTGTTGCCGACATCGAGGACTAGAAGCATGAGGGGCTCTTGGCTCTTGGCTCTTGGCTACTAGCTACTAGCTACTAGCTACTAGCTACTTCCGAGGCTTTTAGGCCTTACTTCGATTCACTTTTCTCGGACCGTTCCACTCAAGACGGTTTGCAATCCCTTGGCGGTTCGCACTTGCAGGAATCCCCGCTGGTCGAGGCCTTCGCTTGTACCCTCGAAGGACGAGCCGTTCTCTTCGATGCGAACCTCTTTGCCGTCGACCCATGACGAGCTTTCCGCGAACCGGTGGAGAATCGACTCTCGCGCATCCGGATCATTTACTAACTGGCGATACTCGCGGTCGAGCGATTTTAGCAAAGCGGCTGCCAATTCCACGCGCGACCACTCGCTTCCGGTTGTGAGGCGCAGTGAGGTCGCAGACAACTCTTTGGGAAAGCTGGTCTGGTTCACATTGATGCCGATGCCGACCACGATGTAGCGAACGCGGGTGGCCTCGGCGTTCATCTCGGTAAGAATGCCGCAGAGTTTCTTCCCCTCGATCAGGACGTCGTTGGGCCACTTCAAGTCGGCGGTTACGCGCGAATCGACCTGCTGAATTGCCGCACGTACGGCGAGTCCCGCGGCCAGCGACAGCACCAGGACTTCCGATGGCGCCAGCGTGGGCCGGAGCACCGCGGAGCAATAGATTCCGGTGGAGCACGGCGACTGCCAGGAGTTGGATCCGCGACCGCGGCCGGCGGTCTGCTCTTCGGCGAGAAAGACAGTGCCCTCGGGCGCGCCTTCCGCAGCGGCAGCCATGGCTGCAGTGTTGGTCGAACCAATCTTGTAGAAGTGCAACAGGTGCGCGTCGAAGATGGTTCCGCGCAACAGTGGGCGGAGAAATTCCGTGAGAAGCAGGTCGGGGACCGAGCGCAATTGATAGCCAGTCGCAGGATGTCCAGCGACGTCGACGCCGAGGCCGCGCAGCTGCTGGATCAGTCGCCAGACCTCAGAGCGGCTGGAGGAGATTTCTTGGGCAATCTTGGTGCCGCTCACCACGACGGTGGCGTGCTCCATCAACAGCCGCACGATGCGGCCCAAGCGGAGGTCGGTGGGCTGTAACTGGTGCGCTGCAGCCACTTTGGGCCGCGAGGAAGGCTTGCGAATTGTGCCGGTCTTGACGATGGGGTGATTATGCGCGATTTAATGGCAAACGACAAACGTCTCGAAGGAATTCATTCGGGTCGGAAGTGAGGCTGAGAATTCGCGCCGGAACTTCAGTCGTCCGTGATGGCTCAGGCGGCCCGATAGAACTGGGCCGCCGGGCGGACGAAGGCGTCCGCCCCTACACCTGCTTTGCCGATGCCGGATACTCGTACGCTCTACTGCGCGGTCTCGGTGAATGTGGCTACGGGATGCCCCAGGCCGTACTGGCCCTCGGCCGTCACGCGTACGGCGCCCGGAGCTGCGGGCAGCGTGAGTACGACGGCCGCCTTGCCTGAGGAATCCGTGGTCACGATTCGACCGGAGAGGGACCCTCCGGTGGTTGTGAATAGAACGGTGCCTCCGGCAGCACTGCCGCCCGATTGACCGGGATTGAGCGTGACCGAGAGATTCAGTTTGGTGCTGACCGCGCCTTTTTGATTGTCGCCAGTCTTAGCCAATGAGGCCGGTGGATTGCCCACCAGAATCCATCCACTCTGTTGTTGGGCGACGCCGGTAGTGTCGGTGCTTGGAACGGTGTAGTGGTAGAAACCGGGCGTAGAGCCGGCGGTCACAGTGATCTTTCCGTTCTGGCCGGGACTCAAAGTGGGTTGAGACAGGGTCAGGGAAATGCCGCTGTCAGACTGCGGAGTTCCGAGAGTCACAGTCGCCGTGCCCGACGTGATCTTGGGCTGCAGAGTGACGGTCTTGCCGGCTGCGACCATCGTCGTATCGGGGTTCAAGTCCCATGCCGCGCCGGGCAGTGCCGAAGTGCCTGACACTACGAGCAACGTGGCGCTGTAGGGCGCGAAGCTCATCGTCGCAGACCATGCGATCGCGGCCGTGGCCACAATCTTCGTTGGATTCGTCGACGCGAGCGTGTAGGACTTCACCTGGTGCGGTGTGAATCCGTTCAGAGCAAACTGCGCCTGCACGGTGTTGGCCGGGTCTTTGTTCAGGACCAGCAGCATCAGGGTCTTGCCCGTGGAGCTCAATGCGGCATAGCTGCTGAATAGATTCGGATCGCCGTTGTTCGTGTCGAGGACAGAGGTATTCGCGAAGGCGTGATGCTGGCCGTCGTAGTTCGTAAACAATTTCAGGGCAAGGTAGTTGGGATTTGCAGGATCGGGAGCCACCCAGCGCGAAGCCAGATACACACGCTCGCGGCCGAAGATGCCATAAGCATCGGCGTCTCCGAGCGCGGTGGAGAAATCGGACTCGCCTGCAGTGGCGGCGCTCCACTCTGTAAAGCTGATCGGGGTTCCCGGATAAATCATGTTGGCGGTCGCACGGAGGCGCGGAATGCGGAACGGAATCGTTTTGTTGGGCTGGATGAAAGTCGCCCAAGGCTGGTTGATGGAGCCCGACTCGCTGACGTAAGTCGGATCCCAGTAGTCGCGATAAATCCGCACGGCAAGGGCCTGCTTCTGAGCCGGCGTCCAAGAGGATGTGTCGGGAGTATCCGGATAGGCGTGCAGGTCGAAGATGTCGACGGAGCGTTTGCCGGCAATCTTGTCCTGCCAGTAGACCTCGTTCAGCCACCAGGGAAGAAAGTCGACTCCGGCGTGCGCGCCCTTGTCGCTACCATTCGCGCCATTCCAGTAAAACCACCAGCAGCAGGTCACGGGGCCAAGGCGAACTGCCTTGGGATCCCAGCCTTTCACAGCGCGCGATTCCGTCAGAAACGTGTCGCGCATTTCGTTGTAGGCGGTCGGCGCAGGATGCACATCGCGATGCGTGCTGCCCCAGATCTCGATCTCGTTGTCCATATTGTAAAAGTGCGGGGCGGTGCCGAAAGCGGTGGCCAGCGCGGCGGTCCACTGGTTGCGATACACGCTGCCGACAGGGTCACCGGTCCCCGGCTGATCGAACAGAGGCACGTTCGCGTCGACGGGATTGGCCGTCAGGGTTGTACTGCAATCCGTTTTCAGGCCGTTGCCGGCGTCGGAGTTGAAAGGGTCGGTGCCACACTGCGCGCCATACTTGGAGACTGAGAAGCTCCAGTTCTTATTGCTCGAGTTCTCTGCAGCTTTGGCGACCCAGGGCAGCATCACCATCGTCATAAGCGGATGGCTGCCGGCGGCCTTAACGTCCTGTATGAACTTGGCCGAGTCGGCGTCGCCGATCTCAGAGTTGTTGAAATCCTCGTAGTACCAATCGTTCGCCGCGTTATAGGTAAATGTCTTCCAGTTGTAGCGGGAGGTCGCGTTGCCGCCCCAACGCACGACAGTCAAGCCACTGTCGGTGATGGTCGCCGCGTCTTTGGGGTAGGCGCCCCCGTAAACGTAGGAGCTGATCGCGTGCCGGTTACTAAACACATCGACGGTGACGGCGACGTTCACCGTGGCCGGCGCGGAGTCGTCTTGCGATGGTTGCAGAGCCGTACCGCTACCACTTTTGGGAGTAGCAGCGACGAGAAACAAAACAAGACACAGGGAAGCGAGCGAGCGTACAAGTGGAGTCATGGGGGAGGGCCTCCGTATCTGGCTAATCTAGCTCTGTTTCGGGCAATCGCGGCACACAGAAGTGCATCCGTTCGGGAATCAAGAACTTGAGCAGATTACTGGACTGCCGAAAAGATCCGGCCGTTGAAACTTCATGGCTCGCGGCGTCTCGCTCGGCGGCATTCGCGACTCATCAGGCAGAGATGTAGCAGGCGACGTCTTTACGACTTGGCGCGCGAGGCTGCTAGTTCGATTCCGTAAACGTTGCTATCGGATGGCCCAGCCCGTATGGGCCTTCGGCCGTCACCGTCGCGGTTCCAGAGCCCGATGGCAGCGTCAGGGTTACCGTCGAATTGCCCGACCCATCCGTTGTCACAATCCGCTGTGAGAGCGTGCCTTTGTCGGTGGTGAAGAAGATGCTGGCACCGGTTTTTGTTCCACCAGAAGAACCCGGCGCAAGAGTCACCCTCAGGTTCAGATTGCCGCCTGTTTGATTGTCTCCGGTTTTCGCGAGCGTCGCGGCGGGCTTGCTGACAATGATCCATCCACCCTGGAACTGCGGCGAACCCGCACCACCGTCGGCACCGGTGACCGTGAAGTGATAGAACCCGGGAGCCGTCGAAGAAGGAGCACTAATCGTAACCGCGCCGTTCTGCGTGGGAGTGATGGTCGCCTGATCGATGGCGATCGCGAGGCCCGGATCCGTAGCAACATTAATCAGCGGGACATTCGTCGTGCCGCTCGTGATTTTGGGGTGCAGCGTCACCGAACCACCGGCAGCAATCATGGTGGTGTCGGGATTCAGATCCCATTCCGAACTGGGCACACCGGTTTGAATCCCGAGAACCAGCAGAGTAGCCGAGTAGGGCGGGAAATTCATGGTCTCCGTCCATGCTGGCGAAGCTGCGGTGACCGCCGTTGGGTTCGTGGCCGTCAAGGTGTAGGTCGAAACCGAGGTAGGCGGATTGTTAGGTGCGAAGTTGAACGTGACGCTGGCGGTGTTGGCGGGATCCTTGTTGAGGAGCATGAGCGTCATCGTCTTGCCGTCTGCGGTGACCGCAGCATAGCTGCTGAACAGGTTAGGATCGCCGGTATTGGTGGTCGCGACCGAGATGGGCGCGAAGCCGTGATGCTGCCCGTCATAGTTTGTGTAGAGTTTCAACGCAAGATAGTTGGGATTGGCGGGGTCGGGAGCAGTCCAGCGCGAGGCGAGATAGGCCCGCTCGCGACCAAGAATGCCGTAGGCGTCGGCGTCGCCGAGAGCGGTCGAGAAATCGGACTCGCCCGCGAAGGCGGCACTCCACTCCGTAATCGCAAGGGGCGTGCCGGGATAAGCCGAGTTCACAATCGCTCGCATGCGCGGAAGGCGGAACGGCTTGGAGTCGACTGGCTCGTTGCTGAAGCCGCCGCCTCGGATGTAAGCCGCCGCGCTCGCAAAGGTTGGATCCCACCAGTCGCGGTAGATGCTGACCGCCAAGGCCTGCTGTTGAGCCTTGCTGAGGCCATTGGTATCGGCGTCGGGATAGGCATGGATATCGAACACGTCGAGCGAGCGGTTGCCGGCAACGGCATCGGACCACGCGACCTCATTCAGCCACCAGGGCAGAAAATCGACGCCGCCGTGGCTCGAGGTATCGCTAGCGCCGGTGGCAGAGCGCCAGTAGAAATACCAGCAGCAATTGACCGGGCCGAAGCGGATCGCCTGGGGATCCCACAATTTCAGGTTGCGTGCTTCGGTCAAATAGACGTCGCGCAGTTCGTTGAACGTGGTGTTGTTGGGATGGATATCGCGGTGCGTCCCGCTCCAGATATCGATCTCGTTATCCATGTCGTAGAAGTGCGGGGAAGCGCCGAAGGCCGTAGCCAGCGCGGATGCCCAGTCGTTGCGATATTCGCACGTCTTCCCGGCGGGACAGGTTTGAGTGTGGTCGTCGAGCAGGGGGAAGTAGGCGTCGTTGGGATCAGCGACGAGATAGGTCGGCGAACTGTTGTTGCAAGTACCGGCGACAATGCCGTTGCCGGCATCGGTGTTGTACTGATCCACGCTGCACTGCGGCCCATACTTGGCAACTGAAAAACTCCAGTGATAGTTGTTCGTTCCACCTTGCGTAGTGGACGTTTCGGCGGACTGCGCCACCCACGGCAGCATGGGCATGGTCATCAGCGGATTGCCACCTGCCGATTTCACGTCTTTCACAAACTGGATGGAATCGGCATCGGATCCGTTGTTGAATCCGTTTGCACCGAAATCTTCGAAGTAATAGTCGTTGTCGGCATTGGTCGTGAAGAGTTTCCAGTTGTAGGTGGAGGTCCCGTTTCCACCCCAGCGCACGACACTCATTCCGCTGTCGGTGACAGTCGCTTTGTCTTTGGGATAGGAGCCACCGTAGACATACGGGCTGATGGGATGCCGGTTCGTGAGTCCGTCGATTTGCACGGCGACGTTGGTGATGCTGCCCAGGGGCGTTGCCGAGACTTGAGCGGAGTTTCCGCTTTCAGCCGACGAGTAGACTGCCGTTACGACGTAGTAATACTTCGTGCTGTTGCTAAGCCCAGTATCAAAGTAGAAATTCGCCACCGGATTTGCCACCTGGGCGTAGGGCCCGCCCGAAGTCGTGGAGCGCTTGACGTGATAACTCGTTGCGGTGCCAATCGCGGTCCAGGAGAGCGTCACTTGCGAATTCCCGGGGACGGCGGTCAACCCGGTGGGCGCTTGCAACTGCGCGCTAGGAGTAGCGGACGCCTCAGTGGAGTTGCCACTTTCACCGCTCGCATTCACCGCCGTCACCACGTAGTAGTAAATCGTCCCGTTGGTAAGGCCGGAGTCGGTGTAGCTCGTCGCGGTCGGCGCCGCCACTTGCGTGTACGGTCCACCCGACGTGGTGCCACGCTTCACGTGATAACTCGTGGCGCCGCTGCTTGCCGTCCACGACAGACTCACCTGCAGGTTGCCCGCAGTCGCGGTGAGACCCGTTGGCACTGGCGGGATCGGCAAAGCGGGCGTGGCGGAGGCTTCGCTCGAATTGGCGCTCGCTCCGTTGGCATTGACCGCTGCGACCACATAGTAGTAAGGCGTGCCATTGGTCACGGTGGAATCCAGATAGCTGCTGACGGCGGCAGTACCAAGTTGCGAATAAGGACCGCCGCTGGTCGTGCTCCGCTTGACGTTATAGCTGGTGGCACCGCTACTCGCCGTCCACGCGAGGGTGACTTGCGCGTTTCCCGCCGTCGCAGTCAAGCCCGTCGGCACAGAGGGAGGATTGCCACCGCCGCCGCCACCCGAAGGGTTGGAACCGCCGCACGCCGACAAGAGCGTGAGGGCAGAGACGACAAAAATCCATGACAAGTGGCGGACACTCAGCGCGGAGAGCTTTGCCATAACGATAATGTTAGCGAAAAAGCGCGGGTTCCGCAGGGAAAGATTCAGGCACGAAAGGGACGGCCAGAATGTGGCCGGTAGGACGGCGGCAGAGACGCCACTAGGCCGGGGCCACGCGCAGGCTCATATCCGCGGCCTGGGGAGAATGGGTCAGCAGGCCGACCGAAATAAAATCCACTCCCGTTTCCGCGTAGGCACGGACATTGTCGAGGCGAATGCCGCCGGAACACTCCAGCGGGATGCGGCGAGCGCCTTTCTGGGCACCCTCCTTGGCATCAAATTGCGCGCAACGTTCGACGGCGCGGCGCACATCTTCGACCGACATGTTGTCGAGCAGAATGGCCTCACCCCCGTGGGCGAGCGCCAGTTCCAGTTCGTCCAGCGAGCGCACTTCGATCTCGATGATTTGAGATCCGCGGCGGTTGCGGATGGCGTGCTCGAGGGCTGACGCGATGCCGCCAGCGAGGGCGATGTGATTGTTCTTGATGAGCACGCCGTCGGAGAGGTCGAGACGATGATTCTGACCGCCGCCGCAGCGTACGGCATTCTTGTCGATGACGCGCAGGCCGGGCGCGGTCTTGCGGGTGTCGAGAATGCGGGCCTTGGTGCCGGAAACAGCGTGCACGAACGCGCGGGTCAGAGTGGCGATGCCGCTCATGCGCTGCAGGAAATTCAAAATGACGCGCTCGCAGGAGAGAATCACCCGCGCATTGTGGCGAATCACGGCGACGGATTGTCCGGGCCGCAGTCGCACTCCGTCGAAGATTTCAGGATGCGTAGTGACTTCGTAGTGCGCGGTGACGGCCCCGTCGAGCGCGGCATAGACGTCTAGAATGCGCGCTACGCAGCCGATCCCGGCGAGAATGCAGTCCTGCTTGGCCACGATCGTCGCCGAGGCCCGTTGATTGGGATCAATACAGGCATAGCTGGTCGCATCGCGCGTGGCTCGATCTTCGAGCAACGCGTTCTCGAGAATGGCGGTGATGCGTCGGCTATTCCAGTCCATAAAACAGTTGCCAGTTGCCAGTACTTAGTTGCCAGCTACAGCAGGCCTTGTGGGGACAGCCGCCCCTTCGGCTGTCCGTCCCTGGTCGAGCTTCGCTCGACGGACAGCCGAGGGCGGCTGTCCCCACATTTCAGCAGCCTATTTCTTTCATCTTGCTCTTCGTCTTCTCTACCAGGACCGCCAATTCGTCCTTTCGCTTGCGCAAACCTTCTACCACCTTGGCAGGAGCTTTCGCCAAGAACTGTTCGTTTCCTAGTTGCTTCTGGTTGTTCGCGGACTCTTTTTCGAGCTTGTCCAGTTCTTTCTTCAGGCGCTCACACTCGGCGGCCACGTCGATCTTCCGCTCATAGATGACGTGGACGTCGAAGCGCGCAGTGCTGCGCGCACCAGCATTCCTGGAGAGCGAGCTTTCCACGAATGTAACCTTCTCCACATTTGCCAGACGCCCGATGGCAACACGGTTATGGTCGATCATCGTGCGCACGGCAGGCTCAGGCGCGAAAACCTCGATGGAAACCTTCACCCTGGGCTCGACTTTCAGTTCGGCGCGGACGTTGCGCACGCTGACGATCAGGTCCTGCAGAATCGCCATCTCGGTTTCGGCGGCGAGATCGAACTGCTTTTCGTCCGCTTGAGGATACGCTGCCAGCGCGATCGACTGGATGGGCGGCTTGCCCTCATACATCGCCTGCCAGATTTCTTCGGTAATGAACGGCATCACAGGATGCAGCAGCCGCAACGACGCATCGAACAAATTGACCAGATTCGCGCAGGCCCCTCGCGCAGCGCTCTTGTCGGCACCCTCTTCGAAGTTCAGACGCGGCTTGATCAGTTCCAGGTACCAGTCACAGAACTCTCCCCAGAAGAAGTCGTAGATGCGATTCGCGGCTTCGTGAAAGCGGTAGGTTTTCAACGCGTCGTTCACGTCGGCTGCCACGCGATTGAAGCGGGAGAGAATCCAGCGGTCTTCGAGGGATTCAATCCGGAAGTCTACGACTCCGGCTTGCGCGGGCGAGTCGCCCGCGCCCACTCGAACATTGGTGGGCTGCAGGCCCGGCTCGACTCTGTCCACGTTCATGAACATGAAGCGGGCCGCATTCCAGATCTTGTTGGCGAAGGCGCGGTATCCGTCAGTGCGGCTTTCGCTGAAGGCAATGTCGGTGCCCGGCGCGGCCATCGCGGCCAGCGTGAAGCGCGTGGCATCGGTGCCGAAGCGCTCGATGATGTCGAGCGGATTGATTACATTGCCTTTCACCTTCGACATCTTGTCGCCGTGCGCATCGCGCACCAGCGCGTGGATGTAGACGTGATGAAAGGGGACGCTGTCGTTCTTCTTGTCGGCCCACCCGTTCGCCTTCTTGATCGCCGGATCCTGCTGGTGATCGTGCATGAAGTGGCAGCCGAACATGATCATGCGGGCGACCCAGAAAAAAAGAATTTCGTACGCCGTGATTAAGAGCGTGGTGGGATAGAACACCGCCTGGTCGCGAGTCTTCTCCGGCCAGCCCAAGGTCGTGAACGGCAACAAGCCGGACGAAAACCAGGTATCGAGCACATCCGTGACTTGCTCCAGTTTCGCGCCGCCGCATTTCGTACAGGTGGTTGGAGCTTCGCGCGCTACGATGACTTCCTTACATCCCTCGCACGTCCAGGCCGGAATGCGATGCCCCCACCACAACTGCCGCGACACGCACCAGTCGTGGATGTTGTTCATCCAGTTCAGATAAATCGTGCGGTAGTTCTCGGGAACGATCGTGATTTCGCCGCTCTCGACCGCTTCCTTGGCGCGGTCGGCGAGAGGCTGGATCTTTACGAACCACTGCTCGGAAACCCGCGGCTCGACAATGGTTCCGCACCGCTCGCACTTTCCCAGCGCGAGCGTGTGATCTTTTTCGCCGACCAGGAATCCCTGCTCGCGCAGATCGGCCAGCACGCGCTTGCGCGCTTCAAAGCGATCGAGGCCGGCATACGCGCCGGCATTCTCGTTCATGCGTGCACGGCCATCCATCACGTTGATCTGCGGCAGATTGTGGCGCAGGCCCGCCTGGAAATCATTGGGATCGTGCGCCGGGGTAACTTTCACGGCGCCCGTGCCGAACTCGGGTTGCGCAAGTTCGTCGGTGATGATGGGAATCTCGCGGTTCATCAGCGGCAGCAGAACTTTCTTGCCGTGCAGATGCGTATAGCGCTCGTCTTTCGCGTTCACCGCAATCGCGGAGTCGCCCAGCATGGTCTCCGGACGAGTAGTCGCGACCGTAATGAACTCGTCGGAGCCCACCACCGGATAGCGAATCTCCCACAACTTGCCGGCAACGTCTTCGTGCTTCACCTCGAGATCGGAGATCGCGGTCTCGTGCCATGGGCACCAGTTCACGATGTAGCTGCCGCGATAGATCAAGCCTTCTTCATAGAGCCGGACGAACACTTCGCGCACCGTGAACGACAGGTTGTCGTCCATGGTGAAGTATTCGCGGTCCCAATCCACGGACGCGCCCAGGCGCTTCATCTGGTCGAGAATCGCGCCGCCGTAGAGCTTCTTCCATTCCCACACGCGCTCGATGAATTTTTCGCGGCCCAGGTCGCGGCGCTTCTTGCCCTCTTTTTCGAGGTCGCGTTCCACCATCATCTGCGTGGCAATGCCGGCATGATCCGTGCCCGGGAGCCACAGCGTGATGAAGCCGCGCATGCGATGCCAGCGGACAATGATGTCCATTTGAGTCTGGTTCAGCATGTGGCCCATATGCAGACGGCCGGTCACGTTGGGTGGCGGCAGCAGGAGAGTGAAGACCGGACGCGTCTCATTTCCCGGCCCCCCCGGCGGCGGCGTGGGCACGGAAAAGAGTTTTTCTTTGATCCAGTAGTCGGCCCAGCGCGTTTCAATCGCGCCCGGCTCGTAGGCTTTGGGCAGTTCGTGCGGCATCTTTGTGTGCGATGACGGGATTCGGCACAGGAGAATCCGCCAGCGGAAGAGTAATCTCTGATCTTACAGGCGCAAGAAAAGAAGGGTCAAACCGGCGGAGGGGGTGAGAACAGGACGGGAGGGAATATGCACCCCCGGGGGATAGCGCTGCTCTCAGTCATCCTTGCTGCTTATGTGCTCACAGTAGCCGCATAATGGCGAGGACGACATTTCTTCTGCTGGAATCTCATTGCCCTGTGGTGGATGCGCTTCTACATTCCGCCCTGCATGCTCTTGCACGGTCGAACGAGTACAGACTCAATCTGACGGAGGTCGCCACTCGCCCCGCGAGAAAGACCGGTGAACGTTCTGTCTGTCCCCACATTTCCTTGTCCCCATTTCCAGTTCAAGCATATTAATCTCATTGATTCACGTGTTTATTGGAATCCAGGCGCGGCGCTTCGGTGAGGCGCAGGCCGCTGTGTCTAAGCACTAGTCTTTGTCGAGCGACTCGCCTTCGCCGCTTCGCGGGTACGGCTTCTCGT
>Ga0265338_10009572_pt1 | contig 11525 bp, 7 predicted proteins | sample 42126metaG_FD_193579 | JGI IMG/M metagenome (GOLD analysis project Ga0265338, IMG submission 193579) | Rhizosphere microbial communities from Carex aquatilis grown in University of Washington, Seatle, WA, United States - 4-21-26 metaG | ecosystem: Host-associated > Plants > Roots > Rhizosphere >... | reverse complement strand
CGACGGTGAACCGGTCTCGCAGAAGGCCAAGGTCGGGGATCATTCCAACATAGCAGAATAACACCGAAACCGCGCCGTAAATCGAGACGGCAAACACATCCCACTCAAGTGGCGAGCGAAAATTCTGCCAGATGCCGTCCGAGGTCGGAACGGGAAGCAAATACCACATAAGCCATACGCGGCCGACGTGGAACACAGGGAAGATGCCGGCGCACACCACAGCGAAGATGGTCATCGCCTCTGCCGCGCGATTAATCGACGTGCGCCACTTCTGACGCAGCAAGCAGAGGATTGCCGAAATCAGTGTGCCAGCGTGGCCAATGCCGATCCAGAAGACGAAGTTGACAATGGCCCATCCCCAGCTAACTGGGCTGCGAAGGCCCCACACGCCAATGCCGGTAGCGACCAGATAAGTGAGACCAGCAACCGCGAATGATGCGACGAAGACGCTAACAGCAAAGCACGCCCACCACCACTTTGGCGTCGGTTGCTCAATGATGCCGCAGATCTTATCGGAGATCCAAGAGAAGCTGCGTTGGTTCGCGACCAACGTCGGCCGCGAAAGGAGGACCGGTTGCATCCCGACCAAGATCGTCGGCCCCGAAGCTGCTCTGGATTGCGTGTGATTCATGGCCGCACTCAGATCATTCAGGCTCCGGTCGCCTGTCGCCACGTGCCGGACCCTCAGGAGGATTCTTGATGATGGATTCGCGCCGACTTAGGGGCAGGTCGGCATAGTCCGGCATCCTCGGATTGGGATTTCGCAGCTTGGCAAGGTAAGTAGTGCGCGGACGGGTGTTGAGGTAACCCAGCACAGAATAGTCGCGCGGCTGAGCCTTGGCCCGCGAAACCGCGCTTGCCGGGTCGAGAAGGTTGCCGAAGACGATCGCCTCGACAGGGCAGGTCTGCTGGCAAGCGGGTTTCAACGCGCCATCGGGCACAATAACGTCGCCCCGGTTACCCGCCTCTGCGCCTTTCGTCATTTGCTGGATCTTGGCATTCTCAATTCGCTGCACGCAATAAGTGCACTTTTCCATCACGCCTCGCATGCGGACCGTGACCTCGGGATTTCGCACCATCTTGAGCAACTCGGGCATATCCTTTTGGTGGCCAAGCGGTCCCTGGTACAGCTCGTCCAGGGAGCGCTTATTCCAGTCGAAAAAGTTAAAACGCCTGACTTTGTAGGGGCAGTTGTTGGCACAGTAACGCGTGCCAACGCACCGGTTGTATGCCATTACATTGAGGCCTTCGTTGTCGTGAACCGTAGCGTTGACTGGACAGACCGTTTCGCAGGGCGCCAGTTCGCATTGCTGGCATGCGAGGGGCTCGAGGGACACCTGCGGGTCCTCGGGGATCTCGCGATTGCCTTCGCCACCGAAGGCCCCGGCATCAATCCGGGCGTCCGAGTAGTAGCGGTCGATTCGGATCCAGTGCATCTCGCGACCGCGCAGAACTTGGTCCTTGCCGACAATCGGAATGTTGTTTTCGGCCTGGCAGGCGATGACGCAGGCGTTGCAGCCAATACAAGCGTTGAGGTCAATCGACATGCCCCACTGGTGCAATCCGTCGAACCTTGGCGTCGTATAGAGCGAGTTGCCGCGCGGGATTCCTGCGGCCCTCTCGGCCGCCGGCAACTTAACACTGGCTTCGTCGTACGGCGGACTGTTTGCCTCCAGACCGAGGGTGGTGATGATCGCGGGATTCGATTGAAACTCCTCGGCGTTCGCTTCGCGGACGATGTCGCGGCCCTCCATTGACCAGTGTTCTTGGGTATTTGCGAGGGCGTACCGCTGCCTCGGAATCACCGTTAGGGTTGCGCCGACGGCCAAGTGCATCGACTGGCTCGTGCGCAAGGCATATGAATTGAAGCCGACGCCGGTGCCAACGCGGCCGGACTGCGTACGCCCATAGCCGAGCGGCAAAATGATGGTGTAATCGGGGAGTCCAGGCTGGATGTGCAACGGCCCTCTGATAGCTCGGCCGCCGAGCGTCACCTCGCCGACATGGGCCTGTTCCTGGCCGAGTTCGAAATCAGCGGCCTCTGTACGCGCCACCTGCACCAACGGTGCCCGCGGAATGATGCCCAGTTTCTTTGCGAGGCGCGGTGAAACGAGGATAGCATTGTCCCACGTCAGTCGGGTGATGGGATCGGGACACTCCTGGAGCCAGCCGTTGTTGGCAAACCGACCGTCGTCTGTCTTGCAGTCAGCGACGAAGCGCACCTCGAGAGCATTCGCAGCGACGGCAGGAATCCGGGGTGAACAACCGAGGATTGCGGCGGCCGCTCCGGTCATCGGCTGGAGGTCGCGGACCGACGGCCATGCGGTGCCTTCGAGCAGTCCGTCGTACAGGAATTGGCGGAATGTCTTCTCCAGGTCGCCGCCCGCAAAGCCAGTGACGGTGTTGAATACGAGGGCGTGCGGATCGGTGACCCCATCACCAAGGATGCGCGACAGCAGGGCGAGTTCGTCCATCCCTTCGAACAATGGGAGGATCATCGGCTGCACGGGCACGATGGTCCCGTCTGGAGCCCTCGCATCACCCCATGACTCGAGGTAGTGGGTGGCCGCGAGGTGCACGCCGGCGAGTGCGGAAGTCTCGTCAACATAATAGCCGTGCCGAATGACCTCCGGCACAGCCTTTTGCAGTGTGGGCCAGTCCACATCGGCCGGCGCGTTGTAAACCGGGTTGCCTCCTAGGATGAGGAGCGTCTTGACGGATCCAGCGTGGATCGCGGCGGCGAGTTGCTGGATGGTCGCCGAAGCGGTCGGCTCTACAGCGACGAAGTCGATCGTACAGCCGAGGTTGCCAAGCACCGCGTTCATCAGGTAGGCGAGCGCATGGGTCGCGATCGGCTGATGCGCCCCGACCACGAGGAGACTTTCCCCTCGGTGCGCGAGAAGGTCTGTGGCACACTCGGCGATCCATTCCGTCTTTACCTCGAGGCCCTGCGTGAGCGGGGCATAAGTGTCAGTGCCAAGAACGCGGCAGGCGAGCGCCGCGGCGAGCGCCGGTACATGGCTGCTGGCAATGCGTAATCGGTGATCTGCCATGGCGCCGGTGAGCGTGAATTCGCTCTCAGCCACGTATAGGCGGTTCATGCGGTCGGCGTCATCTCTAGAGGAGATCCGGCGCCCCTGGGCGAATGAGCGTGCGTAGGCCAGCGCAGCGGGTTCAGCTTGGAGAAAATCGCCATCAAGGCTGACGATGCGTCGGGCCTGGGCAAACCGGTAGATCGGCTTTAGGTCACGGCCGAATACGATCTGCGCGGCCTCCGCCGGCGGCTCGTCGATAACCGGTTCATACTCAGTCCAGATGGCCCCGGGCAGCCTACGTTTCAGCCTGGCTACCAGCGCCGCCCGCGTGGGCGAGCTGGACGCCTCCGCCAGCAACGCCAGGCCGGCGCCCTGGTTGGCGGCATATTTCCGACTGACGGCGTCGAGAAGATCATCGGCGGCAGTTAGGTCCAATGCCTCGCCGTCTTTCATATGCTGCTTGGCACGGTCGGGATCGTAGAGATCGAGCAACGAGGCTTGCGCACGAAGGCTGCAGGCGCCGCCGCAGGGCAAATAGGATGGATTGCCTTCGAGCTTTGTGGGGCGCCCTTGGTAGGTCTCGGCGACCAAAGGAATGGCCGCGCGCCGCAGCGGCATTGCCGTGGCAAAGTATAGCGGCAAGCCGTCTTTTATGTCCTCCACCGACCGGCCGTACGGGAGTATATACGACTCGGGCCGTCGGCAGCCAGCCAGACCGATTCCACCGAGCGCAAGCGAGGCCGCCAAGAGCTTGAGAAACTGTCGCCTGTCGACGCCATCCAACTGCGATGCGTCTTCAGGGAATTCGCTCTCGATAAATTTGCGGAAATTCGGCGCGACAACTAGCTCATCCAGGCTGCGCCAGTAACGCGGGCCGTTCAGTTCGCGTTTAGAGGGAGTAGAATGTGTCAATCGGCGCTTCATCGATGGCAACCGGAGCAGCTTTCCGGAGGTCTTATCTTCCAATCGTGCACGAACCGGGCGGCCTCGGCGGCACGCCCTTGAGCGACCAGTGTTTGCGAATCAGGTTTGAAAACATCCGCCGGAGCGCGAAGAAACTGGACAGGGTTGCGGTGGCAAGTGAGGCAGAACTTCATGCTGAGCGACTTGGCCTGATAGACCACAGGCATCTCGTTGACCTTGCCATGGCATTCGACGCAGCCGACACCTCGGCTAACGTGCGCCGCGTGGTTAAAGTAGACATAATCGGGGATTTTGTGCACTTGGACCCACGGCACCGGCTCGCCGTTTTCATAGCTTGCGCGCACAACGGCCAGCAACGGGCTCTCTGGGTTGATCAGCTTGTGACAATTCATGCAGGTCTGTGCAGTTGGAAGATTGGCGAAACCCGATCGGTCGACGTTGCTGTGGCAGTAGCGGCAGTCGAGGCCGAGCTGCCCGACGTGCAGACTGTGATCGTAGGGCACTGGTTGAACCGGCGCATAGCCGACGCGAAGATACTTCGGCGTGAAATAATACGTGACCCCCGCCGTGACGATCGCGCCAAGAAGGAAAAAATAGAGGATGATCTGTAGGGGGATCGCATTGGACCACCTTGGGAAGACGTGCGACATGGGCGAGGTTGTTGCCGGACGATCGCCAAGCGGTGGCTAAAGCAAATCTGTGCAACGAAGCATAGATCGCTGCTCGGGGCCGGGAACAAGGGACGCAAATGAGCGGGTCGTCGGTAGTGGCTTTGACGTGATTGCAAGGGAACCGGATGCTAGGCCGAACGCCACACCAAGACCCGCAAATATGACAGGATGAACCTTGCGCGAACAATGCGGGTTCACAGGTACTGGTTACCCGGCAAGATCGTCACAGCGCCGTCGGCGGGCCCCCGCGAACCTTGTCCTGAAGAAGGCGCACCCGCTCCACGTTGGCCTTCGAATCGACGAGGCTCAGGCTCCGGACCATCTGACCGATTGTCATCTCAGGACTATTTGACCAGAAAATCCCATTGTCCTCTTGGTTGTAATAGTGGAACCCGACCTTGTCCCCGAAGAGACGCCTTAGTCCCTCGCCTTCTTCCAACACTGCCTCCCAGTGCAGGATCTCGTAGGATAGGTCGATCTGGTGGACAAGAACCGATGGCTCGGTTACCTGGGCCTCGATCATTCCTAGCGGGCTGTAGACCGCGGCATGGTACCGGGGCGTTGCGCTGACTATGTAATAGCCGTGCCGCAGGGCGTAGAAGGAGGGACGGACGGTTTCAGGAGAGGCTGAAGGCAGCGCGACGATCTCCGCGCCCTGCCTTGCCAACGACATCCAGCCGTCGGGGTAGAGCATATCGAAGCAGATCTGGATGCCAATCCGCCCGAAATCGCAGTCGAATACGGGGAATCCCGGCCCGGGCGTCGTGCCGCCCTCCAAGTCGTCGCTCCCCTGCGGGGCCACGGGATGCACCTTCCTGTAGATCCCTGAGACGCGCCCGGCACGGTCGACCAAGACGGCCGCATTGCTGTAGCGAACGGGCGTGCCCTCCTCCTGCATGAGGAGCGGCACGACCATGTAGCACCCATGGAGTCTGGCGCAGCTTGCGACGCGCGGCTGTACCTCCGCAAGGTGCACGGTCTCCTGAGGCATCGAGTCGCCGGGCCGGGCCAGGAAGAATTCCGGCAGCACGACCAGATCGAGCTGCTTTCCCGGATACTTGCTCTTGGCCGCGGCCGCCACCTCCGCCATCAGCCGATCCATCTCGTCAAGCCGATTGTCCAGCGACATTTTGAAAAGCTGGTCGCCGCAGATCACCGTACCGAGAAGGACCTTGCGGGGAAGCCGGTCGCTGCGTGCCGCAGCCGGCGCACCCGCCGCCTGCAGGGGTGACTCCGCAGCGGTCGCCCAGGAGGAGCCCGGCAAAGAAGCCGCCAGCGCGATTCCCAGGGCGGCGAATGCCGCATTGAATTGCATGATGGGTTTCCCGTTGAAACGATGGCGCGTGCTCATGGACTATTCCTATCGGTTGTTGAGATGAATTCCAAGTGGAGAGAGCCCTCATCGGTGCCGAATGAGGCCGGCGGATTGAGGGGCGGCAAGTACTTGAGTTATATCGAAAATGTGCTTGTTGCAGTCGGTAAAATCCTCGTGTTCCCGGCGGTTTTGGAATAGGCTATAGCACATCGTGTAATCTCCTCCAGTGATCCTGGTTTCAGGCGCAAGTCGCGGTCTAGGAGTTTGTCGAAATATAGCCTCTTTGGCTGCTCTCCGTGCAATCCAGTCAGGCAGAAAACACGCGTATAACGATCGAAGAGGCGAGACGGACTACTTCTTCAGAGGGTTATCTTTGATGAACTGTATGACCTCCTGCGCCTCGCAGAAGCACAACGCCGTAACGGTGTCGGCCGCGCCATAGTAAATGGCGATGCGGCCGGTCGCCGAATCGCACAAGCAGCCAGCCGGGAAGCACACGTTGGGTACGTATCCGGCGAGCTCGTAGGGGGCTTCAGGCACGAGAAGCGCCTGATTGGCGCAAGCGATCACCTTCCATGGCTGATCAAGGTCGAGTAGGACCGCGCTCATCGAATAGACAAAACCATTGCAGAGCGTGTTGACGCCATGGTAGAAGAGCAGCCAGCCTTCGCTCGTCTCGATGGGTGACGGCCCGGCACCGATCTTGGTGCCCTGCCACCAAGCGCCGCCCCGGCTCATTACGTGACGGTGACGGCCCCAATAGACCAGATCCGGGCTCTCACTTACAAAGATGTCGCCGAAGGGCGTGTGGCCCGTGTCGCTTGGTCGACTTAGCATAAGGAACTTGCCGCCAAACTTGCGCGGAAACAAGACGCCGTTGCGGTTGTAAGGCAAGAAGGCGTTCTCCATTTGCTCGAAGTCCACAAAATCCTTCGTCCGCGCGATGCCGATCGTCGGCCCGTGGTAGCCGTTGCACCAAGTCACATAATACACCCCGTCGATCGGCGTAACGCGCGGATCGTACGCGTATTCGAAATGCTCGATCTCCGAATCGTTGCATTTGAGGATAATTGGCTTCGGCTCAAAAGTGAACTTGAGGCCGTCTGGGCTTTGCCCAACGTGCAGGCGCGGCAAACGGTCCATGCCGTCGGTGCGAAACACTCCGATGAACTGCCCCTTCCACGGTACCACCGCACTATTGTAGATACCGGTGATGCGCGGCAACGGCCTTCGCTTGATAATTGGGTTGGCGTCATAACGCCAGACCACATCAGAATTTCCGGCAGGCCTAGGCTGCCATGGCATATTGGGAATCGCTGGGCTCTTGATTGATAATTCCATTGTATTGGTTTGAAATAGGCGTTGGGGATATTGAGAATTTGAGAAGCGAGAAGACCTATGCTTCGACAACGCGTATCCCGATCATTTCTCGTTTAGGCGCACTGGTCGTGTCGCACGGAATCCGGGCATGACTATTTTTTCCTTGTCAGGCGACGTCAGCAGACTGCCGACAGTTCGCGGCTGGGCTTCGACTTTTTAAGCAATGCCGTCATAGCCAGCATTGAAACCAAGAAGAAGCGATAAAGGATAGGCCTCGCGAAAAGGATGGCGACAAGTTCACTTCTTGTTTTCATATTGGAAGGCAATGAGATTGGGGACGGCGCCATGCTTCAAAGTGGGCCGCGGCGACCTTGGGAAATCCCTGGAGGCAGGAGAAGTACCGTTCTGGACACACGGGCAGTGACGCAGCTTCCAGACTTATTCGAACGGATCAAGATCACGGCTGTGGAGCAAGCCGCACACACAGCACTGTGTCGTCGGCACCGCCGATCAAGAGAGTATTCATGTTTCACTCTATATATTGCCTGCATGATCGACATTTATCGCACCCTGAATTGATAATTTTGTTGCACTATTTGACTATTAACAAGATTCACGCCTGCTGTGATTTGACCTAATTTATGCGAACTGAGTCTTTGCTGGTGAGAATCTGGGCACTCATAAATTAAGGATGACGGTAGCGAATACTCGACCGATGGGGCGAACGTTGGTTGGCGCGACCGTCAGTCTGTCCGTGAGGCGCGCTCTGTTCGCCAGCCGGCAAGGGAACGGGGCACAAGACCCGGAAAAGGGCGACGATAACCGACGCTACCCGGGCTCGGGTAAGGCAATTGGTAAAAGCGGGCAGATCCGGTCCGCAGGTCGCCAAGGCGTTTGGGATTTTATTGCCGAGTGTGCAGAACATTAAAAAGGCATTGGGGCTCGTCAGGTCTTCAAAGCAGGCTCCCATGAAGCCCAAGACGCCTTGGGCGCCGGCCAAGGTTGTTTCCAAGGCTAAGAAGAAGCGCGTGTCGCCAAAGAAGGCTGCGGTGACTGCGCCAAGACCCAGCCAGGCTTCGGCAGAGCCGGCACCGGTTCCACCCGCCTGATCCTCGAGGGACACGCCGGGCTCTAAGCCCGTAAATAAGTTACCTGACGACCGCCATTCGCGTTCAGTTTGTCCGAAAGCTTTATGGCAAAATCGCTCCGCGCCCCTCGAAGGAAGCCGAGCAGGCTACTGAAGAACCCTACGGCTTGATATATCGAGGCGAAGATTTCATTGATTTTGCATGCGATCGCGCTTTTCTGAGCGCCGTTTCGTGCGCCTTCCGCGTCCTTTTCGGGGTTCTGATCGATGCGCGGGCACATCGGAACCCCGGCGGGCGCCCCATGGCCGCCTCAGGCTCCCGCTGCGGCCTGATGCTCGTGCTCCTCGCGGGAGAGCCAGAGCAACAGGAAGGCGGCGGCGCACACCCCCGTGCACACAAGGAACACCGCCCGGTGGCCCAGACCGGTGACCAGCGACCCGTAGCACAGGTAGCCGATGGTCGATCCAACACGGTTCGCGTTTGCGTAGAGGTTGGTCGCTGTGCCGGGCTGGTTCGGTATGTAACTCTGGAAGAATGTGATGGCGATGCCGGATAGTATGGCAATCATTGCGGCGCTTAGGATCTGGATGGGATAGATCTGCCACGGCGCCCGCACCTGGGACAGGAGCGCGTAATAGGCGACGGCAATGATCACTCCAAGGCGGATCAGCGGCCCTGGCTTTCTACCCTTGGAGGCGGCCAGCCCAAAGAGCAGGAGGAACGGAAGCTCAAAGAACGGCGCAACGCTGTAGGTTATGCCCACCTGCTCCTGGGTCCCTCCGAGCGTCTGGAGGATCATGAGGGGAAGGTTCATTATCCCCATGGTCATGCAGACGAACACCAGCACAAAGGCACAGAAGTAGCACAGGAGGTCGGGCCTCCTGAGCAGGCGAAAGAGCGGGATCCGGGCGGCCGATGCGGCGACGGACGGAGGCCTCGCGGGAACATAGAACCAAACGATCACCATCAGGAGAAGGAAGAAGCCGGCGCACACGAGAAACGTGCCCTTGTACGAATAGCGGATCATCACCCAGGCGGCGGCCCCCGGCCCGATGGTCCAGGCCAGCGACAGGGTCAACCGGTAGATGTTCATGTACAGGGGCGCCTCGTCGTCCGGAATGCCATGCCTCTCGATGGCCTCCCTCGCGTAGGCAAACAGCTGCGAAAACGTGATCGAGGCGATGCCTAGCCCAATAGAGCCTATCACCGTCAGCCAAAGGACGCTGCGGACGTAAGCGTAGCCCGCGTAGCCCGCCACGCCGAACCCGCAGCCCAGAAGAAGTATGGCGCGGCGGCTGCACCTGGTGTCGGACCACCTCGCGAGCACCGTGCTCAGGACGATGCCGGCGACCGAGGTGATCGTCATGAACACGCCGAAGGTCCAATTCGACATCCCGACCTCGATGGTGCCGAACATCGAGTAGAACGGGCCGACGAAGGAGAAGGCGAGTCCAAGCACGAGGTTGCAAACCAGCACGATTGTAAGGTCGCGGTGGGCAAGCAGGGTTCGAGCTGGTATGATGACGCGTTGCATCTGGCGGTAGAGTGATCGCGGAACGGCAGCTCATGGCGAGCGCACAGAAGGAGGGCAAGGCCGCTGAAAAGGGACAAACATACAGTTAACCCACGCCTCATGGAAACAGAATTGCTGAATGGGAGCCGTTCGCGCGGGCGTCGGCCTCGCGCCTCCCATATTCCTTGATATCGATCGCGCAGGTTCTAGCCTCGACGAGATCAGCCCGGCCGAGCTTCGGCACCGCACCCTCAATCGGATTACTATGCAATGCCCCTAATGATCGAACCGTTGGCTTTTTCAGCCGAACGCACGAGCCGGAGGTTATATGGTTGACGGCGATTTAGATAAAATTGTTCCACTCGTGCGCCAAGCCGTCGAACTAGGTGCTGATATAATCAAGGCGGACCCTACTGACGACGTGGCGGTGTTTCACAAGGTTGTTGAGACGTCAGGCGGAGTTCCCGTACTTGTGCGAGGCGGGGGCAAGGCGAGCGAGGGGGCGATCCTTGTTCGCACACAGGCGCTAATCGCACAGGGTGCGTCGGGAATTGTGTATGGGCGTAACATCATCCAGCCCCCAACTCCAGCCGGCATTACGAGGGCCCTCTTGGCGGTGGTTCACGAAGGATTATCAGCTGAAAAAGCGTTAGAATTGATTGGAAAAGCCAATGTATGAGCGTGACACGCTTGCCCGTGCGTAGAGCGCTCATTCTGCTTCTAACCGTGAAGATCGGTTTCGGCTTGCTTTGCTCGTGTGTGCTCGCTGACCAAGCGCAAGCGACCGGGACAAATGCACCAAATTTCTCTGCCGTCGAGGCAAAGATCAGTAGTTGGATTGAGCGCGGCTATTTTCCTGGCGCCGTGCTAATCGTGGTCAAGGACGATCGGGTTTTGATCGAGCACAGCTACGGTTCTTATACACCAGAAACACAGGTCTATATCGCGTCGGCTGGCAAGTGGCTTGCTTCGGCGACAATTGCTGCGGTCGTTGACGAAGGAAAGCTTTCGTGGGACGATCCGGTAGCGAAGTGGCTACCGAAGCTTAGGGACAGCAAAGGTCGGGCCACCCTGCGTCAGCTCCTCTCTCATACGGCAGGATACCCCGATTACCAGCCGAAGGGTCGTCGTCGCGATGACTACCAGACGCTTGCCGAATCGGTCGCGGCGATAGTGATATTGCCTGCTGCTGACGAACCAGGTGCACGTTTCCGCTATGGGGGCCTCGCTCTTCAGGTGGCCGGGCGGATGGCCGAGCTCGCAACGGGACAGGACTGGGAGACGATCTTTCAAGCCCGTATAGCCCAGCCTTTAGGACTGACTGGCACAGTATTCACTCCCGTCGATGGTGTCATAGAAGGGCACTCGCCGATGCTTGGCGGTGGCGCGCGAAGCACATCGCGCGACTACATTAGATTTCTCGAAATGATCGCCGGAGATGGAATGTTCCGCGGGCGCCGAATACTTTCCCAGGAATCTATCCGTGAGATGCAGGCTGACCAAGTACGTGGTGCACATGTGGAGCCGGGCGCAGAATTCGTCGAGATGACGCGTGGTGCAAAGCACCATGGAATCTATGGACTGGGGGAGTGGAGGGAAAAGCTTGATGGACATGGCAACGCCGTACTACTGAGCAGTCCAAGTTGGGCCGGCGCCTAT
>Ga0265338_10009571_pt1 | contig 11527 bp, 5 predicted proteins | sample 42126metaG_FD_193579 | JGI IMG/M metagenome (GOLD analysis project Ga0265338, IMG submission 193579) | Rhizosphere microbial communities from Carex aquatilis grown in University of Washington, Seatle, WA, United States - 4-21-26 metaG | ecosystem: Host-associated > Plants > Roots > Rhizosphere >... | reverse complement strand
CGTTCACCGAACGCCTCCCCTTCGCCCGAGATGGCGAACTGCACCCCTGCCGCCGAGAGTTTCGCCGGGACGGTAAACGCGTTGTCGTAAGCTTCCCAACTCCTTGAAGGAACATCAAGCACCGGGCCCACGATCACGGGGACGTTGTTCGCTTTGAGCAGCTCGGCTACGCGCCACGAATCTCGTCCGCTCACGATGACAATCCTTATGTTTTCATCCTTCGCCCACTGCACCGCCGCCTCGATTTGCCCGGCTTCGTTTGCGCTGACAAAGACCGGTATTTTTCTTTCGATGACAGGGATCATCGCCTCCCAGCGGAGGTCGGTCGCATGGTATGGTATGCCCGCTTTATTTTCCGAGTTCTTCGCAACCATGTAAGCTCGCGCATCGCTGAAAGCGTCTCGCAGTTCTTTCAGCTGCCTCTCCCGTTCTTTTTTCTGATCGTCTTCGGATTGCGTGATCCAGGGATCGCGGAGAATCGTCATTCGGGGCCAGTTCACGACCAGGCCGATCGGCGATTTGAGCACCAGATCCTCTTGGGTCCATCCATCGAGAACAATAGCCGCAGACCGCCCCGAGATCAGCCCTCCTTCGGGCATGACATTCGCTATAACCACGCCGTTTGCCCGGGTCGTCGGGATGAGTTCGCTCTCTGGGTTGACGGCGATCTCTGCTCTCACATTGGGGTTCATTTCTCCAGTCTCGGCAAAATCGTTCGTCGCCCTCACCGCTTCGATCTCCGTCAATCCCAGCGTCGAGTTCGCGTTAATGAGACCGGGGTAGAGATGTTTTCCGGAAACGTCAATCTTTTCCGTCCCAGGGGGAAGGGCAACATCGGTGCCAATGCCGGTGATCTTGCCGCTTTCAAAAAGAATAGTCCCGTTGTAAACATCCGGAGCCGTTACGGGGTGGATCGTCCCGCCGATCAATGCGATCGGATGGGCCTGTTTCGCCGCTGGTACAGGATCAGAAGCTAGCAATGAACAATCAACAATCAACAATGAACAACAAAATGCAATCAGCAAACGCCTGACATTGAACACAGAGAATCCTCTTCTGCCTAATTCATAATTCTCACTTCTTAATTCTCTTCTCTTCCTCATTCTGCGCCTCCTTCCTCAACATGGCACGAGTACGAAGATTTCTTCGAATGCGCCGATGGCGATCCCCCTCCCGGCGAAGACTTCGATTTGAGAATCTTCTGTATGAGGATGGACCTTTCTCTCTGGATTTCCTCGTTCACGGACCTGTCTTCGTCCCTGTCGAAATATTTCCTTCCGTCAATCCACGTCTGCTCGCACACGGAATAGGTCGAAAGCGGCGAGCCGCTCCATACGACAAAATCGGCGTCTTTCCCGACTTCGATGGATCCTACGCGGCTATCGATGCCAAGCTGCCTGGCCGGATTCATCGTGACGAACTTGAGCGCCTCTTCTTCGCTCACTCCGCCGTACTTGACCGCCTTGGCCGCCTCGGTGTTCAAACGCCTCGCAAGTTCATCGCTGTCGGAATTGTACGAAACCACGACCCCGACATCGTGCATCAACGCGCCGTTGTATGGAATCGCATCGATCACCTCGTACTTGTACGCCCACCAATCGCTGAACGTCGACACTCCGGCGCCGTGTTTCGCAAGCAGCTCTGCAACTTTATATCCTTCGAGCCCGTGCTGGAACGTTCTGATCTTAAAGCCGAAATCATCGGCCACGCGCATGAGCATCAGAATCTCGTCTTGTCTGTAGGAGTGAGAATGCACCCATCGCTCGCCGTGAAGGATTTCTACGATTGCGTCAAGTTCCAGATCCCGATGGGGAGGGATGAGGTTCGGATTCTTCTTCGCCTCGTCCATTTTCTTCTCGTAGTCCTGCGCAGCGCGGAATTCATCCCGGATGATCTGCTCGACGCCCATCCGCGTTTGTGGATAGCGCGTCGTGTACTTGTCGCCCCAGTTGGATTGCTTCACATTCTCGCCGAGCGCGAATTTTATCCCTTCCGGAGCCCCGCTGAATTTCATTTCATCGGGAAGCATGCCCCACCTGAGTTTTACGACCTGGTTTTGACCCCCTATCGGATTCGCCGAGCCGTGCAGGAGGTTCGCCACCGTCAGCCCGCCGGCCAGTTCCCGGTAGACGGCAACATCGCTCCCGTCGACCACATCGCCGATTCTCACCTCAGCGGAGATCGCTTGCCCCGCCTCGTTCACCCCTTCCGAGATCGCGGTATGCGAATGGCAATCGATCAGACCAGCCGTTACATTCTTCCCGGCAGCATCGATGACCGTCGCGCCTTTCGGAGCTGCAATATTTTTTCCGATCTGGGCAACTTTTCCGTTCTTGTAGAGGATATCCGTGTTTTCCAGATTTCCTGCGGGGCCGCTCGTCCAGACATATCCCCCTTTCACAAGAATATTTTCCGGCTGGACCGGTAATGCTTTCCGTCCGAAAGAGACCTCAGGATACGTCACCTCGAACGAAGCGTGTACAGGTTCTGGTTTCTTCGAGGTGTCGGGCGGCTCGATAAATGACTTCGCAAGTTTCGCCGACCAGCTGATGGAAGAGCCATCCGGAAATTCACCGTTCCCTTTCATCGAGGAATCTTCAACAGTTCCTGTCAGCCGCGCGACGCCGGCAAATCCGAGTGAGTCGCCAGCGAACATCAACGCTAGACTTTTTCCCGTGAGAGCTACGGAAATCATTTTCACAGAAACCGTTCCGCGCTTGATCGTGCCGGAAAGTGCGTCCGGCTCGCCGTCGATTACGAATGATCCGGTATCCGCCATCGCTGAAGCAAGGCGTACCGTATAGTGCCACGAGCCGCGCGCTTCTGCGGCGGCCGGCGCTTTCACTTCATACCGTTGTCCGTCGACCCAGGTCTCTCTGATCTTTGTCTTTTCACCGAATAATTCCCCGTCGGCGAGGACAAAATTGGCTGCCTTGCCGGCTTCGATCGTTCCAAACTTTTTTGACATGCCGAGCAGCGAAGCCGGCACAGTCGTGAGCGAGGCAAGCGCATCGTCGGCATTCAACCCCCGTTCTATCGCGACACGGACCAACGAGCGGAATTTTGTGACATCTTTCAGGGTTGCCGTCGTCAATGCAATCGTGACGCCGGAATTCCTGAGCCGGGAAGGATTCTCCGGGGCAAAATCCCAATGGCGCATTTCCTCGAGACTGACGTTAAGCGCCTCTTCGGGCGTGCCGACTGCGGGAGGGTCGGGAAAATTTACTGGGAGGATGATCGGCGCCTCCGTTTTTTTCACCGCATCGAGCCTTCGATATTCGTACCCATTTCCTCTGATCCAAAATGAAAGAGAAAATTCCTTCGCGATTTTGGCTGCCCGGAGAATATTCTGTTCGTCGGTCGTTTCGAAGATTACCGTCTGTTTTCCTGACGCGGCAGACTCCAGCGCCGCGAGAGATTCATTTTCTTCGGGCCGCTCCTGGGCCGGGTTCTTCGCGTAAATTTTCAACGCGTTGCCGTACCATTCTGCATCGATGAACGTCTGACGGATCAGCGCGATGGCGCCCATAAGCGAGTTCGGATATCCATCGTCCCATGCGCCATGAGAAAACGAAATATTTTGCGTGACATTATCCTTCACCAAGAGGGTGTTGGCGTTGCCATCGCCAAGGTCGATGAGAGCGCTGGAGCCATGAAAAATGCCCTTCCCCGGAGCCGTGAGGAGTGTTGTAAAACCCATTCCCCGGAATTTTTCCGTCGTCTCTTTGTCCGGAAGGAACTGTTCGGCGCCCGAGACTTCCGGATGCACCTGCGGATTCCAGTGAGCGGATCCGCGTATCTGATCCGGCGTTTGCTGGCCTGGCTGGGATGATTTCGGTTTGATCTGGCCGACGTCAGTGCTCAGATCGATCAAGCCGGCGTAGGCTGTCATCCCGGCGCAATTCCAGACCCGTGCGTCGGCCGGTATTGCCACGTTCTCGCCGGCGGCTTCGATGAGGCCGTCCCGGACGATGATCGTCCCTTTTTCGATCTTCCTCCCGGGGCCAACCACGATGGATAGGTTCGTGAGTGCATGAACATCCGGGGTATGCTTCCGAACGCCTTCAGCCGGTTCAATCTGCGCGAGGGCCTGATGCCACACGATCGCAGCAATTGCCGTCAACAAAAAAAACTTCTTAGACACCTGTCCTCCTGCAAAAAGTGAATGTCCCAGTCGTCTCAGTCTATCTCTCAATCCAGGAGCTTCTCCCAGTTTCAAAATTCGGCCGCACCACCGTGAGCGGGTACGGTTTTGGCGAAGCCAAGGACCACGTTGAATCAACAAATGATACTGCAAACCAGTTCTCCGCCTTGACGTCGGAAACTTTCCACGTGCTGTCGCTCATGAGTGTCTGGACCGTGCCGTCCACGGTTTGCAGCTCGCAGTAAATGTTCACGCCGGCAGAGCTCCCGGGCTCAAACGATTGCGCCTCCACAGCCAGCACATTGACGGAGTCGTTCAAGAGAGGCAGAATATCCATCACCTTCATCCGCTGCGGCTCGATGCTCAAAGAATTGGAGCGCCGCACATAAACTTCTCCGGCAGCTTTTCCGTTGATCAGAAGTTTCGCATACGTGTCCGCCATCAATTGAAGAGTAGCAGACCGAAGCCCTTTCGGAGTTTGAAATGTCTTCCTGAAATACGATCTCTGCACCTGGGGCAGAGTATCGCTGCCGGGGTTTGCGTGCGGATGATAGAGCCACTGGCTTCGGAGTTCCGGATTCGTCCACACCAGCCCGCGTTTGGCCTGATCGATTTCTTCCTGCCAGTAAGCAGCCTGGCGGTCATATCGGTTGAGAAGGTTTTCAAGGCCGGCCGATTCATTCGTCGCGAGCCAGAGCCTTTCGAATTCGTTCTTCAAAGAAGCCAGGTCCTTGAGCACATCGGTGCAGATATCGACAATCGCGGTCTGTGCTGAATCGTTACGCGAGACGCCCGCTGCAGAGGCATACAATCGCTTCACTGCATCGGCAGCTTCGATCTTCTTGGCGAACCACAGGTTTAGCTTTGCGACGAACGTCAGATAACGCAGGTGATCTTCCTCGCGGCCAAGCGTGCCTCTCTCCTCCTCGAGAAGGGCAAGAACCAGGGGCATCGTTGACTTGATACTCTCAACCCGTTCGGTCATGTTGAGATATCCATCCTGGCGGGATTGCGGCCTCAATGGCAGCATCGGATGCCGCCACAACTCATGCCAGCTGAACGAATTCGCGGGGCTGGATAACATGGCGTAGATCGATTGCAGTTTTGTAACGTCATTCGTGAGGAAGAAATCCTTAAAGAACGTCTTGTTGAACCGAGACACATCTGCATGTTCCGGATTCCATGAACATTCAGAGGTCCATGCATAACCATAGTAATTCAGTTCTCGGAGTTCCTCTCCGCCATAATCATTCCAGTTGGACGTCAAGATGCCAAGCGATCCGTTCGCGTGAGCATCACGATTGAAATTTCGGATATTGACCAGCGATCCAAAAAAATCAGGAAACGGTCCGGTAAAATTCCACACAGCCGGGCATGCAATGAACTGAAACGAAGCTTTCCTGAATACTTCCGGGCTGGTGTACGAAAACTCGGGATCGTAATGCCAGTCCACGATGACGATGTCTTTCGAAATCTTATCGAGGATGGCGGGGTTGTTGAGGATGATATCTCCGTACATCATCGGCTTCTTGCCGTATTTCCTGATGATCTCGACGACCCGTTTGTAGTGATCCGCGTGAACCGTCGCGAGCCCGTTCTTCGCTACACGGTCTCTGTTAAAACCGAGCCCGACGTCCCACGATTCATCGGCTGCCATATTGAAATACGGCGAACTGAATGCGTGACACAGTTCCCCGATCATTTCATCCAGCATCGCGTACACCTTTTCGTCGCTGACGTTGAGCGTCTGCGCTCCGGGAAATTCCGCAAGGGGGAGATATTCCGGCTTGGCGAGGATGTTTTCCCAGTGGCCGAGCGATTCAAATGTCGGGATCATATCGACATGATATTTCTTTGCATAACTGTCGAGGTTCCTTACCTCGGCCGCCGTCAACGCCCCGCGTCCCTTTCCGATCAGGGGATGATTCTTGAACACGAACATGTCTTCCAGGTACGGTGAATAGGTATTCATTTTGTACCGGGCAAGGAACCGGATAATCTTCTTGAAGTTCTCGAGAGTCGAGACTTGCCCCCTGCTCAGATCATCGGAGATGCCGCGGATTTTCTCGACGGGGAAATCGCTGATTGACACGCCGTCGGCGAAGATGTTCCGTTTTTCCCGAACCAGGATTTGGAGCAGGGTCATGACGCCGTAAAACCTCCCGGCCTCTGATTCTCCGACGATCACGATACCGGAAGCATCAACATCGAGGAAGTATCCCTCATCTTTCATCATCGGGGTCACTGTCCCCTTACGGTCTCTCAGAAGTTGTCGGCCAAATTCGGTCGCCGGGGAACCGATAAAAATGTAGCTGGCAGGAAGCCTCTTCAACGAATTTTCCGTTACGATCTTGAGCTGCGCCTCTTTCCGATCGCCAAAATCATCGTTGATCTGCTGCGCCGCAAACATTTCCTGGCTCGAGCCGGAGCCGAGAACAATCCTCGTACCGCTGGCGATCTTGAAACGGACGTTCTTGGGCGTCAGCCATTGCGGCGTAGGAAGGATCGACGGGATTGATTGTTCGTTTTCCTGGGCGCTGGTCATGAAAGTGCAGAGCAAGCAAGCGAAGAAAAGCTTAACAGTGAGCTTCATAGTTCCCCCCAAAAAAATAATTGAGTGCAGTCGAGTATGCAATGGTCCGGGCTATGCGGAATGATCTTGATTCTGGCAGGACGTCCGGCGCTCTTCTTACTTAGAAAAGCGCCTGAGGAATATACCGAACTACGGGTACCTTTTCAAGAGGAGAAAACCGCTGCTGCAAACAACATCGTACGGGAAAATTGAATATTGATCAGTGTTTGTTCCAGGCGAGAGCTGCGGATCCTGAATAGACGGTTGGCGATTCTATTCGTATCTCAAGGATTCGACAGGATCAACGCTCGCCGCTTTGCGTGCAGGAAAGAATCCGGCGAGAACCCCGATCAGCGTAAGAATCCCGGCCGTAAGAAGCATGATATTCATCGAGAGAATCGGCCTCCCGAGAAACTGCATGGGGCCGTCGTCCGCCGGAATGGTTCGGACAATCGTGATTACTCCCCACGAAAAAATGAGCCCTGCAAATCCGCCGAGGAATGAAATCAAAAGCGATTCGAACAGGAATTGGAAGAGAATGTAGCCCTTTCTCGCTCCGATGGCCATCTTGATGCCGATCTCCTTGGTTCTCTCTTTGACGACAACGTACATCACGTTCGCTACTCCAACTCCGGCGATAAGGAGTGTAAGAAATCCTACCGAGCCGAGGAAAATTGAAATGCCAAACCCGACTTTCCTGTTCATCGCCTCGTCTTCTATGAAATCCCAAATGCCAAGCGCCCGTTCGTCCGACGGGTCGAACCGGTATTTTCGTCCGAGGACACGATACACCTCGCTCTTCACGAACATTTGTTTGCTCGGATCGCTCGGTCTGACAACGATCGAATTCACGTACTTATTGCCGTACATATTGCGGAATGAGGTGTAGGGAATGATTGCGCGCCGGTCGTCGGGCCCGTTGTTCATCGATGTTTGAAGCTTTTCTTCCATAATCCCCACAAGCGTGTACGGAGTGCCGTCGACGAGAAGGACCTTCCCGATCGGGTCCTCATCTTTGAAAATCTCTTTCGCGATCTTCGCACCCAGAAAAATCACTCTCCGTTGTTCTGCGACATCGTGCTCGTTGAGGAATCTTCCCCCGCCAGCCGGGTACATCCGGCGCATTTCCTCGAACCCGGCATTTACCCCTTCGCATTCGGTCGTAATGATGAACTTGTTGTACGTCAGTGTCACGTTGTTGTGGTATTGCGGGCTGGCAAGGTCGATGGCCGGAATCGACTGGCGAAGCATGTCCACGTCGTCTTCAATCATTTTCACGCGACGGCCTTTTGGCAGCCCTTCATACACGAGCCCCGTTTCGCCGGGATAGACAATCATGATCCGGTTGCCGGCATTGATCAGTCCGTTCGTCAAACGGTCCGTTAATCCTTCGCCGAACGCGAGGAGGAGAACAACAGAAATCGTTCCCCATGTGACTGCGATCAGCGTGAGCATGGCTCGCGTCCGGTGCGCGCGGAGATCGTAGAAGAATTCCCTGAGAAGTTCTATCCACATCGGGTCAGGTCCTCAAACATTCGACAACGTCCAGGTTGGCGGCGCGGCGCGCCGGCATCACTCCAGAGACAAATCCAATAACCGACAGCACAAAAACAGTTGCGACGGTAACCTCGATTGAAAGAACCGGTGTCCCGACAAAATCCTGAATAGGGACGTATCCCATGAGTTTGATAATTCCGTAGGCGATCACGAACCCGATGACCGAGCCGATCGAGATGATAAAAAATGTTTCCATGAAGAATTGGAAGAGAATATTCGACCGCTTCGCGCCGACCGCCCGTTTTATGCCGATCTCCTTGATCCTCTCCTGCACCACGATATACATGATGTTTGCCACGCCGATTCCCCCGACGGCGAGGGTGAAGCTCCCGATCAGACCCATGAAGAGGTTGAATGCAAGGAAGAAATAGAAAAGGAACTTGTCGAACATGCTGGTGTCCCATATCCAGACGGCATCGTGGTCGGTCGGATCGAACCGGTAGTGTTTTCCAAGAACTTCCCGCACCTCTTCGTCCACCTGTTCCGCTCTCGATGGATCCTTTGGCTGGTAAATGATATCACGAAGATGGATATCACCGAACACGGAAGAGAATGTGGAGGCCGGGATAAAAATGCGGTCCTGGTCACGGGACTGGTACGAGGAATTCTGCGTTTTCTTTTGCATCACTCCGATGACCGTGAACGGTACGTGCCCGACATAAATAACTTTCCCCACAGCTTCCGTTTCTCCAAAGAGAAACTCCCGAACTTTGTTCCCGATAAGAACTACGCGTCTCCGGTCTCTCAGGTCGGGTTCGTCGATGAACCTCCCCCCGGGTTCGGGAATAATGTTTCTCATCTGGGCATAGATCGGATAGATGCCGGTAATCGCCGGATTGAGAATATTCTCTCCGACATGAACGGGAACGCGCCATTTGATATATTCGGGGCTGATGGCGCGGACATCGGTCACCTGGGCGGCGATCATAGCCGCATCTTCTTCGATGAACGAAATGTGCCGTCCCGTGCCGAACCCTTCGAACGGTTTCGTCGTCTTCCCCGGGAACATGATGGAAATGCTCTCGCCGATCCCGTGCATGTTGATGCTGAGCTGCTTCTTGAAACCAAGGCCGAAGGCGATGAGAACGATGATCGCTACCGTTCCCCAGGTTATCCCGAAAACAGTCAGGAATACCCTCAGCTTCTGCGCGCGCAGGTCGAGGATGAATTCCGTCAGCGTTGTCCGAAACTGATTCATGGCTAGTCGATCTTCTTAACCGGTTTCTCGAATACTTCGTCTCCTTCTTTCAAGCCGCTCACAACTTCAACGTTAATGGCGTCGCTCAAACCGGTCTTTATTGCCCGTTGATCGGATCTCCCGGCGGCAAGGGCGCACTGAACAATGGACGAATCGTTCCGGAAGGTGACGACGCGTTCCGGTATCATCAGGACATTCTCTTTCTTCTGGATGATGATGTTTGCGTTCGCGGAATATCCTGCACGCAGCGTCGAGTTGCTCGAGGCGGGGATCAGAATCTCAATCGGAAACACGGTTGCATTCTCCTTCATCTCCGCCTTGAGGGAAATCTTCCGCAGGGTCCCCCGGATGGTATCGTTCGGGAGCGCCCCGACCTTCAGTTCCGTCGGCATCCCCTCTTTCAGTTTGCCGACATCGATCTCATCGACAGTTCCCTTGAACAGGAGCCTGTCCATATTTGCCATCTTCATGAGGACGGTCCCCTCCTGGTATGTTGTCATGGGCGTCACCGGATCTCCGGCTTCGACCGCTTTGCTCAGAACATACCCGCTGATAGGCGCTTTGATGATGGATTCAATCTGGGTATTGCCGATGCTCACCTTGCCGCTTTCGAGAAGCGCAAGCCTTTCCTTCGCGATGTTTAGATGAAGGTTGGCTTCCTGGAACCGGCGTTCGGCATCTTCATACTCCTTGGTCGAAATGAGTTGTTTCTTGATAAGCGAATCCATCCGCACCTGATCTTTCCCGACGTTCACCACTTCAACCTCAGAAAGCTGAACCTGTCGCTTGGCGTCGGCGAGTTCAATGGGGGCCGGATCGGGCTTCACTTCCAGGAGCGGGTCGCCTGCGTTGACGAATGTTCCGGCGTCTGCGAAAATCTGCTTCACGACTCCGCCTACCTGCGATTTTACCGAAATCTCATTTTCCGGTTCAATCGTGCCGACGGCCAGCGCTTTCTCTATGATATTGCCTCGCTGGACTTTTACCTTCGGCAGGTCGGTTTCCTTGGAGTTCTTTGAGCTGCCAAAAAATATGAATGCGCCGGCGGTCAGGAACACCACCGCAAACGAAGAAATGACTATTTTCTTTTTCATTGTCCAACCCTTGATAGATTTAGATAGCTCGGGAGAAGTCATTGAGATATGTTCAGGTTAGATACGGCTGATGAAAGGAAAGGTTGCATGAGGGTTAGACTCTGGAAGCGGTTGAACAGTTGGGGTTGCGGAAGTGAATTGACGCAGCATCCCCAAGTGCGAAATTCCACGGAGAAGAGCCATCCACACCAAGGAAAGGAATTCGGAACGCAACGTAACCCTTCCTTGGTGTGAGGAACAAGACTACTTAGCGGCTTCTGCCGCCCGGATCTTTGCCATCACACTATGGCGCCGGCCATAGCTGAAATAGATGGTAAATCCGAGAAGAAGCCAGATGATCAATCGCCACCAATTCTCCGCCGGCAACGAAAACATCAGGAGCAAGCAGCTGAGAATCCCCAGGATGGGAACAAGAGGGACAAAGGGGGCGCGGAACGGACGCTCTGCGTCGGGGTTTGTGCGCCGCATGATCAATACCGCCGAGCAAACGATCACAAATGCAAGCAACGTACCGATGTTTGTAAGTTCGGCCAGGATTCGGAGCGGAAGAAATGCAGCCATCGTGGCAACAAAGCATCCGGTGAGAATCGTCGCCTTCCAGGGTGTCCGGAACTTGTCATGGATGGATCCGAAAAAGCTGGTGGGTATTAGTCCGTCCCGGGCCATTGCCAGAAGAACGCGCGGTTGGCTGAGCATCATCACCAACAGAACGGAGGTGATGCCGGTGATCGCTCCAACGTCGATGAGCCGCTGCGCCCAGGGCAATCCCTTCTGCGCAAATGCGTTCGATACGGGAGCGTTAATGTCGATCTTGTCATAAGGAACCATCCCGGTGAGAATACCCGACACCACTATATAGAGGACGGTACAAATAATAAGCGATGCAATGATGCCGATCGGCACATCGCGTTTAGGGTTTTTCGCCTCTTCGGCATGAGTCGATACGGAGTCAAACCCGATGT
>Ga0265338_10009570_pt1 | contig 11529 bp, 13 predicted proteins | sample 42126metaG_FD_193579 | JGI IMG/M metagenome (GOLD analysis project Ga0265338, IMG submission 193579) | Rhizosphere microbial communities from Carex aquatilis grown in University of Washington, Seatle, WA, United States - 4-21-26 metaG | ecosystem: Host-associated > Plants > Roots > Rhizosphere... | reverse complement strand
TACTCGCACCAGTAATAGCCCGATGCGCCGAAGGCGATCACGTTCCCCAGTCCATCGCTCTTGCCAGGGTTCGAGCATCCGGAGCCGGTTGATGGATCCGGCAGATTGTTGAGCGGCTTATTGGTGCCGGTGCACTGCACGCTCATCGTGCCATCGGTGTAGGTGGTAATGGGATCGCCGCAGGCCGCCGACGGAGACGCGCCCGGGTAGCTGGCGCAGATTCCGACCGTAGCTCCGGCAATCGGCTGCCCGACTCCGTTTGCCACCACGGGAACAGAAGTAGGGCTGCCGACTTGCCCGAACGTTTTAGGGGTGACGAAGAAAAGACCTGTCCCCAGAAGGAACAGGAGGAACAGGAATTTTAAGGATTTCATTTCGGTGAGGAAAACTCAGTGGAAAGGTTGAATAACTTTTAATTTCGTTTGGCGTTCGACTTGTTTGGCTCTGGCCGGTCTTCCGCCCGCTTGATGCCGAGTTCAATCGCCTTGTCCCAGTTGAAGACAGCGCCGCACTTGTGCACCACGACGCTCGGGGAAACCTTGTCGCCGCAGCCCGGGCAATCAATCAGACTCTGCAAAGGCTTCGCCCATTCGCGCAATTGTCCGCGCCTGTTGAGCGCTTCCCGGTGATTCTTGACGATATTCTTCTGCCCATCCGGGCCTTCGTTCCAGAATCCGTCAGCTTCCGCGATCAGGCGGAAATCGTGCTGCAAAAATAACTCGTTGGCCTGCGCTAGTTCTTTCTCGCTCGGCTTCTCCGCGTTCTGTCCCCGGCTGACCCAGCGCGGCAGAGATAAGAAGATCGGCTTGCCGTCGCGCCCGTTGGCGACTTTAGTCGAAACGATGTCCTTCGCGTCAAAGGTATCGTTCGATGCGATGAACACTCCCAACTGAAACAGAGAATTGGACGCCTGCTTGAACGGTCCAATGCCCAGCAGGTCACAGGCCATGAATTTGCCCGATTCCTGCCGGATTTCTACCGTCTTCATATCCGTGCAGACTCCATAAGGAATCATGCCTTTGAGCACGGCGGGCTCAGAATATCTCTTGCCTTCTTTGCATGCGGGAATCGTCAGGAATCCCACTGCGGGATGCTGGATGGTGTGCGAGTACGGCGACACGTTGAAAATATGGACCGGATTCTCCTCCGCCCACTGCCGGATTTCGTCAGGGACGAACTGCACTTCTTTCTCGTTCTTTGCGGCCAATTCCGCCGTGCGTTCGTCGCCTCGTACCTGTTGCGCCAGAACTCCCATTAGTCTCTCCTCTGTCGGATGGACATGCCGTGACTTGGCAACGGCGCATCCTGAATGATTTCATCCACTACTTCTTTGGTCTCGCCACGCGCCTTCTCAATGGCAGAGCGCAGCTCCGTCGGCTTCGCTAAATCCACTTTGTCGGCGGTCATCTTCCCCGGATTCACGCTGCTGGGGAGATTGTGGAAGGCTCCCTGCGCGTCGAGGAATCCATCTTCCACCTTCTGCTCCCATTCCTTCTTCTTGCGCTCATGCCAGAGAGCGATTCCCGCTTTGATCTGTCCGATAGTCAGCGTCTTGTACTGCTCGAGCAACGGGACAATCGCTTCCATGTTCGGCGGCGCGTCGGTCGGAAAGGAATAAACATGCTCATACCAGCCCCGCCGCGGATAAGGGAAGGTCAACATGCCGAGAATAGGAACTTGCTGCCCCCATTCATCAAAGTCGTAAGCCTGCGCCGCGATATTCCAGTCTTTTTCCTCCCCGGCAAATTCCTTCGCGGAGAGCCAGCGCTCGAGTACCCATTCCTGCCGTAATCCGTAGTAAGGAACCCACATGTAAGCCAGATTGCCGTTCGGCCAACGGCCGCCGATCATCCACATCCTGGAAGAGGAATGAATGACGCGGTAGAGAACTTTACCCGCTGGAGTTTTGCCGAAGGAGTTCTTCCCCGGCCAAAAGCGCGGCGTTTTGTCTGCACCTAAGATTGGAATGCTCATAAGAGAAAGATTCTAGGCCGCCCAGTTTCGAGCGGCCCAGAAAGTTTTAGTGCCCGTAGTAGCCCGTCGGAATAGCTATGCTGGAACCGTACGTTCCGGCGTGAACGTTCTCGTCTCCGAGGTTGACGCCTGACCACAAATAGAACATGGTCGAGGAAGCCAGTCCGCCCGAAGCCCCGTAAGCCGGGAAGGTGGTCTGTCCGCCGACTTCGTAGAAGTCAATGGGCTGATTCTCTACCCGGAACAAGTGCTTCAACGGCAGTCCGTCAATTCTGCCTGGTTGGGCATGAAGTGAGCCCTTGCCGCCGCCGACAATGGGACGCCCCGCCAATTGCTTGGGTGGGGATTTCTTCAGCATGTCGATTTGGTTCGAGCCGGTCAGTTGGTTCTGGATGACCGAAGCCACCAAAAGGCCAACGTTTTCCCAAGCTGCAACCATATCGACGTTCATATTCCAGGTCAGATCAACCTTGTCCGGCTGATCGATGCCCATCGCAATTTGCATTTGCGCCAGCATCAAACGAGCTTTAGAAGGTGTCAGGGACGCGGAGGCAAAGTTGACCGTGGGCGTGGTCAGTTTGCCGGGATAAGCGGCGCGCGAAAGTCCGCCAATAGAACCGGTGTTGGAATTGACCTGGTAGTAGTAGATTCCGAGGAATCCGCTACCCGCCACGCCCGCCGAGCCGGAGACCAGCAGCAAATCATTCGCCGCCGTGCCGACCGGAGGTGCAGCGGTCAAATTCAGTTGGTTGTTCAGCGTGTCCACCGACTGCACGGTAATCGTGCCCCGGAAAGTCCCCGAGAGCGCCGACCATACGTCGTAGTCGTTGTTATCGCGGAACATCTGCGCGTTCTTCATGGTCAGAACGTTGCCGGAAACCGAGACTACGGAATCCAGAGTGTTTGACCCGTCGGTGTTAAGAAGGGCTTCCATGAAAACGTTAAATTCGGCCATGGCTTCTTTCATGGTCCGCATCCCGTAATTTTCGATGGCCTTCTGATCGTTGTTGGTAGTGATCTCCGTCAGCTTCGTATATTGCCAGCAGGAGAAGGGATAAACCGGCACCAGGGTGTAGTAGTCCGTGGTGAAACTGGACCCCTGCCCCATGTCGGCCCCATCAAAAGAGCCCATCCGGTGCTTACCGCCGCTCAGTAAATACTGCGGTACGCGGGTCGGACGGTAGGAAACCACATCGATGTCATCGCGTGGTTTGATCTCGGCCCAAAGCGTGTCATCCATCGGGAATAGCCGTGGCAATTCCGGACGGACATGTTCACGCTGTAGCGCCAAGGTCTGGCTTACGTTTGCAATGCTCATGTTTGTCTCTTGGGTTTAGTCTCGCGGCTGCGCTTTCTCCCCGGCGGGGACTGCCTGCGCGGTGCAGTGTGTTTAGCTTCGCGGCGTGGTGCTTGGCGTCTTTTCTGCCCCAGTTTTATCGGGTGTCTGTTTCCCGTGGCTCAAAGCGCCAGAAGTCTTTTGCTGCGCGGCTAACTCACGCGCCAGCTTGCGAATCGAACTGTAGAAGTTTTGCGGCATTTAGCTCAACCAACGAAATGGTGTTTTGTGCCCCCCCCACAACCCCACGTCACACCCCACTTGCGGAAAACAAAACCCGCCATGGGCACGGCTTTCCAGCCATTTAACCCCACGTCACACCCCACGTTAGGAAGGTATCCGGTCGCCCCAGTACACGCGCCGTCCGTCTCGCAGAATCGCTTGCTGATTGAATCTCATCTCAAAAGGCGATTTATTCCCGTCAATCTCATGCGGCTTGGGAGCCTGCCCAATCTTGACCCAGCCTTTCGGCGCGGCTGCGGCCGGCTGTCCCGGCTTTGCGGCTGCGACGGGCTTCGGCCGAACTGCCGGCGCTGCTCCCCGGAAAAATAGCTTATGCGCTTTCTCGACCGGCCCAGGCTTACCCGGCTTCGAGGGCAATAATTCCTGCAACTTCGATTGAATGAACCGCGTGACGCCTTCCCGATCCTTCGCGTTGACGTAGGCTTCGAAGGTCGGCTTGAACTGCGGATCGGAGTTTAGCAACTGGTCGAGATATTTGAGCGTCTGCCCTTCGATGGCTTCGTAAGTCTCATCGTCAACCTGCGTACCTTTGAGGTATTGGCCGAGTTCCTTGCGAATCGCGGACGATTTGAAAGTGTTGATCTTGCTGGCCGTGTCATTGACCCACAGGGAGAACTCCCGGCTGTCGAGTTCCGCCTTACGAGCATCAAGCGCAGGGTCTTTCTCGACTGGCTTCGGCTGCGATTTCGCCGTGTCCTCAATCGCTTTGACCCAGTCGCCAATCTCTTTCGCAAGCCCTTGCGCGCCTTCCACGTCCTTCATCTGCAGGGCCCGGTCCAGATAACGCAACGAGGCTACCACGCCCGCCGATTGGAACGTGCTCATGATGACATTGCACATGTGCCGCTGATAGCCTTCGGGATCGACCTGGGCCAGCTTGTTCATGGCCAGCGGAGCGAACTTCTTGAAGGATTCGGGATTAGCTTCGATGATCGTGTCGAGATAGCGCGGGTCTGCGTTCTGATAGGCGTTGTCGATGGCTTCCCATTCCGCCCGTTCTTGCTTGACGCCTTCCAAGCCTTCCGGACCGAGTTCGCGGGTGAGCGTTTCCGCCTGCGTCTTGAGAGTCTGAATCTCTTTCATCCCGCCCGGCACGATTTGCGCGAGTTGCCGGTCGCGGAACAGAACATCCTTCAACCAGCCGTGCGCCTTGGCGTCTTTCGCCTGCAAGTCCTTCATGAAGTCGCGGACAGCGGGCGGTAAAGAGCGGGCGTCTACTTTGGCGTCGGGCTTGCCGCCGGCGGTTTCTTTCGGCGCGTCAACTTGCTCGGCATTCTCGCCGGATTGAGCATCATCGGCAGCAGCATCAGAAACGCCGCCAGCATCATCAACACCATCGCCGCTATTCTCTGCTGATCCTCCGTCATCGCCTGCGCCTCCGGCTTCTGCGCCAGATGCTACATCGGCCACCGCTCCGGCGGCAAAGAACATGGTTCCAGCAAATAGAAAGTGATTGAGAAGCCAGCGAATCATCATTGGAGAGGTGCCCCTTGTGGCGGTGCCATCGGTTGCGCCATTGCGCCCGGACTCGGCGGCAAGGCAGGTTTAGAGGGTCCGCCCTTGGGCGGAAGTTTCGGCGGCATGGCTCCGGGCGGAGGCGGCGGCGGAGCGTTGGCTTTAATCGCGGCTTCGTGCTCGAGCCCGTGCAGTTTCACATTCAGCACGCCCCACTTATTCGTCCGCGCCGCTTCCAGTCCTTCCGGAGAGGAGAGCCAGTTTTTCACCGTGGCAAATTCAAACTCGTGGAAATCAAATTTCACATCGACCGGGATGGAGCACTTGTAAAGCTGCATCGGGTCGGGCTGCGGAGGCTCTGGAGCCGGAACGCCACTGGCTTGCGACTGCTGGGCTAATACGCCCTCGATTGCTTCATCGGCCGCGAATTGCTCCATGGCTTCGAGATTCGGCATCGGCTTCTGTTGTAAGAGCCGCTCGATCTCCTGCATCTGCTTGTCGGAGGAGTTCGCTGCGGGAATTTCCCAGCCTTCAATGCCTAACAGCTCTCTCTGTAGTTCCAGATTCGAGGGAGTCAATACGCCATAGGCTTCGGCCGCTAAGGGATTGGTTAAAGCCTGCGTGACCAGCGACATGACCGTCTGCCGCTTGGAGCCCGTAGTCTCCGGGAATGACGAATCGGTATCCGGATAGGCGTGGAAGTTCCCCTTCTTTAAGTCTGCAATCGACACGCTGACGATAGCCGTTGCGCCCTTGCCGGTCTGGACTCGGATGTTGATATTTTCTTCTTCTGCTCGAGACTGCGCCGCAGCCAAGATCGCCTGCTTGTACGCTCCAGCCATTAACTCCTGAAGATTCCCCCAGGCAATCGAGAACTGCCCCATGGCCTGATCCCGCAGCATGGCAATGCCGTGCGCCGTGTCGTTATCTTTGTCCCCTCCGCCAAATAGTGCCGGCTGCGCTCCCGTGATGAACTGCGCCAAGGCTCCCTGCAAATCGCGGTAAGCCTGCATGAGTGAAGGCGGAGATTCGGGCGGAGGTTCGCGGTAGAAGGCCTGCGCGAGTTCGGTCAAGCCACCCGGCAAAACACAGTCCACGTAATTGCCCGGCTCGGACGATTGCTCGCGGATCGCTTCAATATCCCCGATCTCTGAGAGTCGATAGGTGACCGGAATCGTGAAATCAAATATTTCCTTTTCCAGATTTTTGTAATCGTTGTAGCAATCCTGAATCACTACCATCGGCTTGAGCATGGAAGCCCGCGACATGCCGTCGCCCGGTCCGGGGAATCCCACCTGTAATTGATCGTCCATCGAAACATTGAACGAACCGCAGTAGGCATCTCCGCACCAGATCACTTTGCATCCGGAGGGGTAGAGTTCTTTGAGTTGATCTCGGATGGCATCGGGTGCGTGATTGAACGCTGCTGGACGGAGCCAAACACGATGACGGGTGGCGAGGTGGGCATAAGCGTCTCCGGCCTGCTGCAAGAGTCTGGTTCCCTGCAAGACCCCAATCCGGGCCATGCGCTCATAAGCCGATTCCCCCACCGCTGAAGTGCCTTGCTTAATCTTGCCCGCATATTTCGGATAGGCTTGCTTCGCTAAATTGATATCGAGTTCATCCGAGACAAACGCGTAAGTCCACTCGGCCATCGACTTGGCGAGAATCGGCACTTTAGATTCCAGTGTCCCGTTAGCCAGCACCAATTCCCCCGAGTGCGGCTCGCCTGTCTCTTCGTTGAATCCGAATCTCTGCCCGTCTCGCACCGATCGCGTATAGAGCACCACGCGGTTATCCGTGCAAAACAGGCTCATGATGTCGCCTTGCAAATCTTTCCGCTTGTTCACCCGGTCCACGAAATGGCGGTACTGTTCGGCGGCGCGCGATGCGGCAATATCCGTGCCTTTAGTCGGGTCATCGGGCTCAAAGTTCACGCCCGGCGGATTCTGCACTCCGATCGCGATCAGGGCCCGCATGTACGGCCAATAGATGTTGTAAACGTCGGTGTATCTCGAGGAATCCTGCGCGGGGCTCATGTTGTCGCCCGTCGACTGGCCCGTCCACGGCTGAAATATCCAATTGGCCGGATTCCACGTGATGTATTGATCATCCCGCCGATAGAATCTCTGCCGCCGCGCGTCCATCACTTCCGTTCGGCGAGCGTACTTGTCGAGCGCCGCGTAATGCTTGCACAGGTCAAGAATCGCCGCTTGCAAGGCGGAATCGTCGGCGGCCGGGTCCTCGAGTCCCCAATCTTCGCAGGGACACTTAGAGCCGTCGTTCACTTCCGCTTCCGCTTGCGGAGTTTTGGCTTTCTGGCTCTGCTCTAAATCGGAGTCAGTGCCTTGGCCGTTTTGCGGGTCGTTATCGGGTGCGGTATTCATGTTTACTTCAGAGCGCTAATCTTCAAAACGTTGGCACCAATCCTGCGGCCGGATCGGACCTGTGACCGCCTGGCAGCGCGGCACATGTCCCCGGATGTAATGCACGCAATGCCCGCAGGATTCATCGATGTGCTTCGAGGGATGTTCATACCAGACTTCGGCATGACAGTATTTGTCCGAATCCGGGCGCTCCCCGGGTGCGAGGCGCGCCAGCATCTACTTGCCGTGGTTTAAACCAATCAGCGTGAGTGCTAGCTGCGCCCGCTTGCCCGTGGTGCCGCCCGCATCCTTCTTTTTTTCCGCGTAAGCCTGCGTGGACAATCCATGCTTCTTCGCGGCGGCGCGGAATGATCCCGGATGCTTTACAGCACCCTGAATCCAGTGCTTTTTGTCGGCCATGAACTACTCCCTAGAATGCGGACTGTGCTGGAGTGAAGCCCCACACCCGAACGTGAATGGCGCCCGCGCCCGGATTGCCGCCCGCTGCGGTGAGGATCACCGCGGCCAGATCAGCCGAAGTGGCGGAGGTGACCAGAGCCACGGCCGGAGAGCCCTGCGTGGTGAAGGCTGTGGTGCCTGCGGTCAAGGTCGTGTTATTGGTCGAGAAAGTTGCCAGTGCGCCGGTTACGCCCACTTCCCAGCCCGTAGCCGAAGAGGTGATGGTCGTGGTCACGCGCGACGCTGATCCTTGATTGATGATCAGGTTCGGCACGTAGCAGGTCGAGGTCGTGGTCTGTGAGCCTGTCGCCAGGGTGATCACGCCGCAATCGACATCAAACCGCACCAGTCCGCCACCGGTATTGGACGCATAGGACCGGGCTTCCATGATGCCGTTATCCGCCGACGTCACAGGCTCGCCGATGTAATGGTTATTGGCGAACGAGGTAGCGGTCACGGTGCAGGTAGCGGTCTGGCCGTAGTTGGCCACGCCCGAGCAGCCGGAAACCGCGGAGATGGTCACAGTCTCAGCCTGCGCCCCAGTCCCGACGGTGATCTTGCCATTCACTACGAAGGGCACAAACACGATGCCGTCCGGAGTGCTCGCGAAGGCCGACTGCAAAAGGAACGACTGCGAGCCGGTAGCGGTGACGGTCCCGCCGAGGGGAATCTGCCACTTGCCGAAGTTCGGAGCATAAGCAATCCCGGCCGCGTAAGAGGCTGCGACAGCGGGAAACGGTACGGGCGTCTGCTGGCCAATAGCGAAAGCGGCAAGCAGGATGATGCTAACCAGAGCGGTCAATGTGCGTTTCATTTTGGATTGTCCTTTGTTGAATGTGGGCGCTTATTCGCCCGAGAGTTGGTAAATCCGGTCTAATTCTTCAAGGTCGCGGAGAGTTCCGGGATCAACCTTTTCTTCGTCCAGAAAAATCACTTCGATCGTGCAGTCCATCGTGTGTAGCGTGCAGCGCAGGGCATCCGGGGGAATTTGAACGCCGAACATGCGGGCAAAGCCGCTACGGGTGATGTACAGCTGCTGCATTGCTTAGAGGCTAGTACTCGCTATCGTCCGAATCGCCGCCGTCGGATCCTTGCGCGGAGTCGCCTTCGTCTCCATCGGGCTCGGAGTGTTCGCAGCTTCCATCTCCGGCACAGCCATCGGTTCCCATATGTTCGTTCATGGCGTGGTGCGCGTCATGCAGGGTTTCATGCCCTTTGGCTTCCCCGGTGGGCATGTGGATGGTATGGAATTGGCCTTGGCCGTCTGGCGCTGGCCCGTGGTGAAGTTCTACGTGGCCTTTGGCGGCGTCTTGCTGGCCCGGATCAGGCTTCTTGTCCATGGCCGGAGCGGCGTCGTGCATTCGTGCGGCTTGCGGATTGATGTGGAATCCGCCTTTTTTATCGAGTGGCATTTTTAAGTTACTCGCTTCCTGTGGGATATTCGTCGGGTGCGGGCACGTCGGGTTGCGGCTCGGGCTCAGGAGCAACTTCGGGCGCTGGCTCGGGCTCGGCAGGCGCAAGCAATTCCTCCGCCCAGTTCTTCAAATGCGCCAGCACGCCCAGCTTTCTGACGCCTTCAATCTGCAACTTCAAATCGTATTCAATATCTTCTAGGAGTTCTTCGGGAGAGCGTGCCATTTAGTTGCTCCTTTGGATTTCGTTTTCGAGAGATCGTTTGACCCGGGCGAAGCCCGTCCATTGTCGGCGGGCGTTTGGCTGGAGTTGATCTTTGAGTTTGCAGTCGCGGGCGTGGCCGCTGGGCGCTCCACACTCTGGACAGGCACTCCGAGATTCAGCATCCACATGGCCTCCTGCGGGCTTAGGCTCACTCCGGACAACAGGAACCAATCGCGGAGCCCTAGCGCTGGAGAGGGCGGCGAGTTGCGCTTTGAGTTCGGCATAGTCGTGCTGCAATTGGAAAAATCCCACCAGCAGAACAAGGTACAGCACTACCAGCAAAGCGGCAAAGGCGGTGATCATGGCAGTCGCGTGTAACCTTCCTCGAATGCCTTCGCCGGAGAGTAGGACTTGTATCCGTCTTCGTACTGGACAAAATAGCCGCCAACTTCCGGTTTGTGCTTGAGGAAATATCCCGGTTCAACTTCAAACGGCGCAAAGGGAGCCTCTGCGGGAACGATCAACGTTCGCATCGGTCCGGGATGCTGCTTTTCCCACTTGCAGCGCTCGCACTGACCACATGCCGTCCCTAATGAAAATGATCCCTTGCACGTGGCACCGGAAAACTTCGGAAGTTGTTCGTGTTCAAATCCGGCGATTTTCAGCGCCCATACTTTCTTGTGGCATTGATAAAGTGGCATCGGGGTCATGTATTGAGTCATAGATACCTCCGGTAGTGCGTAGGATGCTGCTGCCGCTCTTTCTCTTTCTTCCATTTGTGCTCTTGCTTCAGATCTGCCAGATAGCGCCTTTGATTGATGGTTGCGACCAGTTCCGCGTCCGGCAATTCGGCCAATCTCTGCTCGTCCAGTTCGGCAAAGCGCTGCTTCAGGTTAATCGGTTCGGCGGGCTCTAATTCGGGCAAGCTGTTCGTCGAATCCATGGAGCATTTCCTGCCGCTGAATCGCCTTCGGCTTTACCGGCGTGCCCAGCATGTTCTGCAATCCCATGCGCGCCGAGTCGTAAGGATCATCTCCCACTTCGTTCTCAGCGTAATCCACCTTGAGAACATCTTCCTGATTATCTTCATTGCGAATCAGGGTCGGTAAGCACTGGATCAGCTTTGGGCAGGCATCCGAAATAAGCCAGTGCCCGGAGTCGAGCAACTGCGAGAGCAGCCGCGCCCCACTAACCCGCGTACCAGGAGAAGAATCCGCCGGATGCGGCTTGGGACAACCAGGCGGCAACGATTCCCCAATCAACTGAGTGATCGACTTGCGAATCTTCCCCGCCGAGCGCGCCGACAGCTTCCCGAACGCATCCCATGAGAACGGGAACGCCATCATTTTTTCGCCCGTGACAAATTTCCCAATCCGTTCGCCGAGTTCCGCTTCCCCCACTTCCTTGTCCCATAGTTCTCCGTATGTGATTACGCGGTTCTGCTCGTCCTTGGCATGTTTATGGATGCAGTGCGGGTGGAAAAAGCCCCAATCACCGCTAAGCCACTTGGTATGCCAAGGCTGTATCCGCTTGAGCGCTTCGCGCTGGGAGATAACATGCGTCCCGGCCGGCTGCTCAAACTGCGGAAAGAACTGCCCCGTGTAAACGTCCCAATTGCCTTCCGCCACCTTGCGTGCCATGTCTGGGGGAAGGGTAAGCAGGCGCTCGTGGTAGTTGCGGGTGAGATGGGGATTGTCCGACGCTTTAGCGCGGACCATGACAAACTCGTCCGCAATGGACTGCAACTCCGGCGGGTAGTCTCGCGTGACCCAGTATTTTTTGACCCAGGCGTGACCCGGCCCGCCGGGGTTAGTTCCAGCGGCGAACTTGGGACTTTCGAGCCCCGGCCAGCGCAATCGGAACCGGAGATCATCAAAGATGGACTTGGGATTCTTGGTGAGTTCGTCGACCGCGATCGCCGCAAACTCAGCGCTGTAATACTTGCTTGGATCGTCAAGGTTTCTGAGGGCCAGCATGCCGCCGCCATACTCCGGGCGCAGAATGAAATCCCGCGTAGAACCTTGCCGCAGAGTGCCCAGCCACTCCGGAAACTCATATTTGATCTTGGAGACTTGCCGG
>Ga0265338_10009567_pt1 | contig 11530 bp, 8 predicted proteins | sample 42126metaG_FD_193579 | JGI IMG/M metagenome (GOLD analysis project Ga0265338, IMG submission 193579) | Rhizosphere microbial communities from Carex aquatilis grown in University of Washington, Seatle, WA, United States - 4-21-26 metaG | ecosystem: Host-associated > Plants > Roots > Rhizosphere >... | reverse complement strand
GCGGGGCGCAGACCCACACCACCGGCACCACTACCGGCCAGGCTTACTCCGAGGCTGAGGTGCCGCGGCACACCCAGCAGCTGGAGGTGAAGGTCGAGGAGAGCTGGCAGCGCGACGACCGGGACCGCGGCGGCCGCCGCGAGCCTGCACAAGGCCGCGAGCCGTCCGGCCGGGAACCGGGCTCGGGCGCAGACGGGGGAGGCGACCGGCGCGGCGGCGAGCAGCGTCCACGGTCCGGCTCCGGCGGCGCTGCCCGCGGGGGGAACAGTGGCGGGGGCGGCGGGGGCGGCGGCCGCTCATCGGGCAGCCGCAAGCTCAGCGTCTTGTCCAAGCCGGGCAAGACCGAGGTGGACATCGTAAAGACCAGGACACAGTTCTCCGCCCAGCATGAGAGCGACTCGACCACCAAGTCCTGGTCCACCACCGAGGAGACCAGCCACAGCAGCGGCACCTCCCGGTCGCGGACGGACGGCGTCAGCGTCGGCGATGAGATCAGCTACGAGCTGGTCTACGACCACAAGGTCCAGCCAGAGACCTTGATGGCGCTGCCGGAGGACCAGATGCTGGCCCCGCACATCGTCGAGTCGGCCGCCGCCCGGGCCGCGGCCCCGACCGCGGCCGGGGCCGTCGCGGCCGGCCGCGACGCGGTGACGGCGGCCGCGGCCGGCCTGGCGGGCACTGCGACCGAGAGCAAGATGGTCGCGCTGCTCATCGACCCGGCGGTGGTCGGCTCCGAGCCGGTCGCCCCGGTTCACCCGAGCGAGATCCCCGCCTTCGAGCCGCCCGCTCCCGCGGTCTCCGGTCAGGTCCCGGACTACGAGCGGGTCAGGCGGCCGGCCCTGGACACCGGCCACGAGCGACCCTCGTTACCCGGCTTATCCCCACGTGTTGTCCATGGCCCCTCCTGAGAGTAATCGTCCCCATACTCAGAGTATTCTTACATTTTGCGACAGTCAAGTTACTTTACGTAAGATGACCGGCCGGTGCACAATGAGGGCGTGAGCGGTAGCGGCCGGCCGGCGGTCCTCGGCATCGACCTGGGCACGAGCGGGGTCAAGGTGCTGCTGACCAGCCCGGGCGGCGCCGTCCTGGCCCAGGCGGCAGCCGGCTACCCGGTCACCGTGCCCGCCCCGGGGCGGGCCGAGTCCGACCCGCGGGACTGGTGGGCGGCCACCCGCCGGGCGGTGCAGGCGGCGCTGGCCGGGGCGGGCGACCCCCGGCCCGCGGTCACCGGGCTGGCGGTAGCCGGCCAGATGCACGGGATCGTGCTCGCGGACGACCGCGGCGCGGCCCTGCGCCCCGCCATCGTGTGGCTGGACCAGCGCGCCACCGCCGAGGCGGCGCTCTACCAGGAGCTGCCCTGCGACTACACCGCCCCGCTGGGCAACCGCCCGTCACCCGGCATGGCCGGGCCGCTGCTGTGCTGGCTGGCCAGCCACGAGCCACGGACCGTGCGCTGCGCCTGGTGGGCGCTGCAGCCCAAGGACTGGCTGCGGCTGCGATTGTGCGGGCAGGCCGCCACCGACCCGACCGACGCGTCCGGCACGCTCCTGTTCGACCTGGCCCGCGACGCCTGGGCGGCACCGCTGATCGACAAGCTCGGCCTGCCCGGGGACAAGCTCCCGCCGATCCGGCCGTCGGCCGCGGTCGCCGGGCAGCTGCTCCCAGGCCCGGCGGCGGAACTCGGCCTCGAGCCGGGCGCCCCGGTCGCGGTGGGCGCGGGCGACACCCCGGCTGCCCTCTACGCGGCCGGCCTCGGCCCGGACGAGGCGCTGCTCAACATCGGCAGCGGCGGCCAGTGGGTGATCCCGGTCCGCGCGCTGCCCGCGGCCGGCGCGCCGGCCGCCCGGGCGACCAACCTGTACCGGGCGGTGGGCGAGGGCTACTACCGGCTGGCCCCGGTGCAGAACGTGGGCATCACCCTCGACTGGGTGCGGCACCTGCTCGGCGCGACCTGGCAGGAGCTGTACGACAGCGCCGCCCGCCCGCGCCGCCCCGGGTCGCCGTGCTTCGACCCCCAGCTCACCCCGGAGCGCTGGAACCCGGGGACGGCCAGCGGCGGCTGGACCGGCCTCACCCTCGCCCACGAGCGGGACGACCTGCTGCGCAGCGCCCTCGACGGGGTGGCCGCCCTGCTCCGGCAGCGGCTCGACGACCTGCGCGCGGTCGGCCACGCGCCGCGCCAGGTCGTCCTCGGCGGCGGCGGCGCCGCCAATCCGGCCTGGCACGACCTGCTCCAGCAGGCACTCGGCCTGCCGCTGAGGCCGGCCCCGGGCAGCTGGCTGACCGCCAGCGGCGCCGCCCGGCTGGCGTCCGGCGCCGCCGGACACTGAGCTGCCCGCCTAGGACAGCACCACCGTCCGCGCGCCACGGGCGGACGCCGCCAGCGCCGCCGCCGCCTCGCCGACCCCCGCGGGCAGCCCGAACGTCGCCCGGGCGAACTCGGCCGCCAGCCCGTGCCACAGCCCGGCCCGGCGCAGCATCGGATGATCACCACGGGCGACCTGGATCACGGTCAGGTCGCACACCGCTCGCGCCCGCTCGGCATAGGCCCAGGTCTCAGCGGGACTGGTGATCCGGTCGGTGGTCCCGTGCGCCAGCAGCGCCCGCCGCCCGGCCAGCTGCTCCACCGGATCGTCCGGCGGCAGCCACGGCGCCAGCCCGGCCACCGCGATCACGGCCGGGTGCCCGGCCGCCCGGACGGCGGCCCTGGCCCCCATCGAGTGCCCGATCAGCACCACCGGCACACTCGCGTGCGCAGCGTGAATGTCATCGAGCAGCCGCATCAGGTCCGCCACCGGGGAAGCCCGCGCCCCGTTCCAGCCGCGGATCGTGAAGAGCGGCCGCCGCACCTCGATCCCGTCCCCGCCGACCGCTCGCCGGACCGCGTCCGCCAGCGGGATCATCCGCAGCACGGCCAGCTGCCGCGGGCTCACCGTCGCGGTGCTCTTCGACTGCCCGCCGTGCAGCACCAGTACGATCCCGCGCGGTGCCCCCGTCGCTTCCGTCATCCGGTTTCCCTCCCGCTGACATTCGGTGTCCACAGCATGCTGGATTGCCCGCATCGTTGGCTACCGAGACAGGCCCAACCGGGCCAGGCCAGCTCAGCCGGGAAACGCCTGCCGCAGCCGCACCTCGATCAGCTTCTCCACCAGCGCCGCGGGCAGCCCGCGCCCGATGTCGAACCGCAGTGCCCCGGTCGAGTACGAGTACCCCGCGAGTTCTTCCTTCAGCTCAGGGAAGACCGACCCGCTGTGCGGCAGGTAGCTCAGGTGGTTCTTGAACGCCGCGAACCCGGCGATCGTCTTGCCCTCCACCTTGAACGCCGGCAGGGCATAGGACATCCCCTGCTCGGCCTCGGGCAGGAAGCCGAGGATGGTCTGCCGTAGCCCGGCCAGCGTGGCCCGCCTCGGCTCATCCAGGCCGTCCAGGTACTCATCGATCTCCGCCGCCGACACATGGCCCATTCTGCTGACCCGTGCCCGGCCCGGCAAGCACCCGGCCCGGCAAGCACCTGGCCCGGCAAGCACCCGGCCCGGCGAAATCCAGGTGCCGAACCCGGCCCGGCTGGCCACAATGAGAAGCGTGGAAGAAGACAACACCCTCCCTGGCAACGAAGACCAGGGCGAGAACCAGGAAGCACCGCAGCCGAACCCGGCCAGCGTGACGGGCGCCAGCAAGTTCATGGCCTACGTGCTGCGCCACAACCCGGCCGCGGTCGGCATCACCCTCGGCGCGGGCGGCTGGGTCCCCGTCGCCGACCTGCTGGCCGGCGCCCGGCAGCACGGGCACACCCTGGACCACGAGACGATCGACCAGGTCCTAACGGCCCCCGGCAAGCAGCGCTACGAGCTCCGCGACGGGCTGATCAGGGCCTCCCAGGGCCACTCGGTCCAGGTCGACCTCGGCCTGGACCCGGTCGCGCCGCCGCCTGCGCTGTACCACGGCACCGTCGGGCGCTTCCTCGACAGTATCTTCGCCACTGGACTCAAACCGGGCAGCCGCACCCACGTGCACCTGTCGGCCACCCGCGAGACCGCTGTCACCGTCGGAGCCCGCCGCGGCTTCCCGGTGGTGCTCCTCGTCGACGCGGCGGAAATGGCCAACGCGGGCCACCAGTTCTTCCAGGCCGCCAACGGCGTCTGGCTCACCGCCCACGTGCCAGCGGAGTTCCTCACCAGGGAATTACGGCTTCCCTGACCGCAGCCGCGCCGCCAGCCCCCGCTGCAGCCGGCTCGGCCAGAACGGCCCGTCGTAGATGAACGCCGTGTAAGCCTGCAACAGGGAAGCTCCCGCCGCCATCCGCGCCTCGGCGTCGGCCGGGGTCTCGATGCCGCCCGCCGCGATCAGCGTCAGCCGCTTGCCGCAGCGGTCGTCCAGCCGCCGCAGCACCTCCAGCGACCGCTGCTTCAGCGGTGCCCCCGACAGGCCGCCCGGCCCGGCGTCGGCCACCAGGGCGCTGTCGTGCAGGCCCGCACGGGAAATCGTGGTATTGGTAGCGACGATCCCGTCCAGCCCAAGCGAAAGGGCCAGGTCGGCGACCGCGTCGATGTCAGCATCAGGAAGGTCCGGCGCGATCTTGACCAGCAGCGGCACCCGCCGCCGGGGCGACGCCTCGTCCAGCGCGGACCGTACCGCGACCAGGATCGGCCCCAGCTTGGCGGCCGCCTGCAGGTCGCGCAGCCCCGGGGTGTTGGGCGACGACACGTTGACGACCACGTAGTCGGCGACGTCGGCCACCAGCCGGGCGCTGGTCACGTAGTCGGCGACCGCCTTGTCCTCCGGCACCGATTTCGACTTGCCGATGTTGACCCCGATCACCGGCCGGAAGCCGGGGCGGGCGCGCAGCACCCGTAGCCGGGCCGACAGCGCGGCGGCCCCGGCGTTGTTGAACCCCATCCGGTTGACCAGGGCGCGCTCGTCGTGGAAGCGGAACAGCCGCGGCCTGGGGTTGCCGGGCTGCGGCAGCGCGGTGACCGTCCCGACCTCGATGAAGGAAAAGCCGAGAGCGGCGAGCCCGAGAACGCCGAGCCCGTCCTTGTCGAACCCGGCCGCCAGGCCGAGCGGCCCCGGGAAGCTAAGGCCGAGCGCGCGTACCCGCAGTACCCGCTGCCGCGGCCGCAGCAGCTGGCGCAGCACCCAGCCGAGCCCCGGCACCGCCGCCGCCGCGCGGATCAGCCAGAACCCGGTCCGGTGGGCGGCCTCCGGCGGCAGGTGCCGCAGCACCGCGTAGCTCGCCCGGTACACGTCGACCGCCCCCGCCCCAGTTCAAATTCCAGCCAGGCATACTCTACGCCGCGTACTCGGCCTGGCCGACGAACGCGGTCCACAGCCCGGCGTATACCCCGTCCCGCGCCAGCAACTCGTCGTGCGTCCCGGTCTCGGCGACCTGCCCGTGGTCCATCACGATGATCCGGTCGGCCCGTGCGGCGGTGGTCAGCCGGTGCGCCACCACGATGGTGGTGCGCCGGGCGGCCAGCTGGTCGGTGGCGGCGTTGACGGCCGCCTCGGAGGCGAGGTCGAGGGCCGCCGTCGCCTCGTCCAGGAGCAGGATGTCGGGGTCGGCCAGCTCGGCCCGGGCCAGCGCGATGAGCTGCCGCTGCCCGGCCGAAAGGCTCCGCCCGCGCTCGCCCACCTCGTGCTGGTACCCGCCGGGCAGCGCGGCGATCATCGCGTGCGCGCCGACCGCGCGCGCCGCCGCCTCGATCTCCGCGTCGGAGGCACCCGGGCGGGCGTAGCCGATCGCGTCGGCCACGGTGCCGCTGAACAGGTAGGCCTCCTGCGGCACGACGCCGAGCCGGTGGCGGTACTCGGCCAGGTCGTAGGCTCGCACGTCGGTCCCGTCGACCAGCACCGCGCCCCCGGTCACGTCGTAGAACCGGGCGATCAGCTTGACGACGGTGGACTTGCCCGCCCCGGTCTGGCCGACCAGCGCCACCGTTTCGCCCGGGGCGATGCTCAGCGACACCCCCCCGATGGCCTCGCCCGAGGTCTTCGCGTCGACGTCGGCGCCGGACAGGGCCGACCCGGCCCCGTAGGAGAACCGCACGTCACGCAGCTCGATGTGCCCGGTCAGCCCGGCCGGCGGCAGCGGTGCCGGGTCGGCCGCCTCGACCACGGTGGTGCGCAGCCGCAGCAGGTCCTTGATCCGGGACAGGCCGACGGCGGCCTGCTGGTAGCCGTCGAACACCTGGGACAGCTGCTGGATCGGGGCGAACACCATGTCGATGTAGAGCAGGTAGGCGATGAGCGCGCCGACCGACAGCGCTCCCGACCGGACCTGTCCCACCGCGACCACCAGCACCAGGGCGGCGGCGACGGTGGACAGCGTCTGCACGAACGGGAAGTACAGCGCGATGTACCGCTGCGCCCGCAGCCGGGAGTCGCGGTAGCCGTGCGAGAGCCCGGCGAACCGCGCCCGGTTGGTGCCCTCGCGCCGGAACGCCTGGGTGACCCGCAGCCCGGCCACGTTCTCGGCCAGGTCGGCGTTGACGACCGAGATCCGTTCCCGTGCCTCGGTGTAGGCGGCCGACGACTTCATCCGGAAGATCACCGTCACCACCAGCAGCACCGGAACGATCGCCAGCACCAGCAGCCCGAGTTCCACGTTGATCACCAGCATCGCGATCAGTACCCCGATGAAGGTGAGCAGTGACGACACCATGGTGACGAGGCCGGTCTGCAGGAACGTCGACAACGCGTCCACGTCGCTGGTCATCCTGGTCATGATCCGCCCGGACATCTCCCGCTCGTAGAAGTCGAGGCCGAGCCGCTGCAGCTGGGCGAAGATCTTCACCCGCAGGGTGAACAGCAGCCGCTCGCCGTTCCGGCCGACCACCATCGTCTCGGCGATGTTGACCAGCCAGTCGCCGAACACGATGGCCAGCCCCGCTAGGGCCATCAGCACCACGACGTGGAAGGCCTGCGCCTGCACGCCCTGGTCGATGCCGCCGCGCACCAGCGCGGGCAGCGCCAGGTTGGCGGCGGCGTCGAGCCCGTCGAGCAGGAACCCGGCGATCAGCGCGACCGCGATCGGCTTGAGCAGCTTCCGCAGGGTGAACTGGGTGTCACCGGCCCGCGCCCGCCCGATGTCCACCTTCGGCTTGTCCTTCACCGGCGGCAGCGCGTCCACCAGCGCGAGCAGCTCCGGGCTGGGCGGCACCGACCCGATCATCCCGTCGGCCCGGCTGGCCCCGGCCCGTCCGGCCCGGCCGCCGGCGACCCGCGCGCCCGGCACCAGGTTCTCGTCGGGAGATACCGAACGGGTGCGGCCGGCTCCAGCCGGCCCCCGCTCCGCGCTCGTGGGCGCCGCCGTCGCCGCACCAACCGCAGCCACCCCGCCAGCCACCTCAGTCACATCTCCCGCGTCGGCCCCGTCAACCCCGTCGCCCGGCCCGGTGATCAGCACCCGGTACAGCGGGCAGCGCTCGTTCAGCTCCGCCGCGGTGCCGACGTCGGCCAGCCGCCCGTCGGCGGTGAGCACCGCGATCCGGTCGGCCAGGTTGAGGGTGGACTTGCGGTGCGCGATCAGCAGCGTGGTGCGGCCGGCCATCACCCGGTGCAGGGTGGCGTGGATCTCCGCCTCCACCCGCGGGTCGACCGCCGAGGTGGCGTCGTCGAGCAGCAGCAGCCGGGGGTTGGTGATCAGCGCCCGGGCGAGGGCCACCCGCTGCCGCTGCCCGCCGGACAGGGTCAGCCCTTGCTCGCCGACCACGGAGTCGTAGCCGTCGGGCAGCTCGCGGATGAAGTCGTCCGCCTCGGCCGCCCGGGCGGCCGCGTAGACCTGCTCGTCGGTGGCGTCCGGGCGGCCGTAGGCGATGTTGGCCTTGACCGAGTCGGAGAAGAGGAAGGATTCCTCCATCACCATGCCGATGGCCGACCGCAGCGACTGCCCGGTGACGTCGCGCACGTCGTAGCGGCCGACCTTGACCGCCCCGCCGCGCACGTCGTAGAAGCGGGGCAGCAGCAGGCTGAGGGTGGACTTGCCGGAACCGGACGGCCCGATCACGGCGACCGTCTCGCCCGGCCGCACCTCAAGCGACAGCCCGCGCAGCACCGGCTGGGAGGGCACGTAACCGAACTGGACGTCCTCGAAGGCGATCCCGTTGGCGTCGGCGGGCAGCTCGACCGCGTCCGGCTTGTCGGCGATCACCGGCTTGGAGTCGATGACCTCGAGCACCCGGATGACGCTGGCGCGGGCCTCCTGCCCGATGCTGACCAGGCTGGTGAGCATCCGCACGGGCCCGGTGAGCTGGGCCAGGTAGCTGGAGAAGGCGAGGAAGGTGCCCAGGCTGATGTGCCCCTGGATGGCCAGCCAGCCGCCGAGCAGCAGCACCCCGACCAGGCCGAGCGAGGGCACGGCGGTGAGCGCCGGGTTGTACCGGGCGGTGAACCGGAGCATCCGCAGCCGGGAGCCGTACAGTCCCTCGCTGGCGGCCTCCATCCGCCCCATTTCCTGGTCTTCCTGACCGAACCCCTTGACCACCCGGACCCCGCCGACGTTCTCGTCGACGATCCCGGCGATCTCGCCCACCACCTGCTGCGCGTGCCAGGAGGCGGGGAACAGCTTCTTGCGGGACGACATGGAGATCAGCCACAGCGCGGGCGCGACCGCCAGCGCCACCAGCGCCAGCAGCGGCGACAGCGTCACCATGATGACCAGGGAGAAGATGAACAGCAGCACGCTGCTGATGATCAGCGGCAGCCAGGACAGCAGCCCCTGCACCATGTTGATGTCGGAGATGGACCGGCCGACCAGCTGGCCGGTGTGGATCTCGTCCTGCCGCGCCCCGTCCAGCCGCGACACCGCGTCGAACAGGTCGGTCCGCAGCGTGTGCTGCACCTCCAGGGCCATCTTGCCGCCCCGGTAGCGCCGCAGGTAAACGCCGGCGAAGCTGACGCCGGCCGCTATGAGCAGCCCGGTCGCCAGCGGCCAGACCGACTGCTTGGGTGCGACGATGACGTTGTCGATGACGTTCCGCTGCAGCAGCGGGATGACCAGCGTGGCCGCCGTGTAAAGGACCGCGCCGCTGAGCGAGATGATGACGTCCCGCTTGAACCGCCAGCAGTAACCCGCCAGCCGTCGCAGCCAGCGGGCCTCGTTGGACGGTACGTCGCTCGCCCTGTCGCTCAAAGCCGCTCCACCTCATCCAGCTAGGCCTCGTGCCAAAGTTCAGTAACGCACCGGAAACATGTTTCATTTCCCGAGCTAACGATCTTGGGGCCCGTCGTACTCGTCCCGGGGCCTGCTCACGGTGCCGTCGCCTTCGACGATCGCCTTGTCGTAGAAGCGGGCGGGCTCGAGCGCCGCCCGCTGGGCCGGCGTCAGCTCGTCCGCCCAGTCCGGCATCACCACCTGGTGGAAGCCGGGGGCGTACTGGACGGTCTTGGCCGCGTAGCGGTACAGCGCCACCCGCCGCCTGAACTGGTTGCGCCACGGCAGGGTGCCGTGGGCGAGCGCCTCGGTGAAGACGATCACGTCACCGGCCCGCGCGCCGGGGTTGCTCACCGCCGCCTGGTCCTGCTCCCAGCGGCGGATGCCGTCGGGGCAGGGGAAGTTGGCCTTGTGGCTGCCGGCGATGGCGCAGAAGCCGCCACCGCCGGCCGGCTGGTCGGTCAGCAGGAACTCCGCCACCAGCAGCCCGGACCGGATGGTGCCGCCGCGGGCCTGGTACCACACGCCGTCCTGCGGGTAGGGCTGGCCGAAGTGCAGGTGCTGGCCGTCGGTCCCGGCTGGGTAGTCGAATGCCTCCGGCGCGTGGTCGAGGTGCCAGCCCCGGCCGAGCAGCCCGTCCAGGTAGCGGGTCAGTGGCGGCAGGCAGATCAGCTCGCGGAACGGGCCGCAGTGCGGCGGCGGCCACTGCAGCATCCCGCGGCCGGTTCGCCGCTGGTGCTCCGCGGTCAGCGCCGCTGACTGGTCGGCCGGGTCATCGCCCGCTTCTTCGGCAAAGCGGTCCTGGTTAGCGTCGATGGCGTCGTTGAGCGCCCGCAGCAGGCGCGGCTCGAGCACCCCGGGGATGACCAGCCAGCCCTGCACGTCGAAGAGGTACTGCTCGCGCCCGCTCAAGCCATGCACCCGGCCGACCCTACGGGCGCCGTGTCCGCCGCTCAACTGAATAACGGCTCCCGCCCGGCGGAAGCACCCGGATTGTCGGCCCGGTTCGCTACCGTCCTTGCCATGCGCTTCCTGCACACCTCGGACTGGCACCTGGGGCGGTCGCTGCACCGGGCCGACCTGCGCGCGGCGCAGGCCGCCTTCCTCGACCACCTGGTGGGCACCGCGGCGTCCGAGCGGGTGGACGCGGTGCTGATCGCGGGCGACGTCTACGACCGGGCGATCCCCCCGGTGGACGCGGTGGCGCTGTACGAGGACGCGCTCGCCCGGCTGCGGTCGTCCGGCGCCCGGGTGATCCTCATCAGCGGCAACCATGACTCGGCCCGCCGCCTGGGCGTGAACAGCGCCCTGATCGACGCCGCCGGCGTGCACCTGCGGACCCGGCCCGAAGCGCTGGCCGACCCGGTGCCGCTAGCCGACGCGCACGGCCCGCTCGCGGTCTACGGGGTGCCCTACCTGGAGCCGGCCTTGGGACTTCCCGGCACTGAAACACGCGCCACTCACGAGACGGTGCTGCGCGACGCGCTGGCCCGCATCCGGGCCGACGCGGCCGCCCGCGGTGTCACCCGCACGGTGGTGGTGGCGCACGCCTGGGTAGCCGGCGGCGCGGCCAGCGCGTCCGAGCGGGACATCGCCGTCGGCGGCATCGGCTACGTCCCTCCTGGCCTGTTCGACCAGTTCAGCTACGTCGCCCTGGGGCACCTGCACGGCCGCCAGACGCTGGCCGGGCACCTGCGCTACTCGGGCTCGCCGCTACCGTACTCGTTCTCGGAGAAGGACCACCAGAAGGGCAGCTGGCTGGTCGACGTCGATGCCGACGGCACCGCGACGGCCGACTGGGTGCCCGCCCCGGTCTACCGGCGGCTGGCCGCGCTCTCCGGCCGCCTCGACGAGCTGCTGGCGGCGCCGGAGCACGACCCGCACGAGGGGGACTTCCTCGCGGTCACGCTGACCGATACCGTCCGCCCGGAAGGCGCCATGGACCGGCTCCGCGCCCGCTTCCCGCACGTGCTCACCCTGGAGTTCCGGCCCGAAGGGGCCACCGCCGACCCGCGCGGCTACCGGGAGAAGGTGCGCGGCCGCGACGACCTCGCGGTCGCGGCCGAGTTCGTCCGGCACGTGCGCAGCAGCGACGCGACCGATCCGGAACGGAAGCTGCTGGCGGAGGCGTTCGCCGCGGCCGGGCCAGCGGGGGAGCGCTAGTGCGCCCGCACCGCCTCCGGCTGACCGCGTTCGGTGCCTTCGCCGGGACTGAGCAGGTCGTCTTCGACGACCTGGACGGCCTGTTCCTGCTGCACGGCGAGACCGGCGCGGGCAAGACCACGCTGCTCGACGCGATCGCCTTCGCCCTGTACGGCCGGGTCCCGGGGGAGCGCGGCAGCGCCCGGCGGCTGCGCTCCGACCACGCCGTACAGG
>Ga0265338_10009566_pt1 | contig 11530 bp, 12 predicted proteins | sample 42126metaG_FD_193579 | JGI IMG/M metagenome (GOLD analysis project Ga0265338, IMG submission 193579) | Rhizosphere microbial communities from Carex aquatilis grown in University of Washington, Seatle, WA, United States - 4-21-26 metaG | ecosystem: Host-associated > Plants > Roots > Rhizosphere... | reverse complement strand
TGGATTGATCCGACCAAGGGAATCGTCCGCTTGAAGATTGATGACGCGATGAAGATGGCGGAACAGGAATGGAAGAACCCCGCCGCCGCCCGTTCGAATTTAATCGCGCGTGTGGAGAAGGCTAATCCGCCTCCGCCGCCCCCGCCCCCGCCGGTTAAGAGCGAGTTTGAATAAGCCGTGGCGCCTCGATGAACGCGACCAGCACAACGTCCTCCGCGAGCGAATCCATTTCCATTGGCGAAATTGATGCGTCGTGCCGCGTCCCCTTGTTCACCTTGTTCGTGAGCGCCGCGGTTTGGCTGGTGGTGGCGTCGGTGTTTGGGCTGCTTGCCTCCCTTAAATTTCATTCCCCAAATTTTCTTTCCGACTGCGCGTGCCTGACCTATGGCCGCGTGCATCCGGCGGCAACCAACGTGTTGATTTATGGTTTCGCAATGCAGGCGGGATTGGGCGTGGCGCTTTGGATCATTGCGCGGCTGGGCGAAACGAGAGTGGCGCAGCCGTGGCTGATCGCCGCGGGCGCTAAGCTCTGGAATTTCGGTTTGCTCATCGGCATCATCGGCATTCTCGCCGGCGACAGCACCGGTTTCGAGAATCTCGAAATTCCGCGCTACGGCGTGGTGTTTCTTTTCCTTGGCTATCTTCTCATCGCCTTTTTGAGCCTCGTGACCTTCCACAATCGCAAGGAGCGCGCGCTCGGGCCGTCCCAATGGTTTTTGCTCGCCGCGCTCTTTTGGTTTCCGTGGATTTATTTTACCGCCAATTATTTGTTGCTGTCGCACACGCCGATTCGCGGCGTCACGCAGCCGATCGTGGCGTGGTGGTATTCCGGAAATCTGAACCTGGTATGGTTCGGGCTCGTGGGTCTCGCCGTGATTTTCTATTTCATTCAGAAGTTGATGAATCGCCCGCTTTACAGCCGTCATATCGCGCTTTTGACATTCTGGACCATCATCCTGTTCGCGAGTTGGAGTGGTATTCCGGGGTCCGCGCCGGTGCCGGCCTGGATACCTTCAATCAGCACCGTGGCCACCATTCTGACGGTCGTAACGGTGCTTTCGGTGATGGTGAACGTGCGCGGAACCTGTGCGCGCGGATGTTCGCAGACCGAAAGCTCTGCCTCCGGAAAGTTTATCGCTTTTGGAACCATGGCTTTTGTCGTGGCGTGGCTGATGAATGTCCTGGGCGCAGTTCCGGGCGTGAGTTCAGTCACTAACTTAACCTGGTATGGAGTTGGTCAATGGCAGTTAAACGTGTTCGGCTTTTTTGGGATGGCAATGTTCGGAGCGATTTATCACATCGTGCCGCAAGTGACTGGCATCGAGTGGCCGTCCACGAAATCCGTTCGCATCCACTATTGGCTGGCAGCGGTGGGCATCATTCTCATCGTCCTGCCCCTGGCCATCGGCGGGATCATCCAGGGATTCAATTGGGCCAATCCAAAAATGTCCAACGTCGACGTTGCCAAAAACGCGCTGCATTTTTTGCGTGCCAGCACGACGGGTGAGTTATTTATCATGGTCGGCAATCTGATGCTGTTGGGCAATCTCATCGGGCTCGCGGTGCGTTACTGCAAAGTTCATTTTGTTCCGGTTTGCAAGGAAGCGATAGCGGAGGTCAAACCTGCGGAGGCGAAGATATGAAATTCGGGCCGCTGGTATTTCTCGCCGCGTTTCTCGCGCTTTCCGCCTCGTGGTGCGGTTTCGTGCTGACGCCGCAGGTGCAGCTTGGCCGCGCCGTGCAGGAAACCAATTCGGTGGTGAAAACCGAACTTTACCCGGCGGGCCGGCCTGGCCTCGCGCGTGAAGGGCTGGAGGTTTACCGCGCCAACGGCTGCGCTTATTGCCACAGCCAGCAAGTGGAGCAGAAGGGAACGTTGGTTGATGTCGTGCTGACCGATGCCGGCAAAACCCCGATGGACGTGGCGAATGCGTTGAACGAGGCGCAGGTCGGAAAATTCAGCGGTCCCAGCGTCGGCGCGGGCTTGCCTAAACCCATTTTGCAGGGCACCACCCTGGAACATGCGAGTGTCCTCGCCAATGCATTAAAAAAGGCGGGCGCGAACACGGAATTGCGATTGGTGGCCACCGGCTCGGATATTCAGCGCGGGTGGGGAATGCGCCGGACGGTAGCCCAGGATTTTATTTCGGATGCGACGGTCATGCCGGGCTCATTGCGTGTGGGGCCGGACCTGGCCAATGTGGGTTCGCGCCTTCCGGATTTGAACTGGCAGTTGGTGCATCTTTTCAATCCGGCGGCGGTCACGAAGAATTCGCCGATGCCGGCGTATCGCTTTTTGTTTGAGCGAAAGAAAATTGGAAAGCAGCCTTCGCCGGACGCTTTGAGGCTGACGGGTGAATTTGCCCCGGCCGACGGCTACGAAGTGGTTCCAAAGCCTGAAGCGAAGGCGCTCGCCGTTTATCTGATCAGCTTGCGCTCGGATACGCCGTTATACGAGGCGCCGCTCACACCACCGGCGGCGGCGGCCACCAACGCTCCCGCGAAATGAATTCCCCGATGAACCAACCCGCCAGCAGCGCGCCGCAAGACTCGGGCGCGAAGGATCCGGTTGTGCCGATCTGGTTGATTGTCGTGCTTTTCCTGCTGTTGTACTGGGGCGCCGTTTATTTTGATGAACATGGCGGCTGGTTCGACGCGCAGGTTTATACGCCTTACGTGAGCGCGGAACAGTTGAAAACTTACCAGGTGGGCGGCGGTCCGAATCCGTTTGAACAAGGCCGGCAGATTTATGCCCGGACATGTTTTACGTGCCATGGCGCAAATGGCACGGGCCAGGCCGGAACTTTCCCGCCTCTGGCAGGCTCCGATTGGGTAAACGAAGAGCAACCCGGACGCATGATCCGGCTGGTGCTTCAGGGTTTTTCCGGGCCGGGCCTGAAGGTGAATGGCCAGTCATTTAACACGGCCAGCGCCATGGTGCCCTGGAATAGCTTGAGCGACGACGATATTGCCGCGGTGATCACCTTTGTTCGTGGCAACAAGGAATGGGGCAACAAGGCCGCGCCAGTGACGGCGCAACAGGTGGCTGCCATCCGCGCGAAAGTGGCTAAACATTCGCAGAACTTCAATCCGACCGAGTTGGAAGGAATTTCTCCGGCTGATTAATCAGCGCTTCCCGCGCGCCTGAATCTGCTCGATGGCCCAGCGGGCGTGTTCGGCGATCAATGGTTCTGGGTCTTCCGCCGCCTTTCGCAAAGCGGGCAGGGCGGTTTCATCTCCGACATTTCCCAGCGCGACACAAACATTGCGCAACAACCCCCGGCGTTTCGTGCGTAAAATCGGCGTGCCGGCAAAGCGCGATTTGAACCCGGCGTCATCGAGCGCCAATAGCTCCAGCAAATCCGGCGCGGCGAGATCGCGCCGGGCGTGTTCTTTCATCAGGTTTCCCTCGCGGGCGAATTTATTCCACGGGCAAACCGCGAGGCAATCGTCGCAGCCGTAAATGCGATTGCCGATGGCCGGGCGGAATTCGATCGGGATGGCGCCCTTAAGTTCGATCGTGAGATAGGAGATACAACGGCGGGCATCGAGTTGAAAGGGCGCGACGATGGCTGCGGTGGGACAGGCCGAAATACAGCGCGAACACGTGCCGCAACGGTTCTTCTCCGGGGCATCGGGTTCCAATTCGGCGGTGGTGATAATCTCGGAGATAAAAATCCAATTGCCCAGTTGGCGGCTGATCAGGTTGGTGTGCTTGCCGACAAAGCCAAGGCCCGCGCGTTGTGCGAGATCGCGCTCGAGCAATGGACCTGTGTCCACATACCAGAGTGAGCGCGTGCCCTCACCGCCGAGTGCGTTCACTGCATCGGCAAGTTGTTTGAGCCGTTCACCCAGGACGTCGTGATAATCCTTGAAGCGGGCGTAGCGGGCGATGGCGGGAGTGACGAATGACGAATGACGAATGGAACTGGTTCCAGCGGGTGGCTGGCTCCATTCGTCATTCGTCATTTTGAATTCATTCAAATGGTAGCTGGCCGCCAGCACCATGAGACTCCTGGCGCCCGGCAAAACTTCCTGCGGGTTTACGCGTTTGTTTGCGTTGCGCTGGAGGTAATTCATTTCGCCGTGCTGATTCCGGGCGAGCCAATTCTGAAACGCGACGGAGTGGTCGGGCGGATGGGCGGTGGTGAAATGGCAATCGTCAAATCCCAACTCGCGGGCTCGCTGGCGGACGGCGGCTTTCATCATTGCGCCGCGTGGGCCAGGTGATACTGGTGAATCACCTGTTGCGCCACGTCTTTGAGGGCGCGCAATTCAGTATTCAACAGGACGTCGGCCTGGCGATAGCAGGGTTCGCGTTCCGCCAGGAGGCTGCGGATTTTTGCGAGCGGGTCCGGTTCGTTAAGCAAGGGACGATGGGTCTGGCTGCGCACGCGTTCCCAGATTTTTTCCGGGGATGCCCACAGGCAGACGACCAGGGAATGTTCCTTGAGGCTGGCGAGATTATCCGGATTGGCCGGCAGTCCGCCGCCGGTCGAGATGACGGTTTTCTTTCGCCCGACAAGTTCGTCGGCGAGTTTTTTTTCCAGGGCGCGAAACGCCGGTTCGCCGTCCTGCGCGAAAATCTCCGCAATGGTTTTTCCCGTTCGCGCTTCGATGACATGATCGGTATCGAGAAAAGTGAAATGCAACTGCGCCGCGACAATCTGGCCCACCGAGGATTTGCCCGTTCCCATGAAACCGATGAGCGCAATATTTTGGATCTGGCGCTGGGTGCTCACCGGGTTGAATTACTGGATTTGGCGCCGATTGGCACGCAGTTTTTTGGCGGCAAAGAAACCTGCTCGCCAAGTCGCGGAAACGAAGGAACACCGGCAAACACAGACGGCACAACTTTAGATGCTGAAATCGAAGGGATTGACTGGCTCCTGCTTTAATCGGCGCGAGCGTTCGCAGAGGTCGGCAATCGTGAGGCGCTCGGCGATTCGCACCACCGCCTCCCGGACTTCTTTCATCACGCTGCGGATGGCGCACCGGGATTCATCGGGACAGGAGCACTTTTCGTAAAATCGTTCGCTGACACAACTCACGGGCGCCAGCGCTCCTTCAATGTGCCGGATCACGACCGCCAGGGTGATTTCTTCCGGACGCCGCGCGAGCCGATAACCACCGGCGACACCTCGCCGGCTTTGCACGACGCCGGCGGACCTCAGGTCGTTCAGAATCTGTTCGAGAAAACGTTTCGGAATGTTCTGCTGCTCGGAAATTGTCTGAATGCGAACCACCGGCTGATCGTAGTTCAGGCCCAAAACGAGCAGGGCCCGCAGAGCATATTCACCACGAACAGAAAGTTTCATGGCAGGAACATACAATCTCTACTAAAAAACTCAAGAATAAGTTGAGCAGCCTCCATATAATCGTTATTTGCGGGAGTTTATAGAAAAAAACAAAATTGCACAAATCTCTATTGACATACTAGAGATTAAGGATAATCTCGTGGAAGTTGTTTCGGGAACTATGAAAACAATTGCAACAAACACTGCGGCAGGCGAGCAGGCCGAATCCTGGCTGGATATTGTTCGCCGCCAGGTTGGTTCGCTGGATTTTGGTGTCGTGCAAATCGTGGTGCATGGCACCCGTGTGGTTCAGATTGAGCGCACCGAAAAAATCCGGTTGGAGGCTCCATTGCGAGCCCAAACTGAGGGGACTAATTTCGCCCGCCAGACATCTGGAGGCACGCACAGTAATAACGCCTGACGACCAGCGCAAACTGGAGAAAGGCTGCAACCTAAAAACATGAAACGAAAATATATACTCGTCGGAATATTGGTCGTTGGTGGTCTGGCTGGCAGTCAAACGGTTCACGCCGATGCGACCACGGACGCCATTGAAGCATTGAAACAGCAAATCCAGCAGCTCGACCAAAAAGTGCGAATTCTGGAACGCGAGAAGGAACTTGATACCGAAGCGACGGATGCGAAGGCGAAAGACGCGCCGAAAATTGTTGTCGGCGATAAAGGCCTAAGCGTCAGTTCTGGTGACTCGAACTTCGTGTTCCAACTCCATAGCGTGCTGCAAATTGACAACCGCACGTTTTTCAATGACCACGATAATCACGGCAACAGCATCCAGGGCAACGACACGTTCCTGCTGCGCCGAGCACGTCCGATTTTTTCAGGCACGGTATACAAGGACTTTGATTTCATGTTCGTGCCGGACTTTGGGGGAAGCTCGGTGCAAATCTTCGATGCGTACTTGAACTACCGTTACGCGCCATGGCTGCAGTTGCGGGGCGGCAAATTCAAAGTGCCGGTCGGCCTGGAGCAGTTGCAGGCAGACCCGGTGACTTTGTTCAATGAACGCGCGCTGCCAACCGCCCTTACGCCAAACCGCGATATGGGTTTTCAATTGTGGGGTGATGTGGCAAATGGCAGGCTCAGCTATGCTGCAGGCGTGTTCAACGGGGTGGGGGATGGCCGAAACACCGCCAATTCGGATTTTGAGGACCATCGTGAGTTTGCCGGGCGATTATTTTTTCAGCCGTTCAAAGGCACCAGTGTGACGGCGCTGCAAAATTTCGGCTTTGGCGTCGGCGGCAGTTGGGGAAACACATCCTCGAATGCCACCGGTTTGGCCAGTGCCTATTTGACGGATGGCCAGCAACAAATGTTTGCCTACACCAACGGCGTGGTTGCGAACGGAGAGCACTGGCGCGTTTCTCCGCAGGGCTATTATTACTGGGGTCCGCTCGGATTCCTCGGGGAATATGTGATTTCAAACCAGAAAGTCACCAAAGGCGCGACCTCCGCGACGCTTCAGAATACCGCCTGGCAAATCGCCGGCTCCTGGGTGATCACCGGTGAGGATGCGTCCTATACCGGCGTGACGCCGAAGCATCCGTTTGACCCGCGCGGCAATCATTGGGGCGCCCTGCAACTGGCGGCGCGCTACGCGGACCTGGATATCGATGATAAGGCGTTTCCGACTTTCGCGAACCCGGCGGTGTCGGCTTCCGAGGCCAAAGCCTGGGCGGTGGGTTTGAACTGGTATCTCAATAAAAATATTCGCGTGAACACAAGCTTCTCGCGGACGACCTTTGACGGTAAGATCAACTCGAAGTCCGCGACCGTGGTGCGCCAGCCGGAGGAAGTGGTTTTCACCCGGCTGCAATTGGCGTTTTAATCTGACTGACTCACCAACCTTAATTGCAATAATATGAAAACTTTTTTGAAATTGTTCGCTTTGCTGGCGGCGGTGTCGCTGTTGAACAGTGTAACCACCGTGGGTGTTCAGGCGAAAGAGATCAAACTCCTGAACGTCTCGTATGACCCGACTCGCGAGTTATATCAGGATATCAATGCCGCCTTCGCCAAACAGTGGAAGGAGAAGACGGGAGACACCATTTCGGTTCAACAATCGCATGGCGGCTCCGGGAAACAGGCCCGCTCGGTGATTGATGGCCTGGAGGCGGATGTGGTGACCCTCGCGCTCGCCTACGACATTGACGCCATATCGGAAAAGGGCAAGCTGATTGACAAAGCCTGGCAAAAGCGTTTACCGGACAACAGCACACCGTATACGTCGACGATCGTTTTCCTGGTGCGCAAAGGGAATCCCAAGGGCATCAAGGATTGGGATGACCTTGTCAAACCCGGCGTGGGGGTGGTCACTCCGAATCCGAAAACCTCCGGCGGCGCGCGGTGGAATTATCTCGCGGCGTGGGGGTACGCGCTGAAGAAGAATGATAACAACGAAGCCAAGGCCAAGGAATTCGTCGGCAAGCTTTTCCGAAACGTTAAGATTCTGGATACCGGCGCGCGCGGCGCCACGACCACGTTCGTTCAACGGGGTATTGGCGACGTGCTGATCGCCTGGGAAAATGAGGCGTTTCTTTCATTGAAGGATTCCGGGCCGGATAAGTTTGAATTGGTGGCCCCTTCAGTGAGTATTCTCGCCGAGCCGCCGGTGGCCGTGGTGGACAAAGTGGCCAAATCGCATGGCACCGAGGAAGTGGCCAAGGCGTATCTCAATTTCCTTTACACGCCCGAAGGGCAGGAAATTGCCGCAAAAAACTTTTATCGCCCCCGTTCGCAGGAAGTCGCGCAGAAATATGCCGACAAGTTTCCGAAGCTGACGTTGTTCACGATCGATGAGGTTTTTGGCGGCTGGACGAAGGCGCAAAAAACGCACTTCGATAACGGCGGCACGTTTGACCAAATCCAAGAGGACAATCGCTGAAATATTATGGAGGCAGTCATGAAATCCATGGCCATTCTTTCAGGGCGGCCGCCTCGCGTGAGGCGGCCGGTTGAACGGCTTTTGGCTCCGCTGGACGCCGTGGCGGAACGCTCGCCGCGATTCATCAGCAAATCACTGGGTGAATTCGAAAGTGGCGGACGGGTCTACAGCCTGCCGCGCTTCGTTTACCTTGGGGCGAAGGGCGGCGGAGATACGATTCGCGTGGGTATTTTCGCGACGATTCAAGGTGACGAACCAGAAGGCGCATTGGCCCTTTCCCGGTTGGCCGATGCGCTCGAGACAAATCCCGAAATCTCCAAAGGATACGCCTTGTTTTTCTATCCGGTTTGCAATCCAACCGGTTTTGAGGACAACACCAGCCATTCGCGAAGTGGAAAAAATCTGGACCAGGAATTCTGGAAGGATTCGGTTGAGCCCGAGGTGCGCTATCTGCAATCCGAGATCTGGATGCACGCCTTTGATGGCATTATCACCTTGCGCAGCGACGGGATCAGCGAAGGTCTTTCCGGACACGCCGCCGGGGCCATTTTATCGGAGCATCTGCTCGAACCGGCATTGCGGGAGGCGGAGAAGTTCCTGCCGCGGGGACATGGGAGAATTATCAGGGATGGGAATTTCCAGCTGACGAAAGCTCCGTCTGGTCTGCGAAAACCTCCCTTCGAGATTGGCCTGCAAACGCCGCAAAGCGCTCCTTTGCATCGGCAGGTGGAAGCGTTTGCCACAGCCCTGCAAACCATCTTGGTGGAATATCGTTATCTCATGGCAATTGCCCAAAACATATAGATCACAACTAACTGAATTGCTTCGGGTGGCGTCGTCGGTTACTTTCCGGCCTATCGAAAAAGTAACGACCGACGCCCCCGCTTTTAATTAATGGCCACCAGAAAATTCAACGCATTGCCCGGTTTTGGCCTCACCATGGGCATCACCGTGTTTTTTTTGACGGTAATGGTGTTGATTCCATTTACCGGGCTCGTGGTGCGCGCCTGCGGTCTGGATTGGCACGAATTCTGGAAACTGGCGACGAACGCGCGCGCCATGGAGGCCTATAAGCTCACGTTCGGGGCCTCGTTTTTTGCGGCCATTGCCAATGTGGTTTTCGGAACCCTGCTGGCGTGGGTCTTAGTGCGCTATGAATTTCCGGGCCGGCGTTTCATTGACGCCATGGTCGATTTTCCGTTCGCCTTGCCCACGGCGGTCGCGGGGTTGACGCTGGCGAATCTATTCGTGAAAAATGGCTGGCTCGGCCAGTACCTTGTGCCGCTGGGAATTAATGTGGCGTTCACTCCGCTGGGCATTGTGGTTGCCCTTACCTTTGTGGGCATGCCTTTCGTCGTGCGGACATTGCAGCCGGTGCTCGAACACGTCGAAAGGGAAGTTGAGGAGGCCGCGGCCACCCTTGGCGCGGGACGCTTGCGCACGTTCGTGAGCGTGATCGCGCCCACCTTGCTGCCTTCGATATTGACTGGATTCGCGCTCGCCTTCGCCCGCGCCATTGGAGAATACGGTTCCGTGGTGTTCATTTCGAGCAACCTGCGCGGCAGCGAAATCGCGCCTTTCCTCATCATGATCCGGCTGGAGCAATACGATTACACCGGCGCAATCGCGCTGGCCGTGGTCCTGCTGGTTTTTTCCTTCATTTTGCTGGCGATCATCAACCTGCTCGAACAATGGGCGAGCCGTTTCCAAGCTTAAAATGGCCGGCGATGTAAAAAGAAAGTCAAACGGCGACTCGCACCGGCAATCACGGCGCGGGACGGAGGAATCGCCGATTGTAAAATGGCTGTTGATCGGCATTGCCATGGCGTTTTGCGCCGTGTTTCTTCTGTTACCCCTGGCCAACGTCTTCGCCCAGGCATTCAGCCGGGGGTTCGGGGGGTACGTGGCGGCATTGCGCGATCCGGATTCACGGGCGGCGATTCGCCTGACGCTGATTGTGGCGGCGATCAGTGTTCCGCTGAACGTCGTTTTTGGCGTCTGCGCCGCGTGGGCCATCGCGAAGTTTAATTTCCGGGGAAAATCGATGCTCATCACGCTCATCGATTTGCCCTTCTCGGTTTCACCGGTGGTGGCGGGCCTGATGTTCGTGGTGCTGTTTGGAATGAACGGATTTTTCGGGCCGTGGTTGCACGACCACCCGCTTCATCTCTTCGGCAAAGTGATTCAAATTAAAATCATCTTTGCCGTGCCGGGCATCGTGCTGGCGACGATGTTTGTCACGTTTCCGTTCGTGGCGCGTGAATTGATTCCGGTCATGCAGGCCACGGGCACCGAGCAGGAACAGGCGGCGTTGACGCTGGGCGCGAGCGGCTGGAAAACTTTTTGGCACGTGACGCTGCCTTCGGTGAAATGGGGATTGATCTACGGCATCATTCTGTGCAATGCCCGCGCGATGGGGGAATTCGGCGCGGTGTCGGTCGTATCGGGACATATTATCGGCCTGACCGAAACGATGCCGTTGCGGGTGCAAGCCCTTAACGAAGGTGGTTCGGTCGGGACGACGGCGGCGGCATTCGCGGTGGCAAGCTTGCTCGCCGTGCTCGCGCTGATTACGCTGGGACTCAAGACCTTCCTCGAATGGAAACAGGCGCGCGATTTTGAAAGCGCGCAGCGGGCTCTCGCGCCCGTCCAACAGGCGGAAACCGGATTTCTCAAGCGAGAAGATTTTAGATGAGCATCGAACTCAAAAACGTAACCAAACAATTTGGCGGCGTCGCTGCCGTCAACAACGTGTCGTTCTCGGTCAACGAAGGCGAGTTGATGGCGTTGCTCGGCCCGAGCGGCGGCGGCAAGACCACGGTGCTCCGCATGATTGCCGGCCTCGAAATGCCCACGGGCGGCGATGTGTTCATTCGCGGCAAGCGTGTCAACGACGTGTCGGTGCAGGAACGCAACATTGGTTTTGTGTTCCAGAATTACGCGTTGTTCAAGAACATGAACGTGTTCAAAAACATCGCGTTCGGCCTCAAAATCAAAAAGTGGAAACGGGCCGACATCAAGGAGCGCGTGGCCGAGTTGCTCAAATTATTTGGTCTTACCGGCCTGGAAAAACGTTATCCGCACCAGCTTTCCGGTGGTCAGCGGCAACGAGTGGCCATCGCCCGCTCGCTTGCACCCAAGCCAAGCGTGCTGCTGCTCGATGAACCTTTCGGCGCCGTGGACGCGAAGATCCGGCAGGAACTTCGGGAATGGCTGGTCACCCTGCATCACGATCTCAATGTCACCACTATTTTCGTGACGCACGACCAGGAAGAAGCGCTGGAGGTCTCCAATCGCATCGTCATTTTTGCGCCCGGCGGCCGGCTGATGC
>Ga0265338_10009565_pt1 | contig 11531 bp, 8 predicted proteins | sample 42126metaG_FD_193579 | JGI IMG/M metagenome (GOLD analysis project Ga0265338, IMG submission 193579) | Rhizosphere microbial communities from Carex aquatilis grown in University of Washington, Seatle, WA, United States - 4-21-26 metaG | ecosystem: Host-associated > Plants > Roots > Rhizosphere >... | reverse complement strand
TGCAGGACTGGACGAGTCTCCGGACTGATATAAGCGTCTCGATGAGGTGCTTGAGTCTGTCGGCGATACGGTGCGCATCTTGCACCGGCTCACCCCGGTCGGAGTCGCAATGGCCGGAGCAAACGAGTTCGATCCGTACAAGGACTAAATCATTAACCGGATTGGTTGCGCAGGGAGCAAGTCGCTCTGCGCAGCCAGTCCAAAATCAGACGAATTAACTTTACCGACGGAGCCAGAAAGGGAGGCGCCATGAAACTAGCGAAAGAACTGGCAGAGCGCAGCGACTGCTAGGTCAAAATCGCATATAACACTCTCATGCGGAACGGGTTGCCAATACTTTCGCACTCCGCGAAGCTACCTTGACTAGAGTTCGCATTGTTCGGTGTCTAATGGAGACTTTACCTCAGTTTGGGGGATGTAGGTCGATTGGCAATGTGAAGGAGAAAACAGCGCCGCGGCGACGCCGCTCATTCCACTCAGCGAGCCGCAGTGCGCTTCAACGATAGCCCCGGCAATTGACACAATCTCATGGTTGGTCCGCATTATGTCGGCGGCGAGTTGGAAATCCGGAGACGCAAGTATATAGGCAAATTCATTCATGGTTTGCTCTTCGACCTTCGGCGCAGGATTTCACTCGCAGGCACAATATCCCGGTCGCCGGGTCCGAAAACGACATGAAAATGTCCGCTCGGAACCTGTCGTGTCTTGTCCTCAACTTTTTATCATCGTTCGGCTATTGATCCTACCGAGACCGAAGATGGCCAAAAATAGTCGCAAAATCATCGTTAGCTGCGCTGTTACCGGTTCTGTCCACACTCCGACCATGTCGGAGTATCTTCCCCTGACTCCATCGCAGATTGTTGACAGTGCCGTTGAGGCCGCCGAGGCTGGGGCCGCGATTGTCCACCTCCACGCCAGAAATCCCGAGGATGGCAGGCCCACGGGTGATCCGGCGATTTTCCGGAAGATTTGTCCTGTCCTGGCGGAGCGTACCAACGCCATCATCAATATCACGACAGGCGGCAGCTCCAACATGACGATTGAGGAACGTCTCGCTTATCCGCTGCAGGCCAAGCCCGAAATGTGCTCGCTGAATATGGGGTCGATGAATTTTTCAATTCATCCGGTGGCCGAACGGATCACGGACTGGCGTTATGACTGGGAGAAACCGAAGATCGAAGGCATGAAGCACGGCGTCTTCAAGAATACCTTCGCAGACATTGAATATATACTTGCCAATCTTGGAGAGAGCGGCACTCGATTCGAACTCGAATGCTACGACGTGGGGCACCTTTACAACCTCGCGTACTTCATCGACCGCAACCTGATCAAGCCGCCTATCTTTATTCAGGCTGTATTCGGAATTCTCGGCGGGCTGGGCCCAGACCCGGAGAATCTCTTCGTAATGCGATCGACGGCTGACCGCTTATTCGGCCGGGATACTTATCAGCTTTCGATGTTGGGCGCAGGGCGTTACCAGATGTCCCTACTAACTATGGGAGCAATCCTGGGCGCTAATGTGCGAGTCGGCCTCGAAGACAATCTTTATCTCGGCCCTGGCATCAAGGCCACCAGCAACGCCGAACAGGTTAGAAAGATCCGCCGCATTCTTGAAGAACTTTCGTTTGAAATCGCCAGACCCTCAGAAGTCAGGGAGATGTTAAATCTAAAAGGCGCGGAGAACGTTCATTTCGCCTGACTACTATGGGTGGTATCCGGTCAATGGAGAGAAGCACAAATGATAGGTGAGTCAAGACTGACCTTCCAGGATCGTCTCTATCCCCCAAAGGGATTGCGGGTCCTGGTGACTGCAGGCGCTTCCGGTATAGGAGCGGCCATCGCATCCGCATTCGTTGAAACGGGCGCCGAAATACACGTGTGCGATATCGATGACGATGCCCTGGCCGCGTTTCAGAAGCATTTTCCTCGCTGCACGGCGACGCACGCCGATGTGGCAGAAGAAACGCAGGTCGGAGCACTTTTCGAAACGCAGCGCGCTAAATTTGATGGCCTCGATGTTCTGATTAATTGCGCCGGAATCGCGGGGCCGACAGCTGCAGTGGATAAGATCACCGAACAAGAGTGGAAGCGCACAATCGAAGTAAACCTGAATGGCCAGTACCGCTGCCTTCATCATGCTGTGCCGATGTTGCGGGAGTCTAAGGTGGCTAACATAATCTGCATTTCGTCCATTGCCGGTCGCATGGGCGTTCCATGGCGCACCCCGTATGTGGCGACGAAGTGGGCGATTGTGGGAATCGCTGAATCTCTTGCCATCGAACTCGGCCCTGACAACATCAGGGTAAACGCTGTGCTGCCCGGCATCGTCGAAGGGCCAAGAATGGATGGCGTAATCAGCGCCCGCGCCAAACAGGAAGGTATGGAAGAGACGGCGATGCGGGAAGAATACCTTAAGAGAATTTCCCTGGGCCGCATGGTGACCGCGGACGACGTGGCGCTCACGTGTCTCTTTCTGTGTTCGCCTGCAGGACGTAATATTACGGGGCAAGCGATCAGCGTGGATGGCAATTATTTTTAGTTCGAGACTCAAGTAAAGAACATGACAATTTGGCCGCGTCCCTCTCCCCAATGGCAAAGGCAGAGAAGAACTTGAGGCATACCGACGGCGGGCCTGTTTGAGGTTTTCTAATGCAGGGCAGGTGAGCATGGCAGCGCATACGTCCGGAACTCCGATTGGATCGCATGGGCAGCACGGCGAACCGCCAAAGCCGCAAGCGGCACCACCCGGCCCGCGTGCCTGGATTGCACTTGGCATGCTCATCGTGGTGTATGTCCTTAACTTTTTGTCGCGGCAGTTGCCGGGCATTCTTGCGAAGCCGATCCAGGACAGTCTGCATATATCGGATGGTCAGCTTGGACGGATTGGCGGCCTCTATTTTGCGCTCTTCTATTGCTGCATTTCAATCCCTGTCGGGTGGCTCGCAGACAAGACGAACAGGTCGAGAGTCCTGGCAGTCGCATGTGCAATTTGGAGCGCGGCGACAATGTGGTGCGGCGGCGCAGCTAACTATCTACAGTTTGCCATCGCGTACATGACGGTCGGCTTCGGCGAAGCCGGAGGTGTTCCGCCCTCCTACTCCATCATCTCCGACTATTTTCCGCCCGGCCGTCGAGGCAGAGCACTGGGCTTATATAACATCGGGCCGCCGATTGGCGCAGCGCTCGGAATAGCCTTTGGCGCCTCAATCGCGGCTGCTTTTAATTGGCGCTATGCATTTGTGTTGCTCGGCTCCGTCGGTCTTTTCGCGGTGATCGGGATTTTGCTTTTGGTGCCCGAACCTTGTCGCGGCGGCCTGGATCGTGTATCGGATCAAGCGCCCTCGAGCAAAACCGGCTTCCGGCAGACGTTGACGATGTTCATTTCGCGGCCTTCACTCATGCTGGCCGCACTGGCGAGCGGCGCCACTCAATTCGTAACCTACGGTCTGATCAACTTCGCAGTCCTCTTTCTGATGCGTGAAAAGGGCATGACGCTGAAACAGGTTGCCGTCTATTATGCGTTGGTTGTCCTGATCGGAATGACCGGGAGCATGCTCGCTGCCGGGCGGGCAATTGACTTTTTCACGCGGCGCTCGAAACAGGCATATGCCATGGTGCCCGCCGCCTCGCTGTCTCTTGCTCTCCCGCTTTATCTCGCATTTGTCTGGGCTCCCTCGTGGCGTCTCGCGTTGATCTTCTTGACCGGTACCATGTTTCTGAATTATTTCTACCTCACTTCGGCGGTGACCCTGGTGCAGGAGGAAGTGCGGCCAGACCAGCGCGTCATGTCCGGTGCGCTGCTCTTGCTCATCATGAATCTGATCGGTCTCGGCCTTGGACCCACCTTTGTGGGCGCGGCCAGCGATTTTTTCCACGCAAGCCATCCCCATCAGTCGTTGCAGATTGCACTTTACATGCTCGCGTCGTTCTACGTTGTCGCCGTGTTACTGTTTCTGGCGTTGGCGCGCGTGCTTAGAAACGAAAGCCATAGCGTTGGAGGAGTGAACCGATGAACTCACATTGTCGCTTGTGTGTCTGGGCCCTCACGACAACTTGTATTGTTTTTGCGTCTTCAAATTTCGCTCAACAGGGTACAACTATGCCAGCTAAATCCGTTGACAAAAACGGTCCAATTATAAAAGCTCCCGGCGGCTCGGTTGAGGGCCGGAACGAAGGCGGGCTGCGCGTCTTCAAGGGCATTCCTTTCGCGCTTCCCCCCATTGGAGAGCGGCGCTGGAAAGCTCCAAGCCCGATGCCGCGGTGGACCGGCGTCAAAAAAGCAATCGACTTTGGGCCAGCATGCTGGCAGCCCAAACCGCAGCTATCCAATATCTACACTCGCAATCCGATGCCTATGAGCGAAGATTGCCTGACGCTGAATATCTGGACGCCGAAGGAGGCGCACAACGCGCCGGTATTCTTCTGGATCTACGGGGGCGCGCTGGTTGGCGGAGCGAGCAGGGAAGAGACCTACGACGGCGCCCGACTGGCGGAGCGGGGCATAGTTGTTGTCTCCATCAATTATCGGCTGGGTGTTTTCGGTTGGCTCGCACATCCGGAACTCAGCAAAGAGTCGCCGCTTGGAATATCGGGAAACTATGGTTTGCTTGATCAGATTGAGGCTCTCAAATGGGTGCGAGACAACATAGGCTCTTTCGGCGGCGACCCCGCGAATGTGACCATTGCAGGCGAATCGGCGGGTGGACTGAGCGTGATGTATCTTTTGGCAGCTCTGCCGGCTCGCGGCCTGTTCGCCAAGGCAATCGCGGAAAGCGCGTACATGATCTCAACGCCCGAGTTGAAGAAGGCCAGTTTCGGCACGCCATCCGCTGAGGAAAGCGGTATGAAACTTGCTGAAGCGCTGCACGCGCCAGATATTGCGGCGATGAGAGCGATGGATGCTGAAAAGTTGAGTCTCGCGGCGCCAGCCGCAGGGTTTGCACCATGGGGAACGATCGACGGACACGTGATGCTCCACCAACTGGTGGATGTTTTCGATCGAGGAGAACAGGCGCCAGTGCCAATACTCGCGGGCTTCAACAGCGGCGAGATCCGCTCGTTGAGGGTTCTGGCTCCGCAACCTCCCGCGGATGCGGCCGCGTACGAGACCACCATTCGCTCGCAGTATCTTGAACTCGCCGATGAATTTCTTCGGCTCTATCCCAGCGCCAACATGCCGGAGAGCATCCTGGCTGCAACGCGAGACGCCCTGTACGGGTGGACGGCGCAACGACTTGTCAGAAAGCAAACCGCGCTGGGGCAGCCGTCGTTCCTCTATTTTTGGGATCATGGGTACCCGGCGGCCGACGCGGCCGGTTTGCACGGCTTCCACGCTAGCGAATTGCCTTACGTGTTCGGTACGTTCGACTCCACGCCGCCACTTTGGCCCAAAATCGCCGCAGCACCGCAAGAGACGGCAGTTTCCGACGCAATGATTGGTTACTGGACAAGCTTTGCTCGCACCGGCCGGCCGCAGGCCGCGCACGAGCCGGATTGGCCGATGTACGGATCGACGGGCGCCTATATGGCTATCGAGGAAGTTCCAAAGCCGTCAGATCATCTCCTGCCAGGGATGTACGAGTTCAATGAAGAGGTTGTTTGCCGGCGCCGGGCGAGCGGGGACATTCCCTGGGGTTGGAATGTCGGTTTGTGGTCGCCCAAGCTGCCACCGAAGCAGCCACAGTGCAAACAGTGACTGGCTAGCCCAGCGGGGGACTGCGACTTATCGGCGAGTTACGAGACTTATCGATGAACCTATATGTACTAAGGAGATGGGTGTCGGCAAATGACATGAGAATGTCTGCTATGAACCTGTCGCGTCCTGCATTTATTTTCCTACCATTCGCCAATCGCTTTCTGTGGCGAAATTCGAAGAGGCCGGATTCGAAGAGGAAAAACAGATGCGTCATCCCCAGGAAATGCAAGACCCCCACAAGCTAATTGTGTCCCCTGACCGCCTTGTTCTCGTGGCGTTCGTAACATGCGCGTTACTTACAGCCAGCGGACTGCTATCTGCGCAGACAGGTGGAACAGGCGCAATCAACGGTGCCATCACGGACCCCTCCGGCGCAATGGTGGTGGGTGCTCGAGTCAAGCTAACTGATGTGGCCACAGGCTCAATGCGAACGTCGCAATCCAACGACCACGGACTGTATGTTGTCTCCCTGCTTCCACCGGGACAGTACACGCTCGAAGTCACGAAACAAGGGTTTAAAGTGGCGTCGGCGCCGAACGTTCAGGTAAACGTGGCCGAGACAACGGTACTGAACATACGAATGGCAACGGGCACGGTGACGGAAACCGTTACGGTGGCTTCTTCAGACGTGGAGTTGGAAACCGAATCGAGTGAATTGGGGCGTGTGACTGATTCACAGATGCTTGAAAACCTGCCTTTGGTTACGCGGAATTTCACCCAGGTCATCGGCTTGAACCCAGGCGTCGCGCAGGAGGTTAACAACGCCAGCGATGTGGGCAGAGGCGGCGGCAGCCAGGAAGCGAACCCCGCGGGTGGAAGCATTATGAGCCAGGGGGCCACTTCGACTGACAATAACTTCGAAATGAATGGCCTTACCATCAACGACTCGCAAGGTTCATGGATTTACTCGCAGGGGATTCCCGCTCCCAATCCCGACACCATCCAGGAATTCAAGGTGCAGACGGCTCTGTACGATGCCACGACCGGGCGCAATGCAGGGGCCAACGTCGACGTCATCACTAAAACCGGCACTAACGAATACCACGCATCGATGTTCGAGTTTTTGCGGAACGAAGATCTGAACGCCAATGACTGGTTTACGAAGAGTTTCGGCGAGCCGCGAGGAATTCTGCGCCAGAATCAATATGGTTTTACCGCGGGCGGTCCACTAGTCAAGAACAAGCTTCTGTTGTTTGGTTCCTGGCAGGGCACAAAGCAGTACAACGAAACCGACCCGGCTAACCATAAGGTCGACTATGAACCTCCGCTGACAAACGACCGGTCGCCAGCGGGATTGGGTGCCGTCTTCGGTGGCCAGTATGGCTACCTTGGCCCGTACTTTGGCACGGTCAGCCCCGACGGTTCAAATATCTCTCCCCAGGCATTGGCGCTGCTTCAGCTCAAGCTGCCCAACGGTCAATACCTGATACCGACGCCGCAGAGTATCAACACTACCGGGGTAGATCCTACCGTCTACGGCGCAATCGATAGCGAAGGCACTTCGTATATAAGTAGTCCCGGCTTTTTTAATGAAAACCAATGGATGGCGAATGGCGACTACTTGCTGTCCGATCGCAATAAGTTAGCCGTTCGATATTTTGGCGCGCTCAGTAACCAGGAGTGGTCCACTCTTTATGAGACTGAAGGATTTCCACTCTATCAGCCAGAGCGCTTCGATGTGGCTTCGATCGAAGACACCCAGACACTGAGCCCTCACCTTGTGAATCAGTTTCTGGTTGGTTTGCACAGGTCGACTTCCAACCAATACTACGGCAATGCGTTTACTTTCTCGAGCCTGGGCATGAACGCACCCGATGAGATCAACTCGTTCCCCAACATCTGGTTCATATCCGATGGCTTCCAGACGGGCACAACATCTGCGACCTACTTTTTAGAGCAAGAAGATCAGATTACTGATACCTTGTCATGGGTCAAAGGAAAGCACCAGTTCACCTTTGGCGGCGGCTTCACATACGGCCGGGATAACATGGGGAAATTCTACTTTGAGGCCTATGTGCTACCGCTTTCATGGGCGGATTTCCTGCTGGGGCAGAGTTACACGCCTTACGGAGTACCGTACAGCAATATTTACGAGACTTACGCTGGTTTTGGGGACTTCCAGCGCGATTGGCGATACAAGGATGGGGACGGATTCATTCAAGATAACTACGTAATAGCGAAGCGTCTGACGCTCAACCTTGGCTTGCGCTGGGAGCACATAGGTGACCTGGGGTCAGCCAATGGCGGAGGCAATGTGGATGTATCCAAAATCGATCCCAATCCACCTGCGACCGGCAGTTTCAACGGCTACATCGTCAACTCCAATTACAAAGGCCCCACTATTCCCGCCGGAGTAATACAGGGGAAAAATACTTTCGGATTCAGTGGCGACGGCCAGAATACCTGGAATCCGCGCATGGGATTCTCCTGGTTGTTGCCCGGCACTGATCGGTTTGTGCTTCGGGGAGGCATTGGCGTCTACCACTCCACGACCGAAGGCCAGATGAATCTGCTGCTGTGCGCGGAAGCACCTACCGGAATCTGGGCTGTTCTCACAGGCACGTATAACGCGAATTCAACCGACGCAAATCCCTTCCCGTACACTCCGACCTTCCCCGTATTTGCGCCTTACTCACCCTCAACCGACTTCACCCTGGCAGCGCTGGGCATGCATTGGCGACCACCCACGATCTATCACTATACCCTTGGCCTGCAATCCAGACTTCCGGGAGGCGCCGTCTTGGATGTCGCATACGCCGGTGCACGTGACCTGCACTCGATCCTGGGCAGGACGATTAACCAGGCGCCGCTGGCCTCCGCCACTAATCCGATTCGCGGTCAGACAACAAATACGCTTGGTAACATCGCACTTCGCCAACCCTACATCGGTTGGACTGCGAACACGATGTACTACTTCAATACGGATGGCGAGGCTTGGTACAGCTCTCTGCAGGCATCGCTATCGCAGAGATTTAAACGTAGCCTGCAGTACCAGGCTGCCTACACCTGGGAGCGGTTGCTGAGCCCCGTACCCGGCTTTACCACAGGGTCAAACGAATTTGGGCCAACCGGCGATCAGACTGCGCTACGTGCTCACCAGGCTGGATACGGACCGGATTACAATGTTCGGCCACAGCGCTTTGTGCTGTCCGCGTACTATGCTCTCCCCGGCCCCGCAACATCTCATCATGTACTAGCAGCGACGCTCGGTGGGTTCAGCCTTGCCACTGCTACGGTAGTTCAGGCCGGACAGGAGAGCAGCATTACCTACAACAATATCGACAACGTATACGGCATTCCTTCCGATCGAGCAAGCTACGCTCCGGGGTGCACCGCAAAGAACGTATCGACATCGGGATCTGTCAGTCATCGAGTGAATAACTACATCAACAAAGCTTGCTTCACTGCGCCGGCTGTGATTGGTGACGACGGAGTTGGTACGGGCTTTGGGAATACACCCAACGGCATTTTGCGGGAGCCTGATCAGGCCGACGTCGATCTCTCGCTTAGCAAAAGCGAGCCGGTGAAATGGCCTAAGGAAGGCTCGAGCGTGCAACTCCGCGCGGACTTCTTCAATGCTCTCAACCACCCGAATTTTGCCGGACCGAATAATTCGGCATCCAGTTCTACCTTTGGGAAAATCACATCGATGAGCACTAATCCGAGAGTGATTCAACTCGCGTTGAGGTTTTCGTTCTAATGATCGCGACTGTATCAGAATGGAAGCTGGGTCAGGACCGAAAGTTGGCGGGTGTGCTTCCGGTCCATCTGCTGAATGCATGACGAAAATTGGCTGATTCACTGAATCCCACCAGTTCCGATATGTCGTCAATGCTCAACTTGGTGGAACGTAGATACTCCTTTGCGAGGTTGCAACGGACGTCATCGAGAATCTCAGTAAATGAAACGCCTTCTGCGTGGAGTCTCCGGTGCAGGGTGCGAACCGTGGTGGCGAGACGATCGGCCACCGTTTCCATGGTCGGTGAATGTCCGGGTGTCGATGCAATGATCTGATACACCTCGCCTGCGACGCCGATTGATGTCTTCACCTCACCCAGAATTCGGTCGCAGGTGTCCCACATCAGCTTTGAAGTAAGGCGGTGCGCCATGTGCGGTTTTTCAGCGAGAATGGATTTCGAATATGTAAGCTCGCAAACCGGTTGGTCGAACTTGAGATCGCAGCCGATATAGCGCTTGTAGTGGTGCAGGTGACGCGGTGGCGCGTAGGGAAGCGCCGCGCGGATAGGGTGACAGCAACCTGGTTCGACGACTGTTCTCAAGTGGGTCGTAAGCTGAGTTAGATGCTGCTCCAATAAGAAACGCACCAGGGAATCCGGGTGAGCTATCACGGGATTCTTCTCCAGCACCCATGATACGGAATCTTTCTCCTCGCGCCACGACATGGTTAGAACCGGTGTGGCCAGTTTGTGATACTTGACCGCAACCTGGAAATACTCGCGGATCGTCGGACTGCAAACCAGCGCAAACCCGTACATGCCGTACGCTGAGAGTGGAATCCGGCTGCCGACTCGGAATGGAGTCTCCGGGTCATTCGACAGTTGCAAGGCATTGTGACACACCGCAATGTACTGGCGAACGGACGTCAGCGTGTGTGGTTGATAAAGATTCTCGGCCGAGAGGCCTGTGCCTGACAGGCTCGATTCGGGAACAATTCCCTGCTCGCTTAGGACCTCAACCAGGGCCGCAAGCTTGTAGGGCGCGTATCGTTTTTCGTTCCAAAGGGGAAGTTGCATAACCATAACCTGCTGTCCGACTCGAACATATTCATGTCCGAATCACACTGGGTCCATACATTGTGCTCCAGCATTATTTCGTTTGGGAAGGTTTTTTTGGCGCCTCGGGGTTTTTCTTCGTCTCTTACTGGTTGAAGCAAGACTCATAGAGCCCGCAATGTTCGCTACCAAAGTGAGTTCAGTCAATTAGTTGACCGGAAATGTGTGAGATTCCGCCATCGGTTTGTCCGGTTGGCACACGGCGCGACGTTACCACCACGACTAACATACGTGGGGCATGCGTGTGCTCTGCGCATGAGGAAACGTAATTCGATTGAACAAGCTCATCAACTCTCCCGATGCCGCGGTCGCAGATGTACGGGACGGCATGACTGTGATGCTCGGCAGTTTCGGTCTGTGCGGAATCCCGGAGAATCTTATTGCGGCCCTCATTCGCAAGGGCGTAAAAGGGCTGCGCACCATCAGCAACAACATGGGAGTTGATGGGTTCGGTATGGGCCTGATGCTTGAGGCCGGCATGATTCAATCCCACATTGGAAGTTACGTGGGAGAAAACCGGCTGCTTGAGAAACTCGTCATCGCCGGCGAACTAAAGCTTACGCTGATTCCCCAGGGCACCCTCGCGGAACGCATTCGTGCAGGTGGCGCAGGCATTCCGGCGTTCTTTGTATCCGCCGGCGTTAACACAGTTGTTGGCGAGGGGAAAGAAACGAGAGAGTTTGATGGTAAGGCCTACCTTATGGAACGCTCTTTGCGTGCGGACGTCTCGTTGATCAAGGCCTGGAAAGCGGACCGTCACGGCAATTTGGTATACCGAAAGACGGCGCGGAATTTCAATCCGGCAATGGCCACGGCTGCGGAGTTGACCATCGCCGAGGTTGAGGAATTGGTTGAGCCGGGCCAACTGAACCCAGACGAAATCGCGACGCCGGGTATATATGTGGATAGGGTCGTTCTAGGCACTGAGTTTCAGAAGCCGATCGAGTGGCGCTTTATCAAGGAGCATGCGCAACGATGATTGTTCAGAGTGCTACAGGACCAGAAGCGCCATTCACGCTGACAGGGAAAACCGCGATAGTAAC
>Ga0265338_10009564_pt1 | contig 11532 bp, 9 predicted proteins | sample 42126metaG_FD_193579 | JGI IMG/M metagenome (GOLD analysis project Ga0265338, IMG submission 193579) | Rhizosphere microbial communities from Carex aquatilis grown in University of Washington, Seatle, WA, United States - 4-21-26 metaG | ecosystem: Host-associated > Plants > Roots > Rhizosphere >... | reverse complement strand
CTCCGTGGTGACGAAATCGCCGGCGATGACGGGGAAGCCGTGGGGCGCCACGTCGGAGAGAGCGAAGATCGGGCCCTGATAGTGGCGCCCGACGAGCTCCCAGCCGGAGATCGTCCCGAGCACCTGCGCGTGCTCGCCGAAGATCCGTTCGACCAGCGCCTGCGCGACGATCAGGGTCTCGTCGCCGACCCGCACGCGCGCATAGGTGATGTCGGCGCCGACCGCCGCCGCGAGGTTGCCGGGCAGCGTCCACGGCGTCGTCGTCCAGATCACGAGCGCCTCGTCGTGGCCGATCAGCCACAGCTTGACGTAGGCGCTCGCGTCGATCACGTCCTGGTATCCCTGCGAAACCTCGTGCGAGGAGAGCGCGGTGCCGCAGCGCGGGCAGTAGGGCACGACGCGGTGGCTCTCGTAGAGCAGCCCCTTCGAATGGATCTGCTCGAGCGCCCACCAGACCGACTCGATGTAGGTCGCGTCGAGCGTGCGGTAGGCGTCATCGAGGTCGAGCCAGAAGCCGATTCGCTCCGTCAGTGCGTTCCAGTCCTCGAGGAACTCGAAGACCGACTCGCGGCAGCGGGCGTTGAAGCGCTCGATCCCGTACTCCTCGATCTGGGTCTTGTTCGTCAGGCCGAGCTGCTGCTCGACCGCGATCTCGACCGCCAGGCCGTGGCAGTCCCAGCCGCCCTTGCGCTCGACCCGGTAGCCGCGCATCGTCTTGTAGCGGGGATAGATGTCCTTGAACACGCGCGCCAGCACGTGATGCGATCCCGGCGGGCCGTTCGCCGTCGGCGGGCCCTCGTAGAAGACGTAGCGTGGCGCTCCCTCGCGGCGGCGCAGCGACTCGGCGAACACCTCGCGCTCGCGCCAGCGCGCGAGCACCTCGAGCTCGAGGTCCGGAAAGGACCGCTTCGGATCGACAGCGCGATACACGCGGGGGATTCTAGGTGCGGGCTGCGCGCGGCACAGGTTGTTCACGGGCCCGCTGGGCGGGTTGCGTAACATTGGTGGTGCAGCGAGGCGGGAGGAGCGGGGTCAGTCGCACCAGGGGGGAGGCGGAGTCAATCGCCACCCAAGGAGACCCGATGCCGAACGCACCTCTAGTGAACCGTCTGCGCCCAGGCGCCTTACGTCGCGGCGTGGTCAGCGCCTACCGCGGCCATGCCGCACACAGCCGCGCCCGCCGCGAGCACGATCAGGCGATCGAGCGCGATCCCCGCTTTCACCTCGAACACGGCCTGCAGGTCGCGCGCTCGGTCGAGCTGGGCCGGGGTGGCTGCCCGTACTGCGGCGACTGAGCGCCCGCCGCGTGTCGGCGGGCCGCCTGGTGGGCCTCACGCGTTCGGCGCGACACGGGGGCGCCGGCATTGGCGGCCGCGGATGAGGCGTGATCGTCGTGCGTCGCGCCCAGCGGCGTACGATGGCCTGGCTTGAAGCTTCGCCTCTACCACCACGCCGACGGCGCGCGCGTCGCATACCGCGAGGCCGGAATCGGTCCGCCGCTGGCGCTGCTTCACTCGGCGATGCTCTCGCACAAGGAGTTCGAGCCGATCGTCGAGAGCCTGGCTGACAGGTTTCGCGTCGTTCTGCCGGACCTGCCGCTGCACGGCGACTCCGAGGACCGTCCAAACCATCCCTATTCGCCCGACTGGTTCGCCGAGGTCATGGGGGGTTTCTGCAACGAGGTGCTCGGCCCGCGGCCGCTGATCGGCGGTCATGGGCTCGGGGCGGAGGTGCTGCTGCACGCGATCGCGCGGGCACAGATCACGCCGGGTCGGCTGGTGCTGCTGCCAAACCGGCTGCACCGACGCGCCGAGCACAGGCAGCTGCGTCGCGGCTTTCGGCTCGCTGCACGGGCGGGCGCGGTCCCCGGGCTGGACCACGTGCTCTCGCACAGTGTTCGGCTCGTGTTCCGCCCCGATCTGGGGGTCAGGCTCACGTCGCGCGGCGCGCCCGGCGCCCGCGACCTGATCCGTCACGCCTTCGCCGATGTCGGCGGCAACGCCCAGCGCGCCCGCTCGTGGGCGCGTTTCGCGGCACGCTGGCCGTCCGGCGCGCAGCACGACCTGCTCGACCTGTACCCGCGGCTCGACATGCCGGTGCTGCTGCTCTGGGCCGATCAGGACCAGATGTATCCGCTCGCCGCGGCCGAGGAGGCTCGCGAGCTGATCGGCGGAGCGGCGCTGCGCGTGCTCCCGGGCACCGGTTACCTGATCGCCTATGACGATCCGGTCGGCGTTGCCCGCGAGCTGGCCGCGTTCTGCGGATAGGGTTTGACTCAACCGGCCGGCGACAAAGGACCAACTGATGAGCCCAGAACCTCTCTATGGTGGCGAGACCCGCAAGGCGATCGAGAACTTCCCGATCTCGGGCGAGCCGGTCCCCGCCGCGGTGATCCACTGGCTGGGGCGGATCAAGGGCGCCGCCGCCGTCGTCAACGGGGAGCTGGGCCTGCTGCGGCCTGGGCTCGCGAAGCGGATCGCCAAGGCCGGCGCGAGCGTGGCTGCCGGCGATCACGACAGCCAGTTCCCGATCGACGTGTTCCAGACCGGCTCGGGCACCTCGACGAACATGAACGCCAACGAGGTCATCGCGAAGCTCGCGGGTGAGGGCGTCCACGCCAACGACCACGTCAACCTCGGGCAGTCCTCCAACGACGTCTTCCCCTCGGCGGTCCATCTTGCGGCGCTCGAGCTGACGACACGGCGCCTGCTGCCCGCACTGGCTGGGCTCGAGCGCGCGCTGACCACAAAGAGCCGGCGTTTCGGAGGCATCGTGAAGGCTGGTCGAACCCATCTGATGGATGCCGTTCCCGTCACGCTCGGACAGGAGTTCGCGGGCTACGCGGCCCAGATCCGCCTGGGCCGGGCGCGGATCTCCGACGCGCTGCCGCGTGTCGCGCAGATCCCGCTCGGCGGCACCGCCACCGGCACGGGCCTGAACACCCACCCCAGGTTCGCGGCGATGGTGCGCCGCCGGCTCGCCGCCGAGACGAAGCTGAAGATCTCGCCGCCCGAGGACCCGTTCGAGGCGCAGGCGAACCGCGACGCGCTGGTGGAGCTGTCCGGCGCGCTGAAGGTGGTGGCGGTCTCGATGACCAAGATCGCCCAGGACCTGGCGCTGATGGGCTCGGGTCCGCGCGCCGGGATCGGCGAGCTGTTTCTGCCCGAGCTGCAGAAGGGCTCCTCGATCATGCCCGGCAAGGTCAACCCGGTGATCCCCGAGGTCGTGCTGCAGGTCGCCGCGCAGGTGATCGGCAACGACACCGCGATCACGATCGGCGGCATGCAGGGCAACTTCGAGCTGAACGTTCGCATCCCCCTGATCGCGCGCAACCTGCTCTCATCGATCAACCTGCTGAGCAGCGCGGCGACCGTGCTGAACGAGAAGTGCGTCAGCGGCATCGAGGCCAACCGTGCCGGAGCGGCCCGCAGCGCGGAGTCCACACTCGCCGTGGCGACGGCGCTGAACCCCTACATCGGCTACGACAGAGCGACCGTGATCGTTCAGGAGGCGACACGCTCCGGCCGCCCGCTGCGCGAGGTGGCCCGCGAACAGGGGGTCAGCGAAGCGGTGTTGGACGAGGCGCTCGACCTGCGCAAGATGGCGCTCGGCGGTTAGCGCCGGGTGGCCCGGTCGATGGCGTATGTGCTGGTCCACGGCGCCTGGCACGGAGGGTGGTGCTGGGATGCGGTCGCCGAATCGCTCGCCGGCGACGGAGTCGGCGTTGGGGCCGTCGAGCTGCCGAGCGTCGGCGAGGACCCCAACGGGGACCTCTACGACGACGCGGCGGCGGTTCGCGCGGCGATCGACGCAGTCGACGGCCCCGTGGTCCTCGTCGCACACTCCTATGGCGGCGCGCCGGTCACCGAGGGTGCGGCAGGCGCGGCCAACGTTGCGCACGTCGTCTACGTTGCGGCGTTCATGCCTGACGCGGGCGAGTCGCTGCTCGGGATGGTCGGCGGCCACGAACCGGACTGGTGGATCACCGCGCCCGACGGGCTGACCTTCACGCCGGCCGATCCGACGCGGCTGTTCTACAACGACTGCGCCCCGGAGGTCGCGGCGGCGGCGGCCGCACGGCTCCGGCCGCAGAACAAGGTCACCTCCGTCCAGCCGCTGCGTCACGTCGCCTGGCGCGAGTTCCCAACGACCTATGTGATCTGCGAACGCGACCAGGCATTGCCGCCCGCCGCACAGGAGGCAATGTCCGGGCGGGCCGGCGCGGTCAGCCGGCTCGATTGCGGGCACTCGCCGTTCCTTGCCTGCCCGGACGATCTGGTCGCGATCATTCGCGGCGTCGCGAGCGCCTGAGCGGCCGCTGATCGGGGGGTCAGGCCGCCGCTGATCGGCGGGGTCAGGCCGCGGCGCTCGGCGCCCGCCTGCGCGCCAGCATGCGCTCGAGCAGCTCCGCCGCGCCGCCCTTCGACAGCGGCTCGTTGAGGTTGCCGCACTTCGGTGACTGAATGCACGAGGGGCAGCCGTCGCGGCAGACGCATTCGCTGATCATCCGGTGGGCGTCGGCGACCAGCTCCTCGAAATGGGCGAACGCGATACGCGTGATCCCGACGCCGCCGGGATGGCCGTCATGGATGAAGATCGTCGGGCCGCCGGTCTGGGGGTGCGCGTTGGTCGACAGCCCGCCGATGTCCCAGCGGTCGCACATCGCGAGCAGCGGCAGCACCGCGATCTGCGCGTGCTCGGCGGCGTGCAGCGAGCCGAGCAGCAGCTCCGGCGGAAAACCGTCGAGCACGCCGCCGTCCAGCTCGAACCACATCGCCTGCGTTGCGAAGCGGGTGGCCGGCAGCTCGAGCGCGGTCAGGTCGATCTCGCCGTGATCGGAGAGACGCCGGCGCTGGTATGCCAGCACGGTCTCCGTGACCAGCACGCGCCCGAACGAGAGTGTGACGCCGAGCGTCTCGCGGCGGTCCAGAAGTCGCTCGATCAGCGTGTCGGTCTCGCGCTTGGGCTGCGTGTACCAGTCGCCGTCGAACGGCTCGACCAGAGCCCGGCGCGTCTCGATCTCCAGGTCGCGAACGTGGAACGAACGCCCGAGGTGCAGGTATATCGCGCCCGGGTGGAGCGTCGAGAAGGCGCGCGCGAACTCGGCCGTGCCCAGCGCCTCCCCGGTCCCGAGCTCGACGATCTCGAACGCGTCGCGCGAAGCCGATCGCAGCGACACCTCCCCGGCCGGGTAGCGCTCACGCCGGCGCAGCACGAACCGGCCGTCCTTGGCCCACAGCTCGCCGAGTCCCTCCAGCCGCTCGAGGTAGGCGAGCGTGCGCGGCCCGAAGAACTCGCTGTCGCGCTCGCTGAGCGGTCCCTCGTGGGCGGCACAGAGCAGATGTGCGAGGTGGATCTCCTCGGACTCGTGGTCGAGGATCGCCGATTCCACCGGCCGGTCGAGGAAGTCATCGGTGTGACGGGCGAAGAACTGGTCGAGCGCATCCTCGCCGGCGACGTAGCACGCGAATCCTCGCCGGCGACGTCCTGCGCGCCCCCACATCTGACGCAGGCTGGCGATCGTGCCGGGGAAGGTGACCACGAGCGCGGCGTCGAGCGCGCCGACGTCGATCCCAAGCTCGAGCGCGTCCGTCGTCACAACCGCGCGCACCTCCCCCGCGACCAGCCGAGCCTCGATCTCACGGCGCTGGGCGGGCGTGTAGCCGGCGCGGTACGGCGTCACGAGCGGGGCGAGCTCCCCCGCCCCGATGCGCTCCAGCTCATCGCGGGTGATCCGGCTGAGCAGCTCGACTCCCTTGCGCGAGCGGACGAAGCAGATCGTCCGAGCGCCGGCGGCGACCAGCGCGGCCAGCAGCTCGGCGCCCTCGGCAAGCGCGGAGCGCCGCGACCCGAGCGCCTCGTCGGTCAGCGGGGGGTTCCAGACCGCGATCCGACGCCCGGCCGACGGCGAGCCGTCATCGTCGATCAACGCCACGTCCTCCAGGCCTGTCAGCCGCTCGGCCAGCTCGACCGGGTTGGCGATCGTCGCAGAGGCGAGCAGGATCCGTGGCGCCGTGCCGTATGCCGCGGCAATCCGCCGCAGGCGACGCAGCACGTTCGCGACGTGGGATCCGAACACGCCACGGTAGGTGTGCGCCTCGTCGACGACGACGACGGCGAGGTTGGCAAACAGCGTCGCCCAGGACTCGTGGTGCGGCAGGATCCCCAGGTGCAGCATGTCGGGGTTGGTGAGGATCAGGTTCGCTCTGCGGCGCAGCTCGCCGCGGGACTCACGCGGGGTGTCGCCGTCGTAGATCGCAGGGCGGATCGATTCGTGCAGGCCGAGCGCCGCGATCGCCCGGGCCTGGTCCTGAGCGAGCGCCTTGGTCGGGTAGAGGTAGAGCGCCCGCGCCTTGGGATCGCGCAGCAGCGCGTCGATCGTCGGCAGGTTGAAGCACAGCGACTTGCCGGATGCGGTGCCGGTCGTGACGATCGTCGGACCGCGCCACGCGGCCTCGAGCGCCTGCGCCTGGTGGCTGTAGAGGCGCTCGATTCCGCCCGCCCTCAGCGCGCCCGCCAGTTTCGGGTGAAGCTCAGGGTCGAGCGGGGAGAAGCGGGCCGGGCGTTCGTATTCGAACGCCTCGCCGACCAGCCGCCCGTCGTCGCGCGCCGTGTCAAGCAGGGCTGTCCAGGGCTCGATCTCACGGGTCATCGCTGCCGCCTTGCTCACGCCTTGCCATAGTAGGGGCGGATGGCGTTCGACTCGCCGGCCCACTGGCAGCAAGCCCGCAGCTTCCACCATTCGCGTTACGACGAGGCGCTGCTGGCGGCGCGCGAGTGCACCGCGACGGTCTGCCTGCCGGCGCGCGACTGCGCGGCGACGATCGGCCCGATCGTCGAAGTGCTCGCCGGGCTGCGGGAGCGCGGCGCGATCGACCAGCTTGTCGTGATCGACGGCGGCTCGAGCGACGCGACCGCCGCGATCGCCACCGACGCCGGGGCGAGCGTGTTCGGCGAGTCGGAGCTGATGACCGGCTACGGGCCCGTGGCGGGCAAGGGGGACGCGATGTGGCGGGCCCTCAGCGTGCTCGACGGCGACCTCGTCTGCTTCCTGGACGCCGACGTGCTCGAGTTCCCGGTGCACTACGCGGTCGGCCTGCTCGGGCCGCTGCTCGAGTTCGACGAGATCGACTTCGTCAAGGCGTTCTACCGCCGCCCGTTTCGCCAGGGCGACACATCGGTCGCGGACGGTGGAGGGCGCGTGAACCACCTGCTGGCCCGGCCGGCGCTGGCGATCTTCTACCCGGCTCTCGCCGGTGTGCGCCAGCCGCTGGCGGGGGAGATCGCGGCGCGGCGCTCGCTGCTCGAACGCCTGCCGTTCGCGACGGGCTACGGCGTCGAGATCGCGATGCTGCTCGATACCTTCGAGGAGGTGGGACTCGAAGGCATGGCACAGGTCGATCTCGACACCCATCACAACAGCCATCAGCCGCTGCTCGAGCTGACCGGCATGTCGTATTCGGTGCTGGCGCTGCTGGCGGCGCGCCTCGAGCGCGAAGGACGGCTGCTCGACCTGCACCCCGGGCCGTTGGTTGGCGACGACCACGCTTCTCCTGCGCCGCCGCCTCTGCAGGAGCGTCCGCCGATGGTGAGCGCGCAATGAGCGTGCGGCGTCGTGAGCGGCGCGAGCCGGGGCAGCGATGAGCGGGGCGCTCTACCTCGACCTGGACGGCACGCTGCTCGGCGCCCGAGCGTCGCTCTTGCACGACGGCGACGGCGGCGTCTCACTGCTGGGCGTGCGCGCGATCGAGGCGTGCCTGCGGGCGTCGGTGGAGGTCGTGCTGATGAGTGGGCGCCGCCGCGCGCAGGTGGCGGAGGACGCAAGGCTGTTCGGCCAGAGCGCGTTCATCTACGAGGCCGGCTGCGTGCTCGAGCTCGACGGAGAGGAGCTGTGGATGACCGAGCTCGTCGCGGGTGAGCTGAGCGTGTTTGCGCAGATCGAGGAGTCCGGCGCACCGGCGCTTCTCCTCGAGCACTATGCCGGCAGGCTCGAGTACCACGACCCCTGGCACCGCGAGCGCGAGATCTCGCACCTGTTCCGCGGACTCATCGACGCGGACGAGGCAGATCAGCTGCTCCGCGAGAACGGCCACGGCAACCTGCGTCTGGTCGACAATGGCGGCGTGACGCGCGGCGACGCCCTGCACCTGCGCGCCTACCACCTGATCCCCGCCGGCGGATCGAAGGCGGCGGCGGTGGCGCGCCACATGCGCGCGCGCGGGCTCTCGGCCGCCGACACGTTCGCCGTCGGTGACTCGCGCGAGGATCTGGCTGTGGCCGGCGTGGTTGGAACGTTCTGGCTGGTCGGCAATGCGCTGACGCGCGACCAGAGCATGCGCGATGAGCTGCTCAAGCATGCGAACACGCGGGTCACCGCGGAGGGCCACGGCGCCGGTGTCTACGAGGCCGTCGTCACGACCCTGGCGGAGCGTCGCGGCGCCGGCGGCTGAGGCGCTCGCGCAGCCGCTGCCAGAAGCCGCGCGAACGGCGCCAGCGCGCGCGCGGCGGCACCGTCGCGCGCACCAAGGCCACCCAGTCGGCAAGCGGCAGCTCGCCGTCGATCAGACGCGCGAGACCGCCGGTCACCGGCGCCGGCAGGCCCGCGCGCTCGATCGAGTGGGCGAGCAACGGCACCGACTGCAGCGCCTCCACCGCCTGAGCCACCCGCACCTGGATCTCCGCCGGCGAAACGCCCTGGGCGAGGAGCTCGCCGGCGCGGCGGTTTCGGCTCATCGGCGCCAGTGCGGTGGCGACCAGGTCGCCGGCCCCGGCGAGCCCGATGAAGGACTCCGGGCGCGCGCCCGCGGCCTCCGCGAGCCGCCAGGCCTCGGCAAAGATGTGTCCGGCCGCGGCACCCGCCGCGTTGAGTCCCTGGGCCTCCGTGGCGCCCGCCGCCAGCGCCGCCGCGTTCTTGGCGACGCCGGCCAGCTCGACCCCGACCGGGTCGTTGGCGAGCTCGCAGACGACGCCCGCCCGGTTGAAGATCCCTGCGAGACCCTCTGCGAGACCCTCGTCGAAAGCCGCGGCGACGAGACCGGCACCGGCGTGCACCATCTCCTGCGCATGCGCCGGGCCGCCGATGCAGGCGACCCGCTGAGCCCCGAAACGGGCCCGCAGCGCGGCGGTCGGCGCGGCGCCGTCAGGTGGGACGAGCCCCTTCGAGAGCGACACGACCGCGCTGCGCCGTCCCAGCCCGGCGTTCTCGAGTGCCGCGATCGCCTCGGCGAGGCTGGTCGATGGCACCGCCAGGAAGACGTAGTCGGCTCGCGAGACACCGCTCGAGACCGGCTCGATGCGCAGTTGCGACGGCAGCTCGACGCCCGGCAGGTACTTCTCGTTGACGCGACTCTCGGCGAGCTCGACGGCCTGTTGCTCGGTGCGGGTCTGCAGCGTCGTGCGCACCCCTGCCCGCGCCAGCAGAACAGCGATGGCGGTGCCGAACGAGCCGGCTCCGATCACGGTGGCCCGCCGCGCCCCGGGCAGCGACGCCTGCGCCCTGCTGAGCACAGCAGGGCGGGCCGGCGGGCTCGCCTCCACGGCGATTTCGGTGCTCACTGCTGCGAGCGTAGCGGTCGCGCTGAGATCGCGGCGGCGAGCGCAACCCCTGCCCGTTCGATCGCGGGCTCGTCGCCGGCCTCGAAAATCTCCTGCAAGTCGAGGATTCTTGCGTCGAAGCGGTCCATTTCGCAAACGCCAACGATCGCGTGAGCGGGCACGCCGTGCTGGCGCGCGCGCGTGGCGACCTCAGCGACGATCTTGCCCTCGAGGCTGGTCGCGTCGAGCCTGCCCTCACCAACGATGACGGCGCGGCTGGCGAGCATGCGGCGGTCGAAATCCAGTGCTTCGAGCACGAACGCGGCACCGGCGACCAGCCGTGCGCCGAGCGTCGACCACAGCCCGCCGGCGAGACCGCCCGCGGCGCCGCTCATCGGGACCCCGCGCGGCAGCCCGATCGTTTCAAGCCGCCGTTGCAACCGGCCCACGGCGTCTGGGTCCGCACCCTTCTGCGGAGCGAACACCGCCGCGGCCTGCTCAAACGGCGTGCGCACGTCGCACAGGACGGTCAGCCGCGCGCCGCGCAGCCCGCCGCCGTCGGCGATCGCGGCGAGCGCGCCCGCACCGCCGTCGGTGCTCGCGCTGCCGCCGGCCGCCACCAGGACGTGCGTCGAGCCGCCGGCGATGGCGGCCAGGATCAGATGGCCCGTTCCGGCGCTGGTCGCGGCCTCGGCGTCGCGCTCCCACGGCGCGATGAGGGCGAGCCCGCTCGCCGCAGCCACCTCGACGAGCGCTGTGCGCCCGTCGCCCAGCAGCGCGAAGTCCGCCGCGACCTCGCGTCCGAGCGGATCGCTCGCCGCGGCGGTCACGATCTCGCCGCCGAGGCGGTCGAGCAGGACCGCCATCGTGCCCTCGCCGCCGTCCGCGACCGGCGCCAGGTCGACGGCCAGGCCGGCGCGCGCGAGACCGCGCCCAGCCGCCTGCGCGACCCGCTGAGCCGACAGCGTTCCCTTGAAGGAGTCGGGAGCGACCAGGACGGGCCGGTCGTGCAGGGCCATCGTGCGGCATTCTCCCAAGGCGATGAAATCTGAGGCGATCACGATCGAGGCTGCGGGGCGCGAGGTCCGGATCTCCAATCCGGGCAAGCTGTTCTTTCCGGCGCCCGGATTCACCAAGCTCGACCTGGTCCGCTACTACCTGGACTGCGAGGAGGCGGTCGTGCTCCACCTGCGCGAGCGTCCGACGACGATGAAGCGCTGGGTTGACGGCGTGGCCGGCGACTTCTTCTTTCAGAAGCGGGTGCCCGACAGCGCGCCGGACTGGCTGACGACGGCCACCGTGCACTTCCCCAGCGGTCGCTCGGCGCGCGAGCTCGTCGTGTCGGACGCCGCGCATCTGGCCTGGGGAGTGAACCTTGGCGTGATCGATTGGAACCCGTGGCCGGTCCGGCGGCGCGACCTCGACCGCCCCGACGAGCTGCGCGTCGATCTCGACCCCATGCCGGACATATCGTTCGACGAGGTTCGCGCGGTGGCGCTGTGCGTGCGCGAGGTGCTCGAAGAGCACGGCCTCGTCGGTTTCCCGAAGACGTCCGGTTCGCGGGGGATCCACGTCAACGTGCGCATCCACCCCCAGCGTGGCTTTCAGGAGGTGCGCCGGGCAGCGCTCGCGCTGGCCCGCGAGGTTGAGCGACGCATGCCGGGGCGCGCGACGAGCAAATGGTGGAAGGAGGAGCGCGTCGGGGTCTTCGTCGACTACAACCAGAACGCGCGCGACCGCACCGTCGCCTCCGCCTACTCGGTGCGCGCCGTGGCCGACGCGCGCGTGTCCTGCCCGATCGAGTGGTCCGAGGTGCCCGATGTCGAGCCGGCCGAGCTGCGTCTCGACACCGTGCCGATCCGGCTGCGAGAGCGCGGCGATCCGTCGGCGCGGATCGACGATCACGCCGGCTCGCTGGACGCGCTGCTCGAGCTCGCCGCCCGCGATGAGGCGGCCGGCCTCGGCGACGCGCCGTGGCCGCCGAACTTCCCCAAGGCG